>Ga0187854_10003370_pt1 | contig 12721 bp, 11 predicted proteins | sample June2016WEW_6_15_FD_132445 | JGI IMG/M metagenome (GOLD analysis project Ga0187854, IMG submission 132445) | Peatland microbial communities from SPRUCE experiment site at the Marcell Experimental Forest, Minnesota, USA - June2016WEW_6_150 | ecosystem: Environmental > Terrestrial > Soil >...
GGCTCGTTCCTGCGTGCCAGTAAAGCCGCGCAGAAAGGATGACGAACATGCAACGAATCACCATAGACCCCATCACCCGGCTGGAAGGCCATGGCAAGATCGAGATCTTCCTGAATGAAGAAGGCGATGTTGCCAATACTTACTTCCAGATCCCGGAATTGCGCGGGTTCGAACGCTTTTGCGTAGGACGCCCGGTCGAGGAAATGCCCCTGCTGACCAACCGCATCTGTGGTGTCTGCCCCGAGGCTCACCACATGGCGGCTGCCAAGGCCGTCGACGCGGTCTATCACGTGGATATCCCCTCCACTGCTAAAAAGCTGCGCGAACTGCTCTACATGGCCTTTTACTGCACCGACCATACCACGCACTTTTATGCCCTGGGTGGCCCGGACTTCATCATGGGCCCCGATGCCCCGGTTGCCGAACGCAATATTTTGGGCGTTATCCACAAAGTCGGTCTGGAAATCGGCGGCAAGGTCATCCAGATGCGCAAGTACGGCCACACCGTGGTCGAGATCATTGGTGGGCGCAAGGTCCATCCCTGCACCTCCATCCCCGGCGGCCTGACCAAGGGCATCACCGAAGAACAGCGCGTTGAGATCGAGAAGATGGGCCGCTGGGCAGTGGAGTTTGCCCAGTTCAGCCTGAAAGTCTTCAACGATATCGTCCTGGCCAACCCGAAATATGTCGACCTGATCCTGGGCGATATTTACACGCACCAGACCTATTACATGGGCCTGGTGGATGCCAATAACAAGGTTAATTTCTACGATGGTAAAGTGCGCGTGGTCAGCCCGGACGGCAAGGAATACGTCAAGTACGAGCCCAAAGACTATGCCGCCAACATCGCCGAACACGTTGAACCCTGGACCTATCTGAAGTTCCCCTACCTGAAGAACGTCGGCTGGAAAGGTCTCGTGGATGGCCCGGACTCGGGCATCTACATGGCCACTCCGCTCTCTCGGCTGAATGCTTCGGACGGCATGGCCACCCCACTGGCCCAGGCCGAGTATGAGAAATTCTATGCCACCTTGAAAGGCAAGCCGGTGCACCAGCGCCTGGCCATCCATTGGGCCCGCCTGGTCGAACTGCTCTATGCGGCCGAACACTGGGTGGAACTCGCTACCGACCCGGAGATCACCAGCCCGAACTTCCATACCATCCCGACTGAGAAACCGACCGAGGGCGTGGGCATTGTCGAGGCCCCGCGTGGCACCCTTACCCATCATTACTGGACTGACGAACGCGGTGTGGTGACCAAGGTCAACCTGATTGTTGGCACCACCAATAACTATGCCCCCATCACCATGTCTATTAAGAAGGCCGCCAGTAGCCTGATCAAGAAGGGCAACGTCAACGCCGGCCTGCTCAATATGGTCGAAATGGCATTCCGGGCCTACGACCCATGCTTCGGCTGCGCCACCCACTCCCTACCGGGCCAGATGCCTCTCGAAGTCACCATCCACGACGCCGAAGGACAGCCCATCAAAGTGCTTAGACAGTCCATGGGTTAGTCTGATGGCCGGATAGTCACCAGTCTGGTCGTAACTTCTACAAGACGAATTTTCCGGATACTATCCGACTCTTATTTATGAAAACTTTGGTCATCGGCCTCGGCAATCCCATTCTCGGCGATGATGGCGTCGGGTGGGTGGTCGCGGAACAAGTCCGCTCAGCTCTTTCCAATCCGAAGGGTGCAATCCCCAATCCTCAATCGGTAGAGGTGGACTGCGCCTCATTGGGAGGCTTGAGCCTGATGGAGCGCCTGACCGGTTACGAGCGTGTCATCCTGGTAGATGCCATCTTCACCGGCACACAACCGGTCGGGACGGTCAGCCAGTTCTTATTGGATGACCTGCCTGACTTGAGCGCCGGTCATTCCGCTTCTGCCCATGATACCTCCCTGCGGAATGCATTGCATGTCGGGCGGGATATGGATATACTCCTGCCAACTGATGAGAACGTGACCATTATTACCATCGAGGCCGCGGCCGTCTATGATTTCAGCCAGGAATTATCACCGGCCGTAGCTGCCGCGGTCCCGATTGCCATGAAAAAAGTGCTGGACCTGATAAACTAGTAAATCAAGGAGAGAGACATGGTATCCCCCGAACTCTTGCGCCGTTATCCTTTCTTTGCCATGCTGAACGATGAAGAACTCAAAGCCATTGCCATGATCGCCATGGAAAAAACCTTCCCGAAGAACACGCTGCTGGTCAAGGAAAATACTCCCGCCAACACGCTGATGCTCTTGCTGGAAGGCGACGTTGACCTGATCTACAGCGGCGGTGGCGAAGGTGCCATCTGCAATGCCCTGGTCGGTTCCATCGCCCCAGGCGAGATCCTGGGGGTTTCCTCCTTGATCGAACCATATACCTTCATCTCTTCCGCTCGTTGCACCATACCCGTCAAGGTGGTCGAGATTGAAGGAAACGCACTGCGCGCCCTTATGGCGGTTGACCAGAAACTTGGTTATGCACTCATGTGCAACACCGCCGCAGCCGTGCTGGAGCGCCTGAAATACACGCAGGTTGAACTGGCGGCTGCCAGAGCATAATAGAACCACTTGACCGGGCCTTCCAGGGCCCGGTTTTTATTTTCCAGCAATTCCCAACCTTAAAGATTTCAACCAATTTCTAAAACCTATTGCAATTTGAAAAATTTTGTTATAGAATAACATTGTAAATTCATTGAACTTACAAACTATCGAGAACTTATTCCATGCCCAATTCAAAGGCAACCCACCAGAAAACAAGGCAGCACAACCGCGATCTCGTTCTCGAGACGATATTCGCAAACCAGCCCATCAGCCGGGCTGAGATCGCACGGGTGACAAAATTGACCCGTGCCACCGTCTCGGACCTGATCACTGACTTTATTGAAGAAGGCTTGGTGGCAGAAGTTGGCTATGGCACATCCCTGGGAGGCAAATTGCCGATCCTGTTGAGCGTGGTGGCAGATGCGCGTTTTATGATCGGTTTAAACCTGGCACAGGATAAATTTATCGGGGCAATCGTCAATTTGCAGGGAGATATCAAAGAGACGATAGAATTGCCGGTCAGTGACAGTGATGGTCAACAGGCGCTGCAACTGGTTTACCAGATGCTCGACCGCCTTCTGAATAAAAGCTGGAAACCGATTATCGGAATCGGGGTGGGGACTCCGGGACTGGTCAACACACGCGATGGAATAGTTGTCAATGCTGTGAATCTTGACTGGCAGAATTTGCCATTGGCACAACTGGTGAAAGACCGGTATCACCTGCCCATCGTAGTCCTGAATGACAGCCAGGCGAATGCAATTGGCGAATATGTCTATGGCGGCAATCATGAACCAGATAGTAACCTGGTTGTCGTGAACGTCCGGCATGGTATTGGAGCGGGTATTTTAATCAATGGCCATTTGTTTCAAGGGGATGGCGGCGGAGCCGGAGAGATCGGCCATGTTATCGTCCAGGAAAATGGAATGCTCTGCCGGTGTGGTAAGCGAGGTTGCCTGGAAACAGTCTCCAGCGTCAGCGCCGTGGTACGGCGAACCCAGGAATTTGCCAGGCACTACCCCGATTCCAAATTGGCACAAGACCCCTCGAAGATTTCATTCGATTCAATTGTGGCGGCATTCCAGGCAGGTGACCCATTGGCGCAACAGGTCGTTCTCGATGCAGCCCATTATCTGGGTATCTCCATTGCCAACCTGGTCGGCACGCTGAATATTCAGAAAATTGTCATAACCGGCGAGATGGCTCGCTTTGGGGAGACATGGCTGAAGGTGATCGAAGAGTCCATGCAACAGGCGGGATTTACCCATATGGTGCAAGGCACCCAACTCGAGATCGGAAAGTTGGATTATCGGGGCTACATCCTGGGCGCTTCATCATTATTGTTGATGGAAGACTATTCCCTTCTTTTCAATCAGGCAGTTGATTAGGGTATTCCTTTATGTCAGGCCGGCTTGAGTTACTGCGTCCTCAAATTCAACCCGCTTTGGATGACGATTTTCGTCCGGCGGTTCTGGCGAATCAAAATTTTCGTGCCCAAACTGCCTCGACCGGAGTTCCATTCGTCATTGGTTTGGAACGCTGCAACGGCGGAATTTCCCGCTTCGAAGGAAATGTTTTTTCAGAGAAACATCCCAACGCAGCAGCGAACCTAGATTATATCGAGCGGCTGGTAAAGTTCCTTTTATGGCAGCGCGGCGCCTTCCGACTTTATATCGGCGCGCCCCGTGAAATTGGTGAATATATCTCAAGGTGCTATGCGCCAGATGGAAAACGCAGATTCGACCACCAATTCATGGGCGAGCAGGTTTATGAGCAGCCATTCCAGGTGGTGGTGTGTGCACCGGAGGATGTACCTGCTACGTCAGATACCGGTATACTGCTTGGCCGCCATTTGAATGGCTGCCGCATTGGGTTTGACCTGGGCGCCTCCGACCGCAAGGTGAGCGCGGTTGTGGATGGGAAGGTAGTCTTCAGCGAGGAAGTGGTCTGGGAACCACGCAAGCACACCGATCCGGATTATCACTACCGGGAGATCGTATCCGCCCTGAAAAGGGCAGCCCGCGAAATATCACGGGTGGACGCAATCGGCGGGAGTTCAGCTGGGATTTATATTGATAACCGGCCGATGGTTGCGTCTCTGTTCCGTAGTGTGCCAAAAGAACGCTTTGGCGAAGTCAGGAACCTGTTCCTGCGCATCCGGGAAGAATTCGGTGTGCCATTGGAAGTCATCAATGATGGCGACGTAACCGCATTGGCTGGTTCGATGTCCATTGGGGAGAACGGAATCCTCGGCATCGCACTGGGATCCAGTGAAGCGGCAGGTTATATCGACCTGGAAGGCCGCATTACAGGCTGGTTGAATGAGCTGGCTTTCGCCCCGATAGATTACAGCCCGAATGCGCCTGTCGAGGAGTGGTCTGGCGATAGGGGCTGTGGATCCTCATACCTCTCACAGGCGTATGTTTTTCGCATGGCACCCAAAGTTGGTATAGAAATACCGGCTGACATAACGGATGCCGATAAGCTCAAATTCGTACAAGAAAAACTGGAAACCGGGCATGCGGGCGCTGTTAAGATTTGGCAGAGTATGGGCATTTCCCTGGGATATGCCCTGGCGCATTACGCTGATTTTTACGACATCCGCCATGTCTTGATCCTGGGGCGTTGTACATCCGGGCGGGGCGGAGATTTACTGTTGACGAGCGCGCAAAATGTTTTTAAGACTGAATTCCCCAATCTTTATAAAAAAATCGTCCTGCACTTGCCGGATGAAAATGTGCGGCGTATCGGACAATCTGTGGCTGCAGCCAGCTTGCCGGTACTGGATTGAAAAGAAATGAGGATGGCTTGTGAAACTTCACCGGGATACTGCTGAAATATTTGTGCCAGATGGTCTCTCCCCTGCCCAGGCCCTGAGACGAACGACCCACCTGGCGGTCTCCGCACACCAGGATGACATCGAGATCATGGCTGCCAGTCCAATCCTGGAATGTTTTCAGCGCAGTGACCGCTGGTTTACCGGTGTGGTGGTCACAGATGGGCGCGGTTCGCCACGCAATGGAGTCTATGAGCAATACGATGATGAGCAGATGCGCCTGGTGCGGTTTAAGGAACAGCACAAGGCGGCCATTGTGGGCGAATATGCCGCCCTAATTATGCTGGATTACCCCAGCCGGGAAGTCAAAGGAAGCAGTATGTTGCCTGTGGATGATCTGGCTGCGATTCTGAAGGCATCCCGCCCGCAGGCGGTCTATACCCATAACCTGGCAGACAAGCATGATACCCATGTCGCGGTGGCGTTGAAGGTCATTGCTGCCATCCGCAGCCTTCCCAAAAATGCACGCCCGCAAAAATTATTTGGCTGTGAAGTCTGGCGTGGCCTGGACTGGTTGGTGGACGATGACAAGGTTGCCTTCGATCTCTCGCGGCAGGGAAACCTGCAAGCGGCCTTATTGGGCGTGTTCGATTCACAAATCAGTGGGGGCAAACGCTACGACCAGGCTTCCCTGGCACGCCGGCAGGCGAACGCCACGTATTTTGAAAGCCATGGTGTCGACACAACGACGAGTATGTCTTTTGGCATGGACATGACCGCCTTGATTTTGGAGGATGGTAAAGAGCCGCTTGCGTTTATCCAGGAATATATCCAACGGTTCAACCAGGAAGTGATCGATCGGTTGAAACGGGTGAGTTAAGCTACTGATCCTGATATTCACATGCGTCCTGTGGAAAGGAGGCCCTGAGGAGAAGATTGTTAATTGTTCTGCTCAAATTAAACAACCATTAGATTCATATTTCTGAGAAGGAGATGAAGGAATGCGTACTAAACTTTTCACTTTGATCATGATCGTAAGTATCCTGTTGAGCGCTTGCGGAGGGGCAGCTACTACAGCGGCTCCTGCAACCCAGGCGCCTGCGACCGCAGCCCCTGCAACAGCTGCTCCCGCAACTGCCGCTCCTGCAACTGCCGCTCCCGTCAGCGCTTCCACCCCAACCACACTTGCCCAGCCGGTGACCTTGAAAATTTACTTGCTGGACTATACCGCTGACACGATCACATGGCTGAATAACACCATTGATCCTGCTTTTGAAGCTGCCCACCCGGGCGTCACGGTTGAGATCACCCAGGGCAGCTGGACTGGTTGGGATACCACCTTCGCCGGCTTCTTCGCCGCCAACGCTGGTCCGGACATTATCAACCTTGGCTCCGAAATGAACACCGCTTACGGTCCAAGCCTGGCTGATATGACTCAATACCTGGACGCACCCGCCTGGCCCGATATTGCCAATTTTGGCCCGGCCTTGGCTAATGCCAAGTATGATGGCAAACTGCGCGGCTTGCCCATCTTCACCGCCCCCCGCTACGTCTTCTGCCGCACGGACTTGATGACGGCCTCTGGCTGGACCACCGGCACTCCCCAGAATTTCGCCGATTGGATCTCTTTTGCAAAAAAGGCCTCCAAAATTGACCCCGCCACTAATTCCCTGACTCAACAGGCGCTGGTTCCCGTGGATGCGGCTTCGATGGCTGACTGGCAATGGTGGTTGCTCGTCTTCTATTCTCTTGGCGGCCAATTGTATAAGGCGGATGGCACCACTCCGAATTTTGACTCCCCCGAAGCTCTTGCCACAACCAAGTTCTTGTTGGACATGCGCCAAGCCACTTATGGTCCTGCCGCGAACGCGGTGGGTGCTCTGCCGGCTGGTCAGGGTTCCGTGATCGATGTTAATCCCAAGACCAACAAAGAAAACGGGGCCGTTTGTCTGGCCCATTCCGGTTGGGCGGCGCCTGCTTTTACCGAATCGATCTGGAGCAAGATCAGCATTGACCCGTTCTACGGTGATCCTGCCAACTTCCCCAACAGCAAACCCGTGGTTCTGGCCTTCAATGACTGGTTGGCCGTGCCTCAATATAGCCCGAACAAGGCGCTGGCTGCTGACTGGCTCAAGATGGCGTTCTCAAAGGATGCCAACAACAAGTGGAATGAGACGATGGGGCTGATCCCGGCTCGTACCGATTCCATGTTTGGTTTTGTGACCGACTCTCCGCAACTGAAGCAGGAAGCCGATCTTGCCACGAAGTATGGCGTTGGCTTTGCAAACATTACCGACTCGGCCAAACTTCAGACCATCATGCAGGATGCCTTGGGCAAACTGATAACGGAAGAATTGACTCCGCAACAGGTTAATGCTCAAATTCAGACAAATTACATTGCTGCCCTGGCTAGCAAGTAATTCCTCTTTTTAGTTTTGGACGATAAGTTGGATGGGGAGCCATCCCCATCCAACTTATCTGTTCCTGGTCATTCAAGGAGGCGTTCGAATGCTTGATAACTCCTATATCAATGTGCTTATCTATGCAGTAGCGGCCATCGTGTTCATAGTCATCTCCAGTGTTGCCGTGGCATCCTTGGCGCGTGCCATTGCAAAACTGGGCGGCGCGACGCGTAGGAAGCAGGGGAACACTTTCGCGGGGTATTTGTTTGCGTCTCCATGGATAGTTGGTTTCCTGATTTTTGTCGTTGTGCCAATGCTTTTTTCCCTGTATTGGAGTTTTACCAATTACCGCATTGCCTCGGCCACACCCACCAGGTGGGTGGGGCTCACCAACTACATCCAACTGATCACAAAAGATAATGACTTTCTGTCATCCATCATAAACACGCTATTCCTGACCGTCCTGGGCCTGCCTTTGCAGATGGGGGTCGCTCTCTTCCTGGCAGTGCTTTTGAATCAAAAGATGCATGGAGAGCGCATCTTTCGCATGGCTTTTTACCTGCCGGTTATCCTGGGTTTCAATACGGCTGTTTTGCTGTGCTGGCGGTTGATGTTGAATACCGGCACAGGCATCATCAATCAAATAATTCGTGCGGTTGACAATGCAGTTCCACCGATTGGCTATTTTAGCCGGTCAGTAATTTTTATTCAGGAACTTTTCTCTGCCTTCTTCCTAGGTATTACCAACGGGAGTTTCACCCTGCTCGGCAAAGTGTGGGCGGCTGGCCTTCCGGCCGCCAATCGTGTCCCGCTCTGGGTGCAAAGCCCGCTGTGGTCCAAGATGTCAGTTGTCCTGTTGATCATCTGGGGCTGCGGCACGATGATGCTGATCTTCCTGGCTGGCCTCAACAACATTCCTCGCGAATTACACGAGGCCGCCGAGGTGGATGGGGCCGGAGGTTGGAAACGCTTCTGGAAGATTTCCTTTCCATTGCTCACCCCCTATATTTTCTATAATTTGGTGGTGGGCTTGATTGCCATGCTGCAAATATTTGAGCCGATTTACGTGCTGTATCGCGATAACCAGCCGTTGATACCCTCCACCATCTCGATGGTCTATTACCTGTGGCAGGCAACTTTCAGTCATTTTGAGATCGGCTATGGTTCTGCCATCTCCTGGCTGATTCTTATCATCATCCTGGTCGTGACGCTCATCCAGTTCAAGATGCAGGATCGCTGGGTCTTCTATGACCTGTACTAGGAGGCTTCCATGAAAACCACCTGGCCAATCATTAAACGCCTTGTTTTTTACATTGTTCTGACAGGCGCCACCATCACGATGTGCTTCCCGTTGTTCTGGATGATCTCCTCTTCATTAAAGACCCTCGATGAGACCAACTCAGCCGGTATCATCTGGATCCCGAACAACCCCACCCTGGATGCTTACATCAATATCCTCCACAATAGCGACTTCCTGCGCTCTTACTTTAACAGCATTTTCTACACCACCCTGGCATTGGTGGGTACACTGGCATCCATTGCCGTGGTGGCGTACGCCTTCAGCCGTATCGAATGGCCGGGGCGTAACCTGGTTTTCTTCCTGATGCTTTCCACCATGATGATTCCGCCTCAGGCCTTGATTGTGCCCCAGTATGTTTTCTTTAACAAACTGGGCTGGGTTGGTACCTTTAATCCCCTCATCATTCCCGGTTACTTTGCGGGAGGCGCCGCGATGGTATTCCTGCTTCGCCAATCCATGGCGCAAATTCCCAAGGAATTGGACGAGTCGGCCTTCGTGGACGGCGCCAATCATATCCAGGTATTCTGGGAAATCGTCCTGCCGCTCATAAAAGCCCCGCTTGCCACCGTTTCCACATTTCTCTTTGTTGGGTTTTGGAACAGCCTCTTGATGCCGTTGATGTACCTGCAGACCATCAAGCTCTACACCCTGCCGTTATATGTCACCACTTTGTATAACATCAATGTGACCGTTCAGCCCTGGCCGACCATCATGGCAGCCGCCGTGCTGACCACGGTACCGCTCATGGTTGTCTTTTTCTTTACCCAACGCTTTATCCTGGAAAGCGTGGTTATTACAGGTCTGAAGTGACCCTTTGTGAATAATTCCCAGCGCGTTGGTCAAAAACTTTTACTGGCCTTCAAGGGCAAACAGCCCACACCCGAAATCATCTCTTCGCTTCAAAAATACAAACCGGCCGGACTGAGTCTCTTCCGCAGCTTGAACATTGACAACCCGGAGCAGGTGCGGACATTGGCCGCCTCCCTGCAGCGCCTGGCACGCAACTTTGGCCTGCCACCATTATTGATCGCCATCGATCAGGAAGGTGGTCAATTGATGGCTATCGGGGAAGGCACCACGCCTTTGCCGGGAAACATGGCGCTGGGCGCAACCGGCTCGACCCAACTGGCGTTGCAGGCCGGCGAAGTGCTCGGCCAGGAACTGGCTGCCATGGGAATCAACGTGAACTACGCACCCAGTTGCGATGTTAACAGCAATCCCCATAACCCTGTCATCGGCACCCGCTCCTTTGGCGAAATCCCGGACCAGGTGGCCGGGCTGGCCGCAGCCATGATAAACGGCATCCAGTCTCAGGGGGTGGCGGCGGTTGCCAAACATTTCCCCGGACATGGCGATACTGCCACCGACTCGCATTCCGGGCTGCCATCCCTGCCTCATGATCTATCTAGATTACAGAACGTGGAATTTCCGCCTTTCCAGGCTGCCATCGAGGCAGGAGTTAAACTGGTGATGAGCGCTCATCTTGCCCTGCCGGCTGTGGATGGGGGGCCGGATGCACCGCCAGCCACCCTTTCTCCGGCCATTTTAAAGGGGATCCTGCGCCAGCGCCTGGGCTTTGAAGGAGTGATCGTCTCCGACGCGCTGGATATGCAGGCCATCCAGCAGGGTGATTTGTTGGGCGCGCAGGCTGTCCGGGCAGCGGCGGCCGGGGTGGATTTGCTGCTGGTCACATCCAACCCGGTCGATCACGAACGGGTTCATGCCAGCCTGTTGGTAGCCGTTCAGAATGGGCAGCTTGACCGGAAGGAGATTTCGGATTCAGTTGAGCGCATCCTGGCCCTCAAAGGCTGGCTTGCAGGAGCGCCTCCCGCTCCCGGGTTGGAAATCGTGGGTTGTGCCGACCATCAGGCTATTGCAACAGAAATAGCAGAACGATCCATCACACTGGTTCGTGACCATGCCGGCCTCCTGCCTTTGAAGCTGAAGGCGGAATACCGTTTGGCGGTAATCATTCCCAAACCGGTTGACCTGACTCCGGCAGATACATCTTCATACACTACCCCTGGTTTGGCTGCGGCGCTGCGAAAGTATCATCCAAATGTGGTTGAAGCCATCATTCCGTATGCGCCCGAAGAGGCAGACATCCGTAAGGTGGTCCAGCAATTGTCCGCCTGTGACCTGCTCATTTGTGGCACGCTGAATGCATTCGAATCGTCCGGACAGGCGGAACTCGTCCGGCGGTTACTCCAGACTGGTATCCCAACGATTGTCGCTGCGTTACGCCTGCCCTATGATCTGGCCGCCTTTCCCGATGCTCCGACTTACCTGTGTACGTATAGCCTCCTGGAGCCGTCCATGCAGGCCTTGGCCAAAGCATTGTTTGGACACATTTCTATAAATGGAAAGTTACCCGTATCCATCCCGGGGCTTTATAAAGTTGGATATTCACGGAGCTGGCCCAAGGAATAGGATCAAAACAAAGCCGGCGCTGCCTGGATCCAGGAGCAGGGTAGGCAGCTTCCAGGGTCTGACGGAATCAATCAGGGGCTGTCTAAAAAGGTTGCAAGAATATTTGGAGACTACCAGATTGGATGGTCTCCAAATTTATTTGTATCATTGGTGATGCTCCACGCCGACCTGTCCTGCTTTTAGGGCAGCCTCTTCTCTAAGAGAGTTAACCACACGCCGGGACCATGACATAAACAGGGGCGGTTGAACCATTCTCATTGAGGGCTTCCAGTTCGTACATCAGGTTCACATTCATGGGAGCGTTATAGTCGGTATAGGAGCCCACCGTCGCTCCAACGCTTGCCAGCGAAACACCATCCCGGTAAAGGTGGTAACCCGTGGCCCCAAGTACCGAATCCCAGGTCAGTGTCACATTAAAAGTGTTTTTACTAGTCCCTGGATTACAACTGTATGAGTACATGAACATCCCTGGGGATGGGAGTACCGGTTGGGCCAGGACGATGGGGGCCTGCTCCACGGGTCCCACCAGGTTTGTTCCCGGGGCACCCGTCCAGCATGTGACCGCCCCTCCGTAAAGCTGGACCAGCCACCAGGTGTTCGAGCTGTTGCGACCGATCACGTTGTAAGCCGTCCCACTATCCAGGGTTGTGATTGGATTGTAGTTCGACCCCGGGCCGCTCCGGCAGTAGGCGGTCACGCTTGGGATCACCTGCGCGACCGGCGGCAGAGTGGCAGTGGGGGTGATTGTCGCGGTGGCCGTCGGAGCGGGTGTAGCCGTTGGCATAGGAGTTTCCGTTGCAGTCGGCAGCACGGGCAGCGATGAAGCCGTCCAGGCGGGCGCTGGCGCAATGGTGGCAGCCGTAATGCAGGCGGATAATATGAAGGCCACAGCCAGGGCGATTCCTGTCAATTGAAAGAATATCTTCCTGGATATCATAATCCTCACCCTTTCTTTATAAATAATAGATAGACTCTTCTCTTTATCGTATCATACAGCAAATTCAAGGTCAACGGGTCTTGCCAACCTTCTAGAATTTTTTAACAAGGACTGCATAATTCTCGGTCCATGGGGAAGCGCCGGAATTTCGGAGAAGATAAGAATGAAAAAAGTACCTTCATAACCCATAATATGAGCAAACTGGCGGCAATCTTGAACTGCACCCATTAAACTGGACACAAAAAGAAAGACCCCGAGTGTTTTATTTAGATAGGCATCTAAGTTGGTAAGGTGTCTGTCTTGTTTTTAATTGTATCCTTTCGTAGTTGTAGAAGCA
>Ga0187854_10003373_pt1 | contig 12713 bp, 9 predicted proteins | sample June2016WEW_6_15_FD_132445 | JGI IMG/M metagenome (GOLD analysis project Ga0187854, IMG submission 132445) | Peatland microbial communities from SPRUCE experiment site at the Marcell Experimental Forest, Minnesota, USA - June2016WEW_6_150 | ecosystem: Environmental > Terrestrial > Soil >...
CATCGTTCAGACGCCGACCGGCTCGCGGACTAGTACGACGGTGGTTCGACCGGGCTGCCATTCGCCGTACAGCAGGAGCACCTTCTCGAGCGCCGCGTCCTACTCGACGACCGCCTCGCCGAACCAGAAACTGGTGCCGTCGCTCAGCAGCACTCCGCCCGGCAGCAGCACCGCCTGCGTCGCCCGCTCGCTCGGCAGGTCGCCGGTCACAGGTAGCCGCGACCACGCAAGGCCGTCGTAGGACGTCCAGACACCGGCGTCGGAACCGCCTCGCAGGGCCACCATCCGCTCCCCGTCCCCGACGAGTGCCCCGTTGGCACGGAGACCGCAATCTGGGCCGGGGCACGTGGTCGGCCCGAGGGGCAGATACGTTGGCAGTGGCCGCCAGTGGCGCCCGTCAGTTGACTGCCACCAGAGCTCGGCGCCGGGGTTGGGGACGCCTCGGCCCATCGCGATTAGGCCGTTACGACCGGCGACGAATAGGTCGACAACGGACGACGTCCCGGCGCCTGTGGGCACGGGGCTGGGGGCCGCTGCCAGAGGCAGCGCCGGTGTCGGAGTCCAGGCGCGCCCGTCGGGCGACCAAAGGGTTGCCGCATCCCAGTGCGAGTCGCTCGTCATCCACCGTCCGCCCGCCACGTACCCGGTTGCCGTGGCCCGAAGGTCGGCGGCCACGAAAACCTTCGGGAGAGTTCCATCAGGCAGGGTCCGCCACTTGACGCCGTCGGAGGAGGTGGCTACCAGCGCGCCCGGGCCGCTTGACATCGCGATTAGCCCGGCCGGCCCCGCCGCCAGCATCGGCTCGTCCGCGGCCGGCCCGGGCAATCCGAGGTCGAGAGACAAGCTTGGGGACCACGTCCGACCATCGGGCGATGTCCACGACATGGTCGGCGGCCCGTATCCCAGCGAACACGGCGAGTCGCTGCAACTGCTGCCCACACCGGGTTCGGTGAGCACAACGAGGCCCGTCGGCGCCTCGGCCACACCGACGATGGACATGCCCGGCCAGAACGTTGTGCTGGTGTCGAAGGGCAGTGGATCCCAGTGGGCGCCATCGGCCGATGTCCAGACCGGGGTCGTGGTCGTCCCCTCGGAGACCTCCCACCCGACCGCCAGGAATCCGCCCCGCCAGCGCAGGACCGACGCCACGTGAGTCAGAGGGTCATCGGGCGCGAGCCGGTGCCATCGGATTCCGGTCCACACCGCCTTGGCGGGCGGCGGGACGGGCGTGATGAAGGCAACGGCGACCGGCTTAGTGGCCGCTGGCGTGGCGCTGGCAGGTGCGACAGTGACTGCCTGGGACGCGGGCGCCGCCTGACTGGGAGTAGGCCCACCGTCCTGGGTGGCGGCTGGGGCGGGAGTGCCCCATGGCTTTGCGACCGCGACCCCAACGAACGCGACCACGAGCAAGACGGTTAGCAGCGCCGTCCGACGGCCCCTCGGGTCGGTCCTGTCCAGTCCGCTTGCGTGCGACGACTCGTGTCCCATGGACGATCAGAATTCGGAAACCGAGAGTCCATGCTACGCCCCGCCCCACAGACCCGCGAGAACGCCGCTCGCGCCCTCGCCCCCCGCCGCGGTTCGGGTCTCGGCTTACCAGCTCGAAGCTCGATCTGCTTTACCTCCCTTGCTCCGAGCGGGAGTAACTCAGCTGGCAGAGTGTCTGCTTCCCAAGCGAGGCGCGACCCCGGGAGGCTAGCCCTCCGGAATGCCGGAACGACCAGCGCATTCCTCCCACTTGCCCCTCCCCATCCCCGTCCCCGAGAGTCTCCTGGCGAGCGCAACCTGAGCCGGGGTTGCGTTCCGAGCAACCGGGTGGGCATCAACGGAGTGCTGGACTGCGCCGGCCGCTGGCTAGCTTGTTATCTCGGCCTTAAGTCCACTTGAGCCTCCGAGCATGCCTGGCTAGCTCTGCCGGCGCAGCCGAATTTTCAGGGCCTTTTCGTGTCGGTGTTCATGCAGTTGTTGGGCGGCATTGCATTCAATAGACAAAGGGAATGAGTGCCTTCACTTGCTTCTGATACTGTCGGTAGGCTGAACCGAATCGCTCTCCGAGGAAGGCTTCCTCTGTCTTGATCTTCAAGACAACGACAGCCAGCACAAAGACGGCCGACAGCAGGCCTCTGACTTCTCCCATGACGATCGCGGTGCCCATCACTCCCACCAGTCCACCGAGATAGATGGGGTGGCGCACTAAGTGGTACGGGCCGGTCTGGATCAGCTGGTGGCCTTCTTCAAGCGCTATACGAGCGCTCCAGTACTGCCCCAGATGTTGACGAGCCCAAACTGCAAGCCCTGTGCCGAGTAGCAATATGGCCAAACCTATCAGACTGGCTCCGAGCTCTTCTGGGATGAAACGCCACAGCAGGGGTCCATAGAAGGGCGGGTCGAACGCGAGTAGGGAAATGCCCACTCCCAACAAGCTCAAGTAGACCAACCGCGAGGACAATGCCTCGCGGCGCTCAGTAGGCGAGGGACTGCGCCGGGCAGAGACAGCCCAGTAGAGAATGAAGACAACCCAGACGACACACGCCACCTCGGTGAAAGTCATTCCCATCCTTCCTATTGGCTGTCCGTAGCTGTGTTAGGCGTTAGCTGTCCAGCAACGGTTCTGTGGATCCCGATAGGACCCCGAAGACGGCGCTGGTCAGGGTGAGGGTTGTTCCAGCGCGGCGAGCTCACCGTCACTGAGCGTCCAGCCGACAGCGCCGACGTTCTCGCGCAGGTGCTCCGCTCTGGTCGCTCCTGGAATGGGGATGATCCTTTCGTCTTTGAATAGCAGCCAGTTGAGCGCGACCTGAGCGACCGTCTTCTGTCGTGCGCGTGCGATGCCCGCAAGCGTCCTATCGAGTGCTGAGCCGTCCGGACGATTCCGCCCTCCGGACAGGGGGCGATACGCGATGAGGGCGACGTCGAGCTTGCGGCAGGCCTCGAGGATGCCGTTCCGCTCGGGATCACGGTGGAAGAGGCTGAACTGGACCTCGTTCGCGGCGAGGGCGATGCCGTGCCGCTCGAGGCGTTTAGCGGCGGTGTACATCTGGGAGGCGCTGAAGTTGCTGACGCCGACTGCACGCACCTTGCCTGCCCGAGCAACCTCCGCGAGCCGATCCACCAAGGTCGGGATGCCCAGCAGGGAGAACGGAAAGTGGATCAGGTACAGATCAAGGGTGTCGGTGCCCAGGCGCGATAGCGATCCGTCGAGCGCTTTGTGGAACGACTTTGCGGACAGTCGGGTCGGATACGGCGCGAACTTGCTCACGACGAGGGCTGGCCTCGGATCACGGCGCATGCATTCGCCGAGGGGCCTCTCCGAACGGTAGACCTCGGCGGTGTCGAACAGGTTGGCACCTGCGTCGAGCGCCGCGCTGAACACGAGCATGAGCTGATCCGTGCCCCGTCCCCCAAAGCCCCAGCGGTTGGTCCCTACCCCCAGGGCGGGGGCGCGCACTCCCGACTGGCCAAGGGCTCGCAGCGGCATCGAGGGTTCCGCGGCGCTGCCCTGCGCGTGCATCGTATCCATGTGCGATTCCTCCATAGGACCTGCTCCCTTTGTAACAACCGCAGAGTAGGCCGGTCGATTGGAAAGCTGTCGGCTGCTGGATTGGCAGGGGCTGCCTTCGCCTGCGGGCAGGGAAGGATCCCGCGCGGTCCATTTGGTGTGCGTTGCTTCGGCTCACACCGGATCCGTCATGCGACGGCGACACTCCTGGTCAACAAGGGCATGCCGCTCGAAGAGGTGAGCCGGTACCTGGGCCACTCCTCAACGGTGCCGACTCGGCGGTATGCCCAGCAGACGCCTGAGGCTCTCGGTTTCCGGGCCGCGGATGCTCTCGCGCGCGCCGGGCTCGTGGCTGGGTGAATGCTCGACCCAAAGGCGCGCGAGCCGGACGTTTGTCGACGCCGGATCCTAGACATGCACGAATAACTTGCGACCGAGGCCCCCTGCACCGCCGTTGATTGGCCCGCTGGTTGTCATGCCATAGCCACCAGCCCCACCATTTACGGTAACGTTGCTGCCCCGGGGGCCGAGGCGTCCTCATCGCCGTCCGGGCCGCGTCGGGAGCCTGCCGCGGCCAAATCCTCCTCACGGCACCACGCCTTCCGGCACGAGCGGCAGGCAGCGCAGCCTGACGCCGGTCGCGGCGAAGATGGCGCTTGCGAGCGCAGGGGCGATCGCGATGATCGGCGTCTCCCCGCCGCCCGCTGATGGAATATCGCGCCGGTCGAGCAGCACCACCTCGATCGGCGGGACGTCGGTGACCCTGGGCACCCGGTAGTCCGTCAGCGACCCGTTTGTGATCGCACCGTCGTCGAAGTGGATCGCTTCGAACAACGCCCCACCCAGACCCATGACCGTCGCCCCCTCGACCTGGTTGCGCAGGCCGGCGGGGTTGACGATAGCGCCGCATTCGAAGACGGTCACGACCCGCAGTACCTCCAGGCGCCGCTCGGCTCCGACCCGGACGGACACGGCCGTGGCCACCCGCGCTCCCTTCTCGACGCCTCCGGCGATGCCGGTGCCGAGGCCGGACCCGCGCGGTCGCCTTGTCCAGTCGATTCGCTCGGCCGCCACCCGGAAGGCCTCCGCCAGGCGGTCGTCCCGCAGGTGCGACAGGCGTAATTCGAGCGGGTCGAGACCCAGCGCCGCTGCCAGCTCATCCATGTGGGACTCGCGCGCAAAGTGGTTGGCAGCTGCCGCCAGGGACCGGTAGGAGCCCTGGGCGAGCGGCGAGTCGGCGGGCTGGTAGTCGAGGCGCTGGTTCGGGACCTCGTAGGGGCCGACCAGGCCGAACATGCCCGAGTTGGTGTTGCGCATCTCCCAGGCGCTGATGCGGCCGTCCTGACCTGCGCCGCTGCGGATGTCGATCACCGCGGCGGGGCGGAGGTAGCCGGCGGCGAACTCCTCGCCCCGGCTCCAGCGCACCTTGACGGGCCGCCCGGCCGCCCGGGCCAGCCGCGCAGCCTCGGCCGCAACCGCGCCGGCGTGCTTGCCGCCGAAGCCGCCGCCGGTGGCCGGGACGATCACGCGCACACTCGCCTCGGGCACCCCGAGCTCCTGGGCGAGCCCGCGCCTGACCCCAAACGGCACCTGCGTCCCCGTCCAGACCGTCAGCCGGCCTTCCTGGTCCCACTCGGCCAGCGCGGCGTGCGTCTCGAGAGGCGCGTGGGCAATGTACGCAGTCGTGTAGGTGGCCGACAGCCGCACCGGGGCCGCCGCGAGCGCTGCGTCCACGTCTCCACTGTCCTGGTGGAACGCGCCCTCCCAGCCCTCCTCATCGACAGGATGCGCCCGCAGGTAGTCGGCGAGCTCGGCCTCAGCAGGCCCGGACTCGCGGTCCCAGGCGACCTCGATCGCCTTGAGGGCTCGGCTCGCTACAGCCGTGTCGGGTGCCGCCACCCCGACGAAGGAGCCCTCGTGGACCACGGTCACGCCGGGGATCGCCTTCGCGCCGGAGACGTCGACCGAGCGCATGGTCGCGCCGTGGGCCGGCGACCGCAGGACCCGGCCGTGGAGCATGCCGGGCCGGGCCAGGTCGGTCACATACAGCCTGGTTCCCGTCACGATGTCCAGTGCCCCAACCCTGGCGGCGGGTTTCCCCACCAGCTCCTCGTCCGGCCCAGCCGTGACTGGCGCGTCGGAGGGAGCGTTCTTCACGAGGCGCAGACCCCTCACGAGCTCGCCGTAGGTGGCGGATTGGAGACCCTCGCGCTGGCGGACGCGGCCATTCTCGGCTGTGAGTCCAGACCGCTCGGAGCCCCAGACGCTCGCCGCCAGCTCGGTCATGATCTCCCGCGCACCGGCGGCCAGGCGGCGCAGCTGTTCGCCGGCATCGGGCATGGATCGGCTGCCGAAGGTGCCAACGTCATAGGGGCAGACGTCGGTATCGCCCATCACCAGCCGGACCGAGCCGAGAGGCACGCGCAGTTCCTCGGCCACGCGCATGGACAGCGCGGTGCGGTTGTCCTGGCCGACGTCCACCTTGCCCGTGAAGGCAGTGACGACCCCGTCCGACCCCACGTGTAGCCAGGCGCCCGGGCTCGTAGTCCAGGCCCCCGACTGCGCCGCTCGATCGGACTCCTTCACGACCAAGAGGCCATCGGGCAGTACGGCGAAGTAGTCACGCGACGCGGAGCCGGTCATGTCCCAGGGCCGCCGCGGGCGCGGGCTGTCAGGCAGGCGCGGTACCCCAGCCGCCGCCGCGAGCATCCCTTCTGCATGCCCGCCTCGAGCCAGTTCCCCCGCCCGACCGACCGCGCGCAGGATGCGGGGGTAGGTGCAACAGCGGCATGCGTTACCGCCGAGCACGTCCCTGACACGAGCCTCGTCCGGCTGGGCTTCCTGGTCCAGGAGAGCGACGGTGGTCATGATCATCCCGGCGGTGCAGTAGCCGCACTGCATGGCCTCGGTTTCCAGGAAGGCCTGTTGGACCGGATGCAGCCGGCCGTCGATCGCCAGACCCTCGACCGTGAGCACGGCACGGCCCGCGACCTCCGAAAGGAGCGTCCGGCAGGCGTGCACCGGCTTGCGGTCGACCAGGACGGTGCACGCTCCGCACACCCCCTCGCCGCACCCTGGCTTCGCGCCCGTCAGCCCCAGCTCCTCGCGAAGCCAGCTGAGCAGGCTGCGATCGGGCACGGCCGCCGCCTCGCGAGTCGAGCCGTTGACCACGATCCGGAGGGAGACGCCAACGGAATCAGTCATGACAATGCCTGCGCTGCGGTTGCCCACGAGGCCAGCATATCCGTGGCTCGTTCCACCCGCCACCGACTCTGCGGCCTTCCGGACAACTACGCCCGACGGTGGAGCGGGCTGGGTAGGCGCAGGAGCGGAGGTCGGCGCTTTCAGGGTCTCCTGTCCCGAGGTTCGCCCAGGCGCTCGGCCGGAACAGACTCTTCGGGCAGCCCGATCTGCTATAACTCTCTCTGCTCCGGGCGGGAGTAACTCAGCTGGCAGAGTGTCTGCTTCCCAAGCATGGCGACGGGCCGGAGGCCTAGCCCTCCGGAATGCCACAAGGCCAGCGTTTCCATCCCGGCAGGCCCGTCCCATTGTTCATGCCGAGGGTCTTCCCGCAGGTCCGACGGCCGTTCTGGAGCCACTTCCAGAGGGACTAGTAATTCGGCACTTTCTACTACCAGTAGCTTCCATGTGGGCTAGTAGCTAAGACGAGTTCGACGAGGCGCCGATTACCATCGATTACCAACGTCACGGCCCTCACCCTCGTCGGCTTCGCGACCGCCCTGGGCGCCCTGGCCGGGCTCATCCCTGCCGTCAACGCCGCCTGCATGGACCCGGTCGGGCCCTGCGCTACTAATGACCGGCACGATGACCTGATCGTGCGGAGAGGCACCGCCCTCGAAGGCCCCGCGGCCCAGGAGTCGAGGGTAGACTCTCACCGCGCCCCCAATCGCAGTACCACTTGCTATCGCCCGGGCTCGTCTCGCGGTTCGCTGAGGACGAAGCGACGGAGGCGCTCGAGAGACTTGATCATGGAAGGCTTGAGGACGCGACGGCGGCCCGCGGCGCTGTTCCGTTGAGTCTGGTTATTCGACCGAGTTGAGCTTGAGGAGGCTCAGACGACAGGCAGGGTCTTCCTCGTCGGGGCGGGCATATCGCGTGACCCGCCGTCGGTCGTCGATACGGCAGCGGAGATCGCATCGCGGCTGGCATCGGAGTTGACCGCTTCAAACGAGCTGGCTCCTTATCGATTGGCGGTGGCGGAGGCGGCGCATAGGCTCCGCCTCGAGCTGCTTCTCGACTTACTGGCCGGCACGCTTGGGCCACGGGTGGCCGAGCGGGTCTTCGCGCCGATGCTTGACGCTGTCCCGAACTTCAACCATGTCGCCCTGGCCCACCTGGGGGCTCCGATCATCACTACGAACCAGGACGTACTGTTGGAGAAGGCTGCTCGGCTTGTCCGGAAGAGGTTGCACGTCCGCCACCTCCATGGCGACTGCCGCCACCCTCGGCGAATAGTGGCCCGCTTGTCGCAGTACGTCCACGGACTGCCTCCCGAAAGCTTTGCGGCAATCCGAGACCTCGTCGCCGGTGGCGAGCTTGTGGTGATTGGGTATAGCGGCCGCGACCTGGACGTGATGCAAGCGCTCCTCCAGACGTCTCCAGCATCGGTCACCTGGGTCTCACGAAGCCACGGGGGCCAGGGTCGAGAGGTCGGAATCCTCGAACAAGGCCTTGGCTCACGGTTCCGGCGGGTAACTGCATCGGCCGATGTCTGGCTTGCGGAACAGCTGGCGCCGGACGTGCGGAGCCAGCTTCGATCCCTACTCGTGCCCCCACCCACAGCCACTGCGACCAATCCAGCGCGAGACGAGGCCATCAGGCACGCAAGGCCCATGGTTCGAATGCTTGCGGCGGCTACGGTGCTTGAGCGAGGAGGTCGCGTCGGCCCCGCAATCCGTGTCCTGGATCGCGTAGGCCGACGATTCAACCGCCACCCGGCCGTTGCCCTTGCGCTCGCCCGTTGTTGGCTCCAGAGAGACCGCTACGACATGTCCCTGGCGCTCTACCGGAAGGCTTACCAGCACGCATCCAGCGAAGACGACCGGATCAGCAGCCTTCAGGGTGAAGCCGAATCTCTGAGGCGTTCGTCAAGGTATGCCGAGGCCTACGACGTGCTCGACCAACTTGATCGTGTCCTCGGATCTGTCCCGGAACGGATGAGTGACATTGGCTGGGCTGAGAATGCTCGCGCTGGCCTGCTCCGCATGGAAGGCCACGCCATTGCGGCCCACGCCGCTTACACGAAGGCTGAACGCGCGTTCTTGGCAGGCGGAAACCTCGATGGTCTGATCGAAGTTCGGACATGGCGTGCGGAGAACTCGGTGCAAATCGGGGCTGTTCAGTCAGGACTGCGGGTGGCCGAGGGCGCGCTCGCGGACACGGTGGACTTCGGACGTTGGTTCACGGCCGGCTGGCCCCTGTTCGTAATCGGCGAGGGGCTCGGATACCGCGGCGACTTCGGTCCTGCGCAAGCTAACTTGAGGGAGGCAGATCGACGATTCCGAGCCGCCAACAACGAGTCTGGCAGGGCATGGGCTGACCTAGTATCGGCAGCCTTCGACCGGCCGAATCGACTGGGCCGCGCAGAGCGGAAGCTGGACCGAGCTGAGCGGTACCTGCGCAGGGCGCAAGCGCGGGGATGGACGTGGATCCACGTTGAGGCTCGCCTTGGGCTCGAGCGAGCAGAAATAGCTCGGGCGCGTGACGCCAATCGCGCCGCGGCAGAGTCACTCAATGAGCTTCGCGCCCGGCTGAATCTGATGTCGCCCGAGCAGCCCATGCTCCGGCTGCACATCGAACTAGTAGCTGCAGAACTACGCCGCAGTCGAGGCGACCCGGCCGCCGCTCGTGACCTGTTGGCAGTATCTGAAGGTTATCGCAAGCTCGGGCTCGTGGGGCCAGCGGCACGAGCGGCGACTGCCGCTTGGCTCGCGAACCCATCGCAGCCCACGCCGGAACGATTGGTCCGCTTGTGTCAACGGCATTTCCCGCTGGAGGCCGAACGCCTCGCAGGCGTCGGCTCCAGCTACTACCCGATCTACTTCATCTGAGGCGGACAGCACTACCGCTGGATATTGGTATCTCCGAAGGACTTGGGGGCCAGGCATGATCCCGGCGGGCGGCACGCGCTCCCGCACGATTGCCCTCGGCGTGTCGGACGCGCATGCTGGCGCCTCGATGTCCGATCCCGACCGACCCCTCCGGCTTCTCGTAGTCGATGATCACGAAGTCGTTCGACAAGGGCTAATAGCCTTTCTCGATCGGCACGGGCAGTTCGAGGTAGTCGCACAAGCCGGCACGTGCGCGGAGGCCCTCTCACAGGCGCGGAGGTTCGTCCCGGATCTCGTCCTCATGGATGTGCGCCTGCCAGACGCATCGGGGATCGACGCCTGCCGAATGGTGCGGGACGAGTTCCCGGCCATGCCGATCGTCTTCCTGACGAGTTCGCCCGACGAAGTCGATGTCTTCGCTGCCATCGTTGCCGGGGCGCGCGGTTACGTGCTCAAGCAAACGCGTTCGGCGGAGCTCGTTCGCACGCTCGAGGCGGTCGGGCGCGGCGAGTCGTTGCTCGATCCGATGGTCACGGGAATGGTCCTCGAGCGCATCCGGCGCATCGCGAACGGGAGCGACACCGACGACGCGATCGGACTGACCGCACGCGAGCGAGAGATCCTGCCGTTCATCGCCGCGGGCCAGACCAACAAGGAGATCGCCGCGGCCGTTTTCCTTTCGGAGAAGACGGTCAAGAACTACGTCAGCTCCATCCTCGCGAAGTTGAGCCTCGACCGACGAATGCAGGTTCCCGCCTTCGTGGCCCAGCACGATACGCGTCGCCCAGAGGAGTAGCACTTCTTCGCTGGAATCGTGCGGTGATCGTCGCGGCTAACGAGCCTGCTGCGGGTCCGTCGGAGCGTCAGCCCTTCTTCTTGCGACCGCCACGAGCGCCTGGAATGGGCTCCAGCCCGACGTAGGCGACGCCACCCTTGATGGCGTAGTGCAACTCAGCGGAGCGTTCGTTTCGGGCGATGACCCGAGCGAGAGAAGTGCGGAGGGTTGCGACCTTCTCGTCCGTCGGTTCGAAGACCGCTACCTTGCCGCTGGTGAGTTTGGCGATAGCCTTCTCGTATTGCGACTCGCGCTTCATTGCCGCGAGCTGACGCGGCGATGGCCGGCGCTCCTTCGGTTTGGGTGAGACGAGATCACTTACCGACACGAACTTGATGCGGGCCACGGGCTCTCCTAACTCAACGAAGTCATCTCTCCGAATGGTAGTGCTTCGGCATCGCCGCGGCTTCGCTTGGCGATGATTCGCTGAAGTGTCAAGGAGCACGATCTGCTCATCGTGTCCGTCGCTCGTTCGCGATCCGCCGGATCGTCGAGTCGGCCCAGTTCGCCCAGGTCTTTCCATGGGCCGCCGGCGGCGTTGCCGGCGAGACCTGGAGTGAGGCCACCTGGACGGTTCGCGGGGCCGAGGCCTACGTGGACAAGGACGCCACCTTACGGGCGGGCTCGCTCCTGAGCCTAAAGCCAGGTCCCCGGGCCGACGTGTTGGTGTGCGACGATCTAGTCGGACCCGACGAAAGCACCAGCCCGACCCAGCGAGCCAAGGCTCTGGATCGTTACCTCGCAGTCATCGAGCCGATGCTCACGCCCGACGCCTGGGTTCTGGTCGTAGGCACCCGCTGGCATGAGGAAGACCTCTACGCATCCTTAATATCCCGCGGTGTGCCGTTCTACTCCCGGCCCGCTATCGGCCCGGACGGCGGGGCGCTCTGGCCCGAGTACTGGCCCCTGGATCGGTTGCTGGCAAAGCGAGAGGACATGGGCTCCGCCCTGTTCGATCTCCAGTACCAGAACGACCCTCGCGGAATGGGAGGTAACTTGTACAAGCGCGACTGGTTCCGCGACGTCGATACCCTGCCGCCCGGCTCGCGTCGGGCCGGCATGGACCTCGCAAGTTCGACGACCGAGCGATCCGACTACAACGCTCTCGTCGAGTGGTGGGAGGACGCCGATCGCAACCTTTACTGCATCGGCGCTTATGCGGCTCGACTCGACCAAGGCCATCGGCGTTGGCTGACCGGCCTAAACGATGACGGCACGATCCCCACGACCGGCGAGACCAGCATCCTGAGCGGCCCGCGGCTGTTGTGGCCCGTCAAGCTATTGCCGCCGGGCCCTGCCACCGCCGGCTGCCATCCGGACCTTCCGCGCCCGATGACCGGTCTGAAGATAGAGGCGACAACGTTCCAGTCCACCTTCGTCCAGGAGGTGCTGGCCAAGACGCACCTGCCTGCCAGTCCGGTCCACCCCGACAGTGACAAGGTGACCCGAGCCCGGACCCTGGCCGCCCGCATGGAGGCTGGCAAGGTGTTCTTCCTGCGTGGCGCCCCGGGTATCGAGATGCTCAAGGCCCAGATGACCGCCTTCCCCAACGCCAGCCACGATGACCTCGTGGACGCCGCCGTGTACGGCGCCGACCTGGGCGGGGCTGACTTCTGCTTCACGAGCGCGCAGCGTTAGGCGTAATCCCGAGGCTCGCCGCGGCTGACTGCTATAGAAGGAACGCGAACCGGCGGGACAAACGGCCGTTCCACCGCAGTGGGGCCAGCGCTGGCGAGGTCTCCCTCGTGACATTCGAGCTGGCACAGGCCGAGAGCTATTGTGCGGTCATGAACGACGCTGAGAGCTTCCCTGCTGTTGATGCGGTCTACTACGTCGACGAGCCGCGCTGGTATACGCGGTTGACGGCTCGCTTCCGATTGAACTGGCGCCGCGAGGTGCTCACGGTGGCCTGCCTCTCCCTTGCGGCGTTCCTTGCCGGCCTCGCTCTGGGCAAGGCGGGTCGGCGTCACTGAGCCGGGGATTCCCTAGCCCACTCAGTGATCTCGTGGATGCGGCCGTGTACGGCGCCGATCTCGGTGGGCCCGACTTCTACTTCACTTCGGGCCGGCGCTAGCGGGTGGGACCCAGGAGCCCGACAAAGGTGGCACGGCTCGCATCTCTTCGAGGTACAGCCGATCCTGCGTGTTGCAATACGACCCGGTCCAGAGCGTACATGGACCTGACGGCGAAGCAATCCGTCATGACCTGAGCGATCGGCATTGCGGGTCAGCGAGGTCGCGAGTGCGGTCAGGAGACGTACGGATGCCCAACGAAGCCGGACCACGGCGAGTGGCGACATACGAGCGGG
>Ga0187854_10003375_pt1 | contig 12708 bp, 10 predicted proteins | sample June2016WEW_6_15_FD_132445 | JGI IMG/M metagenome (GOLD analysis project Ga0187854, IMG submission 132445) | Peatland microbial communities from SPRUCE experiment site at the Marcell Experimental Forest, Minnesota, USA - June2016WEW_6_150 | ecosystem: Environmental > Terrestrial > Soil >...
CCGGCTGGAGCTCCACTTGGAAGTTTCTCGCCACAAGATAACCACGCAGGAACTCGGCGCAGGCGCGCTCGTGGCCCGTCACGGATTCGATGTTGATTAAGGCCTTGGTGAGCTCAAAGATCTTCATCACATTTGTCTTCCGCTGGTTTGATGCGGGACGCCGCTCCAGGTCTCGAGTTTGTCAGGACGCGCTCGCAAATAGCCCCTCCGCTAGACCTTAGCTCACAAATGAAAAGAGCGTCAAGTTGTTCCACAGCTTCTCGCGCTCCGGGCTAGATTTTTTCGCCCCTCCTGGCCTGAATGCTCCGGCGCCTTGGTACGCGGCCTTTAGTCCCTTCCCACTCGCTCTCCCCTACCCACCACCAGCTACCCGCCGGCTGCCGCCTACTAAGTACCTTTGTTTTCACCAACATTCCCGGCTTTAAGGGCTAACTAGCTTTGTTTTCATGCACATTCCCGCTTCATGGGCAAGTTTTCGACAGCGCTCCTTTGTTTTCATAGACATTCCAGCATGGTTCGTTCATTTTTTAAAGTCACTACGCTTGTCGCGGGCGAAGGGTGAGCAAAGACATAGTGTCGGTTTTGAGACACAGATGGAGCGGTCATTCGTGAGGTCTCTGCGGTCATGGCCGAGCCGTCCGGCATCATTTTGTAGGCTATTCCATTAAGCATAGCTTGTCAAGAGTCTTTTCTGGAGGCCCGTTGACACCCTGCTGAAGAAGGCACCGGTGCCTCATGTCGACCCTGGCTCCTGTCGTCCTGATCCTGCACAGCGGGAAGGGTCGCTGCGGTTCTGAGCGCAGAGTTCCGGTGACCAAAACCTCTTCGGCTTTTCGGTGGTTCCCACAACTCCGCAGGCACCTGGGGAGATCGCAGGCGTGCTGGAGAAGCTCATGTCTGCACTACCCGCCAGGCGCGGGTCGTGATAAGATAAGCCAATAGGTAACCTAGGTGAAGACGACAAAGAGAAGATCTCTGCGCATCGCGTTCGTCCTGGATGAATCTGCACTAGGGCAGTTGGTGAGGGTGCTGGAACGAGCATGTGGAAGATTGGGATTCGCGATATCACTATCTGATGGTTCCAGCATACACCTGGAAGATGTGAAGCAACTGCTGGATTTTCCTAATCGCGCATCACGCGCTATCTGCTCCTTAAGAATTACCGGTGAGCAGGAAACCCGCCCCTGGGAAGGATTAAGAGCAGAAGTAAACCTCAACCCCAGCCATGACTTCACCGGAGCCGTCGACTACGAGGTTGAGGGACAAGACGATAAACAGGTCCTTGGCGTTGCCGACGAGTTAGAAGGTGTATTTGAGTCTATGGGACAACCATTTTCCGCACTCGCTTATTCCAGCCCAACAACTTACGGAATCGCCGGCGTGTGCTGGGGGGCAGGAACTATACTGGTCGCCATGGGTTTCATAATATTTCATAGACACGAACATCCGCATCTCGGGTCAGCCTTTATAATTGTTGGTGATTTGTTACTATTCGGCGTCGTATTCCCCAAATGGATAAGGAAAAAGTGCTTTCCGGCAGGAGTCTTCGTTTTCGGCGATGGAAAGAAACGGTACGAGTCAGTGCTAAGAAGAAGACGACTTGTATTCGGGGCGATTGGTTTGACCTTGCTGGTCTCCTTTCTCGGAAGTCTTCTAGCAACACTATTCGTTCGATAACGCGCTCGCTGGCGCAGACCTTTTCAAGCAAGTAGCGACCACGGACCCCCGTTTGTGAAAGTATTCGTTCAACTCCCCTGTACGCCCTCCCAGCCACGCCTCGCCGATCCTGTTTATGAGACCCTGGACTTCCTTGCGTGAGCTCCCTCCCCTGGGGAAACCATGTGCAACCTCCTTTGAGCAAAGTCCCGTACAGCACTATTCTGGAAATTCTTGGCGTCTTGCAAGGAATTTCTGCGTTCACTGCTTGGCCGAGGATAGACTGTGAACTACCTTGGCGCGGATTTTGCTACTTCCGGCCCAGGAGACGAACCCTGGCTGTCAGGGCGCGGCCCTGGATGCCGCCGTAGGTCAGGAAATCCGGAGAGTCCACGTTGTTGTTCACCGCCGAGGGGTTGGACCGATTGGTGATGTCGTTGAATCCCGCCCGCAGCGCCCACAAGAATCCGAACAAGCGAATGCGCCGCTCCAGTTGCAGGTCCAGAGAAAAATACTGGGGGAAACGCCTGGAGTCTGGAGCACCTACGAGTTGCTGGTTCTGGTTCACCAGGCTGAAGGGAAATCCGTCGCGCCAATCGAGCGAATAGGCGAGATCGAACTTCCCGGGCAGGGGCATCCAACCCCAGGAGAGAAAGCGATTCGGCGTGTCCCAGGGGAGCGGCCCGCCCGCCTGCGGGCTGAACAGCAGGCTATCAATGCTGAAGTCAAAGACAGCGTTGGAGTGGGCCCTGGAGCGCGTGTAAGAAGCGAAGACCACGTGGCTGCCCTTGAAAGTGTGGCGCGTGGAAATCTCCACGGAGTCGTAGCGGTCCTGCTTCAGACCTTCCAACCGGAAATTGCCGCTGAAGCCGCTGCCCTGGTTGACAAAAGTCCAGCCGTCGCGTCCGCGCTTCTCGAGGAACTGAAGTTGGAAGTAAATCGAGTGCGGCATTTTCCTTTCAACGCCCAGGCTCCAATGGGTGAAGCGAGGAATCTTGAGCATCCGCTCATCGACCACGAACGAGGTCACAACGGGTGGCCGGAGAAGCGTCTGGCCCGTCAGGTCGTAGAAGAAGTCGGTGCGCTGCCCGCTCAGGGAGCGCGTGAGCATATCGAGATTCGTCGCGTCACCATAAAGGCCGACACCGCCGGAGAGCTTCGTGTCACCACTTCGGCTCAGAAGGTAGCTGGAGGCCAGACGGGGGGAGACCAGGAAATCCCGGATAACATCATCCCAATCAAAGCGCATCCCCGGCTCCAGCAGCAGGCGGTCGGAAAGCGACCAGCGGTCCTGAGCGTAGCCGGTGGACTCGAAATTGTCCTTCGTAAATGGCGCCCGGTTTTGGAAGGTAATCTCCTGGGAAAGAGTGCCATCTTCGCGCACGATCTCGATCGGCCGCCGCTCATAAGACTGGCGGTCGGTGATGCGGTCGAGATCCAACCCGATTTTGAACTCGTGCCGGCCCTGCCAGTTTCTGGGTGGAAGAAAGATGTTGGCGATTCCCTGCACGCGGCCAGCGCGCCCGTCCGTGGCCTCGAAGTAGTTGCCGCTGTCTTGCTCCGGGCTGATGACATATTGCATCGTGCCCAGCGGTTGGAGTGCTGTGCGATATTCGCTGTAAGCCCCTCCTACCTCGACAAGCGTCCCGCCGGGGGAAAGGTGCTGGTCCTTGAGCGTGAACAGGTAGGCGGAGTCCCTGCTGTCGAGGGTGGTGTCCAGGGGAGTGAACCGCGACAGCCCCAGATGGTCCGCCCGGAACTCATTCACCAGGAAGCTCGCGGTGAGGATATTGGAGGGGGTCAAGTTCACCTGCACCTTGGAGAGGTTGCTGATGCGCCAAGCTGTGCCACGGTCCGCGCCGGCAGGAAGGTCTTTGATGACGTTCAAGTCGTAGTTACCGTCGGCTGCGTTCAGGAACCAGGCCTTGTCCTTGCGAAGCGGGCCGGAGACAGTCACTCGCGGTGTCCAGGTCTTGATGTGGATGCCCTTCTGGCCCTGAACTGAGGGAATGAAATCCGTGGCTGAGAAGCGAAAATGGTCGTCCCCCATCACCGTTTTTAAGCTCACCAATCCCCCGGAGCCCTTTCCGTACTCGGCGGAGTAACGGCCGCTCTGAACTTCCGCCGACTGGAGGGCATCCACGCTCACTCGCAGGTCAAACAACCCCGTTGCCGGATCCGAGATATTGAATCCGTCGAGCTGATCAAAGATTTGATGCGTGCTCGCCCCAGCCACGTGAAGCTGCCCATAGCCGTCCTGAAGAACGCCGGGCAGCATCGGCAAGGCGTAGCGGATATCGCGACCTACGGTGTAGGGGAGATTGATAATGTCCTGGCTACTCAGGGCCTCGCTGGCCGAAGTTTTTTGGGGATCGATGGCTGGCGGCGAGTAAACCACATTGACCGATTCCACGTATTCCTTGGTGTGATTCAGCGTGACCTCCAAGTTGCTCGTTTCAACGACGCGGACGTCATTGGAGTTGAACACGAAGAACCCTTCTTTCTCAACCCGCAAGGAATAGACTCCGGGGGTAAGGTTGGAAAATTGATAACGGCCCGCGTAATCAGTCTCAGCTTTTTGGACAAAAGAGTTCGGTTGGTCGGTAAGCGTCAGGCGTGCCGAGGGCACGGTCACACCGTTTTCATCCAGGACCGTGAGCAGCAAATCCTGCCCCGCGAGTTGCTGGGGCCCTGGCCACCGGGGAAGGGCCGAGGCGGAAAACGTGGTGGTGAGAAGCAACCCACAAAGGGTGGCAGCCCTGCGAAGACACCAAAGCGCTACGCCATGTCGAGGACGGGCTCTGCCGCTCACCATTGGAGAGACCTCTCCCCCTCAGGGGTGCACCTCTTGTTTCCCTATTATCGGAGAATTTCCCTGCCGAGTGAAGGTCTAAACCAGATCAATTGAGGCGTTTTTTGCCGGGCCGCGGAGTGGCTGGGGAGACAGTTGGAAGTTAGGTCAGAGAGGCGTTTCCAATACGGGTAGTGGTGTCATTTGGAATATCATCCTTTACGAAACGCCGGTCATTCCCGCGAAAGCGGGAATCCAGTCCGTGAACAGCGCATTTCCCAAGGTTTGCGGAGTGGATTCGCGGGAATGACTGCGGCCTGGAGCGCCCCAGTCTCGCAAATGACACCACTGCCCCAATTCGCGACGCGAATTCGCCTGGCAACCGAATTGCTCGAAGCATGTGATGCTGTGAAATTCTACCACGATTGCGCGGCGCCTCGGACAAATGCGACGAGTTTCGGGAGGCAAGAGAGTCTTTTAGTCATTATGGACATTTGCTGGACGTATGAGGTGCTGTGAAATTCCACCATGATTGCGCGGGGCCTCGGACAAATGGCATGAGTCTCAGAGGGCAAGAGCGTCTTTTGGTCACTATCGGCGCTGCTGGCCTCGCTGCTGTCCTCCTTGCTGTGTCCCTGGAAGCCCAGCAAGCCAAGCCCTTGCCGGGAAGCAAGCCTTGCATGGATTGCCACGCAGCCGGCCCCCGCACAGGCAAGCGGCAGCCGGGAATGCCACCCCCCTTCAACGAGGCTACCCTGCGGGCCTCGCCGCACGCTACACTTGAGTGCACCAGTTGCCACGCTGATCTGGCTGGAAAGGAGTTTCCCCATCCCGAAAAGCTCCAGCCGGTTGACTGCGGCACTTGCCACGCCGATGAAACAAAGCAGCATTCGGAAAGCTTGCACGGGAAGGCGGCGAGACGGGGTGACCCGCTGGCCCCTCGCTGCACGGATTGTCACGGAACTCACAACATCCTGCGGCCTTCCGATCCCGGTTCTCCCACCGCGATCACCCAGATCCCCCTTTTGTGTGGCCGTTGTCACCACGAAGGCACTCCCGTCCAGCTTACTCACAACATCCCCCAGGACAAGATCCTGGAAAACTATACGGAAAGCATCCACGGCGAGGGCTTGTTCCGCCGCGGCCTGATCGTCACGGCGGTTTGTACCAGTTGCCATACTGCGCATTTCGTTTTGCCCCACACCGACCCCCGGTCTTCGATTTCCAAACAGAACATCACCCGGACCTGCACGAAGTGCCATGCGCTGATTGAGACGGTGCACCGCAAAGTCATTCGCGGCGAATTGTGGGAGAAGCAGCCGCACCTGATCCCCGTCTGTGTGGACTGCCACGAGCCTCACAAGATCCGGCGAGTCTTTTATGCGCAGGGGATGGCAGACCTCGACTGCCAGCGCTGCCATGGCAACCCGGAGTTGAAAACCGCCAGTGGCGGCCGCATGCGCTCCCTGTTCGTCAACGAGCAGGAACTCTCCGCCTCGCGGCATGTCCGAGTAGCTTGCGTGCAATGCCATACAGGCGGCGACCCATCCCTGCTCCGGCCCTGCGCCACTATAACAGCCCGGGTCGATTGCTCGACTTGCCACGCCAGTGCCGTCGAACAGTTTCAGCAGAGCATTCATGGACAGTTGTTGGCCAAGGGCAGCCCGGATGGGCCCGCCTGTGCGGACTGTCACGGCACGCATGCAGTCCTGAGCCGGAACAATCCCCGCTCGCCGACCTTTTCCCGCAATGTTCCAGCTCTGTGCGGCAAGTGCCATCGCACGGGGCAGCAGGCGGCGGTCCGTTATAAAGGGACGCAAAGCAACGTGGTGGAGAATTACGAGGAGAGCATCCACGGCAAGGGTTTGCTGCAAAGTGGCCTGACCGTGACGGCGAACTGTGCCGACTGCCATACGCCTCATGATGAGTTGCCCCGTCGCGATCCACGCTCCAGCGTGAATCCCAAGAATGTGGCCACCACCTGCGGTCGCTGCCACCAGGGGATCTACGAGGCCTTCACCGCCAGCGTCCATTCGCCAGCGGTGACCAAGACGGCCAAGCCCCTGCCGGTGTGCAACGACTGCCACTCCGCGCACACCATCAAGCGGACCGACCTCTCGGACTTCCGCCTCCACATCATGGAGCAATGCGGTCGTTGTCATGAGGCCATCGCCACGACCTACTTCGAGACGTACCACGGCAAGGTCTCCAAGCTGGGTTACGTAAAAACCGCCAAGTGCTACGACTGTCACGGAGCTCATGACATCCGCCCGGTCACCGACCCCGCCTCCCGGCTCAGCCGCGCCAATGTCGTGAAGACCTGCGGCCAGTGCCATCCAGGGTCCAACCGCCGCTTTGCGGGATATCTGACGCACGCCACTCACCACGATCCCAAAAAGTATCCCTTCCTGTTTCTCACTTTCTGGGGAATGACCTCGCTGTTGATGGGCACACTGATCGTAGCCGGTATGCATACGGTGGCCTGGCTGCCGCGCTCGCTGAAGTACAGCCGGGAATTGAAGGCCAACGGCAATGCGAACGGCGTGGCCTACGTGCGCCGCTTCCGGCCGTTCGACCGCAACCTGCATCTCATGGTCATCGCCAGTTTCTTGGGCTTGGCCCTGACAGGCATGATGCTGAAGTTCTCTTATACGCGCTGGGCGCAGGTGCTGTCACACTTGCTGGGAGGGTTCGAGGCCGCCGGGGTCATCCACCGGTTCTGCGCTGTGCTCACCTTCGCCTATTTCGGCTTGCACTTCTGGGACGTGGCCCGCCAGCGCCGGGCGAGCGGTAAGAGCTGGCGGCAGTTCATCTTCAATCGTGAGAGTACCGTGTTCAATCGCACCGACTGGCGGGAGTTCGTCGCTTCGCTCAAATGGTTTGTGGGCAGAGGGCCGCGCCCCGAATACGGCCGCTGGACGTACTGGGAGAAATTTGATTACTTCGCGGTGCTTTGGGGCGTGGCGGTGATCGGCACCACTGGGTTATTCCTTTGGTTCCCGGAATTCTTCACGCGCCTGCTGCCCGGCCGGTTGATCAACGTGGCCACCATCATCCACAGTGACGAGGCGCTGCTGGCCGTGGGATTCATCTTCACCGTGCACTTCTTCAACACGCACTTCCGGCCGGAGAGATTTCCCATCGATACGGTGGTGTTTACCGGCGGTGAGCCGCTGGAAAAGTTCAAGCTCGACCGGCCGCGCGAGTACCGGGAACTGCTCGAGCAGGGTGAACTGGAAAAACGTCTGATGCCCGCTCCGCCGCCGGTCGTCGTTCAGTTTTGGCGCCGTTTCGGCTTCACGGCCCTGACGATCGGGCTCGGCATCATCGCCCTCATCCTCTATGCCGAGATCTTTGCTTACAAATAAGGCAGAGGATCTCGGTGCCCACTGCATTCGGTGAAGGGGTGCGATTTTCGGCGTAGGTCGTTTGGTCCAAGTCGGGGCTGTGGGCGCGCCAGGGGGCGACATTTCGGTCAACATGTCATTGTGATCATCCTTAGCGGGCAAATCCTGGACCGCCCCTCGTCGCTCCTGTACCCAAACCAAATCCGCGGGAAGCCGACTATGTGGCCAAGTGGCCTTTGGCTTCCCCGGCAGTGGCGTCATTTGCTAGACATGGGGGCTACAAGAGTCTGTGTGAAAACTTGATTTGTAGCGGCGGTCTATGACCGCCGCCTTGGAAATGAAGGGCTTCGGCGCTCATAGAGCGCCGCTACAGCGCGTCAGCCAAGGTTTTCACACAGACTCTACAAGGCCCCGTCATTGACGCGAAAGCGGGGATCCACTTCGCAAACCTTTCGCGGTCGTTCCCGCCGGCTGGAGCAGACCCCCTTTTTGGAGGTCTGCGACTTCCCGAGGGGAAGTTGTCGGGTCGTCAGTCAGGTCGAGATGGGTCCTATTTCTTGCGCATGGCTTTGGGCGTTCCTTCGGGAGATCGCAGACTGTGAAAACCACCGTCTGCGCCAGCCCGCCGAATTCGGGCTTGAGCTCTCTGGGCTGGAGGCCGACATCGAAGAAACGTCGCCGGTCTGGGGCAGGATCACACACAGTTGCTTATGAATAGGCGACCATTCGGGGCTTGATCGGTAAGGTCAACACTACAGCGTTACTCGCGGTCAATCCCAGCGAGTGCTGTGCCAGCACAATCTTCCTCGAAGGGGACTTCGGGGGAGTCAGGGGTTGCAGTTCTACGGGTAGTAATACGGCCAAGTGGATTGTTCGTAACCCACCGGCATGGCCCGGATAGTGTTAATCATCGTCAGCCGCGGCCTCGAAGCTGCCCTCCGCGCCACAGAAGGGACAGCGCAGACGCAACAAAGCTGCCAGGGTTGTGAATCCTCATGCAAGGTGTTATATTGAAATATAATCGAAAGGAATGGCTATGCACACAACCAATCTGCGCAAGGTAGGCGGCTCGGTCATGCTGGCGGTACCGCGCGCCGTGCTCGACGTCCTGGGCTTGCGGCCGGGAGCAAAGCTCGGCATTGCCATCGAACGCGGCCGGCTGGTGTTGGAGCCGCCAAAACGGCCCCGCTACACCCTGGACGAACTGCTCGCCCAGTGCGACTCCAAGGCCCGCCGCACAAAAGAGGATCGGGAATGGCTCGATAACCAGCCGGTGGGTCGGGAGCTGATCTGATGAGACGTGGCGAAATCTGGGTGGTGGGCCTTGATCCCGCGGAAGGACACGAGCAAAAGGGCCGGCGCCCTGTCTTGATCATCTCCCCCGACGCCTTTAACCAACTCACCAAGGTGCCCGTGGTTCTCCCCATCACCAGCGGCGGGAACTTCGCGCGGACCGCCGGATTTGCGGTATCTCTGACAGGTGCCGGTACTAAAACAACCGGCGTTGTCCGCTGCGACCAGCCCCACGCGCTCGATCTCGGCGCGCGCAACGGCAGAAAGCTGGAAAACGTACCCGATGCGATCATGGACGAGGTTCTGGCGAAGGTTGCGACAATTCTTGAGTGAGTCAGAACGGCGCGATGCCAGCGGATTAAAAGCCGCGGAGTGACGCAAAGTACGCCTACCTCTGCACTACCCCCTCCCAAACCGTCCATGGACTGTCCCAATGCGTGGCTAACCCAACTCTGCACAGATGACGGAGCATTGGGGCGCATACATTAACGACAACGCATGCGCCACCAGCGCTCCTGGGCGATGCCCAGTTCAGTGGTGACAAGGGGATTTATCAACAGGAATCGGTAATACTAAACCCTGCGGCGTTACTCGCGATCAATCCCAGCGAATGCTGTACCAGCACAATCTCCCTCGAAGGGGACTTCGGAGGAGTCAGACGTTACGTTTGAACGGGTCAAATTGATTGTTTCCGAGTGCCCCGTCAACTGCCCAGAGCAGGTAGCGCGGACCACCGCTTTTGTGGTTCGCGTCTTTTCGGCCCCGTCATGGAGCGATCAAATTCGTGCGCGCGGACCGTAGGGCATTCTGACGCGGTCGACGATCAAACCGCAGCGTTCCTTTTGTTCGTTGGCGCTCGTGCCGGCGCATTCGTTGTAGCTTGACCATCGCCAATCTTCCGTGCGCCTGACCAAACCGGCCCGCACCGGGTTAAGGTGAGAGGTAAAAAGGGTGCAGTGCCCGCGCTCGGTTGAAGGCTCGCGCCAACAGGGCGAAATCAGGCTCGGTGAATTTCTCTCGCCGCCTGAGCAGGCGCACGACGATAAAGAAATATCGATCGGAGAGAAAAGGACGCCGGAGTTTCGACACCGCGATAGAATACGGCACGGTGGCGATAATAACTACGGAAAAGACGCGGACCGCAAAATCGGCGGTCCGCGCTACCTGCTTCCACCAGTTTCCCGGGAGACTGAATGGTCCCGAAGACAGAGTTCCCGTGCGACGCAACGTGCGGGTAGTGATAAACTGCAACTGCTTGAGTTCGAAATAGTGCTAACTGCGCGTGTAGTTGCGGATACGCTTGATATTTGCTGAAGGCGGCGGTACTGCCCTCTGCGCCAGCAGACGATGTCGGCGCCCGCCCCTCGCTAATGAGGTCAATGCATGATCCCGGCCAATTATCCTGACCAAGCAGCCGAAGAGCTGATCGCCCTGGCCACGAATCGGTTCGGCGATCTCAACGAAGCCGAAACAAAGCTCCTCCGCGCGGTCGTTGGAGGCGATATCGCGAGCTGTGGGCCGAACCAGGCCATCAACAACAGTCCGGAGGACGCTTCAAAAGACGAAGAATGGGTGCCGAAATGTGAGGTGCGCGCGGACCGCATTTACTGGCTGTGTACAAATCTGGCAGCCGTGGAAAAGGTCGACTCCAGGGGAATCAAACTCTTCGGCGCATTGGTAACCGGTACGTTGGATCTTTCTTACGTCAAGGTACCCTTCCCCCTATCCCTCTTACACTGCTGTGTGCCGCAGGAAATCAACTTGGCGTCTGCGCAACTTCCCGCACTGTACCTGAACGGCAGCCGAACTGGGCCCATCGTCGGCGACGGTTTGACCGTCAAAGGAGGTCTCTTTCTTCGCACAGGATTCATTGCTCAGGGCGAGGTGCGACTGTTGGGTGCGCGGATCGGAGGGAATCTTGACTGCAGCGGTGGCAGTTTTAACAATCCTCCGCAAAAAGCCGGTAGCGCGGACCACCGCTTTTGTGGTCCGCGTCTTTTCGGCGCCCTGATGGAGCGATCAAATTCGTGCGCGCGCGTCGGAGGGCATTCTCACGCGGTCTACGATCAAACTGTCCGTCGGCTGACGGATTCGCCGGAGCTCATGCCGGCGTATTCGTTGTAACTTGACCATCGCCAATCTTCCGGGCGCCTGACCAAACTGGCCCTCACCGGGTTTAGGTGAATGTATTCGACCTTTTCGTTGTATTCCTTGACAGTGCGCAGGGCGCGGTCGAAGAACCTGGGTTGCCACAGTTCGCCCTCCGCGCCCCGGCGCTGGTTGACCGCGCTCATCGAGCTCTGCTTCACCGACTTCATGGCCAGTGAAATCGTTACCGGATACACCGGCGCGCAAATGCAGTGCCAGTGTTCGGGGAGAAAGACCCAAGCTGTCAGGTGAAAAGGGTGCAGTGCCCGCGCTCGGTTGAAGGCTCGCGCCAACAGGGCGAAATCAGGCTCGGTGAATTTCTCTCGCCGCGTGAGCAGGCGCACGACGATAAAGAAATATCGATCGGAAAGAAAAGGACGCCGGAGTTTCGACACCGCGATAGAATACGGCACGGTGGCGATAATAACTACGGAAAAGACGCGGACCGCAAAATCGGCGGTCCGCGCTACTTGCTTTCCTGCTGTTCGATGCGCAGGTGAGTGTCGATGCTTTCGAGCACCACGCGGGCGGGGATTTGGGCGGGTTCTTTGGGCTCGACTTTGTGGAGGCCACCGCCGAAGACAAAGTCCGAAGTCCGGGGTCGGAAGTCCGAGGTCGGAGGGACCGGGATATGGGACACGGGGCACGGGATACGGGTTTCGGGCCGGGGGCTTGGCATTGGCAATCGATGATTGCCGATTGCTGATTGAGGACAAGAAAGGGGCTCGGGACTAGGGATAGATGATTGCCGATTGAGGGTTTCAGATTGACGAGCGGGGACTTCGGGCGCAATCAACGCAACAGGGCTTGGAAACCAGCCTGGGCGAAGTGCTGATCGTGGGTCAGGGCAGCTCCAATCCCCTCCGCTTCCATGATCAAGAAGCTGGCGCAGTCGGTAAGACTCCAGTCCTTGTCAATCCTCTCCTCGTATCGGCTCAATGCCCTTTCGAACTGATCGCTCGTCCGGGGTATCACCGTCACGTTGGGGCCGCTTCGCAGAGCCTTGACTGCTTTCGAAGCGGCGGCGCGAAGGCGAGGTCCGCGGTCGCTAAACCCGTTCAAGAATTCAACCAGGACCATCTCGCTGGTGACCATTTGATCGTCAGAATGGCTCTGGGCAGCGGCCACAGCTCTGGCGTGAAGTTCGTCGCGCGGATTGAAAAGGGCGATCCAGTGGCTGGTGTCCGCGAAGATGCGATTCATGAAGTTACTTTCGAGGTTCCGTAGAGGTAATGATCGAGGTTCTTGGCGAGGTCCCTGGGGACGCGCTCCCATTCTTCGTCCGGGACGTCTTGGGCGATGGCCGCGAAGGTTTTGTCAAGGGAGGGCGCGGGCGCGGCAGGGCGCAGCACCGCGACCGGACGTGCATCGTGCTCGATGACAACTTCGTCGCCAGCGCGTACATGATCCAATAACGCGGCAAAATCGCTTGCCGCTTCCGTGGCCGAGATGTGGATCACACGGTTTCCCATA
>Ga0187854_10003378_pt1 | contig 12705 bp, 12 predicted proteins | sample June2016WEW_6_15_FD_132445 | JGI IMG/M metagenome (GOLD analysis project Ga0187854, IMG submission 132445) | Peatland microbial communities from SPRUCE experiment site at the Marcell Experimental Forest, Minnesota, USA - June2016WEW_6_150 | ecosystem: Environmental > Terrestrial > Soil >...
CGATGTACTTCTGGTTCTGTCCCTTGCCGTCCTTCATCATCGGGTAATTGAGCATGCCCAGCTCGAAATCCTTCGGCTGCCCGCCCTTCTCCGGAGGGACAAAGGAGCGGCCCGTGTACCAGGAACTGACCGGGAACATGGCTGCCTTCTGATCGGTGTGAAAATACCGGTGCGACTCGGCCAGCGTCATGCTGGTCATGGCCTTGGAGTAGGCTCCCATATCAATCAACTCTCTATAATAGCGGAACACCTCTACGACGCGGGGATCCTTCCAGGACAACTCCCCGCGGACCAGCTTCTTCACTTCATCTCCACCCATCTTACCCAGCAGGAGCTCGGATGGGATATACAGGGCCGTATATTCACGGTCCGAGGTCCCGCTGGCGAAAGCCGCGTAGCCTGCCTTTACGCACTTGCCTACCACGTCCTTGAACTGATCTTGGGTGAAAACACCGTCGGCGGGCGCCGTGATCCCGAGCTGCCTGAATATCTTCTTGTTGTAGTACAGCTCATCGGAGGCGGACTCAATCGCGAGCGCCCAGGGCGCCATCTTTCCGCCTGGGCCGGGCCGGGTCCAGAAAGCTTTAGCACTGGGCTCGAAATTCTCCCAGCGGATGCCGGTGGACATGTCCGCCAGCCACCCGGCAGGTATGAACTCGGGCACGTCGGCTTCGTAATAGAAAATGTCCGGGAAGCCAGACCCTGCCGTAAAGCCGGCCCGAAGGGTTGGAAACATGTTCTGTTTCTCGTAAAACGTTATGGTTACCGTGTTCCCGGGGTGCTTGGCCTCGAAGCGTTTCTTGACCTCGAACAGAACGAACTTCTTGTTCTCCTCGATCGCCCAGTGAGACCACCATTTCAAATCGACCCCATAGGCCGCGGTATTAAGCCCCACCACCAGGGCAAACACCCCCAACAATAACCTGCCCGTCAGCTTACGCATGGAATCCTCCTTTGTGAAAACGATTAGCCCTCTGGGTACGCCTATTAAAACCCTTAAGTGAAAGAAATATAGAACACAAATCAATGGTAAGTCAAGCCAGCAATGGGTGCGGCTCCGATTCGTGCAAGAACGTGACTGGCCTTTTAGCATCGCGAATTGGTGATTAGTATGTCCCCTAAATCCTTATCCCACCAGGAACGCGGGGGGAGTACTAAATTAGGGCTGAGGAGATAAATCCCGGCTTAGGCCAATCCCTATCACCTTGCTCTGGAGTTTGAATCCCATAAGCGCGGCCGCGGTGGCACCGAGATCGCTGATGCGGATAGGCCTACGATTCACTCCGCACGTTCCACGCGGCACGGCAATCGCGGCAACGATAGGGAGTGTATCTATGGAACCATGCCCTCCGTTATAGACGCGAAACGGCGGAGTCCAAGAAGGTGCCTTGATCCCCACGTTGGGCACATGGCCGCTGTACGCCGGTATCTGTCATCCATTTTTGGCAAGCGCAAACAGATCAGGCCATATCATGCTTTTTTCCCTATCGGTCTCAACGAAATAGGTGTGGAACAGCTCGCCCGGGAGGCACACGTCCTTTATACCGTTTTTCATATCGGTCCGGTCCAGCACCCACCAGGGGCACTCTTCTATGCTCGTTTGAGGGTTCCATGCTCTATGCTTGAGAAGCAAAAATTTGGCGGCAGGAATTTCATCCTTCCGATCGCGCCAGTATAGCACTCCATAACTGCTTACCCTGAACGCATAGACATTTTTATCTTTCACCAAGCCTGCTTTCTCCAAAATTCTCAACACGTCGGTGGAAGAAAAATCGGGGGAATAGAGGTGATTGACGGCAGAGTGATCACTGAGGAGTATGAGCGTAGAATCGTGCAGAGCACCAAGCTCCTCCAGTCCTTTGATCATCCTGCCGAACTGGATGTCGACGTCACGTACCGCATCCAGGATAGCTTCCCGGAAGAGCAAGCGGTTCCTCGCGCTTACGAGGAAGTATTCGGGCTTCCTCTCACAACCCGGAGGAAGACGAACGGGATCATTCGTGGATACAAACTCGGACGGGTCCCATCCGGACCCGATGCAGTGACCAGCATCGTCGGTCTGGGACATCAGGATATACGCCAAATCCGGGTCGAGGTTGCGGGCTATCTCGTCCAGGGAACGTAGAGGCTCAAGGGCGCCCGGGAGAAGGCGCCCTTGCCCTTCCGGACCCGGGGAGACCGAGCCCGGAACTGTAACCATTTTTGTAACCGATATTTCCGAAGGGTTCTTTTGAAACCTAACTAAACCAAAAACAGGGTTTTAAGTCGATGAAAATAAGGCCTTATTTTTTAAGGGTTTTCCTTTTTTTCTGTCGAAGGACTTTTGATCAGGTGGTCGTGGGTTCGATCTCCGCACGGCTCACCAAATAATTTTATGGGGTTGCGATGCTGCCCATGGCCCGTAACTCCTTGTTTTGTGAAGTGACTATGGAGTCAGATTATCCTCCAAAACCTTCCTGCATATTTTTGTTACCAAAATTCCCCTACCAAAAAAACGTCATCAAAGCGGTCCAGCATCGGGGCGATTATTCTTTGGTCGGGGGAGTAACTTCCCCTTTCGTCTTGGTATCGGGTAAATTCGGCCTGAAGGGAATTGTTGTCTTCATGTCTTCATTATGGAGAAATGTCGGTTTTCTTTATAAAACGAAAAAATTAAATCAACTCGTTGTATTTTTTAATTTTTTAGTTAAAAAGTGCCTAATCTTTGCTTCGAAATGTCGGATTTCTTTACAATTCTTATATAAAAAATCTATTTAAAACGCTAGATCTAAGGATAATATTTTTTAAAATAATTTAATATAATCAAATTGATAAGTAATAGTTACGTTTAGATTTCATGATTTGGCATGACTATTGTGTGCCATAATCACGGAAGAATAGGCAGGAGGTAAATAGATATGAAGAAATCATTTATGTTATTCGTAGCACTTTGCGGTGTAATCGCACTTTTGGTTGCCCCTGGGATAGCTGTGGCCGACACTTTTGACCTCACTGCCTACAGGGATTTTAGCCTTTTTAACCAGGTCGTGTTTAATGTTGTTGATCTTTCTAATGCACAACAGCAACACGATCCAGTGGTAGACTATTATACTCCACTATATTCGAATTGGCCTGGCTGGGTGGACCCGAGTTTCGGTTTACCCAACGGCAAACAACATACATATGTTATTGATCTTACTACCCCGATTGGTGGTCAATGCCAGGAGGTTCCCGGGCTGTCCCCTATTACTGGCGTTTCTGGCCTTGTTGTGCTTTACAGAGATAATTCGTTAGCACTACCCACAGACTTGGCTGGATGGTTGGCGGCCTCGAAGGACTCAAATTTCCTGTCTAACGTGGCGGGTGTAGTTGCGTTTGTACCTGGGGTTTCGACCGCTGTTGTCTACGTGAATTGCACACCGCCCCCACAGGTCCCGGAACCCGTCGTCCTGCTGCTTCTTGGCTCCGGCCTCGTCGCCCTTGCAGGAATGCGGAGGGTGATTAAAAAGTAGCTCGATTTTCAATCGTAACCAGAAAAGGCAGAGTCAGAAATGTTCCTGCTTTTTTTTCTTAAGTGAATTTTCCCAGTCGGTCCTTACCCCCTCGAATACATGCGGTAAATTAATTAGAAAATAATCTCGCCTGTCCCTTGTCACCTTCTTTTTGTCATTCCTGCCCCTGCTTTCGCAAGGGTGGACTTCAGCGAGAATCTAGAAATTGATCAAAAACACTCCTGGGTTCCCGCTTACGCGGGAATGACATGACATCCTTGCCATCCCGAATTTTCAGGTTCCAGGGTTACGATCCTGGAAGGAAAAATTGCAATGAATATGGCCTTGCAAGAAGGACAGCTCCGCGATAAAATTTTTGATGTCCTTTGGGAGAAAGTCATGGCCAATATTCTGATTATCGACGATGACCGGTTGATTTGTGACGCGGTTGCCAACGCGGTGAAGCGCATGGGGCATAATGTCTTCTGCAGCTCTACCCTTCAAGAGGGGCTCAAGGCCGTTCGTTCCGAACCATTTGATATCGTGTTTCTGGACGTGCAGATGCCCGATGGGAGCGGCTTGGATATTTTGCCGGGGATCCGGGAGACCCCTTCGACTCCCGAAGTCATCATCATCACAGGATTTGGCAGCGCGGACGGAGCCGAGTTAGCCATCAAGAACGGGGCATGGGACTATATTGAAAAACCCTGTTCCCTGCAGGCGATGACCCTGCCGCTTGTCCGGGCCCTCCAATATCGTGAAGAGAAGAGAATCAAGGGGAAACCCATTCATTTGAAACGGGAGGGTATTGTCGGGAGCAGCCGGAAGATGGAAGCCTGTCTGGACCTGGTGGCCCAGGCTTCGGTGAGCGATGCCAATGTGCTCATTACCGGGGACACGGGTACGGGAAAGGAACTCTTTGCCTGGGCCATACATAAAAACAGCCGCCGGGCCGAGAAAAATTTTGTGGTCGTGGACTGCGCTGCCCTCCCCGAGACGCTGGTGGAAAGCATCCTCTTCGGGCATGAAAAGGGCGCTTATACCGGGGCGGATAAATCTCGCGAAGGCCTGATTATCCAGGCGGACGGGGGTACCCTTTTTCTCGACGAGGTGGCCGAACTGTCCCCCTCCATTCAAAGCTCTTTCCTGAGGGTTCTCCAGGAGCGACGGTTTCGCCCCATCGGTCGAAAGGAAGAGATTACCAGCAATTTCAGGCTGATCGCTGCTTCGAATCGTAACCTTGATGAATTGGTGAAACGCGGTGAGTTCCGTGAAGATCTTCTGTTTCGCCTCCAGGCTTTTACCCTCGAAATACCTGCGCTGAGGGACCGGCGCGAAGATATCAAAGACCTGGTCCGCTATTATGTACCCAAGCTGTGTGAGGATTACGGAATACCGGAAAAAAAGACCTCTCCCGAGTTCATTGATGTTCTGCTCCGGTACAACTGGCCCGGAAACGTACGGGAATTGATCCACGCCCTGGAAAGGGCGATTTCCGGAGCCCCGGAAGATCCGGTTCTGTTTCCCAAGCATCTGCCAACCCACATTCGCGTGGGGGTAGCCAGGGCCGCGGTGGGAGAAGGGCCTGAGGACAGGAAAATGCCCCAGGCCAAAGGTCGGGTTGCCAGGGCCCTCCCCAAGCTCCAGAAGTTTCGAGAAAACGCCATTTCCGAAGCAGAGCAACAGTATTTAAAAGACTTGATTTCCACGACCGAAGGGAACATCGCTAAAGCCTGCCGGATCTCTGGATTATCCCGGTCACGATTGTACGCCCTTTTAAAAAAATACGGGCTTTCGCCGCAGGTTTGAACTATCAGGAGATATCTTATCCCACAGGACAGATTCCTGTCTTTCAGGAATAATTCCATTCCGGCAGGACAAATTCTAGCTTTCCCACTTTCCTCCAAACTTCCCCCGGTATGCTAAATACCTGAAATAAATTAATAAAATTATTTTCCTCGGATTGGACGGCCTTCCTTTCTTTCGGCATATAAAATGCACTACGCAGTCGCCGGGAGGGGCTTGCGATGGATTTATTTATCTATTCAACCGCATCAGAAACGAACCAGAAACAGCTTGAAGACTCATTTAAGGCTTTCATGCCAAAAGGGAAGATAGAAGTCTTTCGAAGTTTTGACAACTTCTCCCAAAGGCTGAAATTGCCTGCCCAGTCCCAAAGCATCGCGGTGCTGGCTCCAGGCAGCCGGCAGGAGCTCCAGGGAATTCTTTGCAGAATCGATTTGCTGCGTGACCTTCGGATTATTGTAATAGCCCCGGATCACGAGGCTGAGACCACAGCGATTGCCCATCAATTGCGGCCGAGGTATCTAACTTACCTCAACGGCGACTTTGGAGAACTTGCCGCTGTGTTGCGCAAAATGTTCACCGGCCACCTTTCAAATGGGGAACCTTCCGCGTCTCTTTCTCAACGATAAATTCTTGCCTGGCGGGAGAGGAGAATCAAGGAGGTAATAGAGATGACACTTTATGAGGGGAACCGAATAAGGAATATCTTAACCGGTAAAGTTTACAAGGTGAAAAAGATAAATAAAGATTGGGTGCTTTTGCAGGCGGAAGCTGGATCGAGTCAGGTTTTAACCGGCAAGATGGGTCTGAAATTTATGTATGCGTGGGAAGGGGTACAAAAGGAATCCCTGAATATTGTCCCGCCATTTCCGGAACTGGGTCAGAAGGCAGCAGAAGCGGCGGGAAGATGAAAAAGGGAAGAGAAGGGAAGCCATTAAAGGAGCAAACTACAGCATCCGCGATCAAAGACCAAGCCCGCAAAGAAGAGAGTTGTCGATTCCAGGAAAAGGAGACTAAAGGTGGGCAAAATTGCAGTTATTCTTACGGACCCTTCTGATGGCTGGCCATTCATCGGGCCTGTAGAAGCCCTGGGAGATGACGGGTATGAATTGATCCACGTAAGGTTAAGACAAGGGGAGAAAGGAAAGGGAAGGAAAAGAAAAACTCAAATCAACAAGGAACGGACGGTAAACTCCGTTTCTGTTGAAGACTTTGATGGCCTCTTAATTCCGCGAAGTTATACTCTCGATGAACTAAGGGGAGCTGAGGATGTTATCCAATTCGTGGAGGAGTTCGTAGCAAGAAGAAAGCCCATTTGGGTCATGCACGATAATTCCTGATGGAAAGAGCTTCTTTGGTCACGGAAGAAACAGGGGAGGTTCACCTTTCTTGAGCAGCGACGGAGAAATGATTTGGCCAATATAAGCTTGGAAGGAGAAAAAATGCCAACGATTCTAATTGTTGATGACAAACCGGGTGTTCGCCAACTCCTGGCCGAAGAGCTGGCCTTCCAGGGGTATACGGTCATGGCCATCGGAAATGTTGCCTTGCTCAACGAAATCATCAGATTTTCCAACCTGGATTTAGTCATCATGGACCCATACATGAGGGGGCAACACCGTTGGGATTTATTGTTAGATGTGAAACATCAGGACCCCCATCTGCCGGTTCTAATCGTGACCGACTCTGCCAGCTACCGGAGGGACCCCCGTTCAACCCCGGCCGCAGGGCTTCTGGTCAAGAGCTTTGATTTGAACGCTCTTTTCCAGAAGATCACCGAAGTTCTCCAGCGGAAGGAGCCCTATCCGTACAGGGGAGCAAGACCCGTCCCCAAGTCCCCTCCCTACCCGATCCAAAAGCAACCCAGCGCGGGTGCTCCTTAGGTTCTTGGAAGCTCGGGAAAACCGCGATGAATCCGGCTTCCCCGTAAGGGGCTTCGCGTTCCTCCATAGGTTCTATGCCGGCATCATCCGGCCATGCAGCAATTCATGGGTTGCCCGCGAAAGTGAATGGGAAGGAAGAGAAAGCCTGTGGAGAGGCTCATCCTGAAATGAGATAATTCCCGGAGGAGCGAGACATGAACCCCGAACCTCTCGGGAAAACGATAGCTCTTGCCCAAAACATTGGCCATGTATTGGTCGCCACGGCAGATTCAAAGGGATTGCCCCAGGTTGCCCCTGCGGACAAAATGACCCTGCTCCCGGAGGAAAAAAAGGTTACCGTCGAGGCCTGGTTCTGTCGCGGGACTGTGGCCAACCTCCAGTCAAACCGCCAGATCGCGCTCGTAACTTGGGATTCCAAGGCGGACAAGGGCTACCAGGTACTCAGCGTGACCGAAGGGGTGGAAGATACGGCCCTTCTGGATGGACTTGCCCCCGGGCTGGAATCAATGCTCCCCCAGGGGGAAAAGCGGCTGTATATCCGGGTAGCGAAAGTAATAGCTTTCCAACACGCTCCGCACACCGATCAAGAACAGTAATGCGGCCTCACTTACAAACGTTCTACGAAGTAATAATCTTTTTTCCTTCCTCCAGGGCCTGAAGGTTGGTTCTTAATCTCTGGGCGGTAAAATTCTTCGTTAAGGTTTCCCGGAACTCCGAGGGGCTGAGGGGCAGGAGGTTCAATTCCAGCAGGGCTCCGATCATGATCATGTTCCCCAGGATGGGGGAGCCCATTTCCATGGCTTTCTCCGTTGCCGCGATGGAATAGGTTTTGCGCGAGAGGCTTTCCAGGGCCTTTTGAATCTCCTCCGTTTCAGGATACTTCTCGTCTCCCGAGGTTACATCAACGGGGTAGATCGGCCGGGTGTTGGAGAGGACCACGGTCTGGGGGTTTCCATAAACTGTAAGAACCCGCAGGGCCTCCACGGGTTCCAATCCAACGACGATGTCTGCCTTTCCCCGGGGGATTAATGGGCTCATCTGCTTCTGGGAGGAGATGCGGATGTGGCTCATGACGGACCCGCCTCTCTGGGAGGCTCCGTACGTCTCCCCGATGGTCACGAAATACCCTTTTCCCACCAGAGCCTGGCCGATGAGCTGGGAGGAGAGCACGTTTCCCTGCCCGCCCACACCGGTAATGATCAGATTATAACTTTCTTTCTTGGTAGCCAATTACTTGATCTCCTCTTTCTGAATCGCCCCTTCCGGGCAGATATCCGTACAAACCCCGCATCCGACGCAGATCACTTCATCCACCCTGGACTTTCCCGATTTCTTATCCCAGATCAGCCCGGGGCATTTAAAAACCCGGGTGCACACCCGATCGCACCCGCAGTCCTCACCGATGCATGTTTGCGGATCCACCCAGATTTTGTATGGGGGTTTTTCGTCTTTTCCCTTCAGCATCTGACATTTCCGGCGCATGATGATCACCTTGGCCCCCACAGGATCATCGAGCGCCCGCAGAACTTTCTCCCGTGTCTTGGGCAGGTCGAAGGGGTCGGCCACTTCCACCTTGGCCCCGAAGGACCGGCAGACCGCTTCGATCTCCACGGGAACCACTGCGTCTCCCATGGCATTCTTTCCCACCCCGGGATGGGGCTGGAATCCGGTCATGGCCGTCGCACTATTGTCAAGGATGATCATGACCAGGTTCGACTTGTTGTAATGGGCATTGGCCAGGGCGGGCATGGCCGAATGGAAGAAGGTTGAATCTCCGCACATGGCCACGACCGGCTGGTCGAACCCTAGACTGGAAAGCTTTCCAAACCCGCTGGCCAGGCCGGTTCCTGTTCCCATGGCCCCGCCGACTCTTAAGAGATAATAGCCGGCCGGCCCCCGGCCGAGGGCATAACATCCGATGTCATAAGTGGCGAACCCTTGCCGGTTATCCAGCTGGAGCGCATTCTTGATCGACCAGAAGGAAGCCCGATGAGGACAACCTGGGCAGAACCCCAGGACCCGGCCGGGAAGCATCTTTTTGGCCACCTCCTCAGCGTTGGCTTCATACTTGGCGTCCCTGGCCTGATAAGAGACCCGGAGAATTTTCGCCAGAGCATCGATGACCCGGTCGGTATTCATCTCCCCGAACGGGGGAACATGCCCGGACTTTTTCCCGTAGAATACTTTGGCCCCGATTTCCCGGGAGCAGTCGGCGGCAATCTCTTTTACGTTTCCCTCCAAGAAGGGCTCTATTTCCTCGATGAATAAAATCTGCTCGGTCTTTTTCAGCTTCTCCAAAATGGTCCGGGTGGGAAGAGGCCAGGTGGTCCCGATCTTGAGAATGCCCACCGAATCTTCTACCCCCATCAGTTCGATGGCCTCCTGGCTGTACAGCCAGCCGGTCCCGCAGGTGATGAGGAGGACTTTCGGGCGCTCCGGGCCAACATACTGATTGAAAGGGCTGGAAGCGAAGATCTCTTCGAGACGGTCCAGGGTGCGGTGAAGCTGGTTGTGCTTTTGAAGAACAGGCTGGGTGAGCCATTGTTTGGATTTATCGAAACCGGCTTTGGTCTTAATCTCGGGAAGCTTCCCCAGGGTCACATTCCCCCGGGCGTGGGAAGTACGGGTGACTCCCCGGAAGAGGACCACATTCCCGATCTCTTCGGAGAGGGAAAAAGCCCACTGGGTCATCTCTTTGGCTTCCTGAAACGTAGAGGGTTCAAGGAGGGGCAGGTCAGCCATCTTGGCAAAGAGCCTGGAATCCTGCTCATTATTGCTCGAATGGGCGGAAGGATCATCACAAATGACCAGGACCAGGCCGGCCTTGACTCCTACCAGATTCAGGGTAAGCAAAAAATCGGAGGCCACATTCACCCCGTTCTGCTTCATCGCGCAAATGGCCCGCATTCCCGAAAAGGAGGCAGCAGCGGCAACTTCCAGGGCCACTTTTTCATTAATCGACCATTCCACGTAAAGACCCATTCGCTGGGCCACACTGGCCAGGTTCTCGATAATGTCAGTAGAAGGAGTCCCCGGATAAGCTGCCCCAACTTTGACCCCCGCTTCCAGGGCACCCCGGGCGATGGCTTCATTTCCCATTAACAATAATTCTTTTCCTGGTTCATTCAGTTCGATGACGGACATAATCCAACCTCTTCAGGCAGAAATTCAACCAAAAATTGGAATAATGGAATGTTGGAATATTGGGTAAAATCGGTTTTCTTTTCTACTTCTTTTGCCCATTATTCCATCATTCCACTGTTCCAGTATTCCAGTATTCCATTATTCCAGTATTTTTTGCAGCACGGGATCCCGGCAATCCAGATACAGGAAATCCTGCGGGCTCCCGCTCATCCGGGTCAGGTTCTGGATGCCTGTTCTTTTTTTATTCACGGAAGCCCTCTTCAGCCTATCCAGATTTCCTTCCGGCATATCCCGGAATTCGAGGAGTCCCCGAGATCGAGCCAGACCCAATAACTCCTGGCCCACCTGGGTCCTGACGATCACCTGATTCCATCCCCGGGCCACTTCCCAGCCCTCCGGACAGCGCGCTGATCCTACCGATAGGTCGCTGAACTCGGCAGTCATGTCTACACAGGAACGGCAGGCCTTTCGGACGAAGGGCAATACCTCATCAATCGAGACCTCGACGATTCCCGTGGGGGTGTGAACCTCCATGGAGTTGTGCTTGCTGGGTGGAATATCCAACCCCAGGATGGAAAGGCCGCCAAGCTTTTTCTCCAGAAGGCTTTTCAGCTCACGCCAGGAGAGAGCCCACCCACAGAACAGGCCAATCACGAGGCGCAGCTTGTCGATGTTGCTGTCTTTGGCCGGAAAGGGTTTCAACTGCATCTTGGCCAGGGCCAGAGCCTGGCAGGGAGTGGCCACGATCCCAATTTTTTTAGACGTACCCCTGGCGGCCTTATGGAATGCGGCCAGGTTGGGAGAGACCACAAATTTGCTTTTGCCCCGTTTCTTCACGTCGGGAGCTTTTTCAACAGCCGCCCCGTGGGGTAAAAAATTCTCCCCCTCCTCCGCGAGGATGGCGGTGTCAATGAGCCCTTCTTCCAAAGCTAAAGTGATCAGGATCGTAACTGTTCCCCCATGCTGGGAGGACTTTCGAATCTCCGGATCAGCGGCCCGGGTCATGTAAAACCCTTTCATCGGCCCCAATTCGAGGGTGATATCCGCCGGGTCGAACAATTGTTTCCTCAACGCCTCCAGGTCTGTCGGCGTTCTCGGGCAGAAGGCATAGCAGCGGCCCTCTTGCCGGCCACATGGGTCAAGAATGATGGTATTGTCTTTATAGGAGACCGCATAGGGGCAAAGGTTGACGCATGCTCCACAGTTGGTACAAAGACCCGTCTCCAAAACCCTTTTCTGTAGCTCTTTTTGTCCCTTAACCGTTTTATCCAGTTCCATGAAATCGCCCTTGCCGTTTTTTTGGCAGGAGGAGGGAAATCTCCTTTTTTTATTCATATCCCATGACCCCTTTGAAGTCAAGAATCAAAGGCATACAAAAAGTTCGGAGTTTTTAGGGGCACGCGATCACGGAAAACGCGTGTGGCCCCGACAGAGTTGGGAGTCGAAAAATCTCCGAACTACATTACTCCGAACTTATTTCCTTGGCACTTGAATAACAGCATGACTATAATGAAATAGAAGAACAAAAAAGCAAGGAGGGGGTTTTATGGAACTGCCGGGAAAACGAATCGCCATTCTGATTGAAGATATGTATAACGAATTTGAGTTCTGGTATCCCTATTACCGGATGAAGGAGACCGGGGCCAAGGTTACGGTCGTTGGGACGGGGGCCAAAGAATATCATAGCAAGGTCGGCTTACCGGCTCCGGGCGGTACGCCTGCGGAATCCGTAAAGGCATCGGATTTTGATGCCGTCATCGTTCCTGGCGGATATGCTCCTGATCGAATGCGCCGGAACCCGGCCATGCTCAAGCTCGTACATGATTGCTTTATTCAGGGAAAAATTGTGGCGGCGATCTGCCATGCCGGATGGGTGCTGGTTTCGGCTCAGGTTCTGAAAGGCAAGAAGGCCACCTGTTTTTCCAGCATTAAAGATGACGTAATCAACGCCGGGGCTACTTACCTGGACCAGGAGGTTGTCCGGGACGGGAATCTCATTACTTCCCGTACTCCCGAGGACCTGCCTGCCTTCTGCCGCGAGATCATTGCGGCAATGAAGTAAGATCAAAAAATAAGGGCGTAAGTCCCTTTTAGCCCTCCGAGCCTGGGAGGACCTGCCGTTGAAGATATAGGCCCTAATCGGAAATACAGAATTCAGTTTATCTAATCACTCGCTCCAACCAACTTCTTATAAAGCTCCCGTTGCCGCTCCATTGCTTGGCGGTACCGGACGTGTCGGCGGGGATCGGGGTCATAGATTGAGCCTATGAATTGAGGCGCCTCTTCCAATTTGTCTACAACGCCAAGCGTCTCTAAGGCCAGTAAAGCAGCCCCTCTTCCCGAAGTCTCATCCACGCCGGAGACGACGACGGGCCTCCCCAGCACATCGGTTACGACCTGAA
>Ga0187854_10003381_pt1 | contig 12701 bp, 11 predicted proteins | sample June2016WEW_6_15_FD_132445 | JGI IMG/M metagenome (GOLD analysis project Ga0187854, IMG submission 132445) | Peatland microbial communities from SPRUCE experiment site at the Marcell Experimental Forest, Minnesota, USA - June2016WEW_6_150 | ecosystem: Environmental > Terrestrial > Soil >...
CATATAACAGGAAAAATCAAAAAGAAGTAATCGATGCCCCCGGACGCCAAAAAGAGTATCACGAGACTTTATAACCTCCTGGCGAAATTACCTATCGAAGGGTATCTGTCGTCAGAAAATTTCTCTGCCTTTTGCAGGGAACATGATCTGACTGATACATGGAAAGAACATTTTGAATCTTTACAGGACAGGCCGGATTTATACGGGAAGGAGATTAATAAAGACGCTTTTATCCTGTTTTTTCAACACCTGTTTCAAACGAGAAAATGCGAATTCCTTGAATTATTGACCGGTTTTTTACATGATTTCAGAAAATGGAATGCAAATTCCTTACCCCTTGATGCTATAAAAAAAGAGTGCATACGTCTGGGTTTTTCGGATGAGACTGTTGAAGACAATTTTTTAAAACCCATGAGCAGGGTTTGAAGTATAATTAACAGGGAAGATTAATGGATGGAAACAGCTTCATTCGTTGCCAACGCATTAAGGACAACTCCTTTGTTATACAGCGCATCAGCATTGTCCGGATTGACTTTAAGAACTGCATTAAAACATGCGAGAGCTTCAGAGTATCTCTTTAATTTGACAAGAGCACGTCCCTTGTTCACTAAAACGAGGAGATCTTCCGGGTTGACCCTAAGCGATTGTTCGTAGCATTTAATAGCCTCTTCATACCTTTCCAAGGCAACCAGTGAAACTCCTTTGTTGTTCAGGGTATCAGGGTTATCCGGATTGAATCTGAGGGCCTGGTCGTAACAGACGATAGCTTCATCATACTTTTTCAGTTCATCAAGAGCAACTCCTTTATTATTCAAAGAATCGGCATTATTAGGACTGAATGCCAGGACCTGGTCATAGCATACGATAGCTTCATCATATTTTTTCAGTTTGGCCAGAGCATGTCCTTTGTTGTGCAGGGCACGCAGGTATTTTGGATTAACTGTCAGGACCCGGTCAAAATAGTCGATAGCCTCTTCATACCTGGTAACAGCGGCAAGAGCGACTCCTTTGTTGTTCAGAGCGTCAGCATTAGTTGGATTAATTTTGAGGACAAGATCGTAACATGCAATAGCCTCAGCGTATCTTGAGAGATTTGCCAGAGTAACTCCCTTATTATATAAAACATCAGCATTATCCGGATGGATGCTAAGGACTTTATCAAAATAGACGATGGCCTCTTCATACTTTTTTAGTTTGGCAAGAGCGCCGCCTTTGTTGATCAGGACGAGTTCGTGGTTTGGATTCATCTTGAGGACTTTATTAAAATAGGTAATAGCCTTTTCATACTTTTTTAGGGCAGCATACGCAACTCCCAGGTTATTCAGTGCATCGGCGTTATAGGGATTGATCTTGAGCGACTGTGTGAAATAGATAGTGGCCTCTTCATATAATTCCAGGCCCATGAGGGCCACTCCCTTATTATACAACGCTTCAGCATTTTTGGGGTTGAACTTGAGGATTTCATCAAAACAGGCAATAGCTTCATCAAATTTATTCAGATTGGCAAGGGCTACGCCTTTGTCGAATAATTCCTCGGTAAACATTTAAAAAATTTTCCCCCCTTTACAGCCCGCTTTTTTTTAAAAATACCCTTACTACAAAATAATTCTGCTGGTATATAAATAACTAGGTCAGAAAACAGATAAAACGATGTAAAAAAATAATTTTATAAAATTTTTTCTCTATCCGGTATTGATAAATAAAAGAAGAGAAATCACTGAAGGGACGATTTTGTCCAAGGAGAAACAGAATTGCGTTGGATTTAGGTATAGCCGGCTGACAGGTACATGAACCATTGAAACCGGCACAAGAGTGGCAGTATTGGCCGTAAATATCCATAAACCGAATCAGGTTCATATCGTTGTTACCTGGCTCTAAAAAACGCTGTCAGGGAAATAAATTCTCCTGTATTCAACCTGATTTTTGAATTTTATAATTGTTTCAGGAATAGTTTACCAATCCGGCTGATTGATCATGCTTTTATACCCCTTTTCTTCCACTGGAGCGGACGCTATTTAAAGACCCAATTGTTGCAGAACGGTTTTATAAGAGATTTTTAAAACATCAGATTCTCACAGAATCGTACTTTTTTCGAAGTGGACACGAAATGGTGCTGTATCCTCTCCGAACAAGAATGCGATAAAAGTCCCATTGCACCCGGAATTCGAATCAGCGTTCTATTCAGGTTTTCTCCAAAGGAAAAAAAGGGGTGTGGAATCGAACTCTGTAAAGCATATGCTAAAAAAAATGCACCGTGGTTCTCATCACCATGACGCAAGGCAGGAATATCTGTCGCCAGAATTGAGCGTTGTATCAGAGTCAGTCATTCGATCTCAGTACCCGGTATTGAATCAGCCTCTGATCCGGTGAAATACCGGAAGGATGAAACCACCCTCATGAACTCGCTCATTTCATCAGGTTGGCTCCCCTTCGTTGTAAAGAAAAGCACACTGGCGTACCCCAGTTCATTTGCGCTGCTCTTCCGCACGACATAGGACACATTCGTCGTGCCGGCCAAGGATGATTCGAAGCGATCATAGGTGATGCCATGGATAACGACGGTGGTCTCCTCCGGTGTGGGGATCCAGGTTCGCCGGATCTCATTCCTGTACGTCTGATCCTCGTTGCGGGAATCGGTATAGGTTATGATATAAAACCGGTTGTCACCGAGCAGGTCGGTTCGGTAAATCAGACCCTCGGCTCCTTCAGGTTTAGGCACCTCGCGGGTGGAGACGGACCAGTCTTCGGGTACATAAAACGCGATCCGGAGCCGAGTGTCCTTATAGGGTATCATTGGCAGGAGAGCACGATCCATTGTTTCTATCGGGTTTGGGCTGCTGCTTACCGTTCCATTTCCGCCGGGTGTTTCCTGTATAGTCCGGTTATCCGCAGGGAGGGATGCGGGTCCTGTACCGGACTGGGTACATCCCGTTACACCAACAAGGATAATGATGAATAGAATGATGATGGAATAATGTTGCATCTAGGATCGTTTCGGGTGATAGACACAATAGGTTTGTGCTCGTTGCAAGAATGGCAAACCAGTTCAGGGATTGCGCCTAGCCCAAGCAGGTTCATCAGGGAAAGATCGCGAATGAGATGTACAGATGTTTCCCCTTTATTGCGGCCGGTCCGCCTGCAAAGCATGCGGGTGGGAACGGGGGGATGGGGAGCGGGAAGGAGAGACCTAGAGGATTCCGAAATTCATCGTAATTCGCGTTTTAGAATTTTTCCTGCCCGATACCGGCCTGCTGGAGAACGGAAAGAAGTATGCCGGCAGCAAACTCCCTATGGCTGAGTACCGTGACGGGCCGCCGTTTCTCTTCGTTCCAGTAATGAATATGGCTGATGCTCTTTTTACCGGGCGATAGCCGAACAGAATAAGAGTCCGGGTTATGTCGTGAGATTACAGAGGGGAGTTCCTGATAATTATTTCTGAAGGTATATCAGATTCTGTTTTTGAGTATTCACTCCACAATAAAAAAACGAGAAAACGGAAGACCCGATCAAGGGTGTCTGGATTTACTATACTGGATCGAAAGTCTTCCTTAATGATTGCCTGTTCTTGTGAATAATAAAATCTGGCAAGGCACTGGCGCATTGCATTATAGTATCACATTGACAAATTTTATCATCTTGAAATATAAGTATCACCTATTTCTGTCTTATGGGCATTAAGGTGAAATCCTATGAGAAGTGCCATTCTTCTTTCCCTTATCATTGCAGCTGGATGTATACTGGCGACGGGATGTGTAACTGAAACGAAAAAAAGCAACGTTAGTGGAAATGTATCTCTCTCCCCTACAGACACGTTCACACCGTTTGTAAATACTTCAAAGGATCTCAATCCCCATGATATGGGTTTGAAAGGTATGCTGACCATATCCATTGGCGGTTGGAAAGGTGAATTCCCGGTCTCCGTAGACACGATGAGTGTTGGAGTGGTCTCAACAGATAGACCAAAAACACTTATGATAGAAGAAGGGAACCATACCGTTGAAATCTGTTGCGGTATGAGATGCGAAGAGGAAAATGTTTATATAAGATTCGGGAAACAACGCACTGTTGACTTTTCGGAACAGTTAAAAAGGGATTTGGAATTCATAGAACCTACAGCACGTATAACAGGATATCGGCCGAACAGCGATCAGATTTCTATTGATGTGGAGTTCATTAATCCTACTTCGCAGGCACTCACGCTATCCGCAGATGTCAGTTGCGGGTATTCGTATATTGAAAGCAGAAGTTACAACAGAATAAACAACATTGCGCAAGGTCATCTGTCTGCAACCGTGGACGCGTGTGATCGCATAACGCAGACACTAAAGTTCAATTTAGCCAGCGGATATAATTATGTGTATGATGATATCCCGACAATAACCAATATATCATCAGAATAATCCGGCATACACTGTTTCGTTGTGATAACTATTGTGAATGTGCTTGGCTCCTTGATGGGTGTAAAATATCATCCGAGCAGAGAGGGGGGCTGGTTGTCACGTATCGTGAAATGACAGGCTCCCATATGTTTGTATGGACAATCGTTCAATTTTAAAGTTACAATAAGGACGGAACGATAAACGTTCTAATCGTATAACCACACCCGGAGCAATGATCCTTCAGGAGAACATTGGCATGATAATGAAAATCTGTGCCGGATGAAAGTGACCTCCCCCAGCCAGGATACCTCTGCTATGGCAAATCTCGTCTTTGGATTTTAGTGTGATGGAACACGAAAGGATTCCGTTTCATTCTTTTGCCTGTCAGCTGTTTTTTGTCCATTCCGGTTGTTACTATGCGATACTTTTTTTCTCCCCTGAGCATAGTAGTCCGTATCAGAAGAGGAAAACAGGTATGGACATCCTGACGATTATTGCAATTCTGCTCATCCTGATAATTCTCATCGTTCTTATAGCCTTGAGCATCAGAATTGTCCGGCAATGGGAAAGAATAGTAGTGTTATTCCTGGGAAAATTTGCAGGGATACGGGGACCCGGGTTGGTTATTATCATTCCGTTTCTCAATACGATCCCGTACATCATTGATATCAGGGTGATCACTACCTCGTTTAATGCAGAACAAACCCTTACTAAAGATACGGTACCGGTCAATGTTGACGCGGTTCTTTTCTGGCAGGTCTTGGACGTAACAAAAGCTGCGCTCGAAGTTCAGAATTACAAGGATTCCGTGCTTCTTGCTGCACAGACAGCACTCAGGGATGTGATTGGGAAGACGATGCTCGCCGATATGCTTGCAGGAAGAGAGATCATTGACAGTGAACTCCAGAAAATAATTCAACACAGAATTGACGGTTGGGGCATTAATGTTTTATCGGTAGAAATACGGGACGTAGTTATCCCGGTTGATCTCCAGAACGCCATGTCCATGCAGGCTCAGGCAGAACGTGAACGTCAGGCACGGGTAATACTCGGCGATTCTGAACGGCAGATTGCCAGGAGTTTTGAGGATGCTGCAAAGACCTATGCGGGTAATCCGACGGCACTCCACCTGAGGGGGATGAATATGCTCTATGAAGGACTGAAAACAAATAATTCTGTCCTGATACTCGTGCCCTCATCCATCCTGAATACCATGGGCCTGGGAGACACGACGGGTGTAATTGCACTCGCACAGAACTTAAAGAGGCAAAAAGAGGAAAGTAAAGATAAAACGATAGAATAATGGACAATTCCTCTTTTCCTTCAATGATATGCATTTGCAAAAAAACCCGGGCTGGATGCTTTCCCTGATAATTCTATTTTTAACCCGGTTGGTTCGATTGGTGAACCAGTAACGATTGATTATTTTATATCTGTGTAACTCCTGTATTGGTAAGAATTGGATTTACGGGTTTTTCCAACATTCGGGGAAATTAGGATGAAACACAACAAATAATTCTTCACCTCCTCATGCCACGCCTCCTCTAAATCCAATTCCCTTTTTCCAGAATTCAAACTTTTCCCGTCATCGGTAATCCTGTTCGCATCTATCAGGTTTCTGGAGGACTTACGTTCCTTCCATAAACACTTCTTCTTTTTGATCTGACAATAATAAGGGCCTCTTAAAAATGGAGGCCACTGACGGAGGGAGAAGATTCCGGGCACCCAATTTTACTGACTGGTATAACAACCCATTTATCCTTCGGCACATCCATCTCACTTCTGTGGTGAAAACAATGGGTAGATCTCTGGAGTTCAGTTCGGTAACGATTGAAAAACCCGAAGATGTGAATTTCATTCTTGGGCAGTCGCATTTCATCAAGACAGTAGAGGACATCTACGAAGCAGTTTCAGGGTCGGTCCCGGGGGCGAAATTTGGCCTGGCATTCTGCGAGTCCTCAGGTGACTGCCTGATCCGTATTGAAGGCAACGACGAGGAATTAAAAGCGCTGGCACGGGACAATGCCCTCGCGATCGGAGCCGGGCACTCGTTCATCCTCTTTTTACGCGACTGTTTCCCCATCAATGTCCTGAATGCGGTAAAAAACATCCAGGAGGTCTGCACGATCTACTGTGCAACGGCAAACCCAGCGGAAGTTATCATCGCCGAATCAGTACAGGGACGGGGGATCATGGGCGTCATTGATGGCATAAAACCAAAGGGGGTTGAAGGTCCCGATGGAGTTGCCTGGCGGACGGGACTGCTCCGGAAGTTCGGGTATAAAAAAGGATAGTGTTGTCCATGATCCGGGGACGTGCGTTCCAATGAGCCTGGTAATCGCGTTTATCGGGGAATGCGGCGCGGCCATAGCCGGAGACACGAGGGAATTCATAACCTGTGGGGACAGGATCCCAACAGAAACCCTTGAGCGTGAGCTCTACAGTGGACAGCTCGTTGCTGATGAAGACGCGGAGAAACGGGCAGGGGAGCTTGGTGTCTCAATGGCTATCCGGGACGATAAAAGAAAAGTAACCTGCCGGGAAGGCATTCTTGTCGGGGAGGTGAGCGAAACCCACGCTGGCATCACCCAGAAAAGAAGACTCTATGCAACTGCCGGTGAGTATGCACTTGCCGAGATCAGTGGTTCTGGTATCCGCGTGACCAGGAAAGGGAAAGCAAGTGCATTCGTTGTCCTGGGAAACCAGATAACCAAAAAGATTGCATATTCCTGCATTCAGGAAAACTGGAAACCCGGGGGAATTCACGATGCAATCAAAATAATCATGCTTTCCATGAAAAGAGCATCGGATGCGTCTGCATCGGTGAGCGGATCATACGACCTGATACAGACACCCCAGAAGGTCATTCTTTCTGATGAAATTATAACAAATTTTTTATACTTTTAACAGGCTCAATAACCTTATGGTGCCGGAAGATTCAATCCCAGCAGATTATCGAGCGGCGAAATACCGGCGGAAAGGAAAAAAAGGGACCAGTAAACAAACAAAAGACCCATCTATCCGTGAAAAAAAAATATCCGGTCCTTGTGTCCCAAAACCTGAAGACATTTCCGGAGAAGTAAAATGCAATTATCCTGAGTGGCAGAAATTTCTTGAGAGGTACCCCATGATTAATTCGATACAACGGGAAGATTTCCCGGATCAGGGAGTGAGTTTTGTATATGTGGCACACTTTTACCGCACAAAAAATAATGCGGAAGAAAGTTCCTTCTCCCAGGAAGAGTATGAAGATTTTTTTAAGGAAATCGGGTATGAATATGATTACTCAGGGAATTTTGATTCCCGATGGTTTGAAGGTATAGGTGTAAAAATCAACTGACTGCTGGTTCTGGCAGATTTATAAAGGTCACATAGTGATTCGTTTCAACTGTTTTGAACCCTTGATATCACTCCTCCAATACCTTTGCCCTTTTTTTTGGGATCATAGCGATGCCGCGCTTGTGAGTTAGGTGCCCGCAGATTATTCCCCCTCCCACCTCCATCTCGTATGCTGGCCGTCAGCGACGAGCGCAGCGTTATCGAATTCGACAGCAAAAAAGAGATGATACATCCCGCATACTAAGCCACCCGCCTCCCCCGCAATAACAAGGCCAGCACCAGCCCGGCAATAAATCCGCCGATGTGTGCCATGTAAGCAACACCGCCGGTATCCACTGAAACCGCGATAGAACCAATGCCACTGAAAAACTGTAAGACGATCCAGAACCCGATCACCATCAGTGCGGGCATCTGAACTACCGCATAGCCCAGCAGAACCGTGACCCTGCGCTTCGGGAACAATAACATATATGCCCCGAGCACACCGGCTATTGCTCCTGATGCTCCCAGATTTGGCACATCTGATCCCATGCTGAATGCCAGCTGTGCGAATGTTGCCGCAATGCCACAAAGAACGTAAAATGCCAGGTACCGGAGGTGCCCGAACCGGTCTTCCACATTATCCCCGAAGATCCACAGGTACAGCATGTTGCCCCCGATGTGGACCCACCCGGCATGCATGAACATGGAGGTGAAGATGGTCAGGAAATCGCCGCCGGGGTTGGCAAGGAAGCGGACGGGAACGAATGCCCATGTCTCAATAAAAAGATCTCCTCCGATTAACTCTACAAGAAAAAAGAGCACGTTGAGCGCGATCAGGGCATACGTAATCACGGGAAACAGTTTTCTTCCGCTATTATCATCCCCGATGGGAAACATGATGGGTATCCTGAACCTACTAGTATCGGATTTATATTTATACGCTATCGTTTTAGTGATAAGAATGGGACAGGGTATCAAAGACCAAATCTGGGTTCTCGGGAGAGCAAGAAAAGGAATATTACCAAAAAAATAATACATGAAGATGCATGGAGCCTAAAACGAAAAATTATCAGTATCGATGAGGAGAGATGAACGGGGTGCGGGCAATGCATACCGGATTGTCCTGAAGGAGCACTCCAGCTTATTGACTGGAAGGCACGGTTTGTGAGCGACTTTTTCTGTGACGGGCCCGGGGTGGGTAGCGGGCCTGCCCTCCGTTATAGCCCACTTTCCGTCAAAGAGCTCCGCTCAATTCACCCCCCATCTCCTAATCCAGCCCCACAGCATTTTTATTCAGCACATTGATAAAACCATTTAAACATCGTCCCAGAGCAAATCCAGACCATAGCTCGCCACTTGGTGCCGACCCCTCCGGAATCCGGGAATCTCACCCAGCTTTGGGGGTACTATAAAATCGTCCGTTTGGCAAAATACGCCCATTATGAGGACTTTACTAAAAGGAACATGTAGCGGGCTCCTTTTCGCATGTCAGACACCACTCGGAGTCCTTAAAAAGCCCGGAATGACGTCAGGATTCTGGAGGTTCTGATTCGTTGACAGATTTATCATACGGTGTCACTTCGTGCATCAGTACCCGGGCGATCATTCCTGCATTATATATTTCCCGCCCTTTTCACGAGCACTTCTGTATTAACCGTTGCGAGATCACCGGAAAATTCGATTTGGTACTCACCCGCATCCCTGATCACGATCTCCTGCTGGGATAACGGGTCCCCATATTTCCTGCCCCATCCTTCCTGATCGTACAGGGTACTGTCTTTATAGATTTTTACTTCAAACTGTGCAAATTCGTCCGGGCGATCAATGGTTGCGGTATCAATCAGTTTCGCGGCGTCCCGCGGTTCAAACCATTTCACATCGGTTATGTTATGGGGGATGACATTATAACGGATAATCATCGGTGGATTTTTTAAATCAAAGGAGATTTTATAAGCATTCTCCGGGTTATACTCGTAGTTATTTTCGTAAATGGTTATATAATCATTGGGATTAAATAAAAAATTCTCGACTAAAGCCAGTTGGTCGTACTCTTTTCTATGGCTTACAGGACCACCTGTGTCAGGTTCTGGTATGACGGGTTCAATAGTTACATACTGGGGGGTCGGTTCAGGTGTAGGTTCAGGTGTCAGGAGAGGGGGGATAGGTGTAATCATTGGTGCGGGTTCCAGAAGCAGGCTTGATCCAGCGGACGTCACATTGCTGATCCCAGCTAAACCTTCCGTTGAATTCCCGGTGTCCGTACCAGGAGCAGAAGAGAGAGAGAAGACAGCACTGACCAAGACCAGGATTACCAGTATCATTACCCCGAATGTGAGGGAAAAGTATTTTTTATAATGATAATCCTGAGACGGTATAACTGAGATGTAATCGGCGGCAGGTGCAACCTGGACTTCGCTGTGCGGCCGGTTATCTACCTTTACGAGAAGACGGTTTTCATCATACCGCCTCCTCACCAGTCCGGGGTTCTGATAGAGTGTTACGGGAGAATAGTCTGCCTGTGCAGGTTTTATCTTCACTGGTGCTTCGAGAGCGGAAAGGACTTCCAGAGACCTGCCCATCGGGATCTGACCCTGCGCGATTCGTTCATTGAGCGTATGCAGGGGTTTGAGAAATTCTTCCCAGGAAAAATCAAGATCCCACGCGTCCTGTGTACGGGGATTTCCTTCCAGCGCCGACTCGAGCTCATCTGTCTCGATTTGATCACGACAACCTTTGAGAAGCGCAGGGATTTCCTCGTCGTTTTCCTCTTTCCCGAACATTCTGAGTAACGAAATCGCGATAAGGTCGGTAATTTCATCGTTGAAGGTAAGATCAGGTGAAAGCCTGTTGAAGAGTTCTACGAAGCTCGCCAGCTTTCCGAGAAGGATCCGGGTATCCACGTCTGGACCAAGGTTTTTTTCTATCGCTTTTCCTAAGGGTGAAACAATGGCATTGATCTCATGGGCTGATGTTTTATGTAGATCTTCCATTCTCGCCCGGGCTTCCTCATCTGAAATCTTTGAAAATGCACCAATGATAAGGTAATAATTTGCGTCCACACCTTTTTTCCGGAGCAGGCGGTATATTTTTTCCAAGTCTTCCAGAAAAGCGATGATATCCGTACAAATCCGTAGTCGCATCTGCTCGTTTGCGTCACTGCCCGGGACCTGGGATTCTATTTCAAACTCCTGTTTTTTCTGGTAAAAAAATAAAAAAACATTGTCGAGGCTATGCCCCTGAATATCAATTACCTGATGTTTATAGAGCTCGAGGAGAATTTTTATTGAATTTTTTCTGGTTTCGTCAAAAAGACGACAATAATTAGTGCAATAGTGATGGAAGAGCTGGTACTCCTCTTCGCTGAAATGCAGAGTGACCCTTCCCATGCATTATAATCATAACAGATCGTATTTTATTTTATCGTGAATTATAAAAAAATATATTCCCGCCTCTGATTATTTTTATTTTATTTCTCTACTGTTCTGTTTTCCCCTCCCTACCAATATATCTCAAACAATGTATGTCCTTCTTTCCCTCGAGGAAAAAGGCCGTCACTGAACCAGATATACAACTCATCCTCGCCAACTCAGGAAAACATGGGCCATCACCGAAGATCCTCCCCATTATCCAATCGGGTAATAAAGAAACCGACAAAATCCTCGCGCTCACCACGATATGATCAAACATTTGGGCGAAGCAGACCGTGACCGCTGACCTCATGGAGGCAAGTTCCATGGAGATGCCTCGCGTTCCAGCCCGGGGAACGGGGTATTTTAAGAGACCTCCTGCTGCTATCTCAGCTCTTTTTGAGCTTCATTAAGGTAATATCAAGGACCCCGTTGCACACGCTGAAATGACTGCGGGTTACATCGATGGGGGACTTCATAATGATGGAAGCAGCCCTTTCATCTAAAAAGATCTCTACCACGTCCTGCATAATTTCGACGTAGGGCGCATTCCTCGTGTCGGGCGGCAGCCGGGCGGTGATAAACAGAACATCGTCAGAATCAATCGTCTCGTAGGGCAACCGGTGACCATTATCATCTCCGATGACCCTGAATGCCACCGGAGGTACAGAGGGGCCGGGTGAGATAATGGTATATCCGATGATACAGGCACGTTCGTCATCGGGAATGTGCCTGATGATCTCTGCAGCAATCTCAGAAATATCGGCATTGAGATCATCATTGGGATTATCCTGCTTTTTTATCACGAGTCCCGCCTCCATCCGCAAATGGGACAATAGTCCGTCCGGATATTAAATCTTTGCCGCAGGGTTCCAGAGTATGCCTCCCTAAAAAATTGCCGTGCATACGGGATGGCCATGTCACCGGAAATACTCCACAACATTCCGGAACAACTGCATATTCAGCGACTCGGTCGGCACCGCCACACCTTCACGTTTCATCCGTTCCTTGCGGAGGGGCCAGTCATACAGGTTCACAAACTCCATCGCCCGTTCCGGGTGCGGCATCAGCCCGAGCACTTTTCCATCCTCAGATGTGATACCGGCTATATCATCGACTGAACCGTTGGGGTTGGAGGGATACTCCCCCTCAGCCGGGCGCAGATCCTCCCGGCAGTACGTAAACGTTATCATCTTCTGTCTTTTCAGACGCTGCAGAGTCTCTCTGGAGCAGTAAAAATTGCCCTCGCCATGGGCGACCGGGCAGTATATCCTCTCGATGTTACGGGTCCAGAGATTATCAGCTGCGGGCTTCAGGGTTACAAACCGGCATTCCAGCCTCCCGCCCCGGTTGGGCATCAGGGCGATATCCCGGTTATACTGTTTATCAAACGCCGGGACAAGCCCGAGGTTTGCCAGAATCTGGAACCCGTTGCAAATCCCAAGCACCAGGTTGTCACCATCCAGAAACTCCGTAAGATCTTCCCATACGTTGTTGCGCACCCGGTTTGCATATGCATTGCCAGCTCCAGTGTCGTCCCCATAGGAAAAACCACCGGGGAAGACGAGCAGCCGGTAGTCCGGGAGCCGGTTCC
>Ga0187854_10003385_pt1 | contig 12688 bp, 8 predicted proteins | sample June2016WEW_6_15_FD_132445 | JGI IMG/M metagenome (GOLD analysis project Ga0187854, IMG submission 132445) | Peatland microbial communities from SPRUCE experiment site at the Marcell Experimental Forest, Minnesota, USA - June2016WEW_6_150 | ecosystem: Environmental > Terrestrial > Soil >...
CACTTTTTGCAGGGCCTCACGGCGCTCTTGCAGGGGCATATCATAAGGGTCTTTGGTCCCGGCTTTGCGCAGGATCCGGTTAACCCTGCTCAGGATTTCCTCAGCCAGGTCACCGCCCAGCTTGATATCCACGCCGCGGCCAGCCATGTTGGTGGCAATGGTCACTGCGCCAAAAGCCCCAGCCCCGGCGATGATCATGGACTCTTCCGTATGCTTGCGGGCGTTCAATACCTGGTGCGGTACGCCGCCCTGCAGGACGGTCTTCAGCCTGGTCTCATCCGATTGACCCAGCCTGAGAATATCCAGCACGCGCACCAGGTTGGCCGGGTCTTCGGGGTTGAGCGAGAGCTCCAGCTCCTTGGCCATCGGCCGCAGATCTTCGGGGCGAAGCTGATCGATTGGTTTATTAAGCGGCTGGAGTTCCGGGATGATCCGCCCATCTTCAAAACGGTCATTTTTTTCCAGCCAGACGGCACGGAGAAGCAGGATTTGCAATAAACGGCGGATGGGTTCGGCCCGCAGCCGGTTCGACAGGCGTTCCGAACCCTCAACGGAGGTCGTACCCACCAGCATGGGACGTCCCTGCACGTGGTTGAATACAATTTCCCGTACAATTGCCCGCAGTTTGGCTTCAGCCGTACGATAAATGACGTCCGGGTAATCCTTGCGGCGCCATAAATAGATCTGTTTTTCCGGGTCATCTGCACGCGTAAAATACGAGTAATCAAAGCCGTCTTCGTCTTTGGCTTTTACTTCCATCAGGGATGCATTCGCCCCTAACGCCTGGTATTCCAGGTTGGTCGGGATGGGCAGGACAGGCAGTTTGTAGATCTTGTCGAACTCTTCCGCCTCGGTCAGGGCAGTTCCGGTCATGCCCGCCAGCTTCTTATACATGCGGAAATAGTTCTGCAGGGTGATGGTGGCATAGGTAACGTTCTCCGGTTCCACCTTGACACCTTCCTTGGCTTCAATGGCCTGGTGCAGACCATCCGACCAGCGCCGCCCGGGCATCAGCCGACCGGTAAACTCATCCACGATGATGACCTTGCCACCCTGTACCAGATAATCTTTATTGCGCTTGAACAGGTGCTGGGCGCGCAGGGCCTGCTCCAGGAAGCCGAACAGGTGGGCCTGTTCGGGGGTCACGTCTTCGGGGCGGTCGGGGTCGCGCAGCGGCTGGCCGAGTAATTGCTCCACATGGACAGTGCCGATCTCGGTCAGGGACACGGCGCGGTCTTTCTCGCTGACCTCGTAGTCCTCCGCCTTCAACTGGCGCACCAGGATGGCCATTTTGCCATACCACTCCACGTCACCGGAAGCCGGGCCGGATATGATGAGTGGGGTGCGGGCCTCGTCGATCAGTACGTTATCCACCTCGTCCACAATGGCAAAATGATGGCCGCGTTGTACTTTGTCTTCCATACGATTGACCATGTTATCGCGCAGGTAATCGAAACCGAACTCGCTATTTGTGCCATAGGTAATGTCGGTTTTGTAGGCCTCCACACGGTCCACCAGACGCATCTGGTGCAGATCCTCGCGCGGGGATTCACGCGCCGGATCGTACAGGAAGGCTTTTTTGCCGTTCTCTGTGGCGGCTGCCATTTGCAGGATGCCAACCGTCAGGCCGAGAAAGTCGTAGATCGCGCCCATCCAGCGGGCATCCCGGCGTGCCAGGTAATCATTGACTGTCACCAGGTGGACGCCCCGGCCGGTCAGTGCATTCAGATAGAGCGGCAGCGTGGCGACCAGTGTTTTACCTTCGCCGGTGCGCATCTCGGCTATCTTGCCCTGGTGCAGAACCAGCCCGCCGATCAATTGCACATCATAGGGACGCTGGCCAATGGCTCTTTTGGAGGCCTCCCGTACCGTGGCAAAGGCTTCCGGCAGAAGTTCATCCAGCACTTCCTGCTCGACTCCGCGACGCTCCTCATCCTCTTCGATGCCTGCCAACTCCTGGGCCAATCGTTGGCGGAACTCGTCCGTTTTTTGGCGCAGGGCTTCATCACTGAGCGCCTCGAATTCTGGCTCCAAGTCATTGATCTGGTCTACGACCTCGGTGGTCTTTTCGATTTCACGTTTATTGGGGTCGCCCCCGAAGGCTTTGACGAATTTCTGAAGCATGGAAAAAATGTACCTTTCGGGGGGATTATAGCATGGGCATGGAAGGCTGGCTATTAGAGCGTTATAAGAAAAAATCCTCGGTTGCCAAAGGGCATAGTGTAAATGGACATTTGCTTAATGCAGTAGATAGTGCGAGTGAAATCCCACAAGACCCCTTCCCCCAGCAACCTCAGGATAGGAAGCATGGATGTGTTTTATTTCATGTTATTTACCTTCAATATCATCTGCCTGATACAGAGCCATATCGCCAAAATCAAGCAGCTTGATAACCGGTCTGTCAGTCAAATCCTGGACGGAATAGAGGCTCTTCTTGACCACATAGAAAGTTTTCCTTGGTTCAATGTTTATCTCGCCATTGTGGTCATTGCCATCATAGGCCCATAAATAGAAAAACGTTGGAAAATCAGCCGGTGTTTTTCCAATAACCAGATCATTACTCTTCATAATGGGTTCAAGGAAATTGACAACCATCCGGGCTTCAGGGAAAGTGCCTGTATCGGGATATTTGGTGATCGCGTCTGTGGAAATCAGAGTTAAGGCAGCAAATGCTCCTACGGAAAATATTAATGCTGTGACCAGGAGCCGGATTTTATATGAAATGTTTTCATTAATAAAGGTGAATCCATAGTCGACATATAAGAGCATGAGAGGTATGAAATATATCCATGTCCTGGGATACGGAATTGCGTGTTGAATAAAAAAGATGATAACCGAACCAAGAAAAATTACTGGCAAAATGAGCAATGCAGGCCAGTCATGTTTTCTCACAGAAGCATAAATGCCTGCCGCGACAAGGATGAGGCAAAGGATCACCACCACGGCCGGTACGTTTCTGAAAAATTCGCCTAATGTCGCTTGAAAATGGGGAAGTACCTGGCGCTTAAACTCTGGCCACGGCTGTGACTGCACATAATCATTTGCCACTATGGACTCTACCCCATTGGAAACAATTATTACCGGGGTATACAAGATCATGGTGAAGATTATCGTGATTAAGCCGACTGGAACTACAAATTTGGATAGAATAATTCTGAGCGTTTGGCCCTGGATCAGAAGCAAACAAAACAACCAGCAATATACGCCAGCAATGGCAAAAAGCATGGATGGCATGGTCAGCATGCCCAGAGCTGCAATTGCGGAGACTGGCAACGCTCCGGCAATGGATGGCTTTCTTTTCACAATTTGTAGTCCAACCACCGCAAGCGCCAACGTCAGGAAGACCACAAGTGCGTATCCTCTGGCATTGGTGGAATAAAGAATCAAGTATGGAAAAACGGCAACTGCGATGGATGCAAAAAGGCCGGATTTATGCAGGGCGCGGCACAGGAGGAAGGTAAGCGGTATGCAACCGATTCCCGCCAAAAATGCCGGGAACCTGATTGCTGCAGGAGAATTCCCCCAGACGAGCGTTGATACTCTTGCGAGCAGAGTAAATAGTACATGGTTGTTTGGCAACTGATAATTAAAAAGGCTTAAAAAACCTCTATTAACGAAAAACAGAAAGGTATAGGATTCGTCGTATCGCATGGGTTGCGACAGGAAATAGGCTCTGACGGTAACCCCAATCATCAAAACCAGCAGCAGCCAGACGGTCCCATTTTCGGCAGCCAAAGTTTGTTGAATGGATGGGATTATTTCCTTTTGTAAGGTTGAAATGCCATCCCTGGAACGCCTGAGGATTTGCGATAGAAGAGTGACCCCCCTTAATGAGTATAGGTAACTCATAATCGCGAGGGTCAACAGAACTATCCCGTAGAATACGAGTACCTGGGAAACTCCATTCACATGTTTTTCCCATGCTTGAGCATGGTATGCAAAGTTCAACAGCTTCAATTGCAACCCTGGAGGGCTGATCACGAAGAGCCCACCGCTCACCAGAAGCAGTAAAATTGTTTCCAGATTCGGCGCTATTAGTTTCATTGACACTGAAAAAATCCAGGAAATCTTTCTTCCAGGCTAACTTTTCCGCACCGGGTTGCTCAGCCTGCCCAGCCCTTCGATCTCAGCCACCACCTCATCGCCATCCTTGAGCGGACCGACCCCGGCCGGGGTGCCGGTAAAGATCAGATCGCCGGGTTCGAGCGTCATAACCGCTGAGATAAATGCGATCAGCATGCTGACATTGAAAACCATATCGCGCGTGGAAGCCATCTGGCGCGGCTGGCCGCTGACCCGGCATGTAATGAGCGCGTCGGATGGATCGAACTCGGTGTCCACCCACGGACCAAAGGGACAGAATGTGTCAAAGCCCTTGGCACGCGTCCACTGGCCGTCGCTGTGCTGCAGGTCACGCGCCGTGACGTCAATCCCGACCGTATATCCGTAAATATAATCCTGCGCATGTTCAACGGTGACATTGCGGGCACGCTTCCCGATGACAACCACCAGTTCGGCCTCGTGTTCCACTTGCTGCGACTGCGGTGGAAGGACGATCGCGTCGCCTGGATTGATAATGGAAGAGGGCGGCTTCAGGAAAAGCAGCGGCACCTTGGGAACCTCGGCATCGTGTTCTTTGGCATGTTCCGCGTAGTTGCGTCCGATGCAGACGATCTTGGAAGGCTGGACCGGTGCCAGCAGGCGCACGGATTCCACCGGCAGCGACACTTCCTGCCGCCGATACTCGCCGTAAATATTCCCGGCGATCGGGCCGACTTTATTCTCAAACAGCCAGCCATACGTCGGGGCTTCGGTTTTATATTGATAACGGACAATGCGCATAAAATACTCCATTGTGTCATTGCGAGCATCCTTTGCGAAGCAATCTCCTCGCCTAATTAGGAGATTGCTTCGACGGAAGACCACTTTCTCGCAATGACACGATTCGAATTGTAAATTCCAGGTAAAAGTGTAACACAGTTGCCAAAATCTCGGTATAATGGACGGCGCCGGGCGCATAGCTCAGTTGGTTAGAGCGTCTCTCTTACACAGAGAAGGTCAGGGGTTCGAGTCCCTTTGCGCCCACTTAAACACCCCCACCCAAGGGGGTATTTGCTTTTTTTTGCCTGTATATGGGGATATTAGACTATGTTACTTTATTCATGAGATAAATCTGCTGCAACCGGCTGCAACCATTTTTACGATCCAGGCTCAACCTTTTTTTCTAATTTCACCGCAACGGGCATGACCAGATCATCAATCATCTCTGCTACCTCATTCTGCATCGTCGGGATCAAATGTCCATAGATATCAAGGGTGATGGAAGCTCTCGCGTGGCCTAATCGCCTGGACACGGTAATAACAGGGACGCCCTGATTCAGGAGGATTGAAGCTGCAGTGTGTCGCAAATCATGAAAACGGATGGGTGGAAGCCCAGCAATATTCAAAAGCTTCTTATAATCGCGCAGCAGGTTCCGAGGATTGATGGGGGTGCCATGTTGGGTAGTGAAGATCAATCCATACTCCTTCCATGCTTCACCTGCTTTGCGTTGATCCGCCTGTTGGTGTTCGTAATGTTTGCGAAGGATTTCAATCGTTTTCGTGCCCAAAGCAATCGAGCGCTTGCCGTAACGGGTTTTAGGGGCGGAGAATTTAACACCATCGCCATTCTGCGTATATATTCCCCATTGGCAGTTCAAACAAATTCTAAATTGTTCAAACGCATCCCTGGAAATAGAATCGGGCAACTCATCCAATACTACCGCTCGCCCTTGCGGAGGCAGCCCCGCAACAGACCGGTGTGTTGGGCGCTTCTAAAATGAATTGGCCGTCGTCGGCTCAAACTTCCTACAACAATGCCATTCAATTAGTTAAGGCTTCTTTAGGTGAAGAGACTTTCAACAAGGCGTGGTTTGAGGGCCATGCAATGACACTTGATCAAGCCATTGAAGATGCACTACAAGAGGAAGAAAGAGAATAATCCACTCGCGCCAGCTTGCTCTGGCAGCCCCGCCACCGCCGTCAGGGGAGGGTAGGCGGGCTCGAAAGTGGATTCAAGATCATGGCATCGCCGACCTTTAAATCACCGGAAGCCACTTCACTCTGTGTATCGGAGGAGGCGCCCAGGGTGATTTTTACCATCTGGGGCTGGCCATTTTGCAGGACATATACCACATGCTGATTTTTCACCAGGCGCACCGCCCGGTCTGGCACCAACAAGACATTACTCAATTGTTTAACAATAATGGAGACCGTCGCGGTCATACCCGGCTTGACCGAGGCATCCGGATCGGTCAATACCACGGTAACAGTAAAGTTGACCGCGCCCTGGACAGCGTTGCCGTCCTGGTCCACCTCTTCCACTTTGCCATGATATGTTTTCCCGGCGACGGCATCGAAGGTCAAAGTTACCGGCTGCCCGACCTGGACCGTATTGATATCCACTTCCGAAACCTGCACATCCACCTTTAACTTGGACAAATCATCCAGCCGGAACGCCCAGGTAGCAGGAGAAACCTGATCGCCCACCATGCTGTTGACCTCGGTGACGGTGCCATCGAAGGGGGCAGTTATCTGAGTCGAATCCAGATTCGCCTGGGCGATCTGGACGGCCAGCCTGGCCTGGTTGAGCTTGAACAGGTCTGAGCCGGTGGCGTCTGCGGGTACCGTCCCGCCGGTCAACGCCGTCAGGTAAATCTGGGCATTTTTTAACGTGGCGTTGGCCAGATCGAGGGTCGCCTTGGTCTGGTCCATATTGTTCTGGGTCGGCGCCTGTGAATACAGGCTGTAATAGTAATGGGCGTTATCGAAGGCCTGCTTGGCGGCATATAGCCGGTTATATGCGGCGGCCTCATTGACATTGTTGATGTATTCGCCTCCGTGGAGGTTATCCCAGGCCGTTTGCGCCTTGTCCAGCGTGTCCTTGGCGAGCACATAATTGGCATAGTAGTTCTGGATCAGGGATGTGTTCTGCCAGTACTGCTCGTTGTTCAAGGCAGTCTGCGCATTGTTCACGTTGGTCTGCGCTGTGGTGACTGCCAGTCTGGCATTGGCAACCGCCTGCGGGGAAATCATCTGGGCAAGATTCTCCTGGGCGATGGTCAGGTTTGCCTGGAGCGCAACCAGATTCGCATCCGACTTGAGAGTGGCCAGTACATCTCCCATTTTGGCTTTATCCCCTGGCCTGACATTCACCTCGCCAATGGTGCCAGCGGTTTTCCAGATGAGCATAGCGGACTGATTCGGACGGACCGCCCCTGTCGCTCCAATATTTTCGATCAATGTGCCTTTTTCCACTTGGACCGTCTGGTATTGCGTCCCAGCCGTGCCTGAGTTACCCTGCTGCATGGCTCCACAGGCAACCGCTGCGACTGAAAGAGCCACAACCAGCAGAATGGCCAAGATCCATTTCCGAATCTGTTTGGTTCCAGATTGATTGTTCATGAGACAGTACCTCCAAAAAAATTATTCGATGATCATAATGAATTTATTTGCGTTTACTTAATCCGGATTTTTACGGTTGCGTTTGTGCCTATGATATCTGCCAGGTCGATGGCACCGATCAGCCTGATCTTGACCGGGATCAGCTGCGTTACCTTGGTGTATGTGCCAGAGGTGGTAAAGCTGGTGAGGGAACCACTGAGTTTGGCCGAGGTGACCGTATTGACAACATCAACAAAACCGTCAAAACTCCGGCCATACGCGTCCAGTGAAACGGTCGCGCTCTGCCCCGGATGGATTTTGAGGATATTCGTTTCTTCCACATTTGCCGTAATGTAAATATCCGTTGTATTGGCTACGACCAGCACGACATCCGCCGGCGTCACATAGTCCCCCTCTTGCATGGCGATATTAATGACTGTGCCGTCAATGGGGGATCGGATGAGCGAACCATTCTCCACCTGCGCGAGCACCTGTCCCGAGCTTACATCTTCGTCTTGCGAGACATACAATTTTTCCAGTTTCCCGGAGGCGGTGGGGGTGAGCTGGTAAACCAGCGCGTCCACCTTGGCATTGTCCGTCTGGTAATAGAAACTGCCTTCGTAGATAAAGTACCCGGCGATCCCCAGACCGATCAACACGATGACAATCGCAAGAGTGATGAGCAGCCCTTTATTGATCTTCCGGTTGGCCGTTTTGGGCGTGAAATCCTGTTCGTATTCGCTCTTTCCTTGATTATCCGACATGTTCCAAACTCCTTTTTTCGAATTGACTGTTGTACATTCCAGCGTAAAACCCGCCTGCCGCAAGCAGCTCCATGTGGTTTCCCTGTTCGATAACATCCCCGTGATTCAAGACGAGGATGAGATCGGCATTCTTGATCGTCGAGAGTCTATGTGCAATAATGAAACTCGTTCTCCCTTTCATCAGCGCGTCCATTGCCTTCTGGATCAGGATCTCCGTACGGGTGTCAACGGAGCTGGTCGCCTCGTCAAGAATCAAGATCCTCGGATTTGCAAGGATCACCCGGGCAATGGTCAATAATTGCTTTTGCCCTTGTGAGATATTGTCCGACTCTTCGTTCAGGATGGTGTCGTATCCCTGGGGCAGCGTCCGGATGAAATCGTCACAATGGGCGACCTTGGCGGCGGCGATGACCTGCGCGCGGGTCGCGCCGAACGTCCCGTATCGGATATTGTTGAGAATGGAAGCGTTATACAGCCAGGTATCCTGCAAGACCATCCCAAAGACAGAGCGCAGCTCGTTTCTGCTTAAGTCGTATATGCTGTGCCCATCGAGCTTGATATTGCCACCATTGGCATCATAAAACCGCATTAGCAGTTTCACGAGCGTCGTTTTACCCGCGCCGGTTGGGCCAACAATTGCCACCTTTTCGCCTTGCAGTACTTTGGCGGAAAAGTCATGGATGATCGGCTCAGCAGCGTTATAACCGAACCCTACATGCTCAAACGACACGGCGCCCGTGAACGCACCGGCGTACGCCAGGCTGCGTTCCGTGCTCTCCTCCGGCTCATCGAGAAATTCGAACACTCTCTCCGAAGCTGCGATGGTCTGCTGGAGGGTGTTGGAGATGGACGCCATCTGTGTGATCGGCGCGGTGAAATTCCGCGTGTATTGGATGAAGGATTGGATATCGCCAATCTCAATCACCTTTTTTACTGCCAGGTAACCACCCAGAATGCAAACGATCACGTAGCCGAGATTGCTGATAAACTGCATCATGGGCTGCATGATGCTGGTGAAAAACTGCGACTTCCAGGCGCTGTCGGACAGCTTTTCGTTGATCTGGTAGAAGCGCTCGAGCGAGTCATCCTGGCGGTTGAAAGCCTGAACGATGGAGTGCCCACCATACATCTCTTCCACATGCCCGTTCATATTGCCAAGCGAGTCTTGCTGCGCCCTGAATAATTTCTGCGAGGTGCGGATGATCGCTCCGATGAGCCCGAACGACATCGACACCGTCAAAATGGCTGCCACGGTCATCAGCACATTGATGCTCAACATCATCGCCAGCACACCGATCACGGTCGCAACGGAGGTGATCAACTGGGAGATGCTCTGGTTCAGCGATTGACTGATCAAGTCGACATCGTTCGTGATGCGCGAAAGGACCTCGCCGTGGGTGGTGGTGTCGTAGTACTTGAGCGGCAACCGGCTGATCTTCTGATCGATTTCCTTGCGCAGGTTATAGGTGACCTGCATGGAAACGCCGGACATGATGAAGGCCTGAAAGTAAGAAAATATCATGGAGATCAGGTACAGGCTGATTAGGACCACAATCAGCCTGCCCATGTAAGCAAAATCCATGTATAGTCCGGCCCCCAAATAGTAGGCGATCAGTCCGTCGGCGAGCTTGGTGGTTACATTGCCCAACAACTTGGGCCCGACAATTGAAAACAAGGATGATAACGCGGCAAAAACCATCACAATGATGATCTTCCCCTGATAAGGCTGCAGGTAGCGCAGCAGGGTTTGCAACGTCTTGCGCGAATCCTTGGCTTTTTCGGCCGGCGCGAAACGGCCGCCGCCCATACCACCCATCCTAGGCCTGTTCAAGTTCATCCTCCGATAGTTGTGACATGGCAATTTCGCGGTAGACCTCGCAGCTGTGCAGCAGCTCGCGGTGGGTGCCCTTCCCGACGATTTCGCCATTTTCGAGCACAATAATCTGGTCGGCGGTAAGGATGGTGCCCACGCGCTGGGCGACAATGAACAAGGTGCTCCCGCCCGTTTCCCGGTGCAGGGCCTCGCGCAGGGCGGCGTCGGTTTTCATATCCAACGCTGAGAAGCTATCATCGAAGATATAAATGGGCGCGTTTTTCACCAGGGCACGCGCAATCGACAGGCGCTGTTTTTGCCCGCCCGAAAAATTCGTCCCGCCCTGGGCAACGTGCGCATCATATCCGTTGGGTTCGGTGCTAATGAATTCTTCGGCCTGGGCGATGCGGGCGGCACGCTGGATATTTTCGAAGGTGGAGCGGCTATCGGCGTACTGCAGGTTGGATTTAATCGTCCCGGAGAACAGCGTGGCTTTTTGCGGGATATAGCCGATCTTTTCACGCAGGTCGCGGCGTTTCATATCGCGGATGTCGACCCCGTCCACCAGGATGCGCCCACCGGTGACATCGTAAAAGCGCAGCAACAGGTTTACCAGGGTCGATTTGCCGCTGCCGGTCACGCCGATAAAGGCAGTGGTCTGGCCGTGCCTGGCTTTAAAGCTGATATTTTTTAATACCGGCTCTTCGCCACCCGGGTAACCGAAGGTCACGTTTTCATATTCGACATCCGGGACAAAATCGGCCCTGGGCCGGATCGCCTTGACCTTGTCTTTGACCGCCGTGGCGGTTTCGAGGACCTCTTTGATCCTGCCGGCGCTGACCATGGCGCGCGGGATCAAGATAAACATCACGGAAAGCATCAGGAACGACATGATGATCTGCATGGCATACTGCATAAAGGCCATCATCTTGCCGATATCAATTGTCAAGTTGGCGATTTGATGAGCGCCGAACCACACGATCAGCACGGTGGTAACGTTCATGATAAACATCATGGTCGGCATCATCATCATCATCGTACGGTTGATAAAAAGGCTGGTGTCTGTCAAGGCCACGTTGGCGCCGTCAAACCTGGCCTCCTCAAAATTCCGGGTATTAAAGGCGCGGATAACAAGCATACCCTCCAGGTTTTCGCGGCTGATGAGATTCAATTTGTCCACCAGCGTTTGCATGAGCCGCATCCTTGGCATCACAATGTAGAAGAGGATGATGATGAGAACCACCAGCGCCAGTACCGCTCCGACGATGGTCCAGGATAACGTGCGGCTTTCCGAAATGGCCTTGATCGCTCCACCGGTTCCCAGGATGGCCGAATAAACGACCATGCGCATCATCATGATAATCAGCAGTTGGATCTGGGTGATATCGTTGGTGGTGCGGGTGATCAGGCTGGCGGGCGAAAATTTGTCGAGTTCAGGGTTGGAAAAAGTCTGCACGCGCTTGAAAACATCCGCGCGCATATCGCGGGCGGTAAAGGCGGCGATCCGGGAGGCAAAATAGCCGGTAACGATCATGCAGGCCGCGCTGAGCAACGTGATCAGGATCATCTTGCCGCCAATTTGAAAGATATAGTTGACGTTCCCATTGAGCACGCCATTGTCAACAATATCTGACATGTAGTCCGGCAGCGAAAGGTCGCAGATCGCCTGAACCACCAAAAGTGTAAGGGCCCCCAATATCATGCCAGGATATTCCAACATGTATTCGATTACCAAAATCATGAGCGCTTTGTCCTTTGATATAGGTTGATACTAATCGATGCCGGTAAACAATACATCTTTCTGCACTTTCGCAGGTTGGCAGGCAGCCCGCTTGTCTGCGTGCCAATTAATGAGATTGCGCCGATTTCAACAGTGGGTCTCGAACTGGTTGGCAAGAGGTTTTCGCGTTATGCCGAATAATGCTCCAGATTATCCACCAGCTTGCCCAGCAGGCGGCTCAGATCCTTGCGTTCCCCCGGTGAGAAATTGCTCAGGAACTGCTCCGTCATCTCCAGCAAAAGATTATTAATGACTTCGTACAGCTCTTTTCCAGCTCCGGTCAGTTCGACGCGCACCACGCGGCGATCATCCGGGTCGGCCAGCCGCTGAATATAGTTGTTGTGTACCAGCCAGTCCACCGCGCGCGTGGCGGTGCTGAACGGCACCCCCAAAATGTGGCTCAGGTCGCCCATCGTGATCGGCTCAGATTGGCTGGAAAAGATAAAGCCGATGATAAAAAAAACATCCCGGGCATTGACCTGCTCGATCTTTTCGCGCAGGTTATGTTCCTGGATATTGACTTTGACATTCAGAAGTTGCTCGGGCAGTTTTCCCCGGAGGCGGTGTCGCAGGTAAACCAGGCGCAGGAGGATGTCGCCAATATCCTTTCGCATTGCTACGCTGCCAGTGAAGGGGTCATTACTCACGAATATTTCCTTTTGGAAATTTACTGTGCGCAAATATATCATTTGGAAAGGAAGGGTTAATAGGAATTAAGTCAATAAAAGAGGATGATATTCTGCACTATTCTCCAGGAGATTCTACAGGACACCCCCCTCTTTTCAAAATCGAGTAGGAGGCGGCGGCTAACCGCCTCCTCTCACACCACCGTACATGCGGGTCCGCATACGGCGGTTCATCAAGCAAAGCGCAGTTCTTGATACCGTTTGCTAATGCTCTTCAGCCCTG
>Ga0187854_10003391_pt1 | contig 12670 bp, 12 predicted proteins | sample June2016WEW_6_15_FD_132445 | JGI IMG/M metagenome (GOLD analysis project Ga0187854, IMG submission 132445) | Peatland microbial communities from SPRUCE experiment site at the Marcell Experimental Forest, Minnesota, USA - June2016WEW_6_150 | ecosystem: Environmental > Terrestrial > Soil >...
ACCTAACACACCCCCGTGTGCTTCTATCGCACTTCTGCGCGTCACAAGAGTTCGCAGCGTAACCCCGACACCTGCCCCCCCCTCAACCGCCATAATGGACCCCTTTTTCGCCGCCGCCGACATCATTGCCGAAGGCTTTGGGGGCTATCTGCATCGATGAGGCGGGTTTATAATTGAATGCATGGCACACAAATTTCTAACTTCGTACCTGGAAGATTCCCTGGCGGTCCTGCGAGTGTATAAATCTCTGGGCGAGCGGGCGATGGCGCAATTGAGCGACGAGCAACTGCAATTGGCCATCGATCCGGAGTCCAATTCGATTGCGATTATTGTGAAGCACCTGGAGGGCAACATGCGTTCGCGCTGGACGGACTTCCTCACCGCGGACGGCGAGAAGCCCGACCGGAATCGCGACAGTGAGTTTGAGGCGCCGCCCGCGACGCGCGTTGCATTGATGGAGTTATGGGAAGCGGGGTGGCGATGCGTTTTTGCCGCGCTTGAGCCGCTCAAAGACTCGGATCTCGAACGCACGGTCTATATTCGCAATGAGCCCCATTCGGTGATGCAGGCCATCAACCGTCAAGTGGCACACTACGCCCTTCACATCGGCCAGATGATTTTTCTCGCCAAGCATCTCCAGTCTTCCCGTTGGGTGTCGCTGAGCATCCCGCGCGGCAAATCAGGGGATTTCAACACCCGGGTGGCAAGCGGCCAAGCCAGCCAGCGGTGAGGGCAGAAGACGCCGACGTAAGACTCTACACCTAGGGAGGCGTCGTAGGGGCCATCCTTGTGGTAGTTCATGGCGGCCACCAGCGCTGCCCCTACAACGCGATTCTTCCGCAACTTTAGGTGTTTCGCCTAAGGGTTCATGGGAATAATGGCGCCCAACAGCCCGTCTTTAGTTGAATCGGGGCCACCGGTCGTGAAGTACAGGGTGTTCGTGGCTGTGCCATTCGAGCCGTTGCCGAACCACAGCGACCAGAGCGCGCCAAGCGAAAGCGGCAAGTGGTTCGTGCCCACTACCCACCAACTGAAATTCCACTTGCCGTTGCTGACAGGCCAATAACCAACAATTTTGCCGTCGCCGAAGTTCCCGATCAGCAAGTCATTGCTGAACCTGCCGAAATTCGAGGGGGCCATCACCATGGCCCAAGGGTCATTCAGCGCGCCGCCAACGGCTATATTGCTCATAAAGGTCCCCGTGGGCGAGAATTCCGCGATCACCCCGTTGTTCAACCCGGGAATAGGAAAGCCTCCCCCTATCGGCAGCGGGGCATAGGCCACGAACAGGTTTCCTCCCAAGTTCGCGACGTTAAACGGGGCCCAGGCTTCGTCCGAAGGCAAGGCCGGCAAATCGGGGTCAACAAACGTCCCTGTTCCGAAGCTGTAGGCGTTAAAGGAGCTGTCGAAAACCACGATGCCCCCGTTCGGAGGAGGAAGGTAGTTCGCCGCGTAAAGGAAGGTGGGGGCACTGGTTGGGTTGGTGGGTAACGGCGCAGTTGCCAACGCCAAGCCGGTGTACACCGCGCCGGGATTACTCACCGCTATCACGGCACTAGCACGGCCACCGGTGCTGCCCGGGTTCCAGCCCGAAATCGTGCCATTGAGGTTGGCAAAAATGAAAAGCGACGGGACCGTGCCCGAGGAGGATGGAATCGGGAAACCAGCCCCGCCAGTAAACACCTGCCCGGTGGGACCTTGAGGGGCTGACGTGCTGGTCGTGGGGATGGCAACCACGAAGGGAGAGCCCGTGCCCGCCAGCACGTTGGTGATGCTGTAAAGTGTGGAGGTGTTGGTTCCCTGGTTGGAGATCCAAATGGGGCTGGTGGGACTCGCCGAAACTCCCCATGGGTTGATCAGGTTCGGATCAGTGACCGGCGCGCTAACGTAGCCGCTCGAAACCAGATTGACTTGCATATACAAAGCCTTATCGTACTGCTGTGCCTTCAGCCAACCCAGCGCAAACACTCCCATCGAGAAGGCTGAGGCCAACAGGATAACTTTACGGCTGCGAGAGAGAGTTCTCCTCTTCATTGACTGCCTCCTTTTAGATTTGTACTTCACTGCCCTGGAGACTGGACTTGAGCCTAACGGAAAAACACTTTCCCCTGTGTGGATGCCCTCTTGTGATGCCGGAGGGTGGGAATTGGTTGCTGGAATAATACACCGTGCCCTGTTTGATGGCGCCTTTCCCGGAGCGCACGGCCCGGTTCGGACGGAGAGCGCGAACCAGCGATTACGGTGGAAACGCGGCAGACATGATAGCCCACGCTACTAGTACTTGCTGACGAAAGTCCGCGTCATACTGCGGAGTGTTGGGAAGGGCGGGGCTTCAGCCCCGCCACGGAAAACGGCCCATGATTGGGGGCTTTAGCCCCTGAGGCGACGTGGCTTCAGGGCCTAAAGGCCCGTTCCATCGCGCTCCCGGAAACGGCGGGGCTGAAGCCCCGGCCTTCCCAAACCCCCCGTTACGACGGGGATTTCCCTCAGTAGGCACTCGATAAGGAGATGATCTTCGCGGGGCCCTACGGGCTGGTGGAACTTATTCGACACGTCTCGGCATTGGCAAGGATGCCCAGGGCAATCCGCAAGAGTAAACGAGGGTGCAGGTCTTCAATTTATCGGTTCTGGACGGACTTCAGGGAGCGACCGAGGTGGTCTGCCTTTCATTCTTCGACCCCGGGGCTTCTTGATCCTGTCCTGAACAATGACTCGTTGGCAGTCGATACAAACCAAGTGTTGGCCGCTTGGCGACTTGTTGACCCGCGCCGATCCGCAATGAGGACACAGCATAGATGCCATAACTTGCTGGCACGTCGATGACAATTCTGGACGACCGTACCAAGAACTCTAGTTCACAAGTCAGGTAATACACGATACGCGGCCAGCCTGTCAAGTGACGAAGGACTCATCAACTCAGTGATCATAGGGCAGGATTGGGGAATCTTGTCAGGGGACTCATTGCCCCACTGCCGTCGCGGCCGAGCAGGAAATCGAAGTCGCAACCCTGGTGCGCCTGGAGAATGTGATCGAGGAACATCTTACCGTAGCCGCGCGAATAGTGAGGTGCCGGCGATGTCCACTGGGCCAGGCGCGCTTTGATTTCCGCCTCCGGCAGCAACAACTCGAGTCTCTTTTCGCGCACATCCAGCTCGATCTGGTCACCGTCCTTCACCACGGCCAACGCGCCCCCCAGCGCGGCCTCAGGCGAGATGTGAACGACGATAGTGCCAAAGCTTGTGCCGCTGATGCGAGCGTCGCTCAGCCGGACCATGTCATTCACGCCGGACTTGAGCAGTTTGGCGGGGATTGGCAAGTGTCCCCATTCCGGCATGCCCGGAGCGCCCTTGGGGCCGGCGTTCTTGAGGACAAGGATTGAATTCTCATCCGCTTCAAGATGAGGATCGTCGATGCGCGCCAGCAAATCACGGTTGTTTTCGAACACTACGGCCTTGCCCTTGTGCCGGAGCAAGTGGGGCGAGGCGGCGGATTGCTTGATCACGGCGCCGCACGGGGCGAGGTTGCCGCCCAGCACCACCAGCCCTCCTTCGGGGTAGAGCGGCTGGTTGAATGGCTTGATGACTTCCCGATTGAAACACGCAGCGCGGGAGATGTTTTCCCCCAGCGTCTTGCCGGTGGCCGTGGCCGCTTCCAGGCGAAGTTGCGACGCTATCTCCTTCAGAACGGCGGGCACACCTCCCGCGTAGCTGAAATCCTCCATGAGGTATTTGCCCGAAGGCTTCACATTGGCCAGCAAGGGTGTTGTTCGCGAGATCTCCTGGAACCGCGAGAGGGGAAGTTCAAGGCCCGCTCGCCCGGCGATGGCGACCAGATGAATAATGGCATTCGTGGACCCGCCGAGGGCCATAAGCAGGCAAATGGCATTCTCGAACGCGGCGGGGGTAAGAATCTGCGAAGGGCGAAGGTCCTCTGCCACCATTTCCACAATGCGTCGCCCGCTTTGCTCGGCGATGGAAAGCCGGCGCGAGTCCGGAGCGGGAATATCCGCCGCCCCCGGCAAGGTCATTCCCAGGGCCTCGGCGAGGCCGGCCATCGTGGATGCGGTCCCCATCACCGTGCAGTGCCCGGCGCTGCGCGAGACGCAACTCTCGATTTCGCAAAACTCCTCTTCGCCCAAGCGGCCCGCCCGGACCTCTTCCCAAAAGCGCCGCAGGTCGGTTCCCGAGCCGAGTTCCTTGCCGTGCCACATGCCGCGCAGCATGGGTCCGCCCGGGACCATGAGTGCCGGCACGTCGGCGCTGGCGGCGCCCATCAACTGCGCCGGCGTCGTCTTGTCGCATCCGCAAAGCAGCACCACCCCGTCCAGGGGGTAGGCTCGAATGCATTCTTCCACATCCATCGCCATTAAGTTGCGATAGAGCATGGTGGTGGGCTTCATCAGCATCTCACCCAGCGAGATGGTGCAGAACTCGAGCGGAAATCCCCCCGCTTCCCACACCCCTCGCTTGACGGCCTCCGCCACCTGGCGCAAATGCGCGTTGCAATTGTTCAGCTCGCTCCAGGAGTTGCAGATGCCGATAACCGGCTTGCCCTCGAACACCCGCTCGCTGAAGCCTTCGGCGCGCAGCCAGGCGCGATGCGCTACTCCCCAGCGATCGTCCTTTCCGAACCAGTCGCGGCTGCGAAGCTTGAGATTCGTGGCGTTCATGACCTGATCCCCTTTTGGGCCTCGAGCGAAAGAGTCACATCGCGCTCGTTCCATTAATTATACCCCGCGAGCGCAGAGCCTACATTGCTGGGCAATGGCGAATTGAATCCGCTGCCCTCCCCCCTGAAGCGGTCCGCCGTCGAGCTGCCGCTTTTCGCTGTCGCTACCAGTCGCACAAATCCAGGGTAAGTAAGCCCTCTCGCAGGGGAGAGGGTGGACCGAGACGGCGCCCTCGTCAGCCGTCGCGGGCCGGGTGAGGGGTTGTTCACGTTCCCCAGCGGCTTTGTGCTGCTCACTCTTCTCAATGTAGCCATGCCTTCACCGTGCCCCTCAAGCCCGCCGCGGGTTGCGGCGTCGTTGAGAGAAGCTTGATCAGTCATACGATCGCGGCAGGGGGCAGTGCGCGATGAACTGACCCCTCACCCGTCACGCTCCGGCTGATGAAAGCGCCGGACCCTGACACCCTCTCCCCTCGGGAGAGGGCTGTTGATGCGTGGGGGTGGCAGGCGCCTTCGGCGCGACCCCCCGCGTCCTCGTACCCGAGTTCTCGATATCGATCATGTGTAGCCGACTGTTTGTCACTTGTCCGACCTCGCCTTGCCGCTCAAAATCTTCGGTTCGTTTGCTCAAAACGTGCTATTTTTGCTCCATTTAGCGCATAATTTGTGCCAATTTACGCGAAAAACGCGCATAATTTGCACCCTCAAAAAAAGTGATGTGCTTTGTTTTCAGGTACTTCTAAGCTTCGTTCCCACTATTTTTCATTTTTTGTAGTTCCCTACATTCCCCCATACCCCGGACCGTTCCGCGTTCCCTCGCGCCTCGGCCCTCCCCGGTGCCCATCTGCGACAATCTGTCCATAAAACGACCACCACGGTAGGCTATCACAGGTGCGTGGGCTTGTCAAGCGAAAAATACAAAAAAGTGAGCGGTTGGTGACGGCAGGCGGTAGCGCGGACCCCAAAACCAGCGGTCTGCGCTACCAAGCTCATGGCGAGTTCGGTGCATAACAAGCTTGTAATGAATCAAGACCTTTTTGGGTCGGCCAGCCGGGCTTGAATTTGACAGGTGCAAGAAGAATCATGGAGGTACCGTCGCAGCGTATGCGATAATCCTGTTGAAGTACCCAGGATTGATTGGGAGGAGCTGCCTTATGGACGAAGGTAAGTTGCTCGAACGAATTACCGTTAACCCACAAATCTTCGGCGGGAAGCCCATTATTCGAGGCCGGAGGCTGGCGGTGGAACACATCCTGGCCATGCTGGCGGCGGGGGACACCCCCGAGGTGATTCTGAAGGGCTATCCTTGGCTGGAAAGTGAAGATGTCCAAGCTTGCCTCGTCTATGCCCGACGCGTCACAGCCAATGAGCGAATTGAGCCGCTGTCCATTGAGGTCGCGCCTTGAAGGTTCTTCTCCCGCCACTGCCGTGAACGCTCGAGCGCGGGAGGTCGCAAGGCGAGGCTCGGGACGCAAACATCAAAACCAATGTCTGCGCCATCCGCGTAAGTGGTTGACTCATTTCAGTGCGTATAACGGCCTCGAGTTCTGCCGCTGCGGTGGTTGCTTCCCGTTGCGGGTTTGGGATCCGCGCTGGGACTCCCCTGTCTAGTCTGCCGACGGGACTGGCGCACTTCGATCAGCCGGGTCACTTCCGGAACGAGGCGTTTCGGGATGAGAACCACGGTTTGGCCCCGCTTGCGAAATGCCGCTTCGTCTTCCGCGGCAGCTTCATCTTCGGTTTGTTGCTCGTAATGTTCCAGCACGCTTCGAACCCGGCTTTCGTCCCAGCCAGCCGGAAATCTGTTCTGTTTCATCGCTGCCTTCTCCTCAGCCGCCTGCGGTAAGCACGGAGTGGCTTGCCGCGCAGCTCATACGCAGTAATCACGAAAATACTGTCCGGCTTCGGCTCACGGACGTAGACAACTTTCAGGTACCGGCCACCGACTGTCCGGCCTATCACTACGCGGGCGCCCTCTCGCCCCGGACGATCCTCTCCTGGGTTCGCCAGGACGTCTTCAACCTCTTCCTCTCCCGCGCCGTGCTGAAAGATGTGCGGCTGACCGGTTCGAGAGTCGAGGTAGAAGCTTATATCCACCCTTCCCAGTATAGGAAAGGTAGGTTATTCTGCGCAAATTAAAGCCCGCGGGCGGGCGCAGAGCAAAGCTCTGCAGTCTTCGGTAACTGAGACTCCCCCGAAATCTCGTTCGGGCCGCGCCCGTGGTCGGAGAATTACAACCTACCCAATGTCCAAGCCGGTTGCATTCCCCTGCGGACAACGGCCGACAGAAAGGCATAACAAACATATTAACTTAATAAGTACTTGACAACAATCCGCCGACCTGTTACTCTGCGCGTAGGTGAATGGTGCTGCGAGCCCAGCTGTGTGACGGATCGGTTCGAGGCAAAGCAGTAGAGTCGGGCCCTTCCCATCATTCACAACGCGACTAGCGCGCGGTTGATACTGCGTGAGGGCGAGTCGCGGAGGCGGCCAGGGACTATAGACTGGCCATCGAGCAGTAGTTGTAACCTCGATTCGGCCTCACTCAATGCCACAACGTTGGCAAAAAGATTACCAATGTTCCCAGCTGGGCGCAAGCCCAGCTGGGAACATTTTTTCTGAGTGAGGTCAATATGCAGCCTGCCAGTCCAGTCCTGAGTTACATCAAATCCTTTAACCTACCCGACCGAATCAGCGGGAGCAATCTGGGTGCTCTCATCCGTGTCCAATTTCCGGATTTCCAGCCCACGAACTACGGCTGTCGGAATCTCAGGGAGTTCATCGCCAATTTCCTCCCGGGCATTGTGGAAGTCGGCAGGAGTGGGATGGACTGCCTTTACAGCAGAACTCCGTTGGTGCCCCTTCCGCCTCACGACGCTGTAAGCGCCGCAAATAGTGCTTTTCCGTCGCTCGGCGCGAAATCCCCAGTTGCTATTTGGAAGACGTTCGCAAGCCCGCGGACCAGCTATAGGCTCTACGGCAACGCGAAAACTGGGGAACTGCGGGTCCTTTTTGGCGGACCAGCCAACTTAGATGAACCTTGGAAACTAATCCCGTCGTGTACTGCTGAAAAGCACGTGGAGATAGCTCGGGACTTTGTCAAATCCATAAAGGACGGCAACCAGGCGGAGCGGTTAGGTGCCTGCATTGGTCAACCAGATTGGTGGCTTGACTTCTACAGGAGAACCACCGAACTTGGGGTTGTCGAACAGTGGAGTAGCTTTCGACGGGGGAAGATTCTTGGAGAGCTGGAAGCTGCTTTACGAAGGGCCGGCGTGCCAGCGACTCATATAGCGCGACTCTCGCCTACGCCGAACCGGACAGCTACACGTCGGGGCGCTACTCCCAAGGAGATTGTACAGGATGATTCAGCGGACAGACTTCGAAGAATCGCTACGACTTTAGTCGGTCGGATGAGCTTGGATGAGCTCCGGCGCCTACCTGTGCGTTTGGGAGACGTCCTCGACGAATTGGCTCGGTAGGCCGGAGTATGGTTCGTGAAACACGCAATGCTTCTGGGGTTCGACATCGCCGCCGAAGTACATGTCAAGCTTCGGTTTTTTCACCTTTTCGATAATGAACAACTCTTCTGGGTGCCGAGCCCGGTGCTTGTCGGTGATCTCGCAATCCCCAACCTGCTTTTCTATCTCAAGCCAGCGCTCGCAAAATTGGACAGCCGAATCGATCCGGTCGTCATTATTTCCACGCCTGACGTTAACACCAGGCTCTCCGGTGTACTGGATGATCTTGAGCGAGGTTATGGGTCCGGCCTGATCCGGGTAGAGTGCCCTCCTAACGACAAGGGTAAGTTGCAATTGGCATTAGAGACCCACCTGGAAGCGGTACCAAAACCGCGTATCGCTGACCATGTTATAGAGAGTATTCTGGGCCATAAAGAAATACTGTGTGTCCGTCTGATTTCATCCACGCGAGTTGCGGCCCTTCTCGCCCGCGCCAACTTAGTTAGGGCGGGCCTGAAAATCAAGGAGGTTGGGTTTCATAACACGAAAGCCAGAAAAAAGGTCAACCAACTAGTGAGGGACGGCGCAGCAACCTTCAGCCGTCTTCTCTACGCTTCGGAGGGGCTCGGACCACTTGAGTCGACCACCCTCGCGAAATGGGGAAATCGGGCGCACGTTGGGCTTCATGCAATCGACGTGGTGCAATCCCTATTTCGATTTCTCCTGAACGAACAAAACAGGCTTGAACTTGAGGCAGCTCGCGACGCTCAGTCATTACAGCTTTCGCAGCCCGTACCCGTCGTTCCCGGGTTCTCCTTCTCAATCCATCAAGAGCCGGCTCAAATGGTTGCGGGAGACTTCTATCTAATCGAGAAGACCAATGATGGTGTTGTGGCGGTAGCCATAGGGGATGTGACGGGCGAGGGAGCGGGCGCAGGCACTTTTGCAATGTCTCTATACGGGCGGCTCAAGCTCCTAACTGATCGAGGTGCGCCACCTCCAGAGGTATGTCGTGAGTTGAATCGCAACATATTGAGCATAGGCTCCGACTGTATTCGTGCAGCCACTACCCTCTTCTACGGTCTACTTGATCCACGCTCCCGCACGTTGACTTACTGTAACGCAGGTCACCCACCTCCTCGCATGCGCCGCGCCAGCGGGGAAGTCATAACCCTTGATCCGGATGGACTGGCCCTCGGCTACCTTGAAAACACTGACTACAAGGCATGTGTAGTAACCATGGAAGCAGGCGACCGTCTAATCCTTCTGACCGACGGATTCATTGAATTGCCTAAGGCAAGTCAAATTCAATTCGGCGATAGGGCTCTCGCCAACACCCTGAGGGATTCGGGTGGTCTAGATGCGGAAAAACTAAAGGGTGCAATTGTAGAAGCTGCTTTGCGTTTTGCGCCGAGGGGTTTCGATGATGATGGGACCCTTATAGTTGTGGCCTGCGACTACGCTCAGTAGGGTCAACATTCGACTCGGAAGGACGGTAGACGTGGGGGATGTACTTTGTTTCACAAAGTACTTGACAAACTTCGGTGCTGGCGGTATAAACGCTCCATGACCTGCGCGGGGCCAGTTCGCTCACGACATTCCAGACCGGCGCCCATGCCTACCCACGCTATCGACGATTTGCGTTTCATCCGCGAGACCATGGAAAGCGCGGCCTCGTTCACCGCCGTTCCGGGGTGGGGCGGGGTGATGATCGGGATCACGGCCTTGGGGGCCGCGCTGGTTGCCTCGCTTCGCGCGCCGGTGGTTTGGTGGGTTGCGGTGTGGGGGCTGGAAGCCCTCTGCGCGTTTGCGGTGGGGGCGTCGGCCGCTTTTTGGAAGGCGCGCAAGGCGCAGACGCCGCTGTTTTCAAGGCCGGGCCGGAAATTTGTGCTGGGATTGTTTCCCCCCATGCTGGCGGCTGCGCTGCTCAGCGCGGTGGTCTACCGAGCCGGAGTATTTTACCTGCTGCCGGGCATCTGGCTGCTGCTTTACGGAGCGGGCATCGTAACGGGTGGGGCTTACTCCGTCAAGGTAGTCCCGATGATGGGCCTGTGCTTCATGTTCGCGGGAATGGTGGCGCTCGTCAGCCCTCCTGCCTGGGCCAACTCGATTATGGCGGCGGGGTTCGGCGGGCTGCACATTGTCTTCGGGACGATCATTGCAAGGAGGTACGGTGGCTAGACAGAATTCCAACGCCGGGAGCCAGGCTGCGGGGGCGACCCGCCTGGTGCAGCAGGCGCGGCAATTGCGGAGCAGAGCGGCTGCAGGCTCGCCCGCTGAAGTGGATCGCCTGATTCACGAGCGCATTCGTCTGGGCATGGTCAGCGCTCTGGCGGTGAACGAATCGCTCAGCTTCAACGATCTGAAGAAACTGCTCAAGACTACCGATGGGAACCTGAGCGTGCACGCCCGCCGGCTCGAGGAGGCGGAATACGTGGTTTGCGAGAAGTCTTTCGTGGGCCGAGTGCCGAAAACCGTCTACCGGCTGACCCCGACTGGCCGGCAGGCTCTGGAGCGATATCTGGATGACATGGAAGCGTTGATCCATTCCATGCGCCCGCGGTAAAGACGCGGGTAAAAATTTTTTGAGCGAGTGCTTTGTATGATAAAGTCCTTTGAAGAAGCCTCTGACGAATCGTTGCCTCGGGTTGGGCGAGGGCGGCCACAAGGGCCGCCCCTACATCCCCTCATTCATGCCGCCATCATTATGGACGGCAGCGGCCGTTGGGCGGAAAGACGAGGTCTGAAGCGCAGCGCCGGGCATCGCGCCGGAGTGGCCGCGGTTCGCCGATCCGTCCAAGCCGCGCCCGGCCTGGGGATCGGAACGTTGACGTTGCACGCTTTTTCTGCGGATAACTGGCAGCGTGCCGCGTACGAAGTTCGCGAGCTGATGAGCATTTTCGCGGAGTTCCTGCGCAGTTCGGCGGCGGAGTGGGTGTGCGCCGGAATAAGGAGCAGCGTTATCGGACGCCGGGATCGAATCGAGCCATCGCTGGCCGCGGCCATCGAAGCTGCCGAGGCCGCGACGCGGCAGGGGCCGGGATTGCACCTTCGCCTGGCGATTGACTACTCGGCCCGCGAGGCGATAGTTCGGGCGGCGCGATCCCTGCCGGAGCCTGAGGTAGCCACCGCTTTCGAGTTCGGGCGCTTGCTTGGCACGGACGGCCGCCACTCGGAGCCGCTCCCCGAACTCGATCTGCTGATTCGCACCGGCGGCGAGCAGCGATTAAGCGACTTCATGCTGTGGGAGTGCGCTTACGCGGAACTTGTCTTCTCGGAGCCCATGTGGCCGGACTTCGATGCGGAAGACCTCGCGGCCGCAGTGCGCGAGTTTCATTCCCGCGACCGGCGATTTGGGCGCATTCTGGAAGGCGTGCCAGCCGAGACGTGATCTCGGCCTGCCTAAATCTTTCCACCAACAGTCCTCCGCCTCAAAAATCGTAGGGCGGGCGTCTCGCCCTCCGTGGCACGGGCATTCCTTCGCTCCGCTCAGGACAGGCTCTGCCCGCGCGTGGGAGCGGGACGCCCCCGTGACCGCGGGCGAGACGCCCGCGCCACGTCACTCGCTCCACGGAACGTCGGGACGCCAGGGTCGCAAAGCAAAGAAAGGATGCCCTGAAACTCGTTAGGGTTTAGTCTGTAAGGAGGGGAGGGCTTCATATGACAAATGAGCTGAAAGGCAAGGTTGCAGTGGTCACCGGCGCGTCGCGGGGAATCGGCTATTGCATTGCCGAAAGGCTGCTTAAAGAAGGTGCGAAGGTGTATATCTGCGCCCGTAACGCGCAAGTCTTGAAACAATCGCTTGAAAAACTGCGCGCGCAGGGCGCTGTCGAGGTCGAGGGGTTGGCCGCGGATGTGGGCCGCTATGAAGATTGCCGAGAGCTGATCCACACAGCCGCCAGGCATTTCGGAGGTATTGATATACTCGTGAATAATGCCGGAATAGGAATTATGAAGCCTGTGGATCAGCTCACCCCGGAGGAGTGGGATGCCACGATTCACACCAACCTGTCTGGAGTGTTCTACTGCTGCCGGGAGGCCATCCCCATTATGCGCCAGCGAGGGGGAGGCTACATCTTCGACATTTCCAGCCTGGCGGGGGTGAATCCTTTCCCCGGCGGCAGCGCTTACAATGCCTCGAAGTTTGGGCTCAACGGATTCAGCGAGGCCATGATGCAGGACGTGCGCTACGACGGCATCCGGGTGAGCTACATCATGCCAGGGAGCGTGGATACGGATTTCGGGGGAGCGCCGGGCAGCAGGCGGCACGACAGTTGGAAGCTCTCCGGCGAAGACATCGCCAAGGCGGTGGTTGATCTGTACACATATCCTGGGACCTCGCTTGCCAGCCGTATCGAGATGCGGCCTTCACAGCCGCCACGCAAGAAATAGAGCCAGCACGCTGACACACCACCCCTTGGCCCACTCATCAGCGAGGAGGGGAATTAGTGTGCAAACTCCCCTCCTTGGTAAGGAGGGGCTGGGGGTGGTTGCTGTGTTATTGCAGCAGGTCGCCTATCGCTAGAAGGCCTAGGCCCGCA
>Ga0187854_10003397_pt1 | contig 12654 bp, 18 predicted proteins | sample June2016WEW_6_15_FD_132445 | JGI IMG/M metagenome (GOLD analysis project Ga0187854, IMG submission 132445) | Peatland microbial communities from SPRUCE experiment site at the Marcell Experimental Forest, Minnesota, USA - June2016WEW_6_150 | ecosystem: Environmental > Terrestrial > Soil >...
CTTAGTGATTTAGCGCGCCTGTCGGACCTTTGCGGGTCCACAGGCTGATCCGCAAAACCGGCGATCGGCACAGTCCTTGGCCCCGGCAGGTCCGGGCCTCTTTGTTGGTCGTCTCAGATAGCGGCCTCTCTGACCCACTTGATACTGTCGAACCGTAGGCTCTAATCGCCGCGTCTCGGGTGTTCATGGATGCAGCCGCGGCTCGAGTTTCCCCAAATGGCGCCTAGCGTCGGCATTGCTGCCCAGCCGCGTCCCCCCGTCAAGGACCGCCCTTGACCGCTCGCCCGGCGGTGTTTTGGGATCTTGCTGGCCGATGCAGGTTCTGCCGCTTCTACGGCGCACCACGCCACATCTTGGCGAGGTCAACAGCCACCAGCAGCACGGCCAACGACCCCAGGATCGCGGGGATAAACCAAATGTTCTCGTACTGGAGAACCGGGAACCGATGAGGCCAGTAGCCGAAGATAGGCGATCCTAGCCACGCACCGACCCACCCCAAAACGACCTTGGAACAAAACGACCAGAACCCCGGCATCACGTAGTAGTTCAGACCATAGTGCAAGATTGCGGACACCACCGCGCTGATAATGAGCAAAATCACAAAGCTTATAAAATCCATCCCGATCATGTTGGATTTCTCCCCTGACTCGAATTGAGATAGAAATCGTACCGGGATTTCCCGGATGGTCACGTTGCGGACTATCAGCATGCGCCATTCGGGCCGCTTCGACAATCGCCGAGCCGCTCCCCACCCCTTTCTTTCCTGGATAGCAGCGGCAGCTCCCGGTCAAATCACGCGGTCGCTTTGGGGGCTTTATTCCGCATAGCCTCTCGCCTTTAGCCACGCTTGGCAACCTTTGCCCGTAAGCCACTCCTTGGCGTCCGCTTCATCGCGAAACCCGCTGATATGTTCTTGCTGTCCGCTTGGGTGATAAGTGGCAACGATGTGCCATTCGCCAGGGCCAGCCCGGAGGGGCTGAGGGTCGAAGGTGACTTTCGTGCCGGAATCTCGCATCTCACCTATATGCCTCGACCGGCGGGGCGACTTGCCCCGTGGCAATATCCACGACCAGCTTAGCGGCTTGGGAGAAATCCCTAGGGTGTTTCGGATGGCGAGCCACTGAAAATACCCCGTACCTTTAGCCATACGTCGGATTGAGCGCTTACCCAGATCGTAGCCAAGATATGGGCTTTAAAAGTAGTAATTCGCTCAAGCGTGCCGTCGCCCCACTCGACCTCGACCGCCCATTCATCGCGATCAGTAAGTATTACGTGGAAGACAGGTGTTTCCGCAATTATAGCCATTCCAACAGTATCATGGCCACCTGCGGCGTTCACAAGACCGCTAATGCCGCCTTATTCAAACTGACCCACCACCTGGAATTCAATCATGCCAGAATGTCACGTCGGCACAGATGCCGACCGGCAGCATCGACCGGCACCGACAAGAATGTTACGCCCTCGACATTGCGCATTTGCATGGTCGCTCAATCGAACGAAACCCCAAGCTTGTTTTCGGTTCGCCAAATCACGCGACATGGTCGGCTCGAACGAACGCGGTCAAAAGAGAGAGCAAACGAATTTGGGATACCGACAGAAGATGGCACGTTTACGCACGCACCCACGTTCGTTAAATTGACGACGGTGCAGTCGAAAACAGACGAGTTATTATTCAAAATGATTTTAGCACCCTTCAATGTGCGCGTGCGCTGAACCCATCGTTTATCTTGCATGGCAGACTCCTGCACTCTGATGCAAGATGCGCCGGCCCCGTTATGCTTTTGTTACAATGGTGCGGATTGGTGTGGGGCAAGCAGCAACGGCTCGTTAAGGACACGCACTGTGTTGCCCTCCTTTCCCCTTCCGAAATCCGTGACGTGAATTTCAATACGTTAGCGTCGCTGCCCCGACTGTTAGTCAGCGGATGACCCTTTCAGACGCGGCGCTGGCGGCAAACGAGCAGGGGAAGCTTCAGCATCTTGACGCGATGCGAACTCCAGCCAAACTCGAGCGAGATTGAGATACAGCAGACGTTCCTCTTTGGTCTGAGCCTCTCGTGCCGACCGGAGGCATTCGTCAGCCATCGTGCGATATTCGTCGGGTTTAGGCATAGCGCGCCGACTACGTCGTCTCCAATCAAACCTGCCTCACCATCACGAGCACGAGAATCGTCATCATCCAAGTCGAAACCGAAGCGACCACAAGCGCAACTTCAACTCAGGTAGCGCCCGGCGTTGCACCACGGCCACGATCAGCGCGCTACCATAAGCGAGTTTATTTTCATCTTTTCCTCCCTCGAGTCCTTCACGCCCGCCTCGGTAAGAATCCGACGCGCGAGGAGCTCGTCCTGTTGTTAGGATCGGGATCGAGGTTTCGGCACTTCTCGCGGGGGCAGCTCAGCAGCAAACCTAGCCGAGTTCCTTGACCATAGAAAGTCGTGCCAATCACCACGCTCGCCTGCAAACAGGCGCCATCCCGTGGCTCAACCAAGCCCCACTACCTGCTCTTCCCTTCCAGAATCCGTGTCGTGCCGACGGCGTGGTAAAGTGCAGCTATCACCTCCCGTATGGCCACTTCACTGGCAGCCGTTGACAACTAACCGTCGCGCCGACCGCCGCTGGGAGTAGAGGCCGGTGCGGCGCTCGACCGTCGGTCCAAAGCCGATCTGCGGTCAATTGCTGACCGCCTTTCACCGACCACCCGCTTTTCTTCTTCGGTGCGGGTGTCAGCGCCGCTCCGCCGATCTTTGCCTAAACGTCGTCCGACGTTCGACCGCCGTTCATCAATCAACATAGCTGTATCTCCTAAACTTAATCGAGTATGCTCCTGGTTTGATGAATAGCGCGTAAAAGGACCGTCACTCGCGCGCGAGCTGTTAATCCGCTCAACCAGTGCCGCGAAACAAAAGCCTAGCTTGCGAGGTTATAAATGGGCAGGTCAATTGCCCGGTATCGACCCGGATCGCAAAGTCTAGGCCACCATCAACTCTGCCACTGCTACTGGCAATGACAAGAATTTTCGGCCTTTGGCATCGCGAACCTCAACTGACCAACCGTCCCATTCGCCACTCAGACGGTGCTTTAAATCCAGAGCAATCACTTCCGCATACTGGCAAGCTCCCTTGGGGTTTAGAAACTCATCTCCCTCGTAATCGTAGAGCGATTGGCCTGGGGCCGTGAAATCGAAGAAATAGCGTGTCATGCCTGCACCCGGTGCGAACGGTGGGCAGCCTTTAATCAAACATCCGCTGCGGTTGATTTAAGTTAGTCGATAAAAATATATTGTTTTCCGACAGCAATCGCGTACGCATCGTTTCCGGCAAGAGCCTCGAGCCGGTCAGATAAAATGCCTTTCGGCACCCTCCAACATCAGACAGGTCAACTGTCCGGTCGCGTAGGCTCCGGTGTCGATGTTGATCCGGTTGGCGCGAACTTCAGGCTCTCGTACTGGGGTGTGGCCGTGAACGACGAATTTACTGAACTCGGCTTCACAGAGAAGAAAATCGGTGCGAATCCACAGCAAGTCCTCTTCGCGCTGCTTTGCGAGCGGAATGCCCGGTCGTACTCCGGCGTGGACGAAAAAGTAATCTCCACAAGTGAACGATGATCTAAGACCGCCAAGGAACCGGCGATGGCTTTCGGGTAGTACTTCACTGAAGGCTGTGGCAAGCTTTGTTTGTTCAGCCAGATCCATATTCACCGACGGCGCAAGCCCGTAGGACAGCAACGTTTCGAGACCGCCATAGTGGCGCCAGTTACTGAGGATGGCGGGATCCTTTAGGAAACTCTCGACAAGGGTCTCGTGGTTTCCTTTCAGGAAGACCGTTTCCCTTGCCCGGCTGCGTGCGATCAGGCGATCGAGCACTTCCCGCGACGCAGGTCCGCGGTCGATGTAATCGCCGAGAAAAACTTCTATCGGCCGGACCGCTGGATGCAACGCCTGATGGGCATCAATGCGCGATAGGACCTGGTCGAGAAGCTCGGCGCAGCCGTGCATGTCGCCGATCGCATAGATGCGCAAGCCCTCGGGTACTCTTGGTTGCTTGGTCGGTGAATACGGGCGCATCGTAGAACCGAATTTAGGGTCTTGCGCGTTCGCGCTGACGGACCGTTAATATCCTGAAAGCTATTGCGTACCGTGGCATTTTGAATGAATCATCCCACCGACGACATCGCTGCGCACAAGCGCTGCATCCGTAATCTGCCCGGCGACGCTGAAAGCATACGCCTGCCCCTTGCTTACAACGGCACATCGGTCAGCCGGCAAGGCAAACTCTGCATTCTCCCGGTGGATGACAACCATCTCCGGATTGTCGTCGAGCGGGACTACTCGAAATTCACCCGAAGAGCGCCGAACGGCCAATTGCTTGGCCACTTTGGTTATCGTTGGCACTCCGCTCTTGAACTTCATTTCCCTAAAGTTGCGCGTGAACCGTAATAATCTGCGCATTGATAAAATTTAACGCGGCAAAATTATAAATTCAATGCGTCATTTAACCATCAGCTCCTATTTCTTTCGTACGATTGTTTAGTTCGCCGTCCAACTGCGCTTTCCATGAGGTGATCTGGCAGGGTTAGGTGTCGAGCTGCTCCACCAGCTGCGCCAGCGTTCGATCACCCTAAATTGGCGGCAAGCGTCCCCCTCGACGTTAAGGCTGCTGCGTGGTTCTGGCGCGGTCGTCTGCTCATGGTCTCTCCTGGATCGCCGGGCACAGCGTGCCTAGTCGTTGGCAGAAACCTCACTGATCGTCCTTTCAGATTCTTCAGGCCGGCTCTGTAGGCATCCAACATTGGCCGCCAGGGTTAAGTTAACAGAGCCCTGCGAGCAAACAGCGATTTTGCATTGATTAGCGCGGGTCGCACGAGGGGAATCGCAAACTCTCGTGTGTATTCGTTTCCCCAACAATTCGGTCAGGGATTAAGGCAATGCGTCAAACTGCGAAAGTTTTGCTATTGATCACGATGAGCGCGGCCGTGTTGTGGGCCCCCGTGGCGGAAGCCGCCTTCTTCGGGCTGCCGCGCGCGCTCAGGTACCAGCTCGAGCGGATCGATTTCGATAGGCCGGCGCTCCCTCCCATCGGGCACACGCTGTTCTGCTTGCGCTACCAGGGGGACTGTGAGGTTCACGGGATCGACTTCCGCCGTCGCAACATCGCGCTAACATGGGAGCGCTGGAACGAGCTGAACGTTGTCAATCGCGCAGTTAATCGAGACATCGCCCCCGACGAGAGCGTAACGGAGGAATGGCAGGTTTTCCCGCGGGTCGGTGACTGCAAAGACTACGCAGTTACCAAGCGGCACGAACTCTTGGCGCGCGGCTGGCCGTCGCGCGCCTTGCTGCTGTCTGAGGTTGTAGTCCCGTCCGGCGCGCATCACCTCGTTCTTGTTGTGCGTACGAAGGATACAGACTTGGTGCTCGATAATCTAAACGCCAATATCCGCCCGGTAGCGATGACATTCCGTCAATATCAGTGGGTCCGGATCGAGTCGCCGCAAAATCCAAAGTTTTGGGCGACTGTAAGAGCGCCAAGTGCTATGCAAATCGCGATGATGTCCAACTAAGCCGCGCACGATCAGAGTGCGTCAGTTACTCAGCTCGTTGACAACCGCATCCTGAGTTCCGTCGTGGCTTGCCGAGGGCCGGCCGCAAGCCCGGTCGCTTCAGGTGCCTATCGTAGCGTGCGGCTCAGAATAGAGGCAGAGACCCTTCGGAGGGTTCCGCGCCAGGGCGGTCTTGAGCGAGCCTTCCACCCCATTTTTGCACCCATTTGCTTGCTCTGGTCCCGGCCGCTTTTCTATTGTGCCCATGACCGACGTCCAACCGTTTACGACGCTGCGCCGGAAGCAGGGACGAAATGTGCCTCGATCCGGCTGCTGCGGATTTCGGCTCACGGGTTGATCGGAAAATCGCAGTCTCGGGGTAAGTGCAACCGAGCGCCATGGTCCCTGATCGCTTGGTAAAATGTTCTGCCAGACTGGCGACGACGCGACCGCCGCCGGGTCGGTGCAGATGACAAGAACAAAATATACAAAGAAAGCCCGACCAGACGCCCTTAGCGGCTCATCGCGTTGACCATAAGATGGCCAAAGTGTTGACCGCAACGCATATCATTTGCACGCTAAAGTTAAACCTCCGGCGGTTGTCCGGAGGAGCCGCAAGATAATTGGGGGCGTTCTCATGCGTATCGCCATGATCGGCACCGGCTATGTGGGCCTAGTTTCTGGCGCTTGTCTCGCCGATTTCGGCCACAACGTGATCTGCGTTGATAAGGATACCGCCAAGATCGAAACACTGCGACGTGGCGAGATCCCGATCTACGAGCCCGGGCTGACGGATCTCGTGCGCAAGAACCTCGAGGAAGCAAGGCTCGCGTTCACGACCGAAGTGGCCGAGTCGATCCGCGACGCCGAAGCGGTCTTTATTGCGGTCGGCACGCCGTCGCGTCGCGGTGACGGGCATGCGGACCTGTCCTATGTTTACCAAGCAGCGCGCGATATCGCGGCGGCACTCAATGGCTTTACCGTCGTCATCACCAAATCGACCGTGCCAGTCGGCACTGCAGACGAGATCCAGCGCATCATAGCCGAGGCTCGCCCGGGCGCCGATGCTGTGGTGGTATCGAATCCGGAGTTTCTGCGTGAAGGGGCAGCCATCCACGATTTTAAACATCCCGACCGCATTGTTGTCGGTTCGAATGACGAGCGCGCCAGGAGGGTGGTTGATGAGATTTATCGTCCGCTCAGTCTCAACCAAGCATCCATTCTGCACACTGACCGACGCACTGCTGAACTCATCAAATATGCCGCCAATGCCTTCCTGGCGACTAAAATCACCTTCATTAACGAGATCGCCGATCTTTGCGAGAAGGTCGGCGCCGACGTAAGCGAGGTCGCGCGCGGCATCGGTCTCGACAACCGGATCGGCAGCAAATTTCTGCATGCCGGCCCGGGCTTCGGCGGCTCCTGCTTTCCGAAGGATGTGCGCGCTCTAATCAAAACCGCACAAGACCATGAGATACCTTTGCGCGTCCTCGAAGCCGTCACCGCGGTGAATGACGCCAGGAAGCGCGCTATGGCCCGCAAGGTGTCGGCCATATTCGGTGGCGCGATGCGCGGCAAGACGGTGGCGGTGCTCGGTTTGTCCTTTAAGCCTAACACCGATGATATGCGCGAGGCACCCTCGCTCGCGTTGATCACGGCGCTGCAGGACATGGGCGCGCGGGTACGCGTCTTTGATCCGGCCGCCATGGAGCAGGCCAAGACCATGCTCAATGACGTGACCTATGGCGAAAGCGTCTACGACTGCGCCGATGGCGCCGACGCCCTAGTCATCGCCACCGAATGGGAACAGTTCCGCGCGCTTGACCTCGAACGCCTGTATGACCTGATGGCATGTCCGGTGATCGTCGACCTCCGGAACATCTATCGGCCGGAGGAGATGAGCCGGCACGGCTTTGCCTATGTCTGCGTCGGACGACCGCCGGCCTCGCCAGCCGTTCCCAGAGACGCCTCGCTCGAGCGGCTGGTCTCGATCGCTAGGACGCGGGCGAGCGCTCCCAGTTTATAGCAGCAAGAACACCGCTTCGATGCCACCTGCGTGAAGCTGCGTTAGAGCGCGCAGCGTCTCGGTTTGCGTTGATCGAAGCCGTCAGCGTGAACCAACGTTGCCAAATGCTACGGCATGGCCTAGTCTCGCGTCGGAGCTGTAGATGGCGTTTGGTGTGCTATCGAAGGAGACCGACCAATGTCGAAGCTGATAATGTCAGCGCTCGCGGTGGGGTTGGTAGCAGCTGCCGCCGTGCCGGCGGTGACCCTACCTGCTATTGCCGCCGATTTGCCGCTTGCGGCACCTGCGCGCCACCAATACGCCGCGCCCCGGTGCGGCCCTTGTGGCTGCCTTTACGTAAAATACGTCCACCATAGGGAATTGGAATCGACCTATGGCATCCGCTTCGATCCGCGCAGTTTTGACACGACCGAGCCGTATTACTTTTTGGGCCGGCAGCGGGCCTACCCGCGTTACTGGGTCGATGCCGAACTGCCCCAGTGACGTTCTAGGAGAAGCGGTTTGCTGCTAGCGGGCCGATTCGGTCTGCAGCGAAGCCCGGCGTATGGATGCTGCCCGCGCCAGGACGAGCGTGTAGCGTGTGAATATGCCGCCGAAATAACCAAGCTGCAGGCAGCATAACACGAGCGCATCTGCAAGTAGCATGGTGGATAGGGCGGCGCCGCGAGCGATTGCGATCGCGACAACAGCATTGATCGCCAGGCCGACGGGAATGAGGATGAGGACCTTGAATCTCATCCCTAGCAGAGCGCCGACCAAAAACGATAACAGGGCGAGCATTGACATCGGGGCAGCTCCTGGCCGGACCATGCTCCGATGCGACTCGTTAAGAACGCGCTAACGAATCATTCGAGTGATGGATAAATCTTCACTGATGCGAAGTACTGCACTGCGGTTGGTCATCGGCCGGCCGGGCAATTTGCCGCAAGCGTGCCGAGCGCGGACTCGAGGCCATCAATAGGGATCAACCCGCCGAAGGATTGGTCTTGCGATGAAACCTTGATCACTAGTTCGTGCGCAGATTTCCAGGCTCCTGCCAAGAGGTGCTCGGCTTCCCTGGGAAGTAACAGCTCTGCGCCAGGAGGCACGACACGGGCATCGAATTTCCATTCCTTGCCGTCTGCTTTGATGATTACGCTGGGACGAGCACGAGGCGGGAAGAGCGTGACCACGACGATCAGAACCTCTGTTCCATCATCGCTGCATCGCAGCATTAGTCCCGCCAAGTCAAAGTCGGACCGCAAAGCATCGGCGGTATGGCTCATTGATATCGCGTCGGGGCCACCCTGCGGGTTGGGGGTTCGCAGAAGACGCCAGCCGGGGGTTGGCTGCTGTGGGGCCCGGGGATCGGCAAATGCCACGGCTGCAAACAGGCCGATTCCCGCTGCGAGAATTAGGCCAATTCGCAAGCTCCATCCCCCGCCGGAACCTGTTCGAAGGAGCCATGATCCGAGGTGTATCATTTTGGTAACACATCGCAGAATTGTGGTCACGAATAGCACTCTTTCGTGGACTGAGCATTGGCAAACATTGTCCGTTGCGATTTACGCATGCTAGCGTAATTTTGGCTGACCAAAAGGTTGGGGTAGGGGTATGTGGGGAGCGACGAGCCGTATCGCTACTTTGGTCGTCATTGGCGGAGCGATTGTGACGGCCGGTTGCGGGATATTGCCTGCGGATGGGCCCAACGCGATTGGTGTCCGGACAGGTATTACATGGAACGGACCGCCCTACGGATTGGTGCAGTTCAATCCCACCGTTGTCAAAACCCTGCAAGAGTACGGGCCTCAGACTCTCACCGGGATATTTGGTGACCATCGTCCACCGCCCGAGATCAAGTTCGGGATTGGCGACATTGTCGCCGTCAGCATCTTCGAAGCCGCGGCCGGTGGTCTGTTCATTCCGGCCGAGGCAAGTGTACGCCCGGGCAATTTCGTCACGCTGCCGAACCAGCCAATCGACACCAAAGGCTACATCTCGATTCCCTATGCAGGCCTGGTGCCGGCTGCTGGCAAGACGCCTGCAGAGGTGGAGAAGGCGATCGTCGACCGGATCAAGAACCGAGCGATCGAGCCGCAGGCGGTGGTGGCTCTGGTGACTCAAAATACTTCGCTGATTACCGTGGTCGGCGAGGTGAACAATTTGATCACGTCCGTGACGGGCCGCATTCCGGCGCAACCTGCCGGAGAGCATCTTCTCGACGTCATTACGCGCGCTGGTGGCTTGAGAGATCAGGGCCAGGATTTGTGGGTGGTGCTGGAGCGCAACGGCCACCGGGCTTCGGTTCCGTTCGGCTCGCTGGTGTACGAGCCGGGCAACAACATCTGGGCTTGGCCGGGCGACACGATCTATCTCTATAAGGAGCCGCAGACCTACCTGGCCTTCGGAGCGACCGGCCAGCAGGGTCAGTTCCAGTTCACGGCAGGCAGCCAGTCCTCAGCTTGGCGCATGACGCTGGCGGAGGCTGTCGCGGCTGCGAGCGGGCTACTCGATCTGCAGGCGGATCCCGGTTCGGTGTTCCTGTATCGGCGTGAGCCGCGCGAGCTTGCCGAAAGGCTCGGGGTCGACTGCTCGAAGATGGATGGGCCGACTGTGCCGATCGTCTATGCGGTGAGCTTCGCCGATCCGGCAGGTTATTTCCTCGCGACCAAGGTGCAGATGCACAACAAGGACGTCATCTTCGCTGCCAACGCCCAGTCGGTTGAGATTCAGAAGTTCACGACGTTCCTCAACGCGATGATCAGCGTTCCTAACAACGTCGCAGCGACCGGCGTAAACATTGAGACGTGGCGAATCGACAGCAAAGTTCCTTGACATAATCTGGTCGAACCCTCCCGTATGCTGCCGGGATGACGCAACAACGAGTCAGGGCAGGCGGGTTAGTCAGAATCGCATCGTGGCTGCTATTCGCGGCTATCGCCATCGCGCCGCTGCCGTTTGGCTCGTACGAAGGAACCGCGGTTGCGTTTTGGTGCATGGTGCTCGGTGTTTGCCTGGTCATCGCACCGATGCGCGGGCTCGGAGCCGGCCGATTGGCGCTCGCCGGCGCGGCGGCGATTGTTGTAGCCGCCTATGGGCTGGTGCTGCACGAGCAGCTCGCCGAACATCCCTGGCTAGCGGTTGCGACTTCGGCCTCGATCTGGCAGGAGGCGCAGCAGGCGAGCGGGATGACGCTTTCACCTTCAGTCTCGATCGCCCGCAATCAACCCTGGTTCGAGCTAGGCCGGCCCCTGGTCTGCGTGCTGGCAATTGCCTGCGGCTTTCTCGTCGGCGCGGATGATGGGCGGGCACGGCAGCTGATCAAGGTGATCGCCTGGTCGGGCGGCGCGTACGCGGCCTACGGCATTTTGGCCTACTTTTTCGACCCGACCCACATCCTTTGGCGCGATAAACAGGCCTATCTGGGGTCGGTTACCGGCACCTTCATCAATCGCAATACGGCGGCCGCCTATTTCGGCTCTTGCGCGATAGTGTGGTCGCTGCTGCTGTGGCAGCGGGTGCGGCGTGAAATGCCTCGGCCGCTCGTGTGGAAGGCAATTCCCGAGCGGCTTTTTTCTGCGGCACCGAAAGGGATCATCATTGCCTCGGCAATGCTGCTTCTGTGCCTCGTCGCGTTGTTCATGACCGGCTCGCGCGGCGCCACGGTGCTGTCGCTCTTGGCGCTGATTGTGGCGTTCATCGCCTACTTTCGGCGTGACCTACCCCGGTGGAGCGGGCTCGTGACCGCGCTTGCCGCAAGTGGCGCGGTAGCGCTCATTTTGCTGCAGCTCATCGGAGGCAGTGTCAACGCCCGATTCAACACCCAAGGCCTTGCCGACGAGGGCCGCCTCGAGACCTACAGGGCGACGCTGCGCATGATCGCCGCCCATCCGTGGTTCGGCACCGGGCAGGGCACCTTTGCCTACGCGTTCCCAGCCTATCGAAGCACGAACGTCTCCGTCTGGGGAGTCTGGGACAAGGCTCACAACACCTTGCTGGAAATAGCCGCCGACATGGGGGTGCCCATTGCAGCGCTTATCGTTATCGTCTGGATTGTGATCTTTGCGGTATTGGTGCGCGGTACGCTTGTCCGCCAGCGCGGCCTGATAGTTCCGGTCGCGGCGCTCGCAGTCGCGGCGCTAGCGGTGCTGCACTCGCTGATCGATTTCACGCTGCAGATTCCCGGTTATTCGATTGTGGCGCTGTCACTCATCGGCGCCGGCTTGGCGCGGTCGTTCCCTGGTGACCGGAGCCAAAAGAGCCTTGATAGCATGCTACCGAGAAGTGGCGTGGTCCCGAAGAGCGTTGGCTCCACGATATCGTGATCTGTGGGCCGGCAACACGATGGCCCACGGAGCTTCGCTGCAGACCTTCTCGGAGGGCCCTCTGGTCTGCGCGGCAAGCGTTTCCCCAGGCTCCCGGCCGATGCCGTTGCGATAGGATCATCGCGCCGGGCGGTACTTATGTTATTGAATTTCCTGCGGGATTCTGGTCTATCCCGGCGAAAGCCCGACTTGGCCGTCGCATCAGCAAAGGGCGGCGGCCCTGTCGGTGCGGTTTGGTGGGTTAAGGATGATCGGTCTTTTCTGGCTTCAGCCGGCTGAACTGCCACGACTGATCAGGCTACCGCATTGGCAGGCCATACTTATTTGTGGTAGCAATATAGCACGAGAACCTGGAGATTAGCACAAGGACTTAGCTCAACGACTTAGCACAGCGACCTGGAGGTGCTGCCATGCTGAATTTCCGAACGTTTCAGTGCGCTATACTAGGAGCCGCGATCGCCGGCTGCGCGCTGGCGCCGCTGTCGCCAGCCATGGCGGCAGTTTATTCATCCCAACAGGCGCTTCCGGCGCAGACCGTGCAGCAGTTCCTCGCCAACCCGGCGGCGCTACTGACGCAATATCCTAATGGCGGACCCGCCATGATCACGGAGATTCGTAATCTCGCGGCCTCCGACCCGGCGACGCTAAAGGCGCTGGTCGGGTTGCTCGCAAGCGCCAATTCGGATCAAGCGTCCGCTATCGGCACCGGGCTCGGCCAAGTCGCCGTAATGGCGGTGCGCACCGACCCGAGCTTTGCGAACGAGATCCAGGGAGCGATTGTTAC
>Ga0187854_10003419_pt1 | contig 12605 bp, 10 predicted proteins | sample June2016WEW_6_15_FD_132445 | JGI IMG/M metagenome (GOLD analysis project Ga0187854, IMG submission 132445) | Peatland microbial communities from SPRUCE experiment site at the Marcell Experimental Forest, Minnesota, USA - June2016WEW_6_150 | ecosystem: Environmental > Terrestrial > Soil >...
CGACGCCCTCTGGCAGCGCCAGCGGCGCTATCTGCGCCTGAACCTGCCCAATCCGCTGAGCGGCACCATCCGCACCGCCCAGGGCAGCCACCGTCTGGCCATCGATCAGCTCAGCCTGGGAGGTGGAGTGGCGCGGACCCAATGCCACATCAAACCCGGCTTTATGGCCAGCTTGGAGTTCCAGCCAGGACTGCACCGCATCCGCGCCGAGGTGCTGGTCCGCGAAGCGCGGCCCCAGGAATTGACCTTCGAGCTCGTCAGCATTGGGCTTGAAGACCGCAACCGCCTGCGCCGCTCACTCCTCGGACCGCAGGCGAAGGCCGCTTGAAATCCCCGCAATATCAATAGAGGTGAGATCGCCCGATTACTCGATCTCCCGATCACTTGACCGGGTCATCGGCCCTCCGGTTCATCGGATCATTGCGTGGACGACTGAAGTGAGATCACCCGATCTCCCGATCACCCGATTCTTCGAGCTCCCGTCCTTTCCTATTCCCCGTCACCTTTAACCTATTCCCTGTTTTCCTGACTACTAACGCCTTTCTTTTCACCACTATCGCTTCGCCAACCAATTAACTAGCTTGTTTTCATCAACATATCCGGGTCGCCCGGCAAGAAGTTTTCTCAATCCTTTGTTTTCATAGAGATTTCCGGATCGACCTTCATTCTTAACATCTTTTTCTTCGCGCCGCCCCGGAAGCAGCCCAGGCTGGTCAACTGCTTTGATTTCAATGACTTGATTTTCAGCGTAGGCCATGGAAGTTCCCGCTTTTGCTCGCTAAGTCCCTGTTGTTTCATCAACATATCCGGATTCCGGCGGGTTTTCGCTAGCTCCGAGCTCGCGGGCTGGGGCGTTGAATCTTCATCCGCAAGCTCTCCCAAACCCTTTGCGTGCCGGAGGGCAAGCCCTGCACCGTCCGGTACAGGGCAAGCCGCGCGCACTCCAAAACGAGTTGCCTGCGAATTCCCAAACACACCCCTCCTCCCACTCTAGCTTAGCAATAATCGTGGGGGTAATGTCAAGACCCTGACACACGATTTGGGCTACCGGCAGGCAGAAAAGTGAAAGCAGCAGGTGGTAGGTGGAATATGGCATGTGGGGTGCGCCACTTGCGGGCTACCGGCAGCCCGCAAGGTGAACGGGGGGGCGCCTGATTTTCCGGGAACTCCCCTGCTGGGGGGCGGCCCCAGGCCCGCAGGGCCGAAACAGAGTAGCCCAGGGTCTCCGTTGATTCGCCCGGCATTAAGATCGGCGGACTTTCAGCCGCGGCGACAGAGGGCTGATTGCTGGACCGGCGGGCGGGAGGCCCTGCATCGCATGGTGCAGGACGAGCCCGCCCGACCAATGTCAACTTTCCACTTTCAACTTTCAACCTTCGACTCCACTACACCGTCAAATTCCTTGGCGCGCGATACCAGCGGCCGATGAGCTTCTGCGCCGCGGGGCCGCTCCTGGCTAATCCGCCATCTTGGCGACATGAAGGTCGAAGCCGGTGCCGGGCAGGAGGGCGGTGAGCTCAAAGGCCGTAAAGCCCTCGCCCGTGCGCTCGGTGCGCCGATAGACGCCGGGCTCACTTTCCACGGTCTCGCGGCGCGCCCCGAAATCTTGCAAGTAGGCTTGGGCAGCCTTCACGTCCGGGCGCCCGGAGGCCGTCGGCCGAGTCAGGGCTTCGGCCGCGTAAGAGCGGATGAGCTTGGGCCAGTATTTTTCGAGCAGCGAGGTGCTGGCGAAAAGATCGGCCCAGATGATCTGATCATTCACCGCCACCACCACACCCACGGCGTTCCGGTCGCGCAATTCGCGGATCACTCCTTCGTAGGACCGCTCGAGGGGCGCGGCAACTGCATCCACGCGTTGCTTGACCTCTTCGTTGCCCATCACCCGGGCGTAAGACGAGGTCGATGCCATATCGCGGGCCGCCTCCGGGCTGGCGCCTACGGCCATGGCTGACGCCGAGGCATGAACTTCCGACCATACCTTCGCCTGATCTTTGTCGGCCATGGCGCTGCGACGCACGCTGGGCTGCGCCATCTGGCTATGGAAAGAGCCGAAATCGGATTTGGTCGCGACCCAACGCCCCGGTTCAACGCAGAAGACGGCGAGGTCGATGGGATCGCTCTTGGGCGGGACGATGCGGTCCTTGCCCACCACCCGGTCCTGCTTGCCTCCCGTCACGATCTCGCCCGCCAGCAGAATCAGGGGACGTTCGGAATTGTTCACCAGGACCAGCCGGTTGACTTCCGCGCCGTCAGTAATGTAACCCTGGCGTCCACGGATGAGCGGCCGGAGGCTTCCGGCTTCGCTCACCACGACTTCACCCGAGCGCAGGCCCTCATCGAGCGTTAGGAAGTTCTTCGTGTCATGGGAACGGTCGGCGACGACCGGGAAGATGGTAAGGTTGCCGCGGCTGATCGGCGCGAGCACTTTGTAGGCAGACCCGGTCTCTCCCGCCTCGCCGCGATCCGGCCCGAAAGGCAGGACCATCAATGTTGCCAGTGTTGTCATCAAACCCAGACCCAGTAGGTGTTTTCCAGTCATAATAGGTTCCTCCCAAAGAAGTTGACCGAGGCGTGAGTCCCAGTCTATGGAAAGAACGGTTCAGGTTATAATTCTTGCATACGAATCTCTGGCGCCTGGCTGAACGCGGGTAGCGCCGACATCGCCTTTCATGTCGGCGGCCGTTAAGAAGCCAGGACAGGCCATGGGTAAGACACGGTGACAGAAATGTTGCGCGTGTTCGTGGGGCGCATACATAAGAGACAATGTATGCGCCACCCGCGGCCGACGAACCGCGCAGGCGGAATCCGATGAGCGGCAGCCGAGAAACCGCAACCCACTCTACGATGGCAGACCTGCCCTGCTTGCGCAGGCAAGCTGCGCAGGCAGGCATTCCGGAATCAGTGTTTGCCAAGCTCTATCGGCAAGCCGGGGCAGAAAGATTCGGCCTGACGCCACAGGATTTCGCCGGCATTCTGCAGGAGGTCGCGGGCAAGCATCTCCGCGCTAACGCGAGCCCCTCCGAGGTCCTGGAACTCCTCACGAATTTGCGCGTTGAGGAACTGGCGCTGGCGCGCTGCTGCGCCCGGGGCAACGAAGCCGCCTGGGAGATTTTTCTGAACCGATACCGTGAGAAGCTCTACGGCGCGGCGTACTCGATCGCCAGGGAGGATTCCGCCGCTCGGGATCTGGCGGATTCTCTTTATGCCGACCTTTACGGCGTACGCACGACTGACGGACGGCGAATTTCCAAACTGAGCTCTTACACGGGACGGGGTTCGCTCGAGGGCTGGCTCCGGGCCGTCCTGGCGCAGGAATACGTGAATCGCTATCGCCAGCAGCAGCGGCTGGTCAGCCTGGAAGAGCGGACCGAGGCGGGCGTGCAGTTCCAGGCCGCGGACCCCGACCCCACGCAGGCGCTCGATGCGCGTTTGGAAGAGGCTGCGGATCAGGCACTCGCTTCCCTTGCGGCGGAAGACAAATTCATCTTGGCCAGCTACTACCTCAATGGACGCACCTTAGCCGAAATCGCGCGCCTGTTAGGCGTGCACGAATCCACGGTCAGCCGAAAGCTGGAGAAGATCACGGCGTCGACGCGCAAGTGCATTCTTGCTGGCCTGATAGATCGCGGCATGAGCCCGAAAGAGGCGGAGCAGGCGATGGAAGTCGAGGTGAGCGAGTTCTCCTTGGACGTGCGCCGACGGTTGATGCAAGAAAAAGGGCAGCAGACCGTTCCATAGTAGGAGAGGGACAGGTGCGGTTCGAGTTCGCTTCAACCTGGGAGGACGGTCGAAACATCTCAGACCGGCTATAGGTTATGCCCGGACTGCCAAAAATCGTGCTCAAGCGCCTGAGGGCGAAACCCGCGGCGCCCGGATCCTCCGGCGCTCCTGCGGGGCCGGCGGGTTCTCAGGCCGTTAAGCATTTCGATGCCAACCTCCTGGCGGCTTTCGCAGAGAAGACCCTGACCGAGCGAGAGCGGACCGAGGTCCTGAACCATCTTGCCCAGTGCGCGGACTGCCGCGAAGTTGTGGCTTTAACCGTGCCCGCGGAGGTTGAGGTGGCGCAGGCCACACGCTTAGCCGCCCGGCGGGGGTGGAGCGTCTGGTCAGCTCTCCGTTGGGGTGCGCTGGCAGCAGCGTTGGGAGCCGTGGCTATCGTTGTGGTTTTGCACCAATACCCGTCGAGAAGGCAGGCGACGGTTTCGAAGGACATGAGCCCTGACGTTGCGGCGAGTGCAGGTAAGGCTGTGCCACAGGCTTCCGCAGAGTTACCTCCGGCTCAGCCAAGCCCCGAAGCAGCGGCGGCTAAAGCGGAAGCAGAGTCTCGTGAATCCCTGCGCGAGATGGCGAAACTCGAAAAAGGAGCGACGCGCTCAGGAGGTCGAAACGTTGCCACTCAGCCAGCGAGTACTGAGACAAAGCAGCAAGTAACGTTGATGGCTGCGGCTCGCCCTCCCGCGACCACGGAAGCTGAGAATGTTCCGCCGGTACGCGCGGAGCGCGAAACTTCGACAACTGGGGTCGCGCTCTCCGTTGGCGCGATGCCCGCCGCGCCGCCCCCGGCGAAGCCTGTCTTCAAGGTCTCGGCAGCCCCTGAAGGCGAGCCGCAAGCTGAAACCAGCGTTGTGCCGCAGGCCGGTGGGGCCGCAGCATCCGCGAAAACCGAAACCGCCACGGCCTCGAGAGATCTGAACGCTGACCAAGCTCTGGAAACCTCCCGGAAAGCCACGACTCCGACGACTTCCCGGGCAACAGCTCGCGTACGCGGCGGGCCCCCGGTGGGGGAATTCGCGCCCAAGGCCATGGCGGCGCGCAGCGATTCGAAGAGTAAGCTGGGACCACCCGCAGCACTCTGGAATATTTCCGCGAGTGGGAAAGTGCAGCGCTCCGAGGACGGTGCGAAAAGCTGGGAAGAAGTGCAAGTCGATGACGCTGTCACGTTCCGGGTGATTACCGCCAGCGGCGGAGAGGTTTGGGCGGGAGGATCCGGCGGGGCGCTCTACCATTCCAGCGATGGCGGCGTGAATTGGCAGCGGGTCAACTTGGAATCAGGCGGGAGCTCCGTTACACAAACCATCGTGGGCATTCAGGTTCGCGACCCTCAGCATCTTACGGTCACCACCGCATCCGGGGAGCAGTGGGTTACCGAAGATGGCGGCCAGCACTGGCGGGGGGAACCGTAGCAGTTTGCTGAAAAAGGTTCCAAGGATGTCATCCTGAGCCCGCCTTTCGGGCGAAGGATCAGCAGTTGTTCCTTTTACTCGGTCCGTTGCGTTCAGGCCACAATGATCGAGGGACCGAACGCTGCGAAGAGAGGAACTGCAGATTCTTCGTCGTCCCACAAGACGGGACTCCTCAGAATGACGGCCATTGGGGTTTCTCAGCAAACTGGCGGCTGTCCATCACACTCAGACCCTCCTCGGTTTCCAGCCAATCGCTTAGGAGAGCCTTCGGTCGCACCTAATCGGGCACCCACACATAGAATCTACCAACCCCGAAGCGAACTACCGCATCCTACCAACGTCTACAGGGCACTCAAGGAATTATCATCAACCGCTACTGTGGGGAAAGACAGGTGTGTAAGAGATGCCAGTCCTCGCTGCCACGGACAAGCTGTATGCCGACTCGGTAAACCCGCAGTGGGTCCGGCTTCTTGATGTGTTGCAGATGAACGTGCCTTTCGTGCGTTGCGAGGGCGCGGAACTGTGGCGGGAGGATGGGAAGCGGGTTCTCGACTTCCTCTCCGGATACTGCGTACACAACACCGGCCACAACCACCCGCGCATTGTCGCGGCGCTCAAGGAAGAACTAGACCGGAGCGGCCCCGTCATGGTGCAAAGCCACGTGCCGGAGCTGGCCGGTGAACTTGCCCTGCGCCTTTTGGAGAGCGCCGGCGGGCGTCTGAAGAAAGCGCATTTCACGAGCTCCGGCAGCGAAGGCGTAGAAGCAGTCATCAAGTTTGCGCGGGCGCACACCGGACGTTCCGGCCTGCTCTTCGCCGAAGGCGCATTTCACGGGCTCACCTGTGGAGCTCTCTCCTTGATGGGCAACTCCTTCTGGCGCGAAGGGTTCGGACCGCTGCTACGGGAGGCGAAGCAGGTCCCATTCGGAGACCTCGAGAATCTTGAAGCCGAGCTTCGGACGAAGCGCCACGCGGCCTTTATCGTCGAGCCTGTCCAAGGCGAGGCCGGAATCCGGATTCCCGATCCCGAATACCTGCCGAAGGCCCAGGCCCTCTGCCGGCGGTACGGCAGCCTCTTCATTTTGGACGAAGTCCAGACGGGGATGTACCGGACCGGCCGGTTCCTGGCGGCCCAGCATTTTGGCCTCGACCCTGACGCCGTTATTCTGGCCAAAGCGCTGAGCGGGGGCCTGATCCCTGTGGGCGCCGTCCTGATGACGGACGATGTTTACAACTCAGTGTATAGCTCCCTCAAGCGCGCCATCATTCACACTTCAACCTTTTCTGAGAACAGTCTCGCCATGCGCGCCGGGCTGGCCACGCTCGACGTGCTGGAGTCGGAGCGGCTGGGAGAACGGGCCTCGTCGCTGGGCCATTACCTTCGCCGGCGACTGCAGCAGACTCTCTCCGGGTTTGAGATGGTCAGGGACGTGCGTGGCCTGGGCTTATTCTGCGGGATCGAGTTCCAGGCTCCCCGGCAGTTGGCTCTCCGGGTTGCGTTTGAAGCCTTCCTGCGCATCCATCCCGGCATGTTCGGGCAGATGCTGGTGAGGCAGCTCTTCCGGGAGAAAGACCTTCTCACCCAGATCTGCGGAAACAACTTTCTGGTGCTCAAGGTCGCGCCGCCGCTGGTCATCGGAAATGAGCAAGTCGATGAGTTTGTTGCCAGACTGGGCGAGGCGGTGGAGCTGGTTCATGCTTCCACCACCTTCTGGTCGGAAGCGCTGAGGTTGGCTCGGCGCGTTGTCAAGGTTTGAACGTAATCTGAGATACGGACGTTCGCGGCCGCAGTTTATACCACGAAAGGGATGATCCGCGGCCTTCACACAATATGGGCCCAGCATCGATTCATCTGCTCCTCCTCGCGCTGGTTCAGGGATTCTTGAGTCCCATTAGCGCAGCGCTCCTGCCTTCATTACCCCTCGATCTGGGTTACCGCCAGATGTACAACCTGGAATTCAGCGACGCGCACAGGACTTTCCAGGTTTACCAACAGTCCCAGCCTGACGATCCCCTGGGCCCGACTTCCGATGCCGCCGCGTACCTGTTTGAGGAATTCAACCGGCTGGGTGTTTTGCAGACGGAGTTGTTCGTCGACGACGAGAAATTCAAAGACCGGCAGAAGCCTGCTCCGGATCCCGAGCTCCGGGAAAACTTCCGGCGGGCCATCACCAAGAGCCAACGGTTGGCGGATGAGATCTTGAAGCGCTCGCCAAAGGACCGCAACGCGCTCTTTGCCACGGTCCTGAACCTGGGGCTCCAATCCGACTACCTGGCCCTGGTTGAAAAACGCGATCTGGCTTCCCTCAGCTACACGAAGCGCGCGGGGCTGATGGCTGATCGGTTGCTCGCCATCGATCCATCCTGTTACGATGCATACCTCGCCATCGGGGTCGAGAATTACGTGTTGGGGCTGAAGCCTGCGCCAGTGCGCTGGTTGCTGCGGCTCTACGGAGCGGAGACGGATAAGGAACTGGGCCTTCAGAAACTGCAATTGACCGCGGAGAAGGGCCACTACCTGCTTCCCTTCGCACGGCTCCTGCTCGCCGTAGCGGCTCTGCGTGACAAGGATCGCAGCCGAGCCAGAGAACTGCTCCAAAACCTGGCACAGGAATTTCCCAACAATCAACTGTATAGGAGAGAACTCTCGCGGCTCCAGTAAACGTTCCCCCCACCTGGGTAGAGCCGAGGGAGAGACCGAAAACATGAAAATCTCAAGCGTTGCCAGCGCATTTCCGGAACACTACTACTCACAGGCCTTCCTAACCGAGAGACTGAAGCAGTTCTGGGATCACCGGCTGGCCCACCCCGAGGTGGTGGACCGACTGCATTCACACTCCGGGATTGACGGCCGCCATCTGGCTCTGCCCAGCGATGCCTACTTCAAGCTGACCACCTGGGGTCAGGCCAATAACGCCTGGATCGAGTGCGCCCAGGATCTCGGCTCTCAGGCGCTCTGCCGGGCTTTGGCCGGCGGGGGGCTGACTCCCCAGGACATCGACGCCTTGTTCGTGGTAACGGTCACGGGCATCGCCAGCCCGTCGCTCGATGCCCGTCTGGTTAACCGCATGGGACTCTCCCCACGCATCAAACGCATTCCCATCTTCGGCCTCGGTTGTGTGGCGGGGGCCGCCGGGATTGCCCGCGCTGCGGATTACGTGCGCGCTTTTCCGAATCAAGTTGCGGCGCTTCTCTCCGTCGAGCTCTGCTCGCTCACGTTTCAGCGGGACGACGTCTCTATGGCCAACTTGATTTCCGCGGGATTGTTTGGAGACGGCGCCGCGGCGGTGATCGTCACCGGCGCCGAGAGAAAAGCGGAGGGCGCGGAAATTCTGGCCACGCGATCGGTCTTCTATCCCCAGACCGAGCACATCATGGGTTGGGATATTTCGGAAAAGGGTTTCAAGATCGTCCTCTCTCCGAATTTGCCGGATCTGATCGTCGAGCACCTGGGCCAAGACGTGGACTCGTTCCTGGGGGACTTGGGGCTGACACGGAAGGATATCACCCGTTGGATTCTCCACACGGGCGGACCCCGGATTCTCGAGGCTACCGCCATGGCACTGGGGTTGCCGCGTGAGGCGCTGGACGCGTCATGGGACTCCCTGCGCAAGGTTGGCAATCTCTCCTCCGCCTCGGTGCTCCTCGTGCTGGAGGAGGTCTTCCGGCGACGGCGTCCGGAAACGGGCACCTACTCGCTGCTCGCGGCCATGGGTCCGGGTTTCTGTTCCGAGCTGGTACTTCTTAGGTGGGACTGATGAGTCCTGAGTTCGTGAAAACCGACGTTTTTGTAGTGGGTGGCGGCCCCGCAGGGCTTGCCGCAGCTATTGCCGCTCGCCAGAAGGGTTTACGGGTGGTGGTCGCAGATTTCGCTGAGCCTCCGATCGATAAAGCCTGCGGCGAAGGATTGATGCCCAACACGGTGGCGGCGCTGAAACAACTGGGCGTGACGCTGGGCTCGGAGAAGGCCATCCCTTTTCACGGTATCCGTTTTGTGGAGGCTGGAACGTCGGCGGAGGCCGCCTTTCCCCAGGGGTATGGACTCGGTATTCGGAGGACCATCCTGCACAAAGTCCTTGTCGAGAGAGCCGTCGCCGCCGGGGTGCAATGTCTCTGGAAAACCCGCGTGACCGGCCTACGTCCCGGAGAATTTGGGATGGATTCGGACAAAATCCCCAGCCGCTGGATCATCGGCGCGGACGGGCAGAATTCCCAGGTCCGCAAATGGGCAGGCCTTGACCGAGGCCGCCCGAGCGAAATCCGCTATGGATTCCGGCAGCATTTTTGCGTTACCCCCTGGAGTGACTTTGTAGAAGTTCATTGGGGCGGAAATTGCCAAATCGTCGTTACACCGGTTGGCCCGAGGGAGATGTGCCTGGTGGTGACCTCCAGGTGGCCGCAGCTCCGGCCAAAAGCCGCTTTAACGCAGTTCCCAGAAATCTCCCGGAGGCTGGAGGGCAGGCCTACACTCACCAAAGACTTGGGCGCGATTTCAGCTTTACGCGTTGTCCGCAATGTGTGTCGTGGACCTTTGGCCTTGATTGGCGACGCGTCCGGCTCCGTCGATTCTCTCACCGGCGAGGGCCCGGGACTGGCGTTTCTCGAAGCTCGCGCTTTGGCTGAAGCGCTGGCCAACCAGGACCTCGCTTCGTACCAGGCCGCGCATCGGGTCATCAATCGCGGGGCCGTACTGATGTCCAGGCTGCTGCTTGCTATGGAAGGTCACGCTTGGCTGCGGCGTCGAGTGCTCAGTGCCCTGGCGAATGAGCCGCAGTTGTTCGCGCGGTTCCTGGCTGTTCAGGTCGGCGCCTTTTCGCCCGGAGATCTTGGCATCGGCAACGTCCTCAAATTGGGGCGGGGGCTCTTGACCAGTCCAAGCTGAAGAATCAGACTGCGGATCTATCAAACCATGACCGTACTCAGACCTCGTTTGCGAAGTATGTTCCATTTGGCGCTTGTCGTTCTTGCGCTCTCCCCGGCATCGCCGGGGCGTGCTCAGGAATCTACGGTGCAACTCGATCCCTCCCAAGCCCAGGTAGGCTTCACCCTGGGAGATGTTCTGCACACCGTTCACGGAATGTTCAAGCTGAAGCGCGGTAACATCAAGTTCGATCCTGCCACGGGTCAGGCAAGCGGTTTGGTGGTGGTTGACGCCACCAGTGGCGACAGTGGCGGCCACGCGCGCGATCGTAAGATGCATAAGGAGATTCTGGAGAGCGCGCAGTATCCGGAAATCACCTTCACGCCGCAACACGTCCAAGGTCAGGTCGCGGCGCAAGGAGCTTCCCAGGTTCAGGTGCTGGGAGTCTTCAATCTTCACGGCACGGATCATCCCCTCACTCTCACCGTCCAGGTACACGTCGCAGGAAACCAGGTGACGGCCGACATGCACTTCACGATCCCCTACGTGAGTTGGGGCCTCAAAAATCCCAGCACGTTTATCCTGCGGGTCAACGATAACGTGGATATCAATATCCACGCCGAGGGCCGGATTCAAGCCCCTGCGACACATTGAGGCGCCGTTACGTAGTGGCCTAAACACGTTCGACCAGAAAATCTCAACCCTCTCCCGCCCGCGCGGGAGAGGAGTGCCGGGGAAGCAGTGCTTCCCGTCGGCGGGGTGAGGGCTCGCACCCCCAGGGCCTGCCTGCCGGCAAGCAGGCTCGCGCTCACACACGGCCGAAGGTCCGCCGACCTTAATGGCGGACGGGTCAACGGAGACCCTGGGCTACGATCTTGCGTCCCAGAGGGGGCTGCGGAGCAGACCGCCGAAACGGAAAGATTTCATCAACGAACTTAAGTTACAGCACACTAGAGCCTCGCCCGGCGGGTTTCCACCTTCCATCTTCTCCTTCCCTCGTGATGATCGGGCGAGTACAATCTCCGCTTTGCTGGCCACGGCTTGGCCGTGGGACGAGCAAGATGGTGACACCATTGCTTTGAGCCTTATGCGAAAAGCTCCACGCCTCGTCCTCGGAATTGCCATCGTCGGTCTGGTGCTCTGCGCGGCCGACTTGGCGACGCGCGACTGCAAGGTGGGCCCTTCCGCCTACGACAACTGTATGTGGATTCGGGTCCGCGCTTACCTCGGCCTGCCGCCGAGCCGGCTTCTGCGGATGGCCACTCTGGAGTTCGTGGGGATCGCCCTCGCCATGGTCCTCTACCTCGCATTCCGATACGTGTTCCCCTTTCGGAGGACGACGCCGGCTGCACAAGATTCGTCGCAGACTCATGTCCCCGGGCCTCCCTCGAATTCGCAAATCAGCGACTCCGAAACCGCTGGGGAGCCCTCCGAGCCGGAGACTCGGCGCGCGAATTGACGGCTCCCTGCTTCCCCAGATTTGATAGAATGCCGCGCACTAATCGGCCGGGCAGCGCAGAAACCTCGAAGCCCAGAGCCACTGCCTGCTCGATTCGCCTGGGAGGGACGATGAAAACCCTTTTCCATCTCGGGTTGCTGACAGCCTTCGCGTTGTCCGTCGCAAGCGCCAGCGCCCAAACTTACAAATCCCACATCGAGCGTCCAATCGTCCGTTACAAAATGCAGGCCAAGCTCGACCCCGAAGCCAAGAAGGTTACCGGACACTACACGCTCACCTGGTGGAACCACACCGACGACACCATTCCCGACCTCTATTTTCACCTGTACCTCAACGCCTTCAAGAATATGGACAGCACTTTCTTCCGCGAGGCATTCGGGCGTCGCCGGCGCCCAGACCGGCAGCCGCGGGATCGAGGCTCCGAGGAAAGCAGGTGGGGCTGGGTGGATGTGAACAAACTCCAAATCGTTGGTGGCGCGGACCTCACTTCCAGCCTGACCTTCGTCCACCCCGATGACGACAGTGCCACCGATCAAACCGTCATGCGGGCCGCCCTGCCTCAACCGATCCCGCCACACGGCACGATCGAACTTTCCGTGGACTTCACCGCCAAGCTGCCCCGCTCGGTGGCTCGCAATGGCTACGAGGGCGATTACTTTCTGCTGGCGCAGTGGTTCCCCAAGATCGGCGTTTACGAAGGCGCCGGCGAACGTGGGCGAAAACAGGGCGGATGGAATTGCCACCAGTATCACGCCAACACGGAGTTCTACGCGGACTATGGAGTCTACGACGTCGAACTCACGGCTCCGGCAAACTACGTGGTCGGCGCGACGGGATTCCGCCTCGGTAAGCAGCGCAATCCCGACGGCACCACGACCTATCACCAATACCAGGAAGACGTCCACGACTTCGCCTGGACGGCTTGCCCGCGCTTCGTGAAGGTCACGCGCACCTTCGACTGGCGCAAGGAGGTGAGTAGTGAGGAACTGCTCAAGTGGGCGAGTTTTGTGAATGTCCCCACCGAGCAGGAAGAACTGCGCGACGTCAACGTCACGCTCCTGGTGCGGCCCGACCACGTGAACAGCACGGACCGCTACTTCCGC
>Ga0187854_10003422_pt1 | contig 12598 bp, 13 predicted proteins | sample June2016WEW_6_15_FD_132445 | JGI IMG/M metagenome (GOLD analysis project Ga0187854, IMG submission 132445) | Peatland microbial communities from SPRUCE experiment site at the Marcell Experimental Forest, Minnesota, USA - June2016WEW_6_150 | ecosystem: Environmental > Terrestrial > Soil >...
AGCCGCTTGACGGTCTGGGCGAGGTCGATGATGTGGATCCCGTTGCGCTCCGCGAAGATGAACGGGCGCATCTTGGGATTCCAGCGACGAGTCTGGTGGCCGAAATGGATCCCGGCCTCCAGCAGCTGTCGCATCGAGACGGACGGCATGAACGGACCTCCTGCGGTTGATTCCTCCGCAGCGCTCCTGCCGGGAACCGGGAACCTCTATGGTTCATCCGGCACCGCTCCCGACACGGCGGCTCTGCGTGTGATCTCCGTCTCCGCCCGCGTTTCGGCGACCGTGAGACGGGGGCCGTCGCGATGCGACAGCCGGCGCGGAGTGTAGCACAGAGGCAGGCCGCGCCAGAGCGGGACCGCCCAACGCCGCCCATTCGGCCAGCGTACGCTCACCCGCATGAAACGCCCCAGTGTTGGCCGGTTCGGCCGGGCCGCGATCGCAAGCCGCCGAGCGTCGAAGGTCGCGGGCGTCGTCGGGGCCGCAGCGTTGCTCGGCACCGGCCTGGCAGTGGCGGCCCTGGCCGCATCGGGGCTGGTCGTTGGGCCCGTCCAGGGGGCTCGGCACGCCACGCCTTCGGTCCAAAGCACCTCTTCACTCTCACCCTCAGCGCTGCCGCTGGCCGACCTCACTGCGGCTCCGGTCGCCGCTACGACGGCGGTCCCACTCTCTCCGCTGGTCCCTGTGGCGTCGTTCTGGTCGACGACCCGCAACGTGACCCTGGTGGACGTGGCCAGGCTGTGGGCCGGCCTGCCCGACACGACGACGGAGAAGCAGTACGGCTCCCTGGCCGTCGCGGCCGGAGACGTGGACGCCCTCGCGGCGGTGCTCGACATCACTCCGGCGAAGAGCGTGGCGGTACTCGATCCTGCCGGGGTCAAGGCCGCCGTCCGCGCCTCTCAGTCGACCCTCGGCCTGCTGCCAGCCGAGGAGGTCACGCCGGACGTCAGAGCCCTGTCGCTCAACGGCACCTCACTCTTCGGCTCGGGCCGAATCAAGACCCTTGAAGACTGGCCGCTGCTCGTTCGATCGGCCGAGCCTTCCACCTTCTCACTGACGACCGAATGGACGCTGGCCGCCGGCGGCGACGTGAACCTCGACCGTAGCGTCTACGTCAAGGCGGTCCAGAAGGGATACGGACCCGACTACCCGTGGTCGGGCGGCTACGCCGTGATCAGCGGCTACCGGTGCTGCAGCTTCGACGGCGGGTCCGTTATGGTCGCTCGCCCGACGATAGACCCGGGCGCTCTCGCCCGGCGCTTCTCACAGGCGGACCTGGCCCTCGTGACCCTGGAGGGTTCGGCCCCCAACGACTTCGTCTACCGTCCCGCCAGCCTGATCTTCACATTCGATCCCGCGCTGCTCGCCGGTCTGCACGACGCCGGCATCGACGCCGTCTCGCTCGCCAACAACCACATCCGAAACGGCGGGGATCAGGGCGTGATCGAGACCTGCTCGAACCTGGACCACGCCGGCATCGCCCACGCCGGCGCCGGTGCCGATCTGGCGGCCGCCCGCGCCCCGGCCTGGCTGGCAGCGGCGGGTCTCAAGGTCGCCTTCCTGGCCTATTCGAATGTTGGCAGGGCCAACTGGGCCGGGACGGACAGCCCGGGCGCGGCGCCGCTCGATCCGGCATACGTCCTCGACGACATCCGGTCCGCTCGCGCGGCCGGCGCCGACATCGTGATCGTGATGCCGCACTGGGGCGAGGAGTACAGCTACTGGCTGAGCACCGAGCAAAAGCAAGATGCCGCCGACTTCGTAGCCGCCGGCGCAGACCTCGTCCTCGGCAGCCACTCTCACTGGGTGGGAGCCATCCAGTCGATCGACCGGCCGCAGGGTCCCGCCTTCGTCGACTACTCGCTCGGCGACCTTCTCTTCGACCTCGACCACGACATCCAATCGCAGGAGGCGGTCGTCCTGAGCCTGACCTTCTCGGGCACGCAGCTCCTCCAGGTCGGCCTGGACCCGACCGTCATGGTCGACGGGGCCCAGGTCGCCCTTCTCGATCCCGCCGGCGACGGCCGCTCCGTCCTCGATGCGATCCGGAGGGCCTCCCGCGGCTTGCTCGGCTGGTAGGCGCTACCCCATCAGGGCATTGCGGTAGAGGCGAACCTGCGGGCTGCCCATCGGTCCGGGTTCGACGACCGCGAGATCGAGGGCGATCGGCAGGTGCGGCAATGCCGACCCGTCCGGAAGGCGGCCCGTCTCGAGGAGACGCGCCAGGCCCATCCGCAGCTGGGCCCGTTTGCGATGGTCGAACGTCTCTTCCGGCCGCCCGTAGCCGCGCGAGGCGCGCCAGCGAACCTCCACAACGACGAGCCGCGCGGGCGGGCCGGGGTCAGTGGCCAGGATGTCCAGCTCGCTGCGGCCGGCGTGGACCTTCCGCGCGAGGACCACCCAGCCCCGAGAAGCCAGGCGTTCGGCCACGAGCAGTTCGGCGGCGTCGCCTGCCAGTTGTCGCTGGGTCCGCGTCAAGCCCGCTCCTGCGGGCGCTAGTCCATCAGTTCGCCGGCGAGCAAGTCGTCGTCGGCCTCTTCGGGATCATCGGCTGCGTCCGCGGCGGCATCCTGCCACAACGACATTTGCTGGCGATCACGGCACGGCGCGAACGAGACCCGGTGTATCGGGCAAAGCCCCAGGGCTTCGAGCCCGGCTCGATGTTCGGGCGCCGCGTAGCCTTTGTTACTCGCGAACTCGTAGCCCGGATACAGGACGTCGTACTCCTCCATCAGCCGGTCCCGGGCGACCTTGGCGATGACCGAGGCGGCGGCGACGGAGGCGCAGAGACGGTCGGCGGAGACCAGAACGCGCTGGTGGACGGGTACCTCGGGCAGCGAGACCGCGTCGAGCAGCAGCGCGTCGGGCCGGATCGGCAGGCGGGCCGCGGCCAGGGTGCTGGCCAGCAGGGTAGCCTGGAGGATGTTGATCCGATCTATCAGCTCGGGCCCCACGAAGGCGATCGACCAGGCCAGGGCGTGCTCCCTGATCTCGACGTCGAGCCGGCGCCGTTCCTCCGGCTTGAGCAGCTTGGAGTCACGCAGCCCGCGCGGGCTCCAGTCGGGCGGGAGTATCACAGCCGCCGACGTGACGGGCCCGGCCAGACAGCCGCGGCCGACCTCATCGATGCCGGCGACGTGGCGGTATCCGCGGGACCAGAGGATCCGCTCCTCGGCGAAGTCGGGGTCCAGTTGGGCATGATGCCAGAGGGCGACCTCGATCCTGCCGTCGACCGAGCCGGGGGCGAAAACAGTGGAACCCCGCCGCGCCGCAACGGGCGATCTGACGGGGTCCTCCACGGAACCTGAGGAGCGACGGGCACCCGGCATGTCGCTCCGACTCGCTAGCTGTTGGTGCGGCGCTCGCGCAGCGTGGCGGCCTTGCCGATCCGCTTGCGCAGGAAGTACAGCTGCGCGCGCCGAGCCTCGCCGTGGCGCACGACTTCGATCTTCTCGATGCGCGGGCTGTTCACCTTGAAGGTTCGCTCCACGCCGACGCCGCTGGCGATCCGGCGGACGGTGATGGATCGCTGGACCCCGCCGGCACGCATCTTCATGACCGTGCCCTCGAAGACCTGGACGCGCTCGCGGGTGCCTTCGATGACTCGGGCCGAAACCTTGACCGTGTCGCCCGGCGCGAGCTCGGGGATGTCGGTCCGGATCTGTTCCTGGGTTATCTCTTCGAGCACGTTCACGATCGGTCCCTACTACTTGCGGCGGCGCGGCCGCGCTCGTGGCTGATGTGGCCCGCAGCCCGGCCGCGGTGAAGTCACATAGAAGAAGGCCGCCAGAGCGACCGACGGCGAAGGATAGCACAACCTATCCGACCTGCGGCGTCGGACGGTCAAGGTTTGAGGAGGACCACCTGGTCGGGCCCCGAAATGGAGTACGAGACGCACACGGCCAGCAGCGTCGAACCATCCGCCGACCACAGGAGTTGCACGGAGTCGAATGTCCCGGGGAGGTCTCTCATCGACTGCCGGCCGCCGCTCTGGATCACGACCTGCTCGCTGCCGGTCCGCACGGTCGCCACGTCTCCTCGAGAGGACACGCTCATTGCGGTGACGTCCGAGGGCCAATATGTGATCGCCAGATTCAAACCGGCCGGCGCTGCGCCGGTGGAACCCGACGACCGCAGATCCAGATGAGTGTTGTCTAGCCACGCGAGCGATTGCTGGGGCACGATGGCCAGTCCGCCGGACTTCACCGCCCAGACCTTGCCGGTGGTGATGTCGAGTATGCCCAGATCCTCGGATCCGTTCGCGGGATCCCGCCGGAATGCGATCATCCGGCCATCGGGGCTGAACGAGACCGCCAGTCCGTAGCCCCAGACCACGTCTCCGGTGGCGTGGACGGACTTGCCTGTGTCCGTTCGGACGACGTCCAGCGTTGTGGGGCCGGGCGGGTTCGTCGGCTCCGGAGAGGGCAGCCCAGCGCAGCAGGGCCGGGGATAGTGGACCACCGCAAGCAGCGTTCCGTCCGGCGAGAACTCGACCGGCACTCCGTCCCGAGGCGCGCTGAGGCCGGCGGCGCTCCAGATCACGTACCGGTCGCTGCCGGCCTGCTCGATCGCGAGCGCGACTGCTCCGGTCGAACTCGCCACGCTCGGAAACGTGTAGCGGCCCGTGATCGTCTCCCGAGCCGTGCTGCCGACGTGGCCCACAAACGTCACCGCCGGGTCTGCCGCCGAGATGGCTACATAGCTGTTGTCGTCGATCCAGCCGAGCCACATGGCGTTGACGGTCTGGACGGTCCCGCCGTCGGGGGTGAGGATCTTCACGTCGGTGGAGCTGCCGCTGGCGCCCTCCGTGACTGCAATCCGGGTTCCGCCGGGCGACCACTCCACGGTCTGAACGGGCCCGCTGAAGATGAGATCCGGCGGGAGCGACGCGGACGCGAGGGGAGGTGTCGGAGTGGGCACGACGACTACCGGACGCGTCGGCGACGGCGGCGCCGAATACGAGGGCGCAGAGGACTGGCTACCGGACGGCGCGACAGTCGGCGTCGTCCGGAACGCCGACGCAAGCGCCAGCACCGCAACGAGGGCTATTCCTATCAGCACGACCGGGACGCCGAAGTTCGGCCGAAGGCGCGAAGACACCCGCGAGCCCGAGCCGGCGGCAGCCTCAAGTCGCGACTCCGGGGAAACCGTCTCATAGGGCGGCGGAGGCGGGATGTATAGGTCGAGGCCGCGCATCCGCCTCTTGATCTCGCGGGCAGCAGCCTGCTCGTCAAATTCGCGGTTATCCTGGTCGCTCATCGCTCCATGCCCTCGGCTCGAACTCGAAGCGTGGCCAGGCCACGCGAAACCAGGGTTCGCACGTTACCCACGGACGTTCCCATCACCTTCGAGGCCTCGGAGTCGGAGAAATCGAACTGGAAGCGCAGGATCAGCGCCTCGCGCTGCTTCGCCGGCAGCACCCGGCAGAGTTGCTCGAACCAGATCCACACCTCCGAACTGCGGAAGGCCGCCTCCTCGCCGGCGTCAGACGGCTCAGCCGCTTGCTCGAGCGGGAGCCATCCGAGCAGGCGGCTCCGGCGATGCCGATCGATGACGATGCAGCGAGCGATCACGAACAACCACGGCATCACGTCGCCGCTTGGACCGCGACCATCAGCCCACGATTCGAACGCACGACGGAACGTATCGGCTGCGATGTCCTCTGCATCCTGACGATGGCGAGACAGCAGCAAGGCGTAGCGGAACACATCCGGCCAGGCCTGACGGTAAACCTGTTGGAACTCTCCCCGGTCGATCTCCCTCGCCGCCACCACCAGGCCCCGCTCCCCTGCCCGCTCCACGACGGTCATCGTGACCTCCTACACAGGTCAACGAACGACGCGGCAGAAGTATGTCAGCGGGGGAAGCGGGCGGGCGGCCGAGCCGCTAGGGAGTCTCTTCGGTCCTGTCCTCAGCCTGGGCTTCCTCGGCGCGGACCTCGGCGAGCAGCTTGTCCTCTTCCTTGGTCACGAGCCGGCCTTCGAGGAGCTCCGGACGGCGCCACAACGTGCGGCGAAGGGCTTCCTTCATGCGCCACTTGTGGACGGCTTCGTGGTGGCCGCTGGTCAGGATGGACGGGACGGCCATGCCGTTGAACTCGGGCGGGCGGGTGTACTGAGGGTACTCGAGGAGGCCGGCCGTGAAGGACTCCTCGGCGATCGACTCGGCGTCGATCGCCCCGGGCAGGAGCCGCAGGATCGCGTCGACGACGACCAGCGCCGGGATTTCACCGCCCGATAGCACGTAGTCGCCGATGCTGAGCTCCAGATCCACCATCGATCGGATCCGCTCGTCCACGCCCTCGTAGCGCGGGCACAGGATGATCAGGTGGGTTCGCTCCGCCAGGTCGTGGGCGCGAGCCTGGCCGAACACCTCGCCGCCCGGGTCGGGCAGGATGACGGTGCTGTCGGGCCGGCGCAGGACCTCCAACGCGGCCGCGACGGGCTCGGGCCGCAGGACCATCCCCGCTCCCCCACCGTAGGTGTAGTCGTCGACCGTCTTGTGCCGGCCCAGGCCCCACTGGCGCAGGTCGTGGACCGTGACTGTGGCCAGGCCCCGCGACTGCACCCGGCCCGGAATGCTCTCGCCGAGCGGCCCCGCGATCATTCCCGGGAAGAGGGTCAGGATCTCGATCTCGAGAGGCGGGCGCGAGGGTGGCTGCGTCGGTTCGCCGGCGCCTTCCGGCCGGCTCGCCTCCGCTTCCTCGCTCATCGATCCTCTTCGGCTTCGGGCTCCTCGCCTCGCAGCCCGAGCGCCTCGCCGTCGACGACTATCTCGCCGCGGCCTGGAGCGAAGATGCGGACGACCGAGCGGACGAGCGGGATATCCAGCTCGCCGACCGGCCCGTGGACCACAGCCACGTCTGCGCCACCGGCGCGATAGACGTCGACGACCTCGCCCAGCGCCGTGCCGTCTACGTCGGCCACGGCCGAGCCGACGACCTGGTGCCAGTAGAACTCGCCGCGCGGCAGCTCCTGGCCGGGAGCCATCACGGCCTCGAGGTAGATGTCCCGAAGAGACTCGGCCGCAGTTCGGTCCGGCACCTCGACGAAGCGCACGCGCCAGCCGACCACGTCCGTGTCGGCCTCGGCGATCGTCAGCGGCGTGTCGTCGCCCTCCCTGTACAGCACCCGGCCGGCGGCAAATCGCTCGTCCGGGCGGTCCGTCAGTGACTCGACGCGCACAGTACCGCGCAACCCGTGGAAGCCGCGCACCTGGCCGACCACGAGCCGCTCTCCGGCGGTCACGGCCGGATACTCAGCCGATTTCCAGGGTTACGATCTCGCCGTCGCGAGCGGACATGACCTTGAGCAGCGTCCGGAGCGCTTTCGCGACGCTGCCGTTCCGCCCGATGACCTTGCCCATGTCCTCTTCGGCGACGTGGAGCTCGATGACCGTCCCGTCCGGGCCGGTGCTGACCTCTACGACGACGGCGTCGGGATCGTCGACCAGATTCCTGGCGACATACTCGACCAGATCCTTGGCTGCCATTGGCCTCCTCTACCTGTGTTCGCGCTGGGTACGACGCGCCTGAAGACGCCCTCTACTTGGTGGGCGGGGCGAACTTTCGGGCAACCTTGGGCGTGATGCCGGAGTTCTGGAGGAGCCGGGAGACGGTGTCGGACGGCAGCGCGCCCTGGGCGAGCCATTTCTTCACCTTCTCGGCGTCGACCACGAACTCGACCGGGTCCACCCTTGGGTTGTAGTGGCCGAGCGTCTCGATGGCCCGGCTGTCCCGAGCGCTTCGACCGTCCATGACGACTACGCGGTAGGCCGGCTGCCTGGTGGCCCCGACGCGGCTGAGACGAATTCGAACTGCCATGTGCGAGCTTGCTCCTCCCAGAGTTGTTGCGGCACTTCGTCCGGCCGACTACCTGGCCGTGACGACGAGCCGCAGGATAACCGTATTGCCGTCGATCACGGAGTAGCCGATGCCACCGAAGTGATCGAAGTAGGGCTTGTAGTCCGTCGTCCACCTGGACGACGACAGGGCGGCGATGCCGATCTCATCCTCCAGAGCGGGAATGTCGACGTACATCGACTGGTCGTTGCTGGCGCCCGCGGCAGCCATGACGGCCGAGTAGTCCGGCTGAGAATTGAGCGACGTCGCCGGCGTAGTATCGATGACCGCCTTGACGAACGCGTCGGTGTAGCCGGCCACGATCACGCTGTCCTTCGCGGCGAGAGCGATCTCCATCGAATTGCCCGCGCCATCGGGAACCGAGAACACGGTTATGGAGATGCCCTTGTAGGTTTCGGTGCGGCTGCTGATGTGCAGCGTGCCGCCGGCAAGCGCCGCGTACGTTGTGACCAGGGCCACCTTGGAGGAGGCGGTCGACGCATCCGCGGCTTCGACGACTACCCCACCACCGTAGACCGAACCGTTCTTGGTGATCGCCGCGACGCCGTCACCCAGCCAGTCCAGCCCGCCGACGAGTGCCAGGCCATCCTTGATGGTCTTCAGTGAGTCCGCGACCGATCCGGTGGGAAGCCTGGAAGCGAGAGCCGCGAGCTGATCCGTGACGATCTTGCCGATGCCGTGGACCTCGAAGACAGCCACGGTGGTGCCGGGCAGGATCGATGCCAGGCGGCTGGTGTGGTTGCCGGGGCCGGTGCTGCCGGAACGCGGCATGACGAGGTTCATGACCATCTGGCCAGATTCGGCCTGAATCGAGCCGGCGACCCAGGCCGGCAGGTCCGCGCTCGACAGGTCCAGCGGCGCCGCCGAGGAGCCCATCATGCCGTTGAGCATGCCCATCGACGACAGCCCGCTACCCATCATGTCGGTCAGCGCCGTCCGAGGGTCGAGGTAGAACCGAGCCAGGCTGTCGCCCGAAACGGACTTCATGGCCGCCTGGTAGTTGACGTTGTCTGCCAGCGAGCCGTGCGTCTTCGTGTCGAGGGCGGCCTTCACGCCGGTGACGGTGCCCAGCAGGAGATCCTGGTCCGTGAAGGCATAGGCGCCTTCCTTCAGACCGGCTCCCATCGCGTAAAGAGTCGTCCCGGCGTAGTCCTGCGACGCCGTCTTGACGCCGATACGCGTGAGCTCGCCTGCGATCCACGTCTGCGCGGCGGCGCGGTCCTTCAGGGCGAAGATCGCGACGGCCGAGGGTGCGGTCAGGCTGGAGAGGCTGCCGTCCATCGCGGCGATCGAGACCTCGCCCTCCATCCACGGCTTGAAGGCGGAGGTGTATTGGAGATCGGCCGAGACCTCACCGGTCAGCCTGTTGAGCAGATTGTCGAGGGCGTAGTCGAACTGGGCACGATCCTGGAAGCCCGGGAAGTGGCTCAAGAAATCGGCCAGCATGGCGTGCTGGTCGCCCGGGAGGTCGGTCCTGATCTCGAGGAAGGCCACGGCGTCCTTCGGGGCAACGCCCGCGGTCAGCGACTTCGCCCCGGCCGCGCCTGAAAGGACGAAGACGCCGCCGGCCGTGACCAGCGTCACGGCCAGGACGACCGCGCCGGCGATTCCCCAGCGCAGCCGCCGTGAACGAGGCGAGACTACGACCGGCCCGACGCCCGCCGCCCATTCGTCGCCCATCGGCACGACGCTCCCCTGAGGCGTCTCGGAGGGAGATCCCGGGTTACCGCCACTGTTGACCTGGTTCATGTCCATCTCGCGCCCCTATCGACCCACGCCGGGGATGCGGCGTCCAAGCCGCCCTCCCGACATCTGCTTCATCACCTTCTGAAGCTCGGTGAACTGCTTGATGAGCTGATTGACATCCTGCAGACGGGTCCCCGATCCCTGGGCGATCCGGCGGCGCCGGCCGGCGTTGAGGACGTTCGGATCGCTCCGCTCGATGGGCGTCATGGACCGGATGATCGCTTCGGCGCGCTTCATGTCGCCCCGATCCACCGATGCCTGGGCCTCCTTGGCGTAGCCGCCCATGCCCGGGATCAGCTCCATGATCTGGCCCATGGGGCCCATCTTCCGAACCGATTCCATCTGGTCCAGCATGTCCTGGAGCGTGAAGCTGTTCTTGCGCAGCTTCTCGACCATGTTGGCAGCCTGCTTCTCGTCGAAATGCTCCTGGGCGCGCTCGACGAGGGTCAGGACGTCGCCCATGCCGAGGATTCGGCTCGCAAGCCTGTCGGGATGGAACGGCTCGAGGGCATCGGTCTTCTCGCCGGTGCCGAGGAACTTGACGGGCAATCCGGTCACGGCGCTAATCGACAGGGCCGCGCCGCCACGGGCATCGCCGTCGATCTTGGTGAGGACGAGCCCGGTCACGGGAACGGCGGCGTGGAACGCCTCGGCCACGTGGACGGCCTCCTGCCCGGTCATCGCGTCGACGACGAGCAGCGTTTCGCAGGCCTTCACGGCGGCTGCCAGGTCCGCGATCTCCTTCATCAGGGGCGCGTCTATGGTCAGGCGGCCGGCGGTGTCGAGGATCACCGTGTCGCGAACCTGCTTGCGGGCCGCGTCCATCCCGCCCTTCGCTATGCCCAGGACGTCGGCGCCCGCGGGTCCCCGGTAGACGGGGATGTCTATCGACTTGCCGAGCGTCTCGAGCTGGTCGGCAGCGGCCGGCCTGTATGGGTCCGCGGCGACGAGCAGCGGCCGGCGCCCCTGCTTGTGGAGGTGGCGCGCGAGTTTTGCCGCGGAGGTCGTCTTGCCCGAGCCCTGCAGGCCCACCAGCAAGATGACCGCGGGATTCCCGGTCAGCCGGAAGGCCCGGTCGCCGGCCGACAGGAGCGCCACCAGCTCCTCGTCGACGATCTTCACGACCTGCTCGCCGGCGGTCAGGCTCTCGAGGATTTCGACGCCCGTGGCCCGCTCACGAACCCGGTCGACGAAGTCCTTGACCACCTTGAAGTTGACGTCGGCCTCGAGGAGGGCCAGCCGCACCTCGCGCATGGCTGCATCGACGTCGGCGGGGCTGACCCGACCGTGGCCCGTCAGGGCGCCGAGCGTCTTGCGCAGTCGGTCGCTTAGGGCGTCGAACATGAGTGGTTGGGACTCTCCTGATCCGTCCCGCCGTCCCGATGCGAGGAACGACGTTGGGCCGCGGATTCTGGCGGCACCGAAGGCTCGGGGAGTGTACCGCATCGAGGCCCGCCCGGACAGAAGGACGAGGCTCCACGCGCGGCCCGGGCAGGCGGATCGGGCCCGCCACGCCGGCCCCTATCAGGCGAAGAGCGCGCTGACGAATGCCTCCGGATCGAACGGCAGCAGGTCGCCGAGCTTCTCCCCCACCCCGATGAACCGAACCGGCAGGTGGAGCGTGTCCTCGATGGCGAAGACGATCCCGCCCTTGGCCGTCGAGTCGAGCTTGGTCAACACGATCCCGGTGAGGCCCACCGTCTCGTGGAATACCTTCGCCTGCGAGAGCCCGTTCTGGCCGGTCGTCGCATCCAGGACGAACAGGACCTCCGGCCGCGCCCCCGGCAATCGCTTCTCGATCACCCGTCGCATCTTGGCCAGCTCGTCCATCAAGTTCGACTTCGTATGGAGCCGGCCGGCGGTGTCGGCGATGACGACGTCCACGCCGCGGGCAACGGCCGCGTCGATGGCGTCGTAGATGACGGCAGACGGATCCGCGCCAGGGGCATGGGAGACGAACTGGCTCCCCGTCCGATCCGACCAGATGCGCAGCTGGTCGATGGCGGCGGCGCGGAAGGTGTCCGCGGCGGCGAGAAGAACGGATGTCCCCTCGGCTCGATACAGGTGAGCGAGCTTGCCGATCGTGGTGGTCTTGCCGGTCCCATTCACGCCGACCATCAGGACGACGGCGGGGCCACCCGCCTGGGCCGACGCGGGGCGCCAGCCATGCTCGCCCGGGAGCAGGCGCGCCGCCAGTTCGGCCCGAACGGCAGCTTCGGCCGACGGGGCGTCTTTTCGTGCCCTGGCCCGCTCCACTACTTCCATGGCCAGCACGCCGCCGACGTCGCCGGAGATCAGCAGCTCCTCCACCGAATCCCAGTCGGCATCGGAGGGCCCGCTCTTGAGAATCCCTCTGAGGCGGGACATGAAGCCGCCGCGACTCCGCTCCAGACCGGCCGACAGGTCCGCCGGGGCCTCCTCCACAGACTGACTCGATCCCTCGGGAGCACCCGGAGCGACACGCGGAAGGTTCTCGGCAGGCGCGGGCTCTTCCCGCCAGATCGGCTCGAGAGCCTCTACCGGTTCGCCCGCCGGCTCGATCGCCGGCTTGGGCTCGTCCTTGGGTTTGCGTCGAAAGAACAGGGGGAACCTCCCGGTCAGCCGGCCGTCGCCGCGCTCTCCTTCGTGACCTGGTCGGCCAGGTCACGAGCCTCCTCCAGGCGGAGGCTGATCACACGGCTGACGGCGTCGTCGCCGACGGTCACGCCGTATAGCGCATCGGCGGTCTCTATCGTGCCGCGATTGTGGGTGATCACGATGAATTGCGTCTGATCGGCCAGGCCACGCAGCGCTTCGGCGAAGCGGCCGATGTTGGCCTCGTCGAGCGCCGCGTCCACCTCGTCGAGGACGCAGAAGGGCACGGGATGCACTTCCAACATGGCAAAGAGCAGCGCCACGGCGGTGAGGGCCCGCTCGCCGCCCGACAGCATGCTCAGTGGCTGGGCCTTCTTGCCGGGGGGTCTGGCCACGATCTCGATGCCCGTGGCGGCAAGA
>Ga0187854_10003426_pt1 | contig 12586 bp, 11 predicted proteins | sample June2016WEW_6_15_FD_132445 | JGI IMG/M metagenome (GOLD analysis project Ga0187854, IMG submission 132445) | Peatland microbial communities from SPRUCE experiment site at the Marcell Experimental Forest, Minnesota, USA - June2016WEW_6_150 | ecosystem: Environmental > Terrestrial > Soil >...
CCTGGTATAAATTGATGACCGAACGGGTGTGAAAGACAAAAAACCAAGGGGCAGACAAAACCTGCTTGACAACTGTCAACTATATGGGATTCCGGCTTTCGCCGGAATGACGGAAAGAAATATTCTCTCGAATTCGTCTCTCCGGCGGAGGCCGGAGTCCAGTCCGTGGGTTTCAAGGACAGGCCCTCATCCCGAAGATGTCTATCCTATTATGGACTCCCTAGTATGTCGCCCGTTTTACTAAGGAGTCCATAATTGACCAGACCAAGTCTTTCAAAATCTCCCCTAACCCCTCTTTTTCAAAGAGGGGAATTCCTCCCTTTTGTAAAGGGAGGGAAGGAGGGATTTAGTCTCCGGTGTCTATATAATTATGGACTGACTAATCCATGTTATGGAGGAAGGCCATGCCTCTCAATGTAGATTCCCGTTCGAAAGCATTATTGCAAGGGGCAATCGACACCCATATCCACACCGCTCCCGATATTTACCCGCGTTCGGTCACCGTGGTAGAGGCCGCCCAAAATGCCCAGGCTGCCGGAATGCGGGCGATCTTAGTCAAGAGCCACTGCACCGACACTTCTGATCGTGCCGAGTTGACCCGCCAGCTTACCGGCTTTCCGGTTTACGGGGGAGTTGTTCTCAACTACCCGGTCGGCGGTTTGAATATCCACGCCGTGCGGGAGTCGATTCGTCAGGGGGCCAAGCAAATCTGGATGCCCAGCACCAGCGCCCGCTCATTTCTGCAGGAGGCTGAATCGGTTCCTCATCTGGCAAAAACACTTCCCCTGGGTGTAGAGGGCATCACGATTTTACAGAAAAACGGACAACTTGTGCCAGAAATAAAGCCCATTCTAGCTCTTATCGCTGAACACGATATCGCCCTGGCCTCTTCGCATGTTTACCCCGCGGAAGCTTTAGTTCTCGTGAAGGCAGCGCGAGAAGCAGGCATCAGACGGATCACCATCACCCATCCGCATGCCAGCTTCCTTGGATATACGGTTGAACAAATGATCGAGATGGCTCGTATGGGTGGACTGCTTGAGTTTCACTTCGCCTTTACGACGAAAGCGGTACGGGACCCTCTCCCCGTAGCCGACCTGGCCAAAAACATTCGGGCCATCGGTCCCGACCACTGTATCCTGGCCACCGATGGCGGGCAGGCAGTCAATCCTCCGCCCCATGAAATGTTGCGTTTGTTCATTGCCGGTATGCTAGAAGCGGTCTTTTCAGAAGACGAAATCCAGACCATGACCAAACGAAACCCGGGCTGGATCCTGGGGCTGAGTTGAGGCAGGAGGTTTAGATCGAGATCGTTGCCCGGAGTAGACCTGGCTCCCCGTGAGCCTACTTGGCGAGCCCTGCGCCCCGGGGGAGCCACATGGTGAGCTCGGGCACCAGGATGACGACCAGCAGCCCTACCGCCAAGGCTGCTGCGTAGGGCCAGTAGTGGGGCATGTGCTGGGTGATGGTGAGCTTGCCGAAGCGCAGGGCGATGAGCAACCCTACCCCGATAGGCGGCATGAAGAGGCCCACCCCCACCGCCGCCGTGAGCACGATGTTGAAATGGATCGGTTGAACCCCCATCGCCTTGGCCGCCGGAAACAGCACCGGGACCAGAATCACCGCAGCTGGCAATCCTTCCATGACCATCCCGAAGAAGGCCACGATCAAGGCCACCACGGAGAGGAACGCCCAGGGGCTTCCTTGAAGGGGCATCAGTAACCGCCCGATGGCCTGGGGGACCTGGGCCATCCCCATCAGAAACTGGTAGACTGTCGCCGCCCCCATCAGCAGCACCACGGCGGCGCTCACCAGGGCGCTCTCCTCGGCGACCTTCAAGATTTCCTTGAGGGTGACGTTCCGATAGATAAGCAGGGCGACCACCAGAGAGTAGAAGGCGATGATGCCGCCGGCTTCGGTGGCCGTGAAAATGCCGAAGCGGAAGCCCACCAGCATCACGAAAGGCACAAACAGGGGGATCAAGGCGTTCTTCAGCGCTGCCAGGAAGACCCTTAAACTGGGACGCGCGTCAGTGGGCCAGTTGAAACGGCGTGCTTGCCAGTAGATCACTGCCATCAGGATGGCCGACATCGCCAGGGCGGGGATAAACCCGCCCAGAAAGATACCCACGATGGAGGTGTTGGTCATGGTGCCGATCACGATCATAAAGATGGCCGGGGGCACCAGAATCCCCATCCCGGTAGCGGACGCCACGATGGATACAGCATGCTCGGGCTTGTAACCCGCCTTCAACATCGGCGGGGTCAGCATCGCGCCGATGGCGGAGACGTCGGCGATGCTGGAACCCGAAATTCCGGAGAAGAGGTACTCAGCCGCCACCGTAGTCATTCCGAGTCCCCCCTTCATCCAGCCTACCAGCGACCTGGCCAGGTCGACCAACTGGTACGACATCCCGCATCGCTCCATCAGAGCCCCGGCGAAGATGAAGCTCGGTATGGCCAGCAGAACGAAGCTATCGGCCCCACCGATGATGCTGGAGGGGAGCTTGCCCAGGTCGAAGTGACCCATGATCAGCCCCATCACTCCGGATAACCCCATGGCAAATACCACGGGCGTACCTATAGCGATCAGCAACACGAAAGCTACGCCCGCCAAGGGCAGAAGCATAGTAATCCTCCAGCACGAAATTTAGCGGGATTGAAGAGGCCGCCCCAAAAGCCGGCCAAGCCCAAAGGTTCTGCTCACTCGCGCTCAGGGTCCTGGAATCGTTCTACCCATGATGCTCCTCCCGACCTTGAAGGGCCTCGATGGCCAGAGCGCCGGCATAGCAGATCATCAGCACCCCCCCGATGAAGGCGGAGGCGTATTGCACTCCCAGGTTGAGACCCAGGCCGGGCGTGATCGAAGTGGAGTTACTGATCGTCAACCTCAGCCCATAGGGCGCCAGAACCACCCCAAACCCCATGATCAACAAGGCGATGACCGTCCGGAGCATCCGCTGCTTGCCAGGGTCCAATCGCTCCAAAAATAGATGGATCGCGAAGTGGGAGCCGCGGGTTATCCCGATGGCCCCACCGACGAAGGTGAGCCAGATGAGGCTCAGGGTTCCCACTTCTTCGCTCCAGGGGAGCGCCTGTCCGACGACGTAACGGAAGAACACCCCCAGCATCATATCCACCAGCATGATGATCATCAGGATGATTAGGACGACGCGGGGGATGAGATTGATCACGCGAAGCGCACGAGCCACAGCCCTATCCTCCAGTTGAAGCGGGGTTTCGGTGTCAGGGGTTAGTTATGGGTTGGTTCTGGGGGGTGGGTTTTAGCCCGGGCAGATGTTCCCCAACCCAAAATCTTCTGCCCCTACTTGGTGTTGACGATCTTGTCCCACATCTCCGGGTACACCTTTTTGTATTGTGGCCAGATGTTCTTCTCCGCCACTGTCCGGAAGGCGGCGAGGTCGGCCTGGTTTACCTTCATCCCCACTGGCTCCAGCAGCTTCTTCGCTCCCGCCAGAGAGTCCACGCTCTCGACATCATTGCGCATCCGTTTCTGGGCGAGCATGGCCACCTCCTGCAGCATCTTCTGCTGGTCAGGCGTCAGTCCTTTCCAGATGTCCGGGTTTATTACGGTCACCGTGGGGCTGTAGTTGTGGAACGTAAGGGAGGCGTACTTCGAAACCTCGTAGGCCTTCAGGTTGAGGATGTTCGCCACGGGCAGGTCGGCCCCGTCCACCACGCCCTGCTGCACCGCGGGGATCACTTCGTTCCAGCCCATCGGCACGGCGCTGGCGCCCAGGCCATTCACGGTATCGGCGAAAACCTTGCCTTGTTGCACCCGTAGCTTCAGCCCCTTCAGGTCGCTTGGGATATTGATAGGCCGCTTGCTGTTCCAGAAGTGGCGGAAGCCCATGTCCATGTAGAACAAAACTCGCATTTTATACTTCCGCTCGATGAGGTCAGCGAGCTGTTTCCCGATCTCGCCGTTAAACATCGTGTAGGCTTGATTGTAGTCCCGCACAAGGTAAGGCACCATGAAGACGCCCATCTCCGGTATTATTGAGGAGGCGGCCCCGACGGGAGTACCCATGGCGATGTTCCCTGATTTCACGGCGTCGATGATCTCCGCTTCCTTGGTGAGGAGAGTGCCGGGGTGGTAACGGATCTGGAGATTGCCGTTGGAGCGCTGACTGATCTCCTTGGACATCCACTCATAGGCCATGTGGGTGAGATCCGAGTTGTTGACGTAGGCGAGGTCTAAAATCTTTGCGGCTGCTTGAGCGCCGCCGCAGACCGCCAGTGGCAAAGCTAAGAAAAAGAAGAAAATGCTGAGAACCCAGGCGTACCGGCGCATAGACCGATCCCTCCTTTCTGGCTGACAAACTCGATTTGGGAAGAATTCAATATATGAGAAGGGTAATAGCCTGTCAAGAAAAATCCAGGTGGGAATCAGGCAGCACGGCTTATTTGACGCCCATTCTTTGCTCTCCTCTTTCCATCTTTGCTTCTTGGCCCTATTCCTTTAGCTTCAGGCTTTTCAGTACCTCCGGGTTGAGTACATTCTGGGGGATCTTCCCCTCAAAGAGAGTGATAATTTTTTTCACCGTCTCCATGGCCATGGTGTAGGCGGCTTCCCGGCTCAAACCCGCGCTGTGAGGGGTGCACACCACATTCTCCAGTTCGATGAGGGATCTGAATTGGGGCGGCTCTTCCTTGAACACGTCCAGGCCGGCCCCCGCAATCCATCCGTTGGTGAGGGCTTTGTACAGGGCCTGCTCATCCACGATCTCTCCCCGGGCGGTGTTGATGAGGTAGGCGGTCGGCTTCATCTGCTTCAGCCGTTCCTCACCGATCATCAACCGGGTGGAGTCGTCCAGTGGGACGTGGATGGTTACATAGTCCGCCATCCGGAGGAGTTCTTCTTTGGAGTGATAGGGGATATTGTATTTTTTCTTGAACTCAGGGTAATCCACGAGGTCATTGGCAATTATTTTGACCTCGAATCCCTGGAGCCTCTGGGCCACCCGTTTCCCGATGTTGCCCAGCCCGATGATCCCAATGGTTTTCCGGAAAAGGTCCTCCCCTCCCCCGCGGTTGTATAGGCCCTTGCGCATTTCCCGGTCTTTTTTGACAATCTGCTTGGAAACGGCCAGCATCAGACCAATGGCCATATCGGCCACGGAACTGGCGTTGGACCCCGGGTTATTGGTCACCACAACTCCCTTTTCAGTGGCGGCTTTTAAATCACTTCCTTCAAACCCGGCGCTGCGGATGGCGATCATCTTAAGCTTATCGGTGCTCATGATGATCTTCTGATTGGCCGGAAACATGGCGGTCACCACAATTACATCCGCCTCATGGATTACGCGGCATATTTCATCCTGCTGGCCCGGAGAAACCCGGTCATAATCCTTTTCCTCCACGGTAAACCCGGCCTGTTCGAGCGTCCGGATGGGGTCCCTGGATACCTCAGCAAATTTTTTCGTCATGATCAGCACTTTAGGCATATTCTTATCTTCCTTCGAAACGAGGGATCATATCGGATCCGTTTTCCAGCAGAATGATCTCGGCATTCTGTCCCTGTTTGTCCAGAGCCATCTGGATGGCCTGGTCAACCGTATCTGCCCTTTTGGTAAACATCTCTTTTAATGTCTTATCATCAATATTCTTGCTCACCAGGATCAAATCCGATCTTTTCAGACAACGGGAAAACAACCAGGCCTTGGAGGCCCCAATGCTGTAGCCTTCCCGGATAAATCGGTCGATTACCTCCTGCGGACAGGTGGCTGCCGACATCCATTCGTAGAACCCATGCGCCCCTACCCCATCCTTGCATTCCGCCAGAAGGATAACGGTTCCTCCCTCCTTTACCACCAGCTCGGAAGAGGCCATGGATTTTTGGGATTGGTATAAATCGATGTCCTTGGGGAAACCTCCGGGGGTCGTAATCACGATATCCACCGGGTGAGGAACCTTCACTTCAAAAATTTCCCGGCTGGCCTTCACCCCCTCGAACCACGCCTTTTCTACATCCCCGGCCACTACTTGAGTGATTTCCTTGTGATCGTTTTGCACCGTATTCAGTATAAAATCCACCTTGGCCATCTTGGCCGCTTCCAGGGCGTTCTCATGGAATTTGTTCCCTTCCACCCAGCCCATGGCCGGTCTATTCGAACGCATGCCGAACCCGTGATGCTGCTTCAGGGTAGCCAGGCTGGCGATTCCTGGGAGAACGCTCTTTCGCCCCCCGGAAAATCCCGCACCCTGATGAGGAGCGATGGTGGCCGTAACGATCTTCACTTCCGCTTCCCAGAAGAGGCGGTTGATGACCACCGGGATTCCGCCGCTGGTCTTCCCGAGGTCCACCATGATCTTGTCGTCCTGGCAATGATGGTTCACCACCTTGAAACGCTGTACGATCTCTTTCCCCAGCATCCCCCCCAGCTCTTCCTTGGTGTTATCCCGATGGGTGCCGGTGGCGACGAGGAAGGTAATCTGATCATCCTTTACTCCGGCCTCTTTCAACTCCTTGATTAGGTGGGGCAGAAGCTTGTAGGTGGCCGTGGGACGGGTGATATCGTTGACCACGATCACCGCGTTCTTTTTCCCCCGCGCGATCTCCTGGAGCCTCTTCGTCCCGATGGGATTCTCCAGGGCTTTTTTAATCTCTCCAGCCTCATCCTTCACCCCCCGCTTGAAATTGGGCATAAGGGTAGCCAGATAATTTTCCCGGGGGATTTGGATTTCCATCTCTCCCTTGCCGTAAGGGATTCTTTCCGTTTGCCAGTCTTTTTTTTCAACCATTTTTCTTTCCCTTCCTGAATTCCCGAAAAAATTTCCTTCTTTTTACGATCTCACTGTTTGATTAATGTTTAACGGGATAGATCTCTTCAAGTCCTTCCTCCTGCAGGCCGGCTACTTACACTCATCACAGGCATGCAAGGGGAAAGGGTTTTCCCCTTGCGACTTTTTGTGATTATGTTTAAATGACCGAAGTTTGTCAATTCATATTCCTCCTGTTCCGCCTCATCGCCATTCTCGATTCTTGACGTCCTCCACTGGTAAGCCGGGGAGAGATTAACAGAATGGGCTTTCCCATTTACTACTGAGGCCAAAATTGTCTAGACATGGATTTCATATTTTTTAAATCATCCTGGATTCCGGCTTCCGCCGGAATGACGACAAAGAACCATGTCTTTCTAATGTTCGTCTCTCCGGCGAAAGCCGGAGTCCAGTTGGAGGCTTTCAAAAGGAAAGGTCCTCCAACCAGTGATGCTCAGACTATTATGGACTCATTAGTAACTCATGTTGACTTTGTTAGGGGGGAAGCCCCCTCTCCCCTGGCGGGAGAGGGGCGAGGTGAGGGGGACCAAACTGGAAAATCTCTAGATTCAGAAATATTTATCACCCCCACCCTTCCCTCCCCCGTCGAGGGGGAGGGAGAAAATTGGGATGCAATGACGGATTAAGTAAACTACCCCGCCGCAAGCAGCGGGGTATTCTACGTCATGCCGGACTTGATCCGGCATCCAGTCCGATTTCTGGATTCCGGCGTCCGCCGGAATGACGGCACACGCGGCAAGTCGCGGGGAATTTATCCGTAGTGATTAAACGGAACGCCTTTGATGGTCACGAGTAACAGGGTCAGATCACCTTTCGAAAGGCCGGGCGAATTAATAAGATGAGTCAAGTGGAAAAGCCCATAACAGAATTTAATGAGGACTAATTTTTTCTTTTCCTGTGCCTTTTTTTGAGATATCTCAATGGCTGCAAATAAATTTTAGGAAAATCCGTTGTCGCCCCTATATTTAAAGGGCCATAAGGATTTTTTCGATGGTCACAGGACTTCACCTCCGGTGAATTCCTCCCCCCCACCCTAGCCCTCCCCCTCGGAGGGGGGAGGGAAGGGTGGGGGTGATGTTTTTATTTTCTTTTTTGCAACGTTTGAGATATTCTTGCTGAAAAGGAGGCGAAGATGAATACTTACGCGATATATGCGCTGAAATACGCCGGTCCGTTCACCAGTTCTGGCGCCTTCCTCATGTGGAGGAAAGATTGGGATAAGACCGTAAAGAGAAATTACTACTTCTGGTGCCTGCGCGGCGAAAAGGAAACGATAATCGTGGATGCGGGAATACCGCCCGAATTGGCGCGGGAGAGAAAGCTCGCCGGCTATGTAAACCCGGTGGAAGTTCTCGCTCGAATCGGCGTGCGGGCGGAGGAGGTCCGCCACCTGATCATCACCCACCTCCACTGGGATCACTCAAGCGGAGTTTCCCTCTTTCCCAGAGCTACCTTTTATCTTCAGGAGAAAGAATACTCCTTTGCGCTGAAGAATCCCATCGCCAAGCGTCCCCCTTTCCAACAGTCCTCGGATGAAAAATCCAAAGCTTACCTGGCCTCTCTCGAGGGAACAGATCGCCTGGTTCTCCTCAAAGGGGATCGGCAGATTCTTCCCGGCATTGAATGCCTTTACGCGCCCGGACATAGCGTTGCCCTCCAGGCTGTGGCAGTGAACACCAGTAAGGGGACCGCGATCGTGGGTTCAGACTGCGCGCATACCTTCCAGAACTACCGGGAGGACTGGCCCAGCTGCCTGATCGTCGACCTGGTAGGGTGGATGGAAAGCTATGATAAGTTGAGGAAGAAAGCCTCCTCTCTTGACCTTTTGTTCCCCGGACATGACTCTCTCATGGCCGAAAATTATCCTCAGGTTGCCCAAGATATAACCAGGCTTGTTTAGGAAGATTCAAGTGTTTTGTCAAATTGGGCTGACCCGCGGCCTTTCAATTTCAGATTTCGGATTGCGGATTTCGGAATGATATTTTTTATTAATGCTTTTCAATCCGCATTCCGCATTCTGCAATCCGCAATTGAATCCTTCCCCCCATCCATGAAAGCACGGATGTCTCACGGTTTGGACGCGCTTGGCCCCCGGGCCGGGGAACGCTGAACATTTCTCATGGGCTTCCACTACTTGGCGCAAAGTGTGGAGGGGCAAGCTGCTTTTTCTCTTTGACAAAACTTTGAATCCCAAGGTACATATATTAACAGATCTTTTGGCTGGTGATTTCTTCGCAGGCGCTAACTGGAGAGAAATTATGAAGATCCCGGAGAGATACCGCAAGCGGCTGATGGGCTTGATCCCTGTAGATCGAATTGTCACCTGGCAGATCCCCCGGCCGCCAAAGGCCCTCCTGCAGGAACTCCTGAGTTACGATGGCCTGACCCCCACCCTCTCTGACATCCTGGACTCCATGGGAATTGCGGGGGCCATCCCGGGATCGGTGCTCAAGCCGGTGCTTTCCGGGAAGAAGATTGCCGGGCCGGCGGTTACTTTGAAATACGTTCCCGAACCGCTCACCCCGGCGAAATCCTTCCAGGAGAAAGCCAAGGCCAAGTTGGCCGAGCGCGATGCCTACGCTCTGACGGAACCCGGAGACGTAGTGGTCATCGATGGAGGCGGGCGGGGAGACATCTCGGCGATGGGAGGTCTTTCCACCCTCATGGCTACAAAATATGGTTTGGCCGGGAATATCGTGGATTGTGGGGTCCGGGACGTAGGGGAAATGAGAAATTTGGAATACCCGGTCTGGTCCCGGGGAGTAACCCCTATTACGGGGAAATTCCGTTTTGAAGCTCTGGAGGTAAATGGGCCGGTCGTCTGTGCCGGAGTTTCCGTCCATCCCGGGGATTTGGTCGTGGCCGACGATACGGGAGTGGTTATGATCCCGCAAAAAGTTATCAGCGAAGTTATCCGGCGGGCTGTGGAGGCCTCAAAAAGTGAAGCAATCCTTATCGGAGCCATCGAAGAAGGGTCTTCAATGGCCGAGATTAAAAAGATTTTGGCACCGGAAAAATGGTAAAAACAGGCACGAGGCACGAGGAGCGAGGTTCGAGGAAGAAATTTCTTGCCTCGTTCCTCGTACCTCGGACCTGTGTTTCGGGAGGTCTGAATGGCTTTAGAACTCATGCGCGGTAACGAGGCAATTGCGGAAGGGGCCATCCGCGCTGGTTGCCGGTTTTATGCCGGATATCCCATCACCCCGCAGAATGAACTCTTCGAGTACATGGCCAAGCGTATGCCTCAGGCGGAGGGCATTTTCCTCCAGTGCGAGAGCGAGGTCGCCGGGATCAACATGATCTGGGGGGCTGCCTGCACCGGAACGCGGGCCATGACTTCTTCATCCGGTCCGGGGATCAGCCTGATGTCGGAAGGGTTGACCACCCTGGCTGCCGGGCAACTGCCCTGTGTGATCGTGGACGTTACCCGCGCCGGACCCGGGTTAGGACGCATTGCCCCGGCTCAATCCGATTACCGGCAGGTTACGAAAGGCGGCGGTCACGGGGATTACCACACGATCGTTCTTGGGCCGGCGTCCACCCAGGAGATGGCTGAGCATGCGACGCTGGCCTTCTATCTAGCCGACCTCTACCGCAACCCGGTGATCATTCTTATGGACGGGATGCTGGGACAGATGATGGAACCTGTGGATTTTGACCGGGTGAAATCATTACCCGCTCCGGCCAAGCCCTGGGCTTTGCGAGGGAAGGGAGACGGGCCGCGGAAGATGATATATGCGGCACCTTTTGACGACCCCGGTCTTATTCAACTCAACGATGACCTGACTGAAAAATACCGCCAAATCGAGGAAAAGGAGCAACGCTGGGAAGAAATCCTGCTTGAGGGGGCCGAACTGGTAGTGGTCGCTTTCGGGAGTTCGGCCCGCGTGGCTCTGGATGCCGTGCAGGCCGCCCGGGCGGAAGGGCTGCCGGTGGGCATGATTCGTCCTATTACCCTTTGGCCTTTTCCGCGGAAGGCATTTTCCCTTCTTCGGCGTAAGGTCAAAGCCTTTTTGGACGTTGAAATGAACGCCGGGCAGATGCAGGAAGATCTCGAGCGGATAGTGGGACCCGACCTCCCCATGCATCATCTCGGGCAAGGCGGGGGTAAAATTATCTACCCGGATGAGGTTCTTGAAGAAATAAAGAAGATTCTGAAGTAAATTATTGCCCCGCCCTTATTTTCTTCCTGAAAGGGAGAAGGTTGAGAGGAAGTGGGATGGAGGATTTTTTTGATGAAGAAGATTTTTGGAAGACCTGAGTCGCTTACCGATTTCCCCTACCCTTACTGCCCCGGATGCGGTCACGGGATTGTGCAGCGGCTGGTGGGCGAAGCCATGGACCAGCTGGGTATTGTCGGCCGAGCCATCGGAGTTACCTCCGCCGGCTGTTCGGTCAGGAACTGGAAACAGTTCGCCTGCGACATGACCATGGGCTTGCATGGCCGGGGCCCGGCGGTAGCCACAGGGTTGAAGCGCACGGCCCCCGAGTGCATCATCTTTACCTACCAGGGGGATGGAGATATGGCCGCGATCGGTACGGGAGAAATCGTTCACGCCGCCTCCCGCTGCGAGCGGATCACGGTCATTTACGTAAATAATGCGGTCTTTGGCGCAACGGGAGGTCAACAAGCCCCGACCACGCTTCTGGGCCAGAAAACGACCAGTTTTCCCGGAGGGCGCGATCCCCGGACCGGAGGATACCCCCTCCGCATGGCGGAGATGCTCGCCCAGGTTTCTCCGGAGTCCTACATCGTCAGGGTTTCTATTCATGATGTAAAGCACATCAACCAGGCGGCCAAGGCCACCCGCAGGGCCTTCGAAGTGCAGATGAATAATGAAGGGTTTTCCCTGGTGGAGTACCTCTCCATGTGCCCCACCCAATGGAAGGTTAACCCGGCTCAAGCTTTGAGCTGGGTGAAAGAAAAGATGATCCCTTACTATCCTCTGGGAGACTTCGGGACGATCAAAGGCAACTGACTTCTTTCACCGCAGAGAACGCAGAGATCGCTGAGAATGATAAGGCAATAACAATAGTCACTAACCATTGAGGGGTGATGGCCAAAGTTTTTCGATTTTTAATGTCTTCGCTTTTAACTTTTTATACTCGGCGTCCTCTGCGATCTCTGCGGTGAAATCTTAGGAGTTCTTATGAATGAATCGGTGATTATGTCCGGGGTCGGCGGGCAAGGCATCCTGCTCATGGGGCAGCTCCTTTGTTACGCCGGGATGCACGAAGAGAAGAATGTGACCTGGATGCCCTCTTACGGTCCGGAGATGCGTGGGGGAACCGCCAACTGTACAGTCATGATTTCCGCTGACCGGGTTGGCTCCCCTGTGACCCGTTATCCCTCTTCTCTGGTGGCTATGAATAAAGCCTCGCTGGATAAATTTGAAAGCTCCCTTCAACCCGGAGGATTTCTGGTTATTAATTCTTCCCTGATCGAGCGGGACCCCTCCCGGAGCGATTTAACGATCATCCGGGTGCCGGCCAATAAAATTGCCGAGGAGGCGGGGACCCTTCAGGTGACCAATATGGCGGCTCTGGGAGCCTACGTAAGGCTAAGGGGCGTCGTTTCCCTGGATTCGGTCATCATCGCTTTGCGGCGCATGATTCCCGAACACCGTAAGGAACTCCTCTCGGTCAATGAACAAGCGCTGCGCAAGGGTTCGGAGGTTGCCGCAGCTCAAATGAAATAAACGATTGGGACGCGGATTCTCGCGGATGAACGCTGAAAAATAAAATGAATCTCTTAAAGGGGACCGCCATTGCGAGTGAAGCGA
>Ga0187854_10003436_pt1 | contig 12556 bp, 7 predicted proteins | sample June2016WEW_6_15_FD_132445 | JGI IMG/M metagenome (GOLD analysis project Ga0187854, IMG submission 132445) | Peatland microbial communities from SPRUCE experiment site at the Marcell Experimental Forest, Minnesota, USA - June2016WEW_6_150 | ecosystem: Environmental > Terrestrial > Soil >...
AATATCATTCCATCGCCCAGCCGCAAAAAGAAAGAACGGTTCTTGTCGATAGAGTTTTGGTTGAAACACTTGAGGGTATAACACCATCGGCAGCTCAATCGTATAAACAAGCAGTAGCTGATTTGGATCAAAATAATAGACTATCTTTTCGGGGAACAGCTTGTGATCTTAGGGAAACTCTAAGGGATGTTTTGGATCATTTTGCTCCTGACAAGGACGTCATGAATGACCCCGGATTCGAACTGGAAAAGGATCAAAAGAAACCAACGATGAAGCAAAAAGTTGTTTTCATTTTCAAATCAAGGGGTAAAGGGGAGAGGGCGCAGAGGCTGGCTTATAAATCTGTAGAATTTATCGAAAAACTAATCGGGGAGATAACAAGGTCTTTTTATGATAGGGCATCTATTTCAACGCACATACAAACGACAAGAACGGAGGTTATCCAAGTTAAGAGATACTTGGATGCAATACTTTTTGATCTTTTAGCTATAGGATAATTCTGAATGGCGGCAAGTGAAGACTGCTTTTTGTAGTAGAGTTTTGACCTTTTCACCAAATTTCGCCATATTCACACCAGTAGTGTGCAGGAGACATATGCGACATTGTCGCCTATTCCCCTAATCTTCAAGAAAGCCTAATGTTGTCTCTTGGGAATGAATTAGGGGAAAGGCCCGGGCCCAAAAAATGGAGGAATATCTATGGCATTTGATGCAATCTCAATTAGAGAAGCAATGACGAAGATAAGAAATAAAGAATGGGTTTTACCAATGACACAAAGACCTTATGTGTGGGGTGACAGGTATCACTTTGAGAAGGTAATCTACAAACTTTTCGACTCACTTTACCGTAATTATCCGATTGGAGCGTTTTTAATTTGGCACACTTCTGAAGAAATTCCTTACAGAGAATTTTTGCAAGATTTTGATCCAGAATCACCCTTACCAAGTGCGGTAGAAAGGGGTAATTGGTCAAAATTGAAATCCCTTGTTTACGATGGTCAGCAAAGATTACAAACCCTTTATTCATGCTTGCAATACAAATTGTGTGATAAGGTTCTTTGTTTTGACTTGCTCTTTGACCCCGCTAAAAATGAAAATGGCGGCTACGGGTTTATTTTCTTCCCCTCAAATTCCCAGATAGAGCCCAGATATTTAAGACTCAATTCATTATATCAAGACTATTTAAGAGAGGGTAAGGATGGTTTAACAACCTGGCGTAGAAACAAGCTCGAACTTTTAAAACTTCCGTCTGAGCAAGTAAATCATGTTGCCGAAAAAAATATTGATAAATTATGGAAGCTTTTTAATGATGAAGAGAATCGGATTTGTGGATATTTTACAATACCTCATAATTTAAGAAGTGACGTTCAAGAAATATTTGTAAGACTGAACACAGGAGGACTTCCGCCTTCTCAGGCAGATTTAGTATTTTCTCTAATTCATGTGGAATTCTTTGATTTTCAGGAGAAGACCCGGCAAGTCGTTGCAGAAATAGAAACAGGCACAGGCATTGAATTGGAAACTTATGACATTCTGCAGCTCATCTATTTCCTCAAATATGGCACAGCAAAAGTTGAATCGGAAAAAATAAAGAGCATTGAAATAAAAGAATTTCAAGACATTCTAGAAAAAGCGATCGATCCAACAAAAGTATTTTACAAGAGGTTTATGCATGATGAATTTCAAATAAATAATTCTTCTATATATAGAAGTCAAATAGCTTTGCTTCCATTACTACTTTATTTTTATAAGAATCAGATGAAGGATTTATCTAAAATAAAAGATATTGAGGCAATAAAGCAATATCTCATCTTGGCACAAATTAACGACTGGTCATTGCAGGGCATTATTAGCGAAGCGGGCAGATTAATCAACGATAGGGACTATTTTCCATGTGAAGAGATAAAATCTTATGTATCTAAAACAACTCGGGCGATCAGTTTGAACGAAAATGGTTTATCATCAAGCCCTATTTTTATCTTGAAGTTATTGATTCCAAAGAAGTCATATACGTACATAAAAAGTCGGGGAAGGTTAAACCCTGAGCTTGAGCATATGTTTCCACAGAACCCTAAGGAAACTGATTTACCTGACAATTATTCTAGAAATGTTAAATCGTTATGGAATTTGCAGTTGGGTGTTCCCGGAGATATAAACGGACGGAGTGGAAAGTGGAATACAATGCCAAATGTCTATTTTGGAAGCAGATTAGATGTTTTACAGAAACATTATGATTTTCTTCCTACATGCAACGTAAAAGATCCAGTGTGGGATTATCATAATCTGGAAGCCTTCATGAGTAAAAGAAAAGAATTGATGATGAAGGAATTTATGAATCTGTATAATCTGGGGGTTGAAAGATGATGAGCTGGGCACATATGCTTAACAGGGGGACGCACGACTACGGAATTTCGCTGCTTTGCCCAAATGCTGGGCTTAGCCTAGCCCTTCGTATGCCTAGAATCGGACCATCACCTTATTTGACACTGCCTGTCAGATTGAGTATAGGTCAAGACACTCAAAAGCAATAATTCCACCCAGATCCCGGTTATTTAGCCCCTTGGAGAAGAGATTCTTTGTCATTCGCCGCCCAGGTCACCCTCCCCAAAGGTCTTATCTCACTGGCAGCTTGGGCAGAAGGATCCCTGCGCATAAAAGGTTGCCATGGCCATAACCTATCGGTGGTCCTCCTAGAGTGGCCATCAAAGCGGGTTCCGTGTCGCCTGCTTGCCTTCCAAGGAGCCAGGATTACCTCTCCTGGCTCTGGTTAATGGGCCATCGTAGCCATCGGGATGCCCCCCACGGTATCTTCCATAGGTTCCCCCCATGGAACCCGTTGTCGGGGTCCCGACACTGGATGGCTTTAGGAGCCAAATCCGCCTTCCACCGGCTACCTTTTTGGTCCTTTCTTGCCCCCTTGACTTCCCCTTTCATTTTGTTTATTATCCCCATGAAATCGTAGCTCTCCAAATATCTATTAACTCTACCCAAAGGGGGTTCTATGGCTCTTGGAAAATGAAACCCCATTTCTCATCGGAGAAGTGGGGTTTGTTATTTTTGGCCTTTCCTTAATCCAAAATCAGTTACAAGCCCACAGGAGCCTTCCCTTGGAAAACGAATTCACGCACTTCTTCGGTCATGCCTTGGGACCCGAATTTTCTCCCTATCCCTATCAGGTACGTCTTGCCTCTGGGCCTTGGCCAGATGTTCTGAAAATCGAGACTGGTATGGGCAAAACAGCCAGTATCATCCTTTCCTGGCTTTTTAGGCGCCTCCGAAATGATTCAGGCACTCCCCGGCGTCTTGTTTACTGCCTCCCCATGCGGGTTTTGGTTGAGCAGACTGCCCGCAATGCCCGCCAGTGGATAAGGCATCTTTCGGAATCGGCCATCATTCCTCCAGAGTTTCAACCCGAGGTCTATGTTTTGATGGGCGGAGAACTGGATAAGGACTGGGATCGGTTCCCTGAGAAAGATGCAATCCTGGTTGGCACTCAGGATCAACTTTTATCTCGGGCTTTGAATCGCGGCTACGCCATGAGCCGGTTTCGGTGGCCAGTCCACTTCGGACTTCTGAACAATGACTGCCTCTGGGTCATGGATGAAATCCAGCTTATGGGTTCCGGTCTTGCAACCACGGCACAACTACAGGCATTCAGAGAATCGATGGGAACCACTTTTCCAGTCCGCTCAATATGGATGAGCGCCACCCTCCAGAAGGATTGGCTCAAGACCGTTGATTTCCTGAAAAGATCGGAATCCCTCGCGGAAATGCGCCTCTCGGATGAGGATAAAAATTATCCCGAAGTGAAAAGACGGCTTGAAGCCCACAAGGCAATTAAGAAGGCAGATATTCAGGCAGAGAAACCTCAGAAAGTTGCTGAGATGCTCTTGGATATTCATCAAAGGGGAACCCGAACATTAGTTGTATTGAATACCGTCAATCGCGCGGTAGAAATCTACAAGGCTTTAAAACAAAGAAAGGGGAAAGCCGATCTTACTCTCGTTCATTCCCGGTTCAGGCCAGGAGACCGTGAACAGGCTATTCAAAAATTACTTGCTCCACCGGTAGATAACGGGTCCATTTGTGTCTCTACCCAGGTCATTGAGGCAGGGGTGGACGTTTCTTCGCATCTACTGGTTACAGACCTTGCGCCATGGCCATCGCTGGTCCAGCGTTTCGGCCGTTGTAACCGCGACGGTTTGGACAATAAGGCGCAGATTCACTGGCTGGATATTGACTTGAATAAAAAGGGAGCCGAGTTGCCCTATGGAACCGAGGAACTGAACCAGGCATTTAACGAACTCAGTAAGTTGAAAGATGCAGGTCCCGGGAACTTGCCCGATATTAAGACTGAAGCCAAAGTCGGTCATGTCCTCCGGCGAAAAGACCTCATAGATGTCTTTGATACTACCCCAGACCTTGCAGGGCTCGATGTCGATATTTCCAGGTATATCCGAGAGACGGCCGACCATGACCTCCAGGTTTTTTGGAGAGAATTTCCGGAAGGGGGGCCAACCGAAGAGGAGCCCGCGCCGGTCCGGGATGAACTTTGCAGTGTCCCAGTCTATGATTTGAAAGCTGCCGAAGGGATAGAAAAATGGCGGTGGGATCACCTGGAAAGGCGCTGGATACGGTCCGCGAGTTTATCACCCGGAATGCTGATTATGCTCCGTTCCACCGATGGAGGGTACTCACCGGAGTTGGGATGGACAGGGAAACCGACGGATATTCCCCACCCCATAGAGACCAAGGAAGAACCTGAAGAAGGGAATGATGACGATCTTTATAGCGCAAGAAAGTGGCAAATTTTATCGGAACACACTAATGAAGTGGTGAAAGAACTCAAGGCGCTTCTTGTCAAATGTCAACTATCGGACCAGAAACTGGGAAATATCCTTCTCCTCGCTGCCCGTTGGCATGATGCGGGTAAGGCCCATGAGGTCTTCCAAGCCGCAGCCTTGGGAAAACCGCCGGAAGCTGACCCTTCTCTCATTTGGGGGAAGACCGGCCGTGGCGGTATTTTCTATGCAAGGAAAGGCTTCAGGCATGAGTTGGCCTCGGCCTTGGCCATTTTACAGAACGGACTGCCTGACCTTGTCGCCTACCTTGCCGCCGCCCACCATGGGAAAATCAGGCTATCAATCCGTTCCCTCCCGATAGAAACTCCTCCGGGGAACCCCGATCTTCGTTTTGCCCGTGGAATTTGGGAAGGTGATGTTCTGCCTCAAACAGAGTTGGGAGACGACCACAGGTTGCCCGAGACCATACTTGATCTTTCCTTTATGGACTTTGGAAATGGGCCGCGAGGGCCAAGCTGGTTGGCCAGGATTCTGTCTCTCAGGGATGATATTGCTGTGGGTCCATTCAGAATCGCCTATCTTGAATCGCTTCTCCGGGCCGCCGACTGGCGGGCCAGCCAGAAAAAGGATGAAGGAAATGATTAAGCAGATTCTTTCCGGGTGCAGGCCGACTCCCCTGGCAAGCTATTTAAAGGCTTTGGGTCTTGTTCGCATCCTCTGGGAGCAGAAGGACCCCACGGTTCAGGGATGGTGGGAGGATGAAACCTTTGTCATCAAAACGGATTTAGATCAAACAGGTCTGGTTAATTTTTTCTGTGAAGAATATGCCCCTACCCCTATTGTTTCTCCTTGGAATGGGGGAAGTGGTTTTTACCTTGGCGATTCTACAAAGGCCAAAGACGCCATAATTGGTAGCCCAGATAAACGGTTTGAACTTTATAGGAAGGTCATCCTTGAAATAGAGGGTTGGAGAGAACTTCCGAAATTTGAAACCCTGGAAGATATTCTTCTCACCCTGCGAGATTCCCTGGAGAATATGCGCCCAGGGAAGAAGAGGAAGGAATTGGAGGAACTCATAGGGGAAGTCGATTCGTCCTCCGGGCGCTTGAAAGGGATTTCCGAGGGCCGTCCATCAACGATTTCTCTTGAAGGGATAGAAAACAGGGCAGGAAAGGGGGGGGCCGAACAAGAAAAATGGAGGGACTTTTGGAATGTAGTAAAAAAGGCCAGAACGCAGAGTAAAACTCTTAAGCGTAGCGCTGATAAGGATAAAATCCTTCCAGCAAGCCGCAACAGGCTCCCGGACGCAGTGCTTGATTGGATTGATGCCGTATGCGCCCTGCCAGTCGAAGGGAGGCCTTCTTTCAACCCTGTATTGGGAACCGGGGGAAATGAAGGAAGGTTGGAATTCAGCAACAATTTCATGCAACGGCTGGTTGAATTGTTCATCACCGGAGACCCGGAAAAAACCAAAAGCCTCTTTCGTTCGGCCGTATTTGGGGACATCCTTTCAGGTTTGGCCGAAGGAAAGATTGGCCAATATGACCCTGGTCGTGCGGGTGGATATAACCAGGGGATGGAAATAGAAACCAAAGAGTTCAAGATCAATCCATGGGACTTTGCCCTCGCTATTGAAGGATCTTTATTTCTTGCGGGGGCTGTCGCCCGCAGGAATCCAACGGAAGACCGGTCTCGGTTTACCATCCCCTTCACCGTCCTTTTTTCAGCCGTTGGATTTTCTTCAAGCGCCTATCTGGAATCAGGCCGGTATGAAACCTGGTTACCGGTTTGGCGTAATCCAGCCTCCTTTCCAGAAATCAAATATCTCTTTGCCGAAGGCAGGGCATCTCTTGGACGAAGGGTAGCCAAAACAGGGATTGAGTTCTCAAGGGCCGTAGGGAAGCTGGGTGTAGATCGAGGCATTGATTCATTCGAACGATATGCCTTCCTTGCGAGGCGTTCAGGCAAAAGCTATGTCGCCCTGCCTGTGGGGCGTATTCCTGTTCACTTCAACCCCAGTTTGGAACTTATTGATGAACTTGATCCATCCATTATGCAGGTGGAGTTCTTTCTGCGGCGGCTCCTTAAGGAGTATAAGAAAATTCCCGCAGCCTTCCTTTCTGCCCGGCAGAGAATCGACGAAGCCATTTTTGCCTGCACTCAGAAACCAGACCCCTTGGCCTTCTCCCACTTGGTAAGAGCCATTGGAAGTCTGGAAGAACTCCTTGCCTTCCGGGATCGCTCAAAAAAACCCAAACTTGATTCACCTCTTTCGGGCTTGTCTCCCCGGTGGATTGCTGCCAGCGATGATGGAAGTGTGGAAGTCCGGATCGCTGCCGCTCTTGCATCAATCCGGTCTACTGGAGAGGTTGGCCCTCTGAGAAGCAATGTGGCGGGAATTGATCCCTCAAACCCACGCCACTGGGCGGAGGGAAGAGGCCAAAAAAGTTGGTTTGGAAATAACTTCGCTGCCCGCCTTGCAGGGGTATTGACCCAGAGGCTATTGGATGCGACCCGAACTTCTACTACGACGATCCCCGTGGAAGGAAGGCTTCCTATATCGGCGCATGATATTTCGCCATTCCTTTGGGAAGAGTGCGATGATGCCAAAATCGAGGAACTTCTTTGGGGATTTTCGCTTATAGATTGGTTCAAACCTGGTCTCAAGGCATTAAAGGAAAGATGGGAGAATCCGATTACGGAATACCCCTTATCCCGTTCTTGGTGCCTATTAAAGTTGCTTCATATCCCCACCAAGGTGAGGGGGGTGAAGATACATATGGAGCCGAGGATCGTCTCCCTTCTTTCCTCGGGCCGGGTAAAAGACGCCTGTGACCTGGCCACACGACGCCTGCGCATATCAGAGTTGCATCCTTTTGAGGTCAGCTATGAGGATGAATTAAATCCCGTTCGCTTGATGGCCAGCCTCTTGATCCCCGTTAAAGACCAGTGGCGAATGGAGTGGCTGGTATTGGAACCAAAAACCCTTTGAAAGGAGGAGGTATGTTTAAAGATCTCAATGAAGTAAAACGCTTGTTGATGGAGGTTGATTTTGTCCCGGTTCAGGGAAACAGGTTTCAGCCAACTGGATTTCCCGATATTGGAGGGGCGACGTATCAGCTTCCGGATGGGACCCGTATGCTTCTGGTGGAATCGGCCCAGTCCATGGCCAACCGTCTGGAGAGCGCCATCTTGGGTCCAGACAATGAAATCAAGAAGGAATTGGATGGCCTCCCCTATATCCGCGTTCGCCTCGTAGGAAAGACCCAAACAACAACAAACTCCCTGATTGAGGCTCACAGGATCAATTCTCCATTTATAATCTCGGATGAAAAATTTCAGGGAAATTTTAAAAAGGCAGCAGGATATGACGCAAATCTCCCTCTCGACTGGCAAAAAATTGCGAAGGCATTGTTCAAATATGATGTCAATTCTCTGCTTCATGGGGTTTTCCTGGCCAACCTGGGGGATGGACGGATAAAGGTCCCACGGGCCATGTCTGCCTTCATTGAAGCCCGAAACGTCCAAGAGGTGGTATCGGGAGGAGTAAAGAATAATCCCATAGACCCCACCGGAAAACTTCGGGCTAAAGCCTACGATAAAGATGTGTACGGCAATGTTCCTTATCAGCGGGTGGAATATACCGCAGAATCAATTACCGGGTTTTTTAATCTGGATATAGGGCTGTTGAGAAGCCACAACCTCGGCCAGGATGCTTTTGATCTTTTAACCGCCCTGGCCCTCTATAAAGTTCGTGGGTTCCTTGAACAAGGAACAAGGCTTCGCACGGCCTGTGACCTGAAACCAAGCGGCGATTTAAGAATTACCGAGCCAACAGGCTTTATAGTTCCATCGTCGCAGGAGTTGATCGGATTCCTCAAAGATAAGATTTCCAAGTGCAAGGGAATGTTCGCCTCTCCTGCGGTGACTGAATTGGAGACAGAAACGGTTATGACCAAAGGGAAACAATCTGCAAAAGAAACAGCAGTTGAAGAAGAAAATGAATGAAAGCGAGGTGAAAACATGCTTATCATAGAATTCCAATTCCCAGGGGGCCGCTTCCATGCCACCCCATGGGGCCGAAATGTAAACGAAGGGGAAGCAGAGTGGCCTCCTTCTCCGTTCAGACTGGCGAGAGCCATTATTGATGTCTGGAAGCGCAAGAGGAACGATTGGCCTGAGTCCAGATTGATCCCCATATTGAAAGTCCTGAGTTCTCCAGCCCGATTTCTTCTGCCCAGTACATCCTTTGCCCATACCCGTTCTTACCTGAGCAGCAACGAACGCGATTTCTTAAAAAAGCAGTTGATCTTTGATCCCTTCATTGTCATTGAAAGAAGTGCGAAGGTTTTAATGGGTTTCGATTCCAACCTCTCGGGGGAATCTACTCAAGACATTGCTAACCTTCTGGCCGACCTCAATTACTTTGGCAGGTCAGAATCCTGGGTATCTATAAAAGTCGCAGGTGAATCGCCAAATATTGAATGGAACTGCATTCCCGTTTCTTCCGAAACGTCAGATAAACAGGGAAAGATGGTCCGTGTGGCCTGTCTCCTGTCGCCAGAGGATTATGATAAACTCTCCCATCGCCCATCCGGTAGCTGGCTTGAGGCGATCTGCCTTACCACGAAAGACCTCCTGGAAGAAGGATGGAGTGATCCTCCGGCATTGGAATGGAAGAATTATTCCATGCATAGGCAACCTTCAGAGGCCTTAGCCAGGAAGCGGCCATTTCAGGCAAGATTCCGATGTGCAAAATATGCCCTTTCATCGGGGGTTCTGCCAAGAATTCAGGAGACCGCCTCTTTCGCTGAACGAATCCGTGGCCATTTGATGGGTATCCACAAAAAGATCAAAAACCAGGACCCAAGGCTCGTTTCACCAATTTTCAGCGGTAAGGATGCGGATGGGAATCCATTGAAGGGGCATAGGCACGCCTTTTACCTACCCCTGGATGAGGATGGTGATGGGCGGCTGGATCATCTTCTGGTCTATTCCGGCGAACCTTTTGATGAATCGGAATTATTAGCTTTAGATCGGTTGAGATCTGTCTGGCAACCCAACCGGCTTCCCGATGTAAATCTTGTTCTTGTTAACCTGTCGGCAGATTATCACGAGGAAGTCTCAAGACAATGGATCAGTGCAACCCCATTCATCACTGCCAGGCATTATCGGAAGGGGCGCGGCATTTTTGAAGAATGGTTGACAAATGAGATAATGAAGGAATGCTCTTTCCACGGTTTACCTGAACCGGCAGAAGTTGAGTGGATTCCCCATACTATGCATACCCCCCATGCCGTTCACTGGTTTGAGTTTATTCGTGGCCACAAGGAGACCATACCGCCACATGGATATGGCTGTGTCCTTACATTTGATAAACCCGTCAGAGGGCCTTTTACCATCGGGTCCGGGTGTCATTTTGGGTTGGGGCTATTCATCCCTAACCATGGATTTCCTGCGCGAACAATAAGTGAGCAGAATTCTCTGGAAGGTTCGCGCATTAATTAATTCAAGGGCTTATGCTTTAAAAAGTCTGGTGCTGGAAAAAAGAAAACCGAAATATTGGAGGTTCGCAAAAAGGGAAAAAATTCTTGTGCGAATTCAAGGATTCATACCATATACCGTTGCACCATGCCCTTAAGGCATGGCTCCATTGAAGGTGCCCCGTCGCTCCCGAAAGTGACCATGGTGATCGTTGCACCATGCCCTTAAGGCATGGCTCCATTGAAGGAGACCCGCATTAATTAAGGATATAAGCCCGGCCAGTTGCACCATGCCCTTAAGGCATGGCTCCATTGAAGGCCCTTATTGGGAATACGATGTGCGGAAGTGGTACGTTGCACCACGCCCTTAAGGCATGGCTCCATTGAAGGACATCATTATTGGCCGAATCACTCCGCAGGATTGGTTGCACCATGCCCTTAAGGCATGGCTCCATTGAAGGAGCATGGGATAATCGACAAGGGAAATCTCATTCGGTTGCACCATGCCCTTAAGGCATGGCTCCATTGAAGGTGCGTTCCCAGGGCGGCAGTTGTTTCAAAAAATGCGTTGCACCATGCCCCCAAGGCATGGCTCCATTGAAGCCCCTCTTCGCTGTTTACATCGTAGGCGACGCCGGTTGCACCATGTCCTTGAGGCATGGCTCCATTGAAGCATTTGAAGAATGTTGTTGACGTTGCTCAGGGGATACGTTGCACCATGCCCTTAAGGCATGGCTCTATTGAAGGGAAGCTGACTATGCCGCGATGAACTTCGATGACGTGTTGCACCATGCCTTCAAGGCATGGCTCCATTGAAGCGGGGGGTATGATTTTAACCATGGCAAGTTTGCCGGATTGCACCATGCCCTTGAGGCATGGCTCCATTGAAGGTTAACGATGAATGCCTGGGCAGAATCATCGTACTCGTTGCACCATGCCCTGAAGGCATGGCTCCATTGAAGGTCGGAACAGGTGTTGTTATCCTGCGATTCAGGGGACGTTGCACCATGCCCACAAGGCATGGCTCCATTGAAGCTGGTCCATCGCAAACTCGAATCCCATGGCGTGGCGTTGCACCATGCCCATAAGGCATGGCTCCATTGAAGCATATCGGTGTAGATGTCCAGCTGCTTGCCGCCATCGTTGCAGCATGCCCTTGAGGCATGGCTCCATTGAAGGACGCTTTTCCCATTCGATTTTACCAAGGCGGCAGAACAGAAGAACGCCCAAAATCTTCTGATTATCAGGGATAAGACCCTGGCTGGATAATACATTAAAGATTGGAAGAAGCACGCCAAACATTCAGAGAGTTACGACAAAAAGGGAAGGTAAAGTTGATTTCGTTCTTTTTGAGATTTATTATACTCCTCAATACCGCACATTTTTCTCCGATTAATGAAGGGCTGAAGCCGTGTTAAATGAGGGAGGAATTGATGATTGATCTCGGAAAGGCGTTACCTCGGTTGCTACCGAAGGCCATTGCGTGGGCAGAGGAACAACAGGCCGACATTCTCGCCGCCGGGTTTCCACTTTTGCCTGAGCAAATGGCTATGGCTCGGGCTGTCGGTGTTTCTCACCCGGAAAACATTCGTATCAAATTAGTAGACCGGTTGCCCCTGCCTCAAGACCCTGAACTTGCCGAGGCTGCAATCCAGACAGGGCTGATCGGACCAAACATGACTGGCCTGACACTTTTTTATGGGATTTTCATCTGCCGCCGTGCCCAAGGAAGCCGCAATCTCCTCGCCCATGAGTGCCGTCATGTTTACCAATATGAACAGCAAGGTTCAGTTGCCACTTTTCTCCCGCAGTACCTGATGCAGATAGTAACGGTTGGGTACGCAAATGCAGCCTTTGAACAAGATGCAAATCGTTCCGCAGCAGTGTACATCTAACCCCTCCGTTTTGCCTTCTCAAATACAACAGCCTCCCCTTCTTATAAATTTCTGATCTTCTCAATTTCCGAAGCCTTCCTGACTTTCCAAAACTCTTCAAGCTCGCAGTCCACCTCAAGCCAATCCGCCATCTTGATCTCTTTCAATTCTCTGAAAGAGATATATCCCCACTCAGCGTTTTCATGATCCTCATTGAGGATGGTATAGCCCCAAAAGAGGTCCTCTCCGTCATATTCCGAAATATACCAGTCGCATCCCCCGATGAAGAAATGGAGGTAAATCAGCTTGTCCTTGGGGGGGGACGTTCTCAGTTTCATAGAGTCTAGGAATCCTTTTGAGCCTTTCTTCTGACGGAATGTTCCACATATTCCCTTCTC
>Ga0187854_10003441_pt1 | contig 12549 bp, 7 predicted proteins | sample June2016WEW_6_15_FD_132445 | JGI IMG/M metagenome (GOLD analysis project Ga0187854, IMG submission 132445) | Peatland microbial communities from SPRUCE experiment site at the Marcell Experimental Forest, Minnesota, USA - June2016WEW_6_150 | ecosystem: Environmental > Terrestrial > Soil >...
ATGACGCGGGCGGAATACATGCCGTTCATGCGCAAGTTCAACCCCGTCAAGTTCGATCCCGATGCATGGCTGGATTTGGCCGAACAAACGGGGATGGAATACGTCACTTTTACCACCAAGCATATCGACGGCTTCTGCATGTGGAACACGCGGGAGACCAGCTACAACATCATGAACACGCCCTATGGCAAAGACACACTGAAGATGCTGGCCGACGCCTGCCATCGCCGGAACTTTCCCCTCTGCCTCTATCATTCGATCATGGATGAGCACAACCCGATCTACCCCACTGCCGGACGGCCTTACGAACTGCCGGCCCCGGCCCCCGGGGACGAACCGGATGAGGAGAAATACCTGGCGTTCGTGAAACGGCAGGTGCAGGAACTTTGTACGAATTACGGAGAGATCCATGGGTTCTGGTGGGACGCCAAGGTGCTGGAGCGCAAAGATCCTTCCTTCAATGCTCTGATTCGCTCGCTTCAGCCCAAGGCAGTGATCAACGACCGCGGATTCGACAGCGGGGACTACAGCACGCCGGAGCGCGACTGGGACAACTCGGTGAACACGGAGCTGTACTTCAGCAAGCCGGTGGAGGCGTGCCAGTCGGTGGGGTATCAGAGCTGGGGATACCGGGTGGACGAGGACTACTACACCGTTGCCCATTTGATAGGCAGCATCCAGAAGGTTCTGGCGAAAGGCGGGAACTACTTGCTCAACGTGGGGCCCAAGCCGGACGGGACGATTTGCTTGGAAGCCACCACCATCCTGCAACAGATAGGCAAGTGGTACAAAGCGGTGAAAGAGTCCCTGGTGGACGTGGAACCGGCCAGCATGATGACGGACAACCGCGACGTGCTGCTGACCCAGCGAGGCGACACGCTGTATGTGCATCTGTTCAAGGAACAGGAGATCTCGTCAGTGTATTTGCACCCGATCGCCACGCTGCCGCGCCGGGCGACGCTGCTGAATACGGGGGAGGGAGTGGAATGCGATGTTCTGACGCTGCCGAGGCTTGCGCAAGACAAAGTGAATCGGTGCCTGCGGTTGAAGAACCTGCCGGTTAGCGGGGGCGCGGGGCTGGTGGTGAAACTCGAGTTCGAGCACCTGCTGGCGCGGGAGAGCGGGAGAGGGGATGCTGGGTTTTTCGTCGACCGAAATCATCCTGCCTGCCTCACCGCCGGGGCACCGCGTCCCGCGACGAGCGGAAAAGCGTGCCGGGGGACACTTTCTCCGCATACGACATCATCGCCCAGGTCATGAGTTCCCACACTTGGATCCTCGTCACGCGGGGTTTACCATCCCTAGACAATAGACCGGCTACGTAGCGGAGTTCCCGGTCGGCTTCAGCGGCCTGATCGCGGTACTGCGGCAAGTCCCTCGCCAGAACATACATGATATAGGGCATACCCGACATGTAGGTCGCCTCGCCGAGGTAGTCCAGCGCGTTCTTGGCCCCGCGTCCTTGCTGGTTCTTCGCCAGCCAGTCGAAAGCCTCGGCGGTTTGGGCCTCGGCTGCTTGGCGCCGGGGGCTGCCGGGTTCGAGATACGGAAGCGCCGTGGCGTAGGATTCAAAAGAGTAGAAGACCACCGCAGGGCTCAAGGCGTCGAACGCAGGAGGCTGCGGCTTGCGAAAATCGTGCCGGTTCAGCCAGTCGGTTGCGCCGAGGGCGATCCTCAGATACTCGGGGTCCTTGGTCTCGCCGTAGGCAAGGTACAGGAAAGCGCTGAATATCGAGGTCGAGCTCCACCACTCGCCGCCAAACTCGGACCACAACCCATCGGTGATTCCGCCGTCCTTGCCCACATAGTTGTCTATGACGAGCCGGGCGAAAGACCGGACCGAGTCGAGGTAGCGCTCCCTTTTCTGCGCGTTACCGGTGCGGATGGCAGTGGCGAGCACGGCCATTGCCACGCTGCTGGAGTCTGCTACGTACCAATCACCCTTGTCTTGGCCCACAGCGCGGCTGCTGTCGTAATTCACGTAGTACGCTCCCTTGGGAATCATGCGCTGCTGCAAGGCCACTATGCGATCAGTCCACTGCGTGCAGGCGTCTAGATATTTCTTCTTCCCGGTCATGTCGTAGGCGACCAAGAGAGCTCGAACTCCATAGGAGTCCTCGAAGAAAGGAAAATGATGGGTTTTCGGGTCCTCAGTGGTCCGGTAGGACTCCTTAAACGGCGTGACCTTCTTGTTGAGCTCCGCGACGGCCAGATCGCAGAGAGTCAGGAACTCGGCTTTCCAGTCAACGGCCATGGCCTGCCGCGCTTGCGCGGCATCGAGCCGACCAGGCACAACGCCAATCGACACCACAGATAAAATGAGAACGATGATTCGGTACGCTATCGCATGTTTCGACAGCATGGCAAAATCCTCCTCGGCTGCTTGGGCAGAAGTCGAAGTACCGCTTGTAGCCGGAACGTCCGTTCTAGCTTTCAACGGCCCCGCAGTATACATTAGGACTCACGTAATCACGAATTTCCGTTTTCATTTTCCGACCGACCGGTAACATAAATCGGACCGCCTCTGAATGCAAGGTCCAGTCGGGTTTTCAGTGCTGGGTGCTTCCACGGACGACGGAAGGGGTCAGTTTTACCTCTCCGGAGAATCCCAAAGCCCGAAACTGCCGCTTTTCCGACCGATTGCTCCGACACTTTTCCTTCCCCCTGGCCGCCTGGTAGAGAAACCCCTTGTACTCCACCAATGGCTTCTGACTGGGCCTCCCCACGGGGCGCGGCAGGAGTCTGGCAATATCCCGTTCCAGGCTGTCGTTGGCCGGGATGCGGACCCCTTCGAGGTATTACGCAGTCGCCGCGTACTTTTGGACCTTAGCGCATGCTTCTATTACGTCGTCGACGTCCCTCTGGGTGCCAATCAGCACCTCATGCGAAATGCCAAGGCAGGTGGCGCAGAGTTTGTCGTTATTCGGGCAATTGTTTTGCGCGCGATACTTAGCCAGGCGATCCTGGGAAAAAACCGCGCGAAAACCTCGGGAGTTGAAGCTTGCTTCGAGGAACGGCTCCTTGTTCATCGGAGGGTATATGCCGCCGACGGGAATGCCCTCCGCATGCATGGCACGAATGAATTCGGCGCGGGCCAAACCATTGAAATGCTCCGGATCATAGCGCAGCCCGAAGACGTAGTAATTTCGGCGGGTGGTTGGAGGGTAATGATCCTGAGGCATCAGCCCCGGAAAGTTCCGAAGTTCATTCCGCAAATGGGCTGCGTGCTTTTCGCGAGTGGCGCAGACATCGTCCAATCGTGTTAGCTGTGCCATAAGCACCGCCGCCGCAAAATCGGAGATGCGGTACTTGGTTCCGCGCATGATGTAGCCTCGGTGCCCCTTCTGATCGCCGCCGAAATCGCGAAAGGAATAAGCTTTATCGATGAGCTCGGGATCGTTGCTTACGAGAGCCCCCGCTTCGCCGCCCGGAATGATCTTGGATTCTTGGAAACTGAAACATCCGATCGTCCCCAGGGTGCCAAGCTTTTTCCCTCGCCATTCTGCCAACTGCCCCTGGCAGGCGTCCTCAATGATGGGAAGGTTATGCCGCTGAGCAATGGCCAGAATCTCGTCCATATTCGAAGCGTTGCCCAGGATATGAACGGGCAGTATGGCGCGGGTGTGTTCAGTGATGCGGTGTTCGATGTCCGCGGGGTCCATTTGAAAAGTTCTCAGATCCGTATCCACGAACACCGGCAGCGCGTAGCTCAGCATGATGGCGTCGATGGTCGCGATGTAGGTAAATGGCGAGACCAGAACCTCGTCGCCAGGACCGATACCCAGAAGCTCCACGGCCATATGGAGAGCATGTGTCCCGCAAGGGGTCATCACACATCCCCCGGCGCCTACCTTTTCTCCCCAGGCCTTTTCAAACTTGGGGATGAATTCCCCATCGAAGGTGCACCAGCGATGATTTCGCAGCGACTTGAGAATGTATTGCTCGTCAAGCTCAGATGTCTGCGGCCAAGTGGGATAGGGCTTGGTGCGCACCGGTGTCCCTCCATGGAGGGCCAGGGCGTTAGGATTTCCCGACACGGCAGGCGCGCCACGTGGAATAACGCTTGCCGCCGCAAGCCCTGCAGATGTCTTCCCTAGAAACTCCCTGCGAGTCAGGCCGTTTCTTCTCATGTGCGTACCTCTCCCTTCCGTTATGGTGGGATTTTCATTTCTCAGATGAACGCTAACATCCGGGATTTGCATTTTAGCTTCCTGGTGCGCGACGAGTATACCCGGAATCCCCGATTGCAACTTTCACCTTTGCGCAGAACCATACGCCAGCTGCCTTGTCGAGTCAAGCTTAAAGGTGCACCGTCATTATTCGTGGGTAGCGCCGCGCACCTTCTCAACACTGACTTTCGCCAGTTCACTCGCAAAAAGCCGATTCGTAGGTCTTGAGGTGGCCGTGGAGGCTCTCAAGGACTTCACGCCCGGCCGTATCCGCCCTGAGCTGTGGGAACTCCGCCACGAGTTCCTTAAGCTGGAATTTCCTTTTTGGCTCCCGGCACCCGAGGATATTCACTCGGCGGCGGAACATTCCTCCAAACTTCAACTGATGACGTCCGCGGACCCAGCTCAAGTCGTCTGACAACACCCAGTTGTGATAGGTCTGCGGATCGTATCCGTTTTTGTACCCATTCCCGAGATACTGATAGTCCCGAACAAAGATTAGATCCGGAAAGCCACCTGCATCGGCAGGAATGCCAGGGATTTGAATCGTATTAATGTGATCGAGCACCCCCGCCTCAATTGGGTTTGAGCTCCACTACGTTTCTTGTTCGGTCGCTCGGCGTAACCCTTACCTGTTCCACCTTCCCGGCGCGATACACTCCCTCGACGATCGTGTTCAAAGGCGCACGCAGCTTGAACTCGACATCCCATTCCTTCGGCCACGCCGGGAAAAGGAGGAGCTTCTTGCCCTCCGTCTGCATCAGCATGCTCTCAAGCGCCATCATTGAAACTCCACCGTGGTCTTGATCCGGCTTCCAGTCCGGCGTCCAGTTTTCTTGCGGAATGCCAAACCAGAAGGCGGGAAAGCGGCTCCCCGGGTCATGCGTTGAAAAATTCTCTACAACGTCGCTATGGGCAAGTCTCGTGAGTCCCAAGAATGCAGCTTGAATGGCGTCCTGACACCAGCAGCCTGTCTGCCTGGTCTGCCTATGGTCAAACGTGAGACGTGCCATGTCGAGATTTGGCTTGTCCACCGCGTAAAGACGGTACGGAAAGATCGCGTAGAGCTCTGGGTTTTCCACGTTCCTAGCCGGACCCTCCTGACTCTCCTGCGCTGCCGCCAGCATCTTGTGGCCATTCTTCTCGTGCGTGGGGAGCAGCGGTAACTCTCCTAGCAGATCTTTCCACGCGGCACGCTGCTGATCCGTCACCAGGTCCGAGGGCAGATCGAGCAACTGCGGCAGGTCATACTGCAGCCCCGCGATTTCGGGCATGGGATTCACCACGTCCTGCCACGTCTCCAGCGCCTGAGCCGGTTTTAACAATATCTTCCCCTTCGCATCCCGTGGATAATGTTTCGTGTAAAACTCGGTTGTCGCTTCAGCCAGGGGCAGCAGTGTAGCCTTCGCGAAGGCCTTGTCCTGCGTGTAGGCGTAATAGTCCAACATCATGGCCGTTAATTCCAGACCGCCCTGCCAGTAGTAACGGATATAGGTGTTCTCCACATAAGAGATCGGCTTGCCCTTGCGGTCCCAACCGTAGTTCGCGCTAGGGTAGGCACCCCAAAAGTACATCGTCTCAGGGAAAAAGGCGCCGCCATGACCGAAGTAGAGGCGCGTCCTGAACTGTGCCAGGGGCAGATCATGGCGATACATCTCAAAGAAGGGCTGCATGAGATCGAAGTCCCCTGCGGTCAGCATCGGCCAGTAGATCAGCCGCGTGTTCTGGAACCAGTACGGCCCTCCCCACTTGCGGTAGTCGGCATCGTACATTGCGCCGGGCTCGCGGGCCTCGACGGTGAAGATGGAGCCGTTGAATTTAATGGGGTAAGCGCCTCGCCCTCCACAGGCATTGATGAACCGCTGCAGGATGTAACCTTCGGTTACCTTCTCAGCTTCCTTCGACCCGCTCACCCGAATCCAACTCCGATTCCAGAAGTTCTCCCACCACTTCTGATGAGCCTGCCAGGCCTGCTGCACCCCTTCCGCCTTCACCTGGTCGATCTCCCGACCAATGCTCCGAACCCAGTCTTGCACCGCGGGCGTCTGCTCAGTCAGCACATAGATTGCCGCCGAGAACTGCTCGCGGGGCTGAACCGATACCAGGGTCGTAGCGTTCCTGCTCACCAAACCCTCGCCCTCGATCACCCCTCCAAAAGTTCGATTCAACAAAGGGTCTGAAGAATGCTGCATGAATCCCTGTAGCTCCTGCAGCTTCATTGTGGCGGGCCAAATCGATGTCTGGTTCCGATGAAACCAGACAATCCGGTTACCCTTTGCCGGAAGGATAGTGTCAGGATAAACGATTACGGGAATCGGGCCGCTTCCCGTCCCTCCGCCGGGGAGGTTACGGTGGAGGCCGTATGCACTGTCTATTTCCTGCCCTCGCAGGAGGCGTTTCTCATTCCGCCACACTTCCAGGCTGAGCTGGACCTGGAAGGGCTCCTTTCCGGTGCCCTCAATGTGAATCACCGGACGGTCGGCATCAACCCAGAGTTTGAGATTGATTGCCAATTCGGGCTTGCCCGCCCGGATTTCAATCTCCCCCTTGCCGAGCCTCAACGTCTGCTCGAACGGTAACCCGCTGAGGAAAGGATTCGGCTCCAGCTTCACACGCACTCGCCCCAGCTTCAGCAAGCGCACATTCTCGCTCCACGCATCGGTCTTGCCGATGTAAAACAGCAGATCCCCATCCGCCTCTGCCCAAACGTTCAAGCCAATATCGCCGTTGCCCAGCGGCATCGATCCGGAGGAGTCTCTGCTGGGCGTTTGCCAAACGACGTTGTAGTACTCAAGTGGAGGTCCTTTCCTCGCTTCAACTTCGTGCTTAGTTTTTGCACAGGAAATCGAAAGGAACATTACCAAAACGATGAGGGCTTTCAACAACAGTCTCATAGGTCTCCCCTTCTCCCAATGCGAACATCAAGCGAGTGATCAACCCGCCATTCTTCGACTGCTGCCCTCATCAAGCTCCGGCTTGATCCTACCCGAAGAAGATGGCGGAATCTCCAAGACCAGGGCCTCCCGGTCGATGCACGCAGTCCGCCTTTGGCGGGGGATACTTACTGGATGACCACTACGTCATCCAGCGCCGTGCGCTGCGCTTGCGGAACTTCGAATCTAAGAATCCCGCCCACGTGCCGGAACGTCAGCTTCGCTCCTGACGCCAGGAGATTGACGCTCTGTGGTCTCGGCACGTCCCGCACCTCAACAGGTTGCCGGACCGTGGGCAGAACGTGGATGTACCACCGGTGTTCGCCGAGAGTGATCGGGGCGTTACTTCGCGAGTCACCGGGCGATGGCTGTGCGCCGATCAACGACTCACAGTTGTGGGTCATCCACGCCGAAATCTCGCCGCATCGCTCGTAGAAACCTCCCGGCATGGTTCCATCGGGCGCCGGGCCCACGTTCAGCAGGAAATTGCCACCCCACGCGCGCGTCTTCACGAGAGTTTCTATGACCCATGATGCTGGAAGAAACTTTCCGTTGGGGTTGTACCCCCAGTGGCCATTCCAGGTCGTGCAGTACTCCCACCAGCCAGTTGGTCGGGCCTTCGCATAGCTCACTTCCACGGTCGAGAAGTCGCCCCCACCGTCCCAACGATCATTGATCACGATCCCCGGCTGGAGCTTCCGCGCCCGGGCCAGCGTTTGCTCGCGTCGCAAGTCTTTGATGCCAGGCCAATCCAGTCCGTCGAACCACAGGATGTCAATTTTGCCGTAGTTACTTAGCAGCTCGCCAAGCTGGCCCAGCGTATATTCGTAGAATTTCTCGAAATTCCTGGCATTCGCCGCTGGCTCGACCGCATGAAACTTCCCGCGCTTGCTGTAATCGAAATCGACATCTCCAACCGGAAAACCCGGATAACTCCAATCCCGCGGCGAAAAATAGAATCCTACCCGCAATCCGTGCCGGCGACATGCTTCCACCCAGGGCTTGAGCAAATCGCGGCCGCCCATATAGACGCGTGTGTTCATCTCGCCATACTTGGTCGGCCACAATGCGTACCCATCGTGGTGCTTTGTAGTCAGGACCGAGTACGTGAACCCCGCCTTCGCGGCGGCGGATAACCACTTGTCCGGGTCATAGTGCTGCGGATTGAATTCCTTAGCCAAAGCATAATACTTCTCAGGGGGATGGAAGCGCGGGTCGCCTCCGGCGGGATAGCCCTTAATCATTGCCCATGACGGCTGAATGCCGGCAACACTGTGGATGCCCCAATGCGAGAACAACCCAAAGGATGCAGCCGGGAACCACGGGGCATCCGGATTGCTGCTGCGCCCGAAGGCCTGCAACAGGCTACCGGCGCCCCCAACGAGCATCTTCAAAGCATCGCGCCTGTGGAACTTCATCGCTTCGCTCCCCTTAGCCGGAATCTCTGATTACAAACCTGATGCGGTAGGGCATGGAGGCTGACTCCGACTGCCAATCGGCTCGAACCCTATGATAGCTAGGCAATCATCGTCTGTCGAGAGCTTGTTAATTTCCGGCGGGCCGAATTGACTGCACGATTGCCGAATACAGATCCGCGCGGCAGGCGGTCACGCCCATCTCTACCGGCGGGGTGGGCAGTATCCGGCCACCCTACTCCCGCTCGATTACCCCTCCCTTAACACCACCGGCGTGTCGTACAGGGACAGGCAGGAGGTGTTGTAGCACATCGGCGTGAACCGCAAGGGTGTGACCTCTCCGTTGGATAATTGCACCGGAACCGTCGCCACCGCCCCTGGGACCCAAGTCCGCGATTGGGGACCTTCGTCCCAATAGCTCCAATCTGGGACCGGCCCAGGCTCGAGTTGCACAAAACCATCTGCATCCACGCTGCGATCCAACTTGAGGGCCGGGACACCTGGCATAAGCGACTCGGGAATGTAACCGGCAGGAGCCTGGCGATCCGCTTCCGTCAGACTGACCGACCCAAACCCGTAACTTGCCGGCACCAGCACCAGCGGTCCATAGGTCAGTATTACACCTGGGTGGCACCGCTCCACCCGGTGTCCTAATTCGCCGCGGAAAACCAACTGTACCCTCTGGGCGGTGCGCGATTCGCTCACCTCCGCCTTACGCACACAAGCAGGGACACGCAGCTTGACCTTAGTGTCCACAGGCACACCCATAGCTTCGATGGTGGCTTCTGCCCGCGCCGGATAGGCAGTGGTGATCTTGACTTTGGCCTCATTCCCGCCCGGCAACGGCACGGTGTAATCGCCCGGTACCAAGAAGTTTACGCGGATCTTGCCCTCGCGGTAGGTCGCCACGTGTCGGGCGTACTCGCTCATGGCCATGCCGGCGTGGTGCACGCAGCACCACCAGGCCTCCTGCATCTCCCGGACTCCATAGCCGTTGGCCGTCATTTCCCGACACCCAAAGGCACCCGTTATCCATTGATTGAACGCAAGGGCGTTCCAGAAGATCCGTTCCGCTTTGTCGTAGGCGGCATCGTCATCGAGGATCAGGCCCGTGTAGAGGTTCAACAGCAGCCATTCGGCAATCGAGCAACCTTCGTTGCGGAGACTCCGCGGGAAGCCTTCGGGCGTGCAGCCATCGGGCGTCTCGAACCGCTTCTCGATGATCAGCCGCCGGTTCTGTTCCGGCTTGTCGTTCCAGGAGCGATCGCCGGTCACCAGCGCCGCCACCTGCAATCCGCGGAGCGTGCTCATGAAGGGCGAGTGGCACCCCGCCTCGCAGGTACCTAAGTGTTCGCGGATCATCCCGCAGAACTCCAGCCAGCGCGGGTCCTTCGTGATCGCATAGAGCCGTGCAAGCGGTTCGCTCACCCAGGCTTCGTCGACGCGGGCACTGGTGGATTTGAGATGCTTGGACCATGCATCCCGAAATGACCAGAGCCGTCTAGCCAATCCTTCGGCACTCTCGAGCGCCCGCGCGTCGCCGGTCAACTCGAAGTAACGGATCAGTCCGGAAAAAAGCCGGCCGGAGCCCGCCCGGAAGTCGTCATCGGCTGGCTTGTTCGACCAATCGAAGTTAACTGAGAAGAGACCCGATGGCCGCCGCTGCTTCAGGATGCGCTCAAACAGAGCGTCCAGCCGTGGATCGAATTTCCCGTCCACCTGCTCGGCACAACTGAGAAACTCCAGTAATCGGCCCGTCAGATCTCCGGTACACCAATAGGCATGGCGGCTGCAACCCGGGGGTCGCTCCAGGTCTATCATGATGAAATCCATCGAATCCAACGGATAGGAGCTGGTCCGTGTCCGGGCCAGGCCGATGCGGAAACTCAGTTGCGAGGGCGCCAGAGAAGGCCGGCACAGCGAGGCCGTTCCCTTGAGCAGCCACTTGGGTTGCAGTGATCTATTGTTTCCCGGCAATGCAGGCTGCGCTTTCACCACGGTGGCGGCTGCCAATCCCAGCCCTACCTTACCTGCGGCTCCCAGGAACTGCCGACGATTATTGTTTGTCATACACAGGCCTTCCTTTTTTCAATTTCAAAAGAAGTTTCATTTTGAGTGGAATTTCCATTTTGGCCTTCCGGCGGTTCCGATAATACACCCATTCATTGGCAATTCGGGTTAAAGCGGCAACAAGGGGTACAATGAAGTGGACAATCAACTTGCAGACCGAGATTGTTGACGGTGATCTCACCGAGCAGACCCTGATGGAAATCGAGCGAGAAGACGCATTGGAAATTGCCGTCCATAGGAGCGATGAATGAAGCATATCGACGCAAGACTTCCCCGGCGCGAGATCCTGAAAGCGTTAGGCGTCATTCCGATAGCAGGCTTCGTCCCGGTTCTATCCAAGGCGCGAACTCGACAACCCCTGTGTTTCAATTGCAGCGAGGATAATGACCTCTACCGCCTCGTAAGCTCGGCGGGCATTCCCTGCTCCAGGTACGAGCATGCGGAAGAGGTTATGACCCGCGCCCCCCAGTATTCGGGTGTCCTTGTCCTTGCCGATGGTTACCCCAAGCAAACCACCAACATTAATCCCAAGGCGTACCAGGACGCGGCCAGGAAGCGGCTGCGCGTGTACGTCGAATTCCCATCGTTTGTGCCGGGATTGCAAGCGGAAGAGCCGCGCTCGGTCGCCAAAGGGCATTACGACAATCTTCTGGAGCGTGTTTTCGTTGCTTCCGACGTGTTCAGCCCATCTCTAGAGAAACTCGCCATCCTGGATTTCCACGATGGCCAGTACGTGCCCGTCGAAAGCACGAATGCCGATTTAGTGTTGGCGCGGGCGGCAGGTTTTCATAAGGCTGTATACGGGCTCCCGACAGAAGGTGTCAAACCGATCCTCTTTAAGGCCCCGGAGGGAGATGTTCTGGTTGCGGCCACCAAGCTCAGCCAGTTCATCGCAGGCCGCTATGCGCCTACGAAATCGTGGGGGGTCGTCTGGACATGGATTCTCAACTGGCTTTGCCCCGAGGCACCGGTTCGTTTACGGGAATTCACACCCGTGGTAAGTCCGTCCTTTGACCGTCGTCAGTCCCTGCCCGAAAACGCCGAGTTCCATGCCTTCCAAAAGGGAGTGGAATGGTACAGCAAGGCAAAACTGTTTGTACATCCCTTGTGGAAACAGACAGTGAGTGAACGCCAATTACTCGGCCGGCCCTCACCTGGACCGGGAGCTGGTTGTCCGGTCGGCGACGGCAGCGAGGGAGTGCTGGAAGGGTTTTCCAACACCATCGAGTACGATGGGAGCCAGTTGCTGGGGTGGGGCATCCGTAATGACTGCACGGGCGAAACGTCTATGGCGATGGCCCTCTCATCCGTCATCCGCGGGAAGGCGAGAGACGGCGATATTGCTGCTAACCTGAATGACTTCATCTATTTCAACTCGGCCCTCGGGCAGGGCCCGCGAAACGACCGTGCGAGTCCGTCATTCGGACTCTTGGGGTGGGCGCTGCCGAAATCCCAGGGAATCTTTTACGGTGATGACAACGCGCGAAGCATGTTGGGAACAATAGCTGCGCAGGCTCTGCCACCTCGCGACCGTTGGGATGAACAAATTCTTCGTTGTCTGTTGGCCAACTTGCGAACTACCGGAAGGCTGGGTTTCCGGGAGGACCGTTTGGACGAAAAGCAACTGCAACAACGTGGCTGGCGGTATTTCTACAACGCTGAAACCATCAATTACGCGCCCCACTACGAGGCATATTTGTGGGCGTGTTTTCTCTGGGCATACCACAAAACCCGTTATTCCCCTTTCTGGGAAAGGACGAGAACGGCGGTTCGCATGACGGTGGCCGCTTACCCGAACAAATGGAGGTGGACGAATGGCCTTCAGCAGGAGCGAGCCCGCATGTTGTTGCCGCTATCCTGGCTGATCCGAATTGAAGATAATCCCGAGCATCGCCGGTGGCTCAAGCAAATAGCAAAAGATTTGCTCGCCTTACAGGATGAATGTGGCGCCATTCGAGAAGA
>Ga0187854_10003448_pt1 | contig 12537 bp, 11 predicted proteins | sample June2016WEW_6_15_FD_132445 | JGI IMG/M metagenome (GOLD analysis project Ga0187854, IMG submission 132445) | Peatland microbial communities from SPRUCE experiment site at the Marcell Experimental Forest, Minnesota, USA - June2016WEW_6_150 | ecosystem: Environmental > Terrestrial > Soil >...
AGATAAGGTCTTCAGGCAGTCCATGCTCGCGCAAGATATTCTTGATCATCGGGACATAACGCTTCGACCGTCGCAGCCAGTTGGCGAATATTTTTCTTTTGTCCGTGGTGAAATACCTGACGAAGTAGTGGACCGCGTCGTTAAAGACGATCGGTATATCGAACTGCTTCAGATAATCCTCTGTCAGTAAAGAGGCGATGTTGTCGTCATTGGCATCGTCCTGCCTGAGAAGCAAGGCGTAATCCTCTCCAGGACCCCAGGCATCCCGCTCGCGAAGCACCGTTTTCTCCGCACCGTCGTCCGACCTCTTTCCGTATGCCTTCTTCTGGACTCTCCTTTTCGGCTCAAGGTTAGGCGCGTTGCCTTCCGGCAGCACGATCTGCGGCGCCTGCTCCCCGGAAGCTGCAAGGACGGGCCCGGAAGAATAAGCCACGTGCGGCCGGGCGAGTGCACCCCCGCTTCCGCAGCCGGCAAGCAAGAAACAGGCGAGGAAGGCAAAAAAAAACAGACATCCTGCCGTTAATGGGGCGTGTTGCAGCGCGGCAGCACTTCGTGCCGTAGGTGACACACGTTGCTCGAGGCGGGAGTGTATGTACGCCTGCGTCGGCTCCTCGTCTCCGCCCGGGTACCCTCTGGGTGGTGCCTTTGAATACAACTCGGTATAACGCGCCATTGACAGGTAATCCTTCCTGATCATAGGAGGGAAACATGCTTCTGTCAACAAAAAAATGGGGTTCGATTTTTTTGCTCAAGTAAAAAATGGTGTCAGGTGAACAGTTTTGCACAAATCTGCCGGTAACCCTTGGCAAAGTCGGAGGCCGCCATTCTCTTCCTGTTCTCCATCTGTATCTCCTGGAGGATGAGAGAGCCAACCCCTGCAGAAACCTCTATCCCCGCAGGAGTTGAGGCGAGAATAGTGCCGGGGTCGGGCTTCTGAGAGGATGTGGCGTGGGACGGCCGGACTTTAAAGACCTTTATCGCTTTGCCGTCGAGGAAGGTATATGCCGTCGGCCAAAGCACGAGCGCTCTCACCTGTCTTATTATCTCGGTTGCCCTCAGGCTCCAGTCTATATGTCCCATCTCTTTCGTGATGATTGGCGTATAGCTCGCCTCCCGCTCATCCTGAGGCGTACCATACCCGACCCCCTTGACCTTTACCTCCTCGACCACCGGCGGAAGGATCTCGGAAACCCTCAATGCAAGCCGGCTTGAAAGGGCAGCCGCATCCTCCTCGGGCGTGAGAGGCACCTTCTCCTGGTAGAGGATGTCGCCCGCGTCCATCCGCTCGTTCATCCTGATAACCGTTATGCCCGTCCCCTCTTCTCCATGCAGGATGGCCCATTGCATGGGGGACGGGCCGCGATATTTCGGCAGGAGCGAAGGGTGCACGTTGATGGCGCCCAGGGTGGGCAGATCGAGAAACCACCGTGGAATGATCAGGCCGAAAGAGACCACGACGAGGAGATCCGGCTTCAGCTCACCCAGGGTCGTCGCCTCCTCATCCTTGAATGACCCTATCTCTCTGACCGGAAGACCGAGAGAGAGGGCCATCCGCTTTACCTCGTTGTCTTTGAGCAGGTATCCTCTGCCCTTCGGCCTTGTCTTCTTCGTCACCACGCAGGATATGGACGAGTAAAGCGAAACCAGAGCGGGAACAGAGAAGCTCGAAGAGCCGAAAAAGAGGAGGTTCATTTCTTCTCTTTCATGTATTCCCGTTTAAAGAGCTGTTTTTTGACAGGGCTCAAGTGGTCGATAAAGAGAATGCCGTTGAGATGGTCGACCTCGTGCTGCACTGCCCGGGCAAGGAGGCCGTTGCACTCGATCGGCAATTCCCTGTCATCGAGACCCCTGCCCTCGACCACAGCCTTTGTCGCCCTCTTCACCGTCTCGTAAAAGCCCGGGATGCTCAAACACCCCTCTTCACCCACTTCCTCCCCTTCCAACCGTATAATCCGGGGGTTGATGAGAACGAGGGGCTCGCTTTCCTTTTCCGAGCCTGCTTCGATGGTAATGATGCGAAGGGATACACCGATCTGGTTTGCGGCCAGCCCCACTCCGTGCGCCGCGGTCATGGTCGCCACCATGTCGTCGCACAGCAGGCGTATCTCATCCGTCATTGGACCTACAACGCCTGCAACCCTCCTGAGCATCCGGTCGGGATGTGTTCTTATCACATAAATCACGCAGTTATTCTAAAATCATACTATCTGATAGTCAATACGGTAATGCGGGATGGATAGCGGCCGGGTTAATTTCGTGCCTTGCCACCCGCGCCATCGCCGAGGAGCGCGGGTAGAACGTGTGAAAAAATTGCCTTTTTCTCGTCACCAAGCCTGCCCAGGAATGCCTGTATCCGGGGGCGGACGCCGGGGTCCAGGGCCTTTGTAACGTACTGAAAAAGCTGGATTCCGGCTCCGGCAACCCCTGGATTCCGGCTTCCGCCGGAATGACGACAAAGAGATGGCTGCCGGGCCTGCCCCGGAAGGCTTGAATCCGGGGCCGGAATGACGGCAAAGGGCCCTCAAACGATTTTTTCACACGTTCTACCCGGCCCATGTATCTCGGGGTCGCGCTGCGGAAAGGCTTGACTCCCGCGGGCCCTGGTGGTATAAATCATTCATAGCCATATGAGAGATTTCCAAGGGTCCGGGGATTGCGCATCTCCGGAGTGCCGTGGGGATGGTCGGGCCGCCACCCAAGCAACTGCTTTGGATGGCGGTTTTTCTTTTTCCTCGTGATTTTGCAGAGGGCTCTCGGTGGATGTCTCCGGTTTTTTCCTGAAGCTTCTCATCATCCTGGTGGCCGCCAGGGCGGCGGCCGAGGTCTTCGCCTATCTTCGCCTCCCGACCGTGCTCGGCGAAGTTGCGGCGGGCGTTCTCATAGGCCCGAGCCTTTTGAATGTCGTCCAGGTCGAGCCTGTATTCTACCTGCTCGCGGAGATGGGGATCCTCCTGCTCCTCTTTGAAGTAGGCATGGACACGGATGTAGCCCAACTGGCAAAAACAGGCGGCGAATCTTCCCTCGTCGCCCTTACCGGCGTCATAGCGCCCGCCACCCTCACCTTCTGGGTCTCCCGGTATTGGTTGACGCTCCCCTTTCTTACGTCTCTCTTCATCGCCGGGGCCCTCGTGGCGACGAGTATCGGCATTACCGTCCGGGTTCTCGCCGACCTCAAAATGGAGCGCACGCGATTCGCGCGGGTCGTACTGGGGGCGGCGGTCCTCGACGACGTGATCGGCGTCGTCATTCTGGCCATGCTGATCGATTACTCCCGCGTCAAAATGGTCCACTGGCTGCACGGCCTGAAAGAGTTCGTCTTCATACTGATTTTCCTGGTGGCGGCCCCCGTCATCACAAAACTCTTCGTCCCCCCCCTTGCGGCGGCAGCCGGGAGGAGCAAAAGTAAAGGGATCCTGCCGACCGCCGCAATTGCCCTCATTCTTGCCCTCGCGGTGGCCGCGGATTTGGTAGGGGCTCCCGCGATCATCGGCGCTTTGGCCGCGGGAATTGCCCTCGCGCGGAAGTTCTTCCTCCCCTTCGGTCCCTATGCGTACGGGCGCGGCAACGACCTGTCCGAACGGATCGAGGCGGGTATGAAACCCATAATCGGGCTCTTTGTTCCGGTCTTCTTTGTCATGGTGGGCGTTTCGATCAACTTCAGGGCCATCGACTTTTCCAACGGGCAGTTTTGGCTGATCACTGCGACACTGACGCCTCTGGCCATGATCGGGAAGGCAATGAGCGGCGTTTGGCTAAGGGGCGATTTCAAAACGAAGGTGCTGACGGGCATATCCATGATCCCCAGGGGGGAGGTGGGCCTGGTATTCGCGCAGGCGGGAAAAACAAGCGGCATCTTCGACGACGCGATCTATGCGGTCGTGGTGTTCACGGTTGTCCTCACCACCCTTGCGGCACCCCTGCTTCTCAAAGCGGTAGCCCGGAAAGACCGGTAAGGGGCGTGATACGAAAACGCCTCGGGGACATAACATGCAAGGCCGTCTGTGCGTCCAGCTCCTTTTTGAGTGTCTCAGCCATGATCTTCGGCGCCTCAGGGTCATACAAAGGACCTCCGGGGCGGTCAAACCCGGACAGGCCACCGAGGGGCACGGCTATTGCTCTCGGGCCCCTGGCCTCATTACAGAGTTTTGCCAGGGCGCGAGCCAGGATCTCTGCCTCCTTGTGGTCCGTACGGGCCGTTGCTATGGCAGCGTTGTGATAATGGTACCGTCTGTTGGGAAAATGCTTTTCAGTCGTCGATAAAGGACCTGAAACAATGAAGTCCGTACATCCCGGAACCAAAAGGGTGGGGATGCCTCTTTGAAGCGCCGCCGATAGGCGATCCGGCCCGCCGGGAGGACGGGGTCCGGGCGGGCGCCCTGGCGCCCACCCGACCGGCAGGGAGGGAAGGGTGCACAAACAAGCGCAAAAATGGTCGCTTCCGGCGTTTTTTACTGCTTTTTACCCTCTTTTTACCCTTTTCAGCACGGATTGTTCACTCACCGTCTCACGACCCCTTTGCTGATTCCCTTCTCTCGCAAGCCCTCCGGGAGGGGGGTTTACGATTGTGTACGAAAGTTTACGGTTTCAGGGGGGGGAAGAAGATTAACGTGAATCGCGAAACCCGAAACGGGGGCAAAGAAAATTATAAATTATAAATTTGGGTTCGAAAACCACGACCGGAACCGGACAAGGGAATAGAACCCTTACCCGGAAACAGAAACTGTAAGCTCAGTTGTCAAAGAGCGGCGCGGCCTCTGGGACCTCTGATGCCGGCTGAAACGGGCCGGGCTGTGTCATCTCTTCAGGGCCTCTCACAATGACTGCCCGGTCTCTATAAGATTTTCTCAGTTTCCCGCTCTCCTGTCAAAGTGACAAGGAGGGGCGACAACCAGGAGTGACAAGGAGGCATGACAACCAGGAGTGACAAAAAGCATAGGCTCTTTTCTGATGCGAAGTTTCAAAGCATCTCTTTGCGGTTTTCTCGAAAAATGACAAATAGGCGATGGAGAGCTGTCGAGGACTGCTTCCTGGAAGGCTGGATTTTCCTGGTATGAAACAGTGTTGCATGTTACAATTGGCAATTGAATCCCTTCGGGTACATTCCCCTCGGCTTGCCGCGAATTCGTCATACCGGCGAAAGCCGGTATCCAGAAAATCCGACTGGACGTCCCCCTCGTTTCCCCTGCTTCCTGAAAGACAGTTTCTCTCCAGGCGCCTACCAATACCCTCTTTCTAGTGGAAAGCCTGAAAATAGTTGTTGTAATTTCCCGGCATTTCTCTGATAATTGAGCATAAGGAGATGGCAGCGGAAAGGCTGACAGCTTGGTCCGGGGAATGAGAACGTACAGAATAAAACAACGTCCCTACCGCCACCCATGTTGGCACGTTGTTCACTTCGGTGCGAGGTTCTCTCTGGAAGAGGAGCCATATTTATCGCGCGGACATATTAATTGTTAGACAAAAAAGGAGGCGACCATGGCAACCATTTTTTGGACAGGGAAGCTCTCGCCAAAGACAAAATTGATGGCGAACTTTAGCAATGCGCTAGCCTGGATAACTGGTAACGCAAGAGATGTCGTGGCCATGAAGGAGCGTATTAAAAGGGGTTACGAAGGCGCCGTCACTGATGACGTCACTCGGTACGACGAAGTCGGATTGCAACACTTTACAAAGATTTCCAGAGCACTTCTTGAGGGCACGGATCTTCACGGGAAAGCAGTTCTGGATATAGGTTGTGGAACGGGCATTCTGTCCCTTCTTGCCCTGGAACAGGGTTGCGCTAATGTAGTTTGCGCGGATCTCTCAGAATACATGCTTAGTCAATGCAGGAAGAAAGCAAATACCTTGGGCTATGGCCCTGACAGAATAGATTTTCGGCAGCTTGATGCTGAGTCTTTGCCCTTCGAGAGCAACAGTTTCGATGCGGTCATCTCTGGAATGGTTTTGGGGTTCGTACCTAATCAAAAAAGTACCGTAGCTGAAATGGTCCGTGTCCTCAAGCCCGGAGGAGTGCTTGCTATTTCTACTCACGGCCCCACGTTTTACTACGAAGCTATTGAGGAGGCTTTTAGAGCCATTCCAAAGAGTTTAGCTTTAGGCTACCGGATAGAGTTCTGGCCTCGAAAGGAAAAAGAGATTTCGCGCATGTTTTCAGAGGCTGGTTTGATTGATGTCATGACTCGACAGATGACTTGGAAGGAAAGCTTTGAGAACGGAGGTAGGGCTTACGATTACTTCGCTTCCACCTCAGCAATGTGGTGGTGTTCGAAATTTCCTCGGGAGAAAGTTGCATCAGTCTCCCAGAAGATTAGAGCTGCTTTCGAACGCAAGCCCGTGACGCAAATCACCGCGGATATAATCCTTACGTACGGACGGAAACCTTAAGACTGACATGACTTAAAACGCTCATCAAATGGAAAATCAGTATTGGTGCGGCCCTTCATCGAATATGATCAGGCGCATAAAATAAGGAAAGATTTGTCTAACCATCGGATGAGCACTGACTGGAAAAGCTGACACGTTTTCATCGGGTTAACCGAAACGCTATACTCGATTTCAATCGCAAATCTTCTCATTATATAAAAACCCTAACCGCACACTTTGTAGGTGAAAGAGAGAGCCATCCCGTAGGCATAGGAAGTACGCAAGGACCGGATGAACCAAAAGTGTTTTGTGGAGGGAGAAATTATCTCTTGACAGCGTGCCCTCTAATCGGTGACCCTGATGACTCCGTTGCGCTGCGGATGCGGCCCGCCTCCGTCCTGATGGCGCTTACAGCCTCTCTGATGCCGTGCCGTTCGGAAAGCAACGATACCACATAAGTATTGAGGGAGACTTTCTCTTTCTCAGCCTCAACAGCAAGCCTCGCATGCAGTGTTTTGGGCATTCTAAGTCTGGTCTGACCGCTGTAAACTGTGGCCTTAGAAGGCTCAGGGAGTGCATCTCCCGCCTTCTTCATAGTTTCTATGAATGCCTCTCCCGCCTCCAATAGCTCGCGCGCGGCGTCTTCCTGGGTCTCACCGAATGCACTGAGCCCTTCCAGTTCCGGAACAGTTGACAACAAGCATCTCTTCCGCTTTTTCTCAAAAAAATGACACAAGCCAGGCCCCCTGGCGCGGGCGCCTCCAACCGGGACGAGTCCGAGAGTTTCTTCCTTATTTATTCCGGTATTTTCCTTGACGTACAAGGATGCAAGTGGTAATGATTAACAGATGGCGGGACCGGTGAGGGAAAAGGCGGCGTGAAAGAGGTATCTGTCCCCTTTTTCTTTCCATGTCATTAGGTAACCTTAGTTATTTAGGTATGGTCGTCCCCCTGGTCCGCCCACGCGGAGAAGACGCTGCGAGAGGCTATTGTGGCTTTGTGCCGGGTGTGCTGGCTCGATCGGGAAGACGCTTTCCTCTTGGCAGCAGACCTCTCCCACGGGATCGGCTTGCACGCGATGGATGCGCTGATTCTTTCGGGCTTCCTGGCCGCTAAAGCCACCACGATCTATACGACCGACGGCGACTTTGAAGCATATAAGAAGAAAGGCGTGCGGATCATCCGAATATGAAAGAAGGGTCCGGTGAGTCAGTGGGAAAGAGGCGAAAAACACCCGCACGGGCCTTCTCTTAAGCCACAAATGGCCGGGGGCATAACGAACGGATGAAACGTCCCTGCCGCCCCCACAAATGGCCACCAGCACAACGCAACGAATGAAACAACCCCACCGCCCCTGACCCCACATGCACCCCTTCCGGGGAGCGATAAAAGGTGCAGCAGTAGGAGGGCAGGGTTATGTTGTCACCTGCCCTCAGGCGGTAGCTTTGTACTTACTTCGGCGCTGGCGTACGTCCAAGTACTTTTTCGATCGCCAAGCCTATAGATAGAACCCTACGATCACTGCTAACCGGCCCATCTATTTCTACACCGACCGGCATGCCGCTTGTTGGGCCAAGACCGGCAGGAATGCTCAATCCTGGGATCCCGGCAACGGATCCTGGATCCGTGTTCTGGATGAACAAGTTGAAATTAGCGCCGCTGCTGGCGTCAGGACCTTGTGTGATAGCGGTGACCGGCGTTGTCGGAAAAATGATGACATCGAGCGCGTAAGTTGCAAAGGTGTCTTCGTACAATTTTTGCAACGCTGGACGTGATGTCAACATCGCAGAGGGGTAAGCGGCATCGGTAGCATGGCCCATGACAGCGCCAAACGCACCTTTGACATCGGCGCTGGCGATATTAGCGGCCACTTGGTCTATTGTCACATCTGGTTTATATTTGGCAAGAAACGCCACCGTATCGCCGTATGCTTCTTTGATTACGATAGGAAAACCGCAGGCGTCGTCAAGCGTCTTTATGTTTGGCATATACGTTTCAACAATAGCGGCACCTGCAGCGGTAAGCTTGGCAAGGGTATTATTCATTACTGTTGTTGTATCCGCACCCATGTTCTGGAAGAAGTAATCTCTCACAACGCCTATCCTCACACCTTTCAAATCAGCGGCGGTGACTGGAACGTCACGGGTAATGGCAGCATCCAGCAATGCCACATCAGCAACGGTTTGGCCCATTGGTCCGGCTGTATCCCTTGTATGTGAAAGTGGAACGATGCCCGCACGACTATAGCGTCCCACCGTTGGGCGGAAGCCGGCAATACCGCATACGCCCGCTGGTATCCGAGAGGAGCCTCCGGTATCGGTACCGATACCGGCGCCAACCAGACGTGCGGCTATGGCAGCACCATTGCCGGAGGAAGATCCACCGGCAAAACGTGTGGTGTCATAAGGATTGCGAACACCGATGCTTCCCGTTGCGGGATTAGGAAATGCTTCGTTATATCCTGATATACCAAAGGCCAGCTCATGCATATTGGTTTTGGCAAGGATGATTGCACCGGCCTTCCTTAAGGCATCGATTACAGGTGCGTCTGCAGTAGGTACGAGTGTTTTTAATGCCGGAGTGCCACCTGCACCAGCTATATTTCTTACCAGGATATTATCTTTGACAACAATGGGTATTCCTTGCAGGAGACCGACAGCCTTACCGGCAGCCCGATCTGCATCAGCCTTTTTTGCGGCTGCTAATGCGCCCGCTTCATCTACTGTGATAAATGCATTCAACTCGCCGCGTGTTTTAATTTTCGCAAGATAAGCCATAACAAGAGCCTCACTCGTAATTTTACCACTGCTCAAAAAACCGGCAGCTTCAGTCGCACTTAACTGCGTCAGGTCAACTGGCGGCTGTGTAACTGTGGGTATGGGTGTCTGTGTGGATAACCCACCACAACCGGTAAAAAGGAAAAGTGAAACGGCGATCAACAGGCTTGCGCTAACACGGCCGATAGATACACTCATAGGGCCTCCTTTGTGATCTTCGCGTTTCGTGGCGTGCGCCACGATTATAGTTTACGTTACCACACAAGGTACTGAATAGTCCATCCACAGATTTGGGGATGCAGCGAAAAAGAGGATTAGCTACAAGGTGATCTCAGCTACCCCGTCGAGCAGTATGTAGATGAGTTCTGATCGCGTAGTAACATCCAATTTCGTGAACAAGTTGTTCAGGTGAGTTCGGACGGTGGAAAAGGCGATACCAAGGGCAGAGGCAATTTCAGGGTCGGTCAATCCCTTGGACACAAGCATACAGATCTCTACTTCACGAGACGTCAGATGATGCCTCCTCTTCAGTGAGTCGGCGTCCATTTTCTTAGCCTTTGACCTGTGTGCCATAACGGCGGTAATCGGTCGTGAATCCTGGGGTGAAACGGTCCTGAGAATTGACAAAGAAAAAGGGCCCCACTCCGTCTCCAATCGGTTCTCTTTGAGAACAGAACGAATGTAATCGGAGAAGGAAGAACATCCCCCGACATCGGACAGGTCTCCCTCCATTTCTCGGGCCTCACTGTTTTCGTATATAGGATAACCATCAGCATCAAAAAGAAACAAAGCAACGTTCATGTTTTCCAGCAACTGCCTCCAGAAACCCTCTATCCCATGGGCTTTTGCTATCATCCTGGCATTTCGTAAAGCATTGCGAAAGTAAGGTAGAATGGTGTTCAACAGAACGGCTTCATGTTTTCCGAAATCAGGCCTCTGCTTAACCCTCCATATCCGTAAGTCCCCGATATTCTGATCACCGTCGTATGCATAGAGATTTATTCCGTGGTGAAGCCCGTCTTTCATCAGGAAGTCGTTAAAGAACTCGGTCCTCTCCAATTGGTCTTGAGGCATAACCTCGCGAACCAGGGTAGCCTTTTTTCGTTTCTGCAGGGAGTATGTAATCGGATCATGAAACTGGTAATAGCTATCGTATCTGGCCAAATTAGCAGGGCTCATGTTCAAAAATACGCAGTGCTCAAATATCCGGCGATCTTGATTCCACACAAATGAAGCAAGGAAGTCGGATTTAAGAAGGCGTAACAGATCCTCAGAGACTTCCTTACGCACAGTATATTGATCGCCGACTACTGAAAGTTTTTGAATGATGCTAAAAAGGAGCTTTATTTCATAGGGCTTTAGATTTCTAAGTTCATTGCTCATTTCTATGCTCGCTCTGAGCTATGTCAGTTGCATGAGCACAGCAGTCAATATCACATCATTCCAACGTAGAGCGTTCCGCACTTCCTAATTTGCCGGTCTTTCCGCTGCCATCTCCTCGTTTTCCATTATCGGAGAAATACCGGAAGATTACAACAACTATTTCAGGCTTTGCGTGAGAAAAAGGCCTGGACGCTATCGCGTGATGGTTATCGTCTTCAAACGTCCCTGCCGCCCTCACAAATGGCCGCGGGCACAACGCAACGAATGAAACAACCCCACCGCCCTCACATACAAAATCCCTCAATGCAGAAGGAGCGGGGTCAGCTTTTTGCTTTGGAATTGTCCCTTGTCGACGGCAGACCCCGTTGCTAGCCATGGCAGACCCCGTTGCTACCCTTGTCAATGGCAGACCCCGTTGCTACCCCCGCGGAGCGCGTCGTTTGCGCGATCGGGTGCATGGCGTGGTTATCCGTTCTTCTTTGCAACATACTGAACTCCATCGATTTCCCTGAAGTCGGAATCTTGAGTCCATATGGTTGCTCCGTATACCTGTGCGGTTGCTACTATGATGCTGTCAGCCATAGGCAGGTGGTGGTCAATACTCATTTTTGCTGCCAGGATGGAGATGTTTGACGTAAGGTCTACTACAGAACCCTGCTGCATGAGTGCTACCGATTGAAGGGCATCAGATTCGTTGCGTTGGCGGAGAACCACCTTGAAGACCTCATAGATCGTGATGGTAGGGACAAGAATATCTGCTGTTTCTTGAAGAGGCCGGGAAAAGAAAGAGGCGTTGGGACCATCCGAAAAGTATTCAAGCCAGCCGGAAGAATCGATAATGTTCATAATCTATCAGGATCTCTTTTTACCGTGGTATCTATTCCTTTGAGAAACCCTTTCATTTCCGAGATGTTTCTCAGAGGGATCATCTCGATTCTGTTGCCATAGATAACCATTTGAACCTTTTGCCCCGGCGATAGCTTCAAGGCATCTCGAAGTTTCTTAGGAATCACAACCTGGAATTTTGGGGAAATCTTAACTGCTTCCATACTTAATCTCCATCGATAGTAGTTTTGTAATATTATAGCCGATATCGTATGGCTACACAAGTAGTGTTTCTATTTTTAGATAACACGGTGGTCACCGGCGTGGCGCGACGTTTAGCCTCGTCCGGTGCGCCTGCTGGTTGGGCAATCACTGCCTTCTGCCTTTTCAATTTTTTCCCCTTGTCACGTGTAAACCTCCGCTGGAGTAAGAGTTTGTCACGTTTGTCAACTACGTCCCTGACCTCCTTACTATGCCCACAGGTTACGACGATTGCGTCAACGGAATGGTGTCGCTTTCCACCTGACCATACAGTGCGTCTATCTCCTGTTGAATGCTGAGGGTGTGGCTCAGGGACGTAACAATCCGGCAATAGGTGCGGATGTCGCCCAGCTCCAGCCGCCTCTCCATTCGGTCCTTCAACCACTTTTCACACACCTGGTAGCCGCCCACTTGATACGCCCATACCTCGGCCGACACGGGAGCGAAGTACTGAGTTGCGTTGATGCAGACGCGCTCCTCCGTTGGCTCGTACCGCAATCCCTCTTTTCTGTCTTTGGCAACGTGGTTGTCACCCGTTCCCTCATAGCGACAAACGGGGGGATCCAGTTCCGGTGATCGCAGAAGGTGCAGGTCTGTCAGCCTTTTGCCGAGCGCGGCAAGCCGCTGCAACAAACCCACGTTCGCGGTAAACGGAATCCTGGGGAAATCCCTTCGCAAGAAGTCGGCGTACTTCTTTCGATACGTAGTTGCGTAGAGTACGGCATAGACGTAATAGAAAATAGTCTCCGGTGACGGGTCTTGCCCGTATGCCTGTGCCAACGCCATTACGGCCTTGGGGTTGAGGTTTGGCCGCCGCTGCCGGGGCTCAAGGTGTGCGAAGAGGCCACCGTGGTCATCCGGATAAAGATAGAGAGGAAAATAGTAGTTGATGTCATAGGCAGCCACGGACTTATGCGCTCCGACGATG
>Ga0187854_10003450_pt1 | contig 12524 bp, 10 predicted proteins | sample June2016WEW_6_15_FD_132445 | JGI IMG/M metagenome (GOLD analysis project Ga0187854, IMG submission 132445) | Peatland microbial communities from SPRUCE experiment site at the Marcell Experimental Forest, Minnesota, USA - June2016WEW_6_150 | ecosystem: Environmental > Terrestrial > Soil >...
GGAAGGCGGCTCGTCCCTCGCAGCTCCCGCAGGCGGCCTGAATCTGCTTCAGCGTCCAGCCAACCCTCCATCCTATCACGCCCGTCCCGCCGGAACAGGAGGACCCTGCTTTACCGCTTACGAATGAACTGTTCCATGAGCCGGCCCAAGCCCATGCGCTGGATGCTCGCCAAAGTGGAACGGTAGCCGTCCACGGCCTCGCCCAAGGTGTGCCGGCTGAGCTTCCGGGCAGCCTCGGCGTATTCGCTCGTGACGGCCAGCAGGGACACGCGTCGCCCGGTTTCCCGACAAAGGCCGTCCAAACGTTGGAGTGCGGCCAAGACATGATTGTCCTGCCGGGCGGTCAAAGCGGCGGTTTGCGAGCCGGCGGCAATGTCCCGCACCAAGTCCGTGGCGTCTATGGCATGGGCATGCGCCGCTTGGCGCCCACGCGAGCGGCAACCCGGTAAAAGGGGTGATTCTTGCTCCCACCGCAGGTTTTGCCCTCGGCTTTCCGGTGCCGGATGACGACCGGGAATCTCATGGCCTTGCCGCCGGATTCGGGCGGATTCTGTGCGCCCTCAGTGCGGTGTGGACAGTTGGCCTGGTTTTGGCAACCGGCGGAATCCTTGCTTTCGCCAGGTTTTTCCGCAGGAAAGAAGTGGTCGGGGCGGTGAGATTTGAACTCACGACCTCTTGTACCCGAAACAAGCGCGCTAGCCAGGCTACGCTACGCCCCGAACCAGTATTACTGAGGAAAAACGATGGTTTTTGAATCCCGTTTGACAATCTGATACTGCCCGCATGAAACCACATCGGATGCCCGCCGATTCAGGCCCTGAGTCCGGCTGGCAAACGACGCCGCATACAAACTTGATCCGTTACGAACCATCAGGCACGTATTTTGCCCGGTTCCGCGTGAAGGGCAAGCTCTTTCGTCGAAGCTCTTTCGTCGCGTCGGAGCTTTCGTCGAACCGACGGATTCCCAGGGTCATTGACCTTTGGCGCGGAGCCTGGGCCGGCGTGAGGTCCAGCCGGCATGAAAAAGCCCGCGTTCCGTCGGGTTCGCGAGCTGGGTTAACAGAGAGCGTCTATGGCGTGGGGACCTTTTCCTTCGCCGCCGCCTTCAAAAGTTGCTCGTCAAAGGTGGCCAGAATTGCTCCGCGCCGTTGCGCCAATTCCAAGTAGGCGGCATCGTAGATCGTCAGGCCATGTTCCCGGGCCAGGGCAAAAGTCCGCGCCGGAATTTGTTCGGCGGTTTCCTCGTCCTCCTCGAACGGCAAGGCATTCACCAAAGACAGGGCCAGGACAACCTGCTCCGGCGTGATTCTTCCTCGCCGCTCGGCCATGAGCAGTCCATTGCCGATTTCCAGCCACCAGTGGACGGGAATCCATGCCTCGGCGCCGTTTTCAACCGCGGCACGGATGGCGGCGGCACGCGGCGTGGTTTCATCCGGCAGCAGCCACGCCAGCGCGACGGAGGGATCAATCACGCAGGCCATTAAAACCGCCTCCCGCGGTTGATCAGGTCTTTGAGACCGGTTTTGTCCTTTGACCTGGGGAGACTCTGCCGCAAGGCATCCATCTGACGGAAGATGGAGGCGACGTGTTCCCGCGACGGGCGATCGGCCGGAACCAGCCGCGCGACCGGCCGGTCGTGGTTGGTGATGGTGATTTCCTCGCCCTTGGCGACACGCTCAAGAAGTTGGGACAAATGCGTCTTGGCGTGAAAGGTGCCGACAAAGGCGCCGGAGCGGCGAGAATGGTTGGAAGTTGCGGGCATAAATAAACTAGTTAGAGACTAGTTTAACATGAAAATCGGGGTGGTCAACACGAATCAAAGAGGAAAAGACAACGGGAAGCCCCCTTCACTGCCAGTCCCGGTCGCCAAACAGGGCGATGACGAGTCTGGGCCGGTCCGGAGAAACCCACTACCGGGGTTACCCCCAGCCGGTCGGAGAACATTTGAAGTATCTGGTGTTCGCCAGGGGCGATCCCCTCGCGGCGCTGGCGTGGTTGCGGCAGCGCGGCGCCACCCTACCTGGTGGGCACACCCAAGAGCCAGTTGAAGGCGCATCAGGCCGCGCTGCTCGAAACTACCGGCTGGCAGGGAGCGCGCCCCGGCTTGGAAGTCAAACAGGTCGGCACGCCCGCAGGCACCGAACAGTTCATTCTCTGTCGCAGCGCCGATCGCGCGGCCAAAGAGCGGGCCATGTTGGACCGGCAGTTGGACCGTTTGAAAACCGAGTTGAACCAAATCCACACGAGCCTGCGCCGCGCGCCGGAGGCGGACCTGGAAAAAGCCGGGCGGCGGATCGGACGCTGGTTGGGCAAATATCCAGCGGCCGCTGGCGTGTTGACCGTACCCTGGAAAAGGATGAGGGCGCTCACGCCTGTGGATTGGCGATCACCGAGCGGGCCGAGAAACTGGCATGGTCGCGGCTGGTGCACGGGGCCTATCTGTTGCGCACCAACCATCCGGGGGGGCAACCCGGCGGCGACTTGGCGGTGGTATATTATGAACCGGGGTGGATTTACGTCACGTATTTACCCACCCTTCGTTTGATTAAGGCGGTGCAACCTGCATTTTTCGGTCTGTCGGCAGGCACGAATTGTCAATTGCGCGTTTCGGGCGATTTGAATTCGTGGACCAACCAAGGCGCGCCGTTCATTGCCACAAACAGCAGCATGGTTTATCCGCAGTATTGGGATGTGGACGATTGGAACCAGCTTTTCTTCCGGTTGCAGATTTCCCCGTGACAAGGCAATCAATTTGCGCTTACCAAGCATAAGGGGTTTCCACACCGATTGGCCGTCACTTCCGGCGAACACACCGGAATCCGTTTGAATCCATGGTCAGACACACGTCGGTCAAACCGGCTTCGTCGCAATTCCGCACCCAGGAAGTGCAATTGCCCGCGCTGCTTGACCACGCGCCGCCCCGCAGCACCCGCTTTTCGCCCTGCTGCGGGCCGCGTGGATTGTCGGCCGGGCTTTCCCGGTAATACTTGGCTCCGTAGAAATCGTTGCACCATTCCCAAACATTTCCGGCCAGGTCGTAGAGTCCCCAGGCATTGGGCTTCCGCTGGCCGGCAGGGTGAGGCTTGGACTGGGAATTGCCTTCAAACCACGCAAAGGATTTCAGCGCGTCGGCATCGTCCCCAAAATAGAAGCGCGTGCTGCTGCCCGCCCGGCAGGCATACTCCCACTCCGCCTCCGTGGGCAGGCGGTATCCGCTGGCCGAGAAATTGCACGCCCAGGTATTGGTGTCGTAGCAGGGTTTCAGACCTTCTTGCAGCGATCGCGCGTTGCAAAACTTGACGGCGGCCGACCAGGTGACCTGTTCCACCGGGTTCGCGGGATTCTTGCGCCGGGCGGGATTGGTGCCGGTAACTTTCTCATAGACTTGCTGGGTGATCTCGTATTGATCCACGAGAAACCCGTCCACCTTGACCGGGTGCGCCGGCTTTGTGTCGCTCGCGCCCTCGTTTGAGCCCATGATGAACTGGCCCGGGGGGATGGACACCATGGCCAGGCCGGACGCAGTTTGGGTGACTTGCGTCCCGGCGGGCTGGGTTTCCCCGGTTTGGCGGCCGCAACTGCTCAGGACGCCCACCGCCAGAGCGGCAGCGAACAGGTTCCTGATGGCGTGCGACCATCCGGAGGAAACGCGTTTCTGCCGGCCCCGGATCGGAGCCGGAACCGGGCTGACCAGCGCATCCTCGTCCAGCGCTCCTTGCTTAAGCTCATCTTCCCAAGGCATGTCGGTAAGGTGTTGGACTACGGCTCGAAGAAGTACAATGTGCGGCGCGATTCCCATCGGGTCGGCTGCCGCAGGACCCTGCGCGATGCGTCCCAGATGTGTTTGGCAACCACCGCCTTTTCCGGAGCATCGCCGCATTGCAACGCGGCCGTTTGCGTCAGCCTCATAACCAGCCGGTTGTAGTGGCGACAAAGGTCGTCCTGCGAGCCAGCCGTGCCTCTCACGTCGAGGTCGCCGCAATCGAAACCGTCGCCTTTGCCCTCCTGCAAAAGCTTCTTCATGGCGTCGGTCTTTTTCTGCACGGACGAAAGCGGCGTCTCATAGATCTCCTTCGATTTGGAGTGAGCCTCGGCGACCAGGCCTTCCAGCTCGGTGAGATAATCCCGCAGCTCCGGATGCGCCAGCTTTTCACTGGCGAGGTAATTCTTCATCTGGCCGAAAAAGGTCCCGTATTGATCAACGCGGCCGCGAATCTCCCGGATGAATTCATAGAGGTGGGTGGCAAGGTCAACCCCGAGAGTTGCCTTCTCCTCCTGCTTGATCTTCGAAAGCCGGGTTGTCGTGGCGCAAACCGGCCGGTCAAATATGAACTGGTCGGGCGTGGAGTATTTCAACTTTCTGATCCGGTTGGCGCCAAAGTCAAGCAAGGCCGCCGCCTTTGCCGGACCGAGGGCTTGCTCGAGAATCTCGGCGGGCGAAAAGAGATCCGCCGCCGCTGGTTCCAGGAAGTAGATCAGCGCTTCACCATTGGGAATAAAACTCTTCTCAAAATGAAAGATGGTGCGCGCTCCGTCGAAGAAGAAAGGATAGTGGTTCCAGTCCTCGAACCAGGCTCCCCACATCCTCGTCTTCGCATTAGCGATCGGGAACGAGTAGTCCATGCACGGCTCGCGAAAAGACGGCGGCCCGCCCGGCGTCACAAAAAAGTGACCCATCCAGCGGGCCGGAAAGGGACGCTCCCATGGGATCGGAACGTATTCTCCGAGCCAATCCTCCTTCAACGACTCCCGGTGCCAGATGCCGGCGTGCTCCACAAAGGAAAGCGAGAATCCGTTTTTCTCCGTGGCAATTGACAGCGAGTCAATCAGGCGGTTTTCCCCTTCACCCGAAAGACCCAGAGAAACCGTCTGGGAGTCGCTCTCCCAAGCGGCGACGAACATGCTGTCGCTACCGTCCACCAACCCCACAAACCATTGCGTGGAAGGGATGCTGAACTCATTTCCGCCCGGCATCTTTGCCGGCGCATAGCGGATGTCTGTTCCGACAAATGAAGGCAGAAGACCATAGCGGAGGTGGCAATCCCGCACTTGAAACCGCGGCACCTGGCTGGCCTCCACGGTCAGCAGGCCTTTGCGGGTGAACCAGGCGACGTAGGAGCGATCTCCCGCTTCGGAGCTAACACGAATACCCATCCGGTCGTTCTCGTGGAGCACGGTGCATTTGGCCCCGGGGAGGACGGGCGATGGAGCAAGGACGCACCGCTGTTTGAGTGTGCCTTCCTGCAACGCGTAAATGATCAACCCGCCATCGCTCTTGCGCACCGCGCCCGCGAGATGCCGGCCTTGAACAACGGGGGTTCCCGCAAAGACGTGTGCCGGGCTCTCCACTGGGGACCACTGACCCCTGGCGGACCGATCGAACAGGGGGCCAGGCTCCCTGTTCGCATCCCATGCCGTGAGGGGCGCGAGTTCGGCCGCGGGCTTGGGCTCGCAGCGGATCAACTCGAAATCATCGGCGATGATCGGCGATTCCATCTCGCCGCCGGTGCCGTGATAGAGCTGAAATTCCTTCGACAGGCCACCCAGCGTCAGCGTCAGCGACCCGTTTTGATTCAGGACACAGAAGTTCTCGATTTGCACCCATTGGCCGCGCGGCACCTTGATCTCGGCGCAAGTGTACCCGGCCCAGGGCTGATCGGAATCCTGGAGCAGGAAGGTGACGGGTTGCTCGGATGCGGATTTGACCCAACCGCGGGCCAGGTAGGCTCCCGCTGGTACGGAGTCGAGTCTTTGTTCCAACGCGGTGTGGGCCGGGATGGCGATGGCGTGCCGCCCCTCATGGATCTCCGTGTCGGTAAGCACGGCCTTCCCCACGCTGTCGTTCCGGGTGACCCAGCTTGGCGGGTGAGCGGCGTTGGGGGCGGTTTCTTCAAAACCTGGATTCTTCAGCAGATTCTGTTCTGCAATGGCCCCGCGGGTCGTGACCAGCAGGCCGGAAGACAAGACGATGGCGACGGCCCAGGCGGCGAATCTTTGAACCCGCCGGGCGCGGGAGGCTGCGACCGTGTGTTTCATGAGGCCCCTTTCCGAAGCGAATGTGGCAATTTCCTGGCTGAACTCAGCGTGCATCGCTCCGATTGAATCTGGACTTATGGGATTATTCAAGTGAACTGCCCGGTAACATCGCATCATCATTCCAGCCACCTCCGGAAGCGCTCGTCCGCGTAAACACGTTTGGCCAGCAGCTCGTAACCCTCGGTCAGTGGATGGCTGGCATCGGCATACAGCCCGCTGGGTAAAATCTCCGGGACGACGGCGGGAACCTGGTTTTGCTGCAGCCAGGTCGCGATGCCGTCGCGGAGTTTCCGATAGGCTGGCCGGTTGTCCTCCGCCAGGAGGTGCTCGTTGAACGGACCCAGCACCACCAGTACGTCGTTTCCTCGCGCCCGCAACCGGACGAGCAGGCGCTGGAAGGCGCGCCACTGGAGGGAGGTGTCGAGATCCACCCAATCAAAGCGGGTGGTGCCCTGGCCATCCGTGGACCAGGCTTTGTGCCGCGGACTCCTCGGCCCGCGCTGGGGATCGTCCGGCGGAGCGGCTGGAACCGTCAGCGAGATTTGCGCCAGCGGGTTCCGGTCGGCGTTTGGGTAACGTGCCGGACTGCCGCCATCATCTTCGAGGGTCCAACTCAGGACGCTCTTTTGACCGAAATAGGCGTTCTGCAAATGCGCCACCCATTGCAAAAAGCCGACCTCCCGCTGCACCAGCGTGCTCAATCGCTCGTTGGCATCGGCCCGGTAGCAAGGGATCCATGGCGAGAACTGCGGCACGAGCCGGGAATGGTTGAACTGTTCTTCCTTTTCGGTGCTGAGGTCAACCTTCGGGCTGGTCATCCAGAGCACGTTACAGTGCACGATCACTTTCTGATGGCGGAGCGGCCGGCTGTAGCAGGCGATCAGTCCTTCCTGCGCGAGCGGGAACAGTCCATTAAGCCCCCCGTTGATGAAACGATCCGCCTGTCCCGCCTGCTGGTTCAGGAAATGGGACAAAGTGCCATTCGGCAACACGTATTCACCCCAGACAACCGAGTCGCCCAGAACCATGATCCGGCCGGATTTGGCCGCCTGCTCCAGTCGCCATTCGTAGAGCCAGTAGTCTTTGCTGAGCGCGTACGGGATACGGTAATCGGGCCCGGTCTCGAAACGTTCGATTCGTTTCCAAACCCCGGGCGTCAGCAGCGCCACCAGCCCGAAGAGGACGAAGGTCGCCAACCACTGTCGGGCACTCAGCCTCACCTCGTTCACGCCGAAGGGCACCGCGTTGCTGGCCGGAGCCGCCGGAGCTGCGGCAGGCTGGGTCGGGAGTGATGGGGTTTCCATATCAGAATTGGAAGTAGATGAACGCGCCGCCCCCGGAAGAACAGACGCAGAGATAGAGCAGCAGGCCGACGGCGACGCCGACCCGGATGAAACTGCTCTGGAGAAGTTCCCGAAATCTCGATTCATACAGGAATTCGTACATCCAGACGACGGCCACCAGCCCAAGCATCAGCGCGGGGAAGTAAGGATTCTGCCAGGTGGCGGTGAAGGTCCGCCGCACGATCAACAACGCATCAGCGAGCGAGTCCGCGCGGAAAAAGATCCAGGTAAACGTGACGAACAGGAAGACTCCCGCCTGCTTGAGCAACTTCGGCACCCGGTCGCGATAGACTTGCGACCGCTCCAGTTCGCGGGTGATCAACACTCCGAGGCCGTGGAGTGCCCCCCAAATCATGAAGGTCCAGTTGGCGCCATGCCAGATGCCGGAGATGAAAAAGGTGAGAAACAGGTTGCGATAGGTGTTGAGGGCGCCGCCCCGGTTGCCACCCAGCGGAATGTACACGTAATCGCGAAACCAACTCGAGAGGCTGATGTGCCAGCGCGACCAGAAATCGCCCAGCCCGGTCGCCAGGTAGGGATTGTTGAAGTTCAAGATCAGATTGAAACCCATCAACTTGGCGACGCCGCGCGCCATGTCGGTGTAACCGCTGAAGTCGAAGAAGATCTGCCAGCCAAAAGCGACAGTGGCCAGGAACAAGGCCGGCGCACCCGAGGCGCCCGGGTTGTCATAGACCCGCTCGACGTAGAACGACAGATAGTTTGCCAGCGCCAGCTTCTTGAAGAGGCCGACCAGGAAAAGCGAAGCACCATCGGTGAAATTTTGCAGACGAATGGGTGGAAACTGATGAAACTGGGGCAGCAGGTGCCGGGCGCGCTCGATGGGGCCGGCCATCAACTGGGGGAAGAAGCAAACGAAGGTGGCAAAACGCAGGAAGTTCCGCTCGCGATGCATCTTGCCCAGGTAGAAATCGATCGTGTAGCTCAGCGACTGGAAGGTGAAGAACGAGATGCCGGCCGGCAGCAGGTATTGGAAGCCGAACGGCATCAGCGTCGAGGGATCGGCCATCTTCAGCGGCAAATGCAGCCACGCGAATATGACGTTCAGGTTCTCGGCGACGAAGCGGGCGTATTTGAAAAAGAGCAGCAGCGCCAGGTTGTTGACCAGGCTGATCACCAGCCAGATCCGGCGGCTGCTGTAGAGCGCCCCCAATCCCATCAGCAGAACGATCAAGCCCAAGCCCGCCATGGTGGGCCGCAGAGTTCTGGGCCCCCAAGTTGCCAGGAGGACGATGCCGCCCGTGGCGAGCACGGAACCGGCAAAGGCGAACTTCAAAACCCGGTCATCGAACCTCAGGCCTGTCAGCCGCGCCAGCACCTCCACTTTCTGGCCTTCCTTCGGACAATGGTCCATCAGCGCCACCAGGCAAAAGTCCAGCAGCGTGGAGTACATCACCAACAGCAGGTAGTAAGGATTCCACCAGCCGTAGAAGAAGTAGGATGCCAACGTCAGCCACGGCAGCCACAGCCTCGTCTTTCGCAACGCGAAAAACCCCGGCAGGACCACCATCAGAAAGACCAGGAACGGCCAAGTGTGGAAGAGCATCCAGCCGGAAAGAATTGAGGGCAGGCGCCCGGGCTATTTCGAACTCCTCAACGGTTGCAGATCCTCGGGGCTGATGCGCCGCACACAGCGGAAGCCGCAGAAGTCAGTCGCAAAACAAGCATCAGTGTCTCCCGTCCGTTCGCCCTGGCGGGCGGTCGCCGCGCATTGGCCCGGGCTGGATTTCCAACTTCCCCCGCGGATCACCCGCTTCACATCTTTGCCCGGATTGGGCGGCCCGTGCGGATCGGTCACCGGGCTCTCTTTATAATAGGTCGGACTATACACGTCCTCGCACCACTCCGCCACGTTGCCGTAAAGGTCGCAAATGCCCAAGCCATTTGGCTTTTTCTGTCCCACCGGGTGAGTTTTCTGGTCCGAGTTTTCACCCAGCCACGCATATTGGCGAAGCTTGTCGGCCCGTCCGAAGTCGTACGGGCCGTCCGTGCCCGCGCGGCACGCGTATTCCCACTCCGCTTCGGTCGGCAGGCGGTAGCCGTTTGCCGTAAAATCGCAGTCCCAGTCAACGGTCTTTTCGTTGTAGCACGGCTTGAGACCCTCCAGCAACGAACGTTCGTTGCAGTAACGCTTCGCGTCCCGCCAGCGCACGCGCTCGACCGGCTTTTGGGGGTTGTCCTGCCAATGAGAAGGGTTGGGCAACTGCGCCTTGGCGAACAGCTCGTGCGTGACCTCGAACTTGTCCATGAGAAGAGCGCTGACTTTGACTTTATGTGCCGGGGCCTCGTCCGGGTTGCCCCGATCGTTGCCCATCATGAATTCGCCGGCGGACACATAAACCATCGCAACCCCCGATTGGGTGATGACCTCGACTCCGCTGGAGTCCCCGGCGTTTGTCTTCGTGCCCGGACCTGCGGGCTTGCCGTCGCCCTGGGCAGGGGACTTTTCGCAGGCAGTGAAAAGCCCGGCCACGACCGCCAGCGTTAGGAAACGAATCACATTCATTTTACTTGGAATAGCCATCCTGGTGGCGGGTTGGTGCGGTCTGGATGGTTCCGTTTCAGGGGCGCGGCCGGAACCACGCGGGTTCTTTGTTGCTGAAGCCGTTGGTCGTGAGCATGAAAAAGTCCGCTTCGGTGGCTTGTTCCAGGTCCAGTTTCGCTGCCCGATCAGCCTTGACCACACCGATATTCCATCCCTTGGCATACACCCCGTGGATTTCCGCGGCGGCCAGGTGGGTCCCGGGTTTGGTCGGATCACCACCGCTATCGGGCCCGCGGCTGAAGGCCAGGAACTGGCTGTCGGGCGACCAATCGACATGGTAAATCTTGTTCTTCTTGTCTTCGATGTGAACGGCCCACGGACCCACGGCCGGTTCGTCCGCCTCGAGGTTGATCGACGCGGCGGCGAGGTCGGAATCCTCGGCCCCCCACGCGACCTGCTTGCCATCAGGGCTGAAACACGGCCGGCAGCCGGGAATCTGCAGGTTGACGATCTTGTTGCCGCGGGCCTCGATCAACACAATCGCATGGCCAAAACCCATGCCCGCATGGACGGTCGCCACGATCCACTTGCCGCTGCTTGACCAGTTCGGATTGTAGAGGTGCCACAAGTTGGTGTTGTTCACGTGCTGCTCCACCTTGCCGGTGGCCAGGTCGTAGAACTTCATCCCCCGCGTCGAGAAATCAATCACGTCGAACCGGGGATATTCCTGCGGCAGAAAACCGATGACCTTGCCGTCCGGACTCCAGAACGGTTCCCGCGCATATTCCGCCACTTTCTTCCGGTTCCGGCCGTCAATATCCATCACGTAAACGCTCCGAACCGTGTCCCGGCCTTCCCCCACGTCGGACACAAAACACATCTTTGTGGCATCGGGCGAGATCTGCGGGTAATGCTCGTGCTCCTTGGGTGTCTGCGTCAGATTCACCGGGTTGGACCCGTCGGCGTTCATCACGAAGAGGTCCGAATTGTCATCCACGTAACTTTCGTAGGCGATCTTGAATGGCGACGTTTTCAACAGGTCACGCAGCGGGGTTTGGGCGTTCGCCGGCACGGCGCCGGGCAAGACCAGCAGCAGGACCACAGGCACCCAGGCAAAAACGGATGGCAGGTTGCCGGAAGTGCAACTCAAGACATTGACCCTGTTTCGATACCGCATCCGTCAACCCTGCCGGATGACCACGCGGTGTTCAAACCAAAAACGACAACCGGCGGGCGGCGTCGGGGCAGGCTGAAAGGGTGAATTCCCCGCCGGAACCATGCCACCTTCCATCCCGCGTCATGGTGCCTGACCCGGCCGCAAAGGAATCGAGTCAAGCTGATCGTGTCTGTTTGGTGATGGCAACAACCGCGATATGGAACGCTCAATCTCGAGCTGAAATCTTATTCAGGATAGGAGCTTCCTTGGGCAACGGCAACGCGCCAATGTCAATGAGGTCCGTGCCGCCTGCGGGCAGTTCGATGCACTCGCTTCGATGGCTGGCCATGCACCTTGTCATTGCGTGTCGGTTAAGATTGTCGGGTCAGTCCGTGCCGGGCGGCGGTTGCTGGTCGGCGAACTGGTCGTCGTCGCGCAGTTCCTTCTTCAACCGGTAAAGTTTCGCCTTGAGTTTCGCGACGGTGCCGGCCTGCGCGGGATCGTCGTAGATGTTGTTTAGTTCATACGGATCATGGACCAGGTCATAACATTCCCATTGGTTCTTCTTCCAGAAACAGATCAACTTGTGCGTTTCCGTGCGGACGCCGTAGTGGGCGCGGGTGTTGTGGTCGCCCGGATCGTGGTAATAGCGGTAATAAAAACTCGTGCGCCAGCCGGTTGGATGTTCGGCCTTGAGCAGCGGCAGCAGACTGCGGCCCTGCATTTCAGCGGGGATTGGCAACCCCGCCATGTCCATGAAAAGCGGTGCGAAGTCCGCGTTGATGGCCAGCGCGTTCTGCACGCTGCCCGGTTGAACGACGCCCGGCCAGCGGACGAGGAACGGCATTTTGATCGAGTCCTCATACATGAACCGCTTGTCGTAAAGGCCGTGGTCGCCGAGAAAGAATCCCTGGTCGCTGGCATAGATGACCACGGTGTTGGTGGCGAGGCCGTGCTGGTCGAGCCAGTCGAGAAGACGGCCCACGTTATCGTCCACCGACTGGACGCAGGCGAGATAATCCTGCATATAGCGCTGGTATTTCCAGCGGTTCAAAGCGTCGCCGGTCAGCCGGTTGGTTTTGCCGTTCGCCACGATTTCCACCTCCGTCGGTTTGACGCCCAGCCACTGGTTGCGGGCCGGGCCGGCCAGGCCGGCCGGCGGCGTCAGCTTCAAATCGCGCCGTGTCAGGTCGTAAAAAACCTTCTGTTCGCACTCGCGGATGGCGTCGGTGCGCGTGACATAGTCATCGCGCAGCGTCGGCGGCTCCGGGATTGCTTTGCCGGCAAACATTGCCTGGTGCCGCTCGTCCGGTTCCCAGTCGCGGTGCGGCGCCTTGTGGTGCAGCATCAGGAAAAACGGTTTTCCGGGCGGCCGGTTTTTCAGGAAATCAATGCCCAGGTCGGTAATGACATCGGTGACATAGCCTTTGATCGTATGCCGGCCGCTTGGGTCAATGAAAACCGGATCGAAATAGACGCCCTGGCC
>Ga0187854_10003456_pt1 | contig 12516 bp, 8 predicted proteins | sample June2016WEW_6_15_FD_132445 | JGI IMG/M metagenome (GOLD analysis project Ga0187854, IMG submission 132445) | Peatland microbial communities from SPRUCE experiment site at the Marcell Experimental Forest, Minnesota, USA - June2016WEW_6_150 | ecosystem: Environmental > Terrestrial > Soil >...
AAAACGGGCTCCAGAGACCCAAACGAACCTCGCAGATCCCTGCGGATCAGCCCAAAACGGCCAGCGATCAGCTCGCCAGAGAACCGGAAAGCAAAAAACCAGCGTTTTTCCGCAGCCTGTTAAAGCCCCCGACTGCGTGGGGCCCGATCATGCTGAAGCTCCGACCCCCTTCACAACTTCCTCAAGCGCAGCGTTTCAAATTAGGACACTACCCATTCGTCAGGGGACCCCATGGGACAAAAGAGTCTGAGCCGCCACGAGCTACCCCGGAAGCTGGGGTGGCTGGATGCAACCATGATTGTGGTCGGGATCGTCATCGGGTCGGGCATCTTTCTGCTGCCCAACCTGATTGCTCGAAACCTGCAATCCCGCGGGGCCATTCTTGCGGCCTGGATCATCTCCGGATTGCTTTCCTATTTGGGGGCGCTGGCTTACGCCGAGTTGGGCGCGATGCTTCCCGCGACCGGTGGGCAATACGTTTACCTGCGCGAAGCCTACGGCCCGGCGTGTGCCTTCGTCTGCGGGTGGACCTTCATGCTGGCCGTGCTGTCAGGTGGCATCGCTTTCCTGGCGGTAAGCTTTTCGATCTACGTCGCCCAGTTCGTTCACCTGACGCTGGTGAGTTCGAAACTCCTCGCGCTGGCGCTGATCGCCACGCTTTCGGCCGTCAACTACGTGGGAGTGCGAGAAGGCGCGGTGGTTCAGGTTACCTTCACATTTCTGAAGATCGCGGGCCTGGTTCTGCTGATCGGAAGCGCTTTTCTCAGCCCCCTCGCCGTCCCGGCGGTGCAATCGGTGGCACAACCCGCGTTTTCTCTCGCGCACTTTGGCACGGCGATGATCGCCTGTCTGATGGCCTATAACGGCTGGACGTACATCAGCTTTGTGGCGGGAGAGGTGAAGCAACCGGCCAAGAACCTGCCCAGGTCTTTGACCCTGGGGATGGTGGTGGTCATGGCACTGTATGTGCTCGCCAACGTCGCCTATCTGAAGGTCATGCCGATTTCGCAGATTGCAACAACGGCGCGGGTGGGGGCCGCGTTGGCCGAGCGGACCATGGGGTCAACCGGCGCCCTCCTAGTCTCGCTGACCGTGCTGATCTCGATTGTAGGGGCGATCAATGGCTGCATTCTCACCGCAGCGCGCATCCCCTTCGCCCAGGCCCAGGACGGCCTTTTCTTTCGCCGTTTCGGCCGCGTCCACCCGCGATTTGAGACACCCGGGTTTGCCATCGTCATTCAAGGCTTCTGGACCGCGGTCCTGGTCATCAGCGGGTCTTACGAGAACCTTTTCTCCTACTCGATGGTCGCAGCCTGGATCTTCTACATGCTCAGCGTGGCAGCGGTATTCTTTCTGCGCCGCAAGCTGCCGGACCTGCCGCGCCCCTACCGGATGTGGGGCTACCCTTACACGTTGGGCGTGTTCATGCTGGTCTCGGTGTGGTTCGTGGCAAATGCTTTCGCGACCGAACCCAGACCCTCCCTGATGGCACTCGGCATTATCGCCACCGGAATCCCGATGTACTTCATCTGGCGCAAACCAGCGCCGCGGCAGGAGACACCCCTGGAGGTGAAAGTTGAGCCGTAAAAAGTGCATTCCAGCCCTTGGCGAACTGTCTTGGACGTCCTGCCGTAAAGATCACGCCTGATTGCATCTTACGGTGGCCCGGATGTAGACTGGCGCGGGAGTGCCATCATGTTCACGCGCCGTCTTTTCTGCTCGCTCATCCTTCTCGCCAGCGCCACCTCACTGGCTTGCCGCAAAGCGTCGAAGCCGGACTTGATTTTTCACCACGGCAAGATCGTTACGGTGGATGCGGCATTCCGCATCGTAGAAGCGCTGGCGATCAAAGGGGACCGCATTCTCGCCGCGGGTTCCAACACCGAAATCCTCTCCCTGGCTAAGCCGGATACTCTGCGGATTGATTTACAGGGCAAGACCGTGCTCCCGGGCCTGATCGATTCCCACCTTCATGCAGTCGATTCTGCCATGTACGAGTTTGATCATCGCGTCCCCGACATGGAAACCCTCGCTGACGTGCTCAAATACATCCAGGCACGGGCCGATTCGCTCCCCATGGGAGAGTGGGTGACCTTGTCACAGGTCTTCATCACGCGACTGCGGGAACAGCGCTATCCCACCCGCGCGGAACTCGATCAAGCCGCGCCGCGCAATCCTGTGGTCTTCAGCACGGGGCCGGATGCCGTCCTTAACTCGCTGGCCCTGAAGCTGAGCGGTATTGATAAGAACTACGAGGTTCCCGAAGGTGTGCCATGCCGCATTGAGCGCAACCCCGAGAGCAGGGAGCCCACCGGAATGCTGCGCAACTGCTCGCCCATCATCAAATCCAAACCTTCAGAAAAGCAGCCGTCCCGGGAAGACTTTCTCGAACGCACGAAAATGCTGCTGGCCGACTACAACTCCGTGGGGATCACGAGTATCGCCGACGGCGACACCAGCGACGCACAGGTGGAGATCTTTCAGCAGCTCAGGGCGAGAGGGGAATTATCTTGCCGGACCTTCCTGGTGCTTCACGTGGAGGCCAACGACCCATTCGACCAGATCGCGGCCCGTGTCCACCGGGCGGCCCAGAATCCGCTGCACAAATACGATGATCTACTCTGGCTCCGGGGCATCAAGTCTTACCTCGACGGAGGCATGCTGACCGGCAGCGCCTACATGCTGCAGCCCTGGGGCATCAGCAAAGTCTATTCCATCACAGATCCCACCTACCGCGGCATGCGCTATATCGAGCCCGACCCCTTGTACAAGCTGGCGCGGCTGGCCCTTGAAAACGGTTTCCAGTTCACGGTGCATGCGGTTGGCGACGGCGCCGTTCAGGCGATTGTGGAGGCCTACGAGCGAGTGAACAAGGACTTCCCGGTTCGCGACCAGCGCCCCTGCATTACCCACGCCAATTTCATGAACGCAGATATTATTCGGAAGATGAAGGAACTGGGGGTCGTGGCCAACCTGCAACCGGCTTGGCTCTACCTGGATGGCGCAACGCTCGAGAAGCAGTTCGGCGACGAGCGCCTGGCGTACTTCCAACCCTACAAGACGCTCTTCGAACAGGGCGTGATGGTGGGGGGCGGGTCGGACCACATGCAGAAGATCGGAAGCCTCCGGTCCATCAATCCGTACAATCCCTTTCTCGGTATGTGGATCACCTTAACCCGCCAGCCTCGCTGGACCGACCGCCCCCTCCATCCGGAGCAGCGGATTACCCGGGAGCAGGCCATACGGCTGTACACCCTCAATAACGCCTACCTGACCTTCGAAGAGAACCAGAAGGGATCGCTGGAAGCAAACAAGCTGGCCGATTTCATTGTTCTGGACAAGGACATCCTCACCTGCCCTTTAGACGCGGTGAAAGACCTCCAGGTCGAGCAAACCTACCTGGGCGGCCGGCTGATCTATAGCAGGCCTGGAAGCTAGATTTCAGCCTGGCATGCTTGGCGGAATCCGGCCGGGCCTGGTCCGGCAGACGCCTACACCCCGACTCCTCTCCGTGGCCGCTCCCTGCGCACCCATTCCGTATCCTGAACCGGCTCGCTGTCGAATCCAACCTCAATGGTGGTCGCCGGATCTTCCGGAGCTTTCTCCGGCAGCCCGGTGAACTGCAAACGGAATTCTTCCTGCTTGAACTCCACCTTCTGGCCTGTGGTGAAGAGCTTGGCGGAAATCGCTTTGGTCTTTATGCCACCCACGGCAATGGTACTGCCCGGCCAGTTTTCCACCTGGACGTAGAGGGTATTTCCCTTCCGCGTGAAGCCCGCCAGCACGGAATCGACCACTTGCGAGCGTTCGGTCTCATAAATGGTCGGGCCGTGCTTGTCCATCCACTTGCCGACCTCGGTCAGTCGCTGGATGGATTCCTCCGGAATCGACCCGTCTCCCTTGGGTCCTATGTTTAGAAGGTAATTACCCCCGCCCTGGGCGCACGTAATCAAATTGTTGACAAGAACCTTGCTGGTCTTCCAGTTGCTGTCGGCGCGCTGGTAACCCCAACTGTCGTTCATGGTCATGCAGGTCTCCCACGCACGACCCGCCTTTTCGGCCCGAATTTCCTGTTCCGGTGTGGAAAAGTCACCCGGCAGCCCATTCCGGTTATTCAGGATGATGTCGGGCTGGAGCTTGAAGACCATCTCATTCATCTTCTCCGATTCCCAGCCCTTCGGGTCGAGCGGCCAGTCGACGTCGTACCACAGAACATCAATCTTGCCGTAATTCGTCAACAGTTCCCGGACGAGACCATGCGTGTAGTCCACCATTCGGCGTCGGGCGGCCTCCTCCGTGGCGCACCGCGCTCCGTCCGGATGATGCCAGTCCATCAAGGAATAGTAAAAACCCACGCGGAGTCCCTCGGCACGCGCCGCCTCCACGTATTCCGCCACCAAGTCGCGTCCCGGGCCCTGCTTCGCCGCGCAGTAATCCGTCAGCTTCGTATCCCAATTGCAGAAACCCTCGTGGTGCTTGGTCGTCATCACCATGTATTTCTGGCCGGCCTGCTTGGCCAGTTTTGCCCAGGCGCGGGCAGCATTCGGCTTGGGCTTGAACTGCTTGGCGAGTAGTTCGTATTCGGCAACGGGAATGCCCTCCTCCTCCATCGCCCATTCGTGGTGGCCGTAAACGCTGTACAGACCCCAGTGAATGAACATGCCGAACTTGGCCGCGTGCCACCACTGCATGCGGCGCTCGCGGTCCGCCACGACCGCGGCGCTCTCGAGCGGGGCTGCTTCCTGGCTGCCCTGTTTTGGCTGTTCCGCCGGTTGCCCGCAACTGGTGGTCAGGCCTGCGGCGGCGAGAGTAGCTCCTCCGACTCCCAGCCACTGCAATGATTCTCGTCGCGAGATTCCATAGCTGGATTTCATTTTGTCCCCCTCTGTATTTGGGATGAATTGCTCCTCGAAGAAATCAACCTTTCCTCCCCTGCTCCCGAAGATCGCGTTGGGAGAAGATGCTAACACGTAAAGCGCGCCCAAGATATCAAAGGAAACGTTGGTTCGCCTGTCTGACGGTTTACTGAATCAAGGACCAGGCTTTTCATCCTGCGCCCGCCGAATCTGCCTTGCTGAGTCCGCCGCGGCGGACGAAGCATCTCGCCTTGGTTCGGCCCTTCCACGCAAAAACCCAGAGCAAGATCCTTCGCTTCGCTCAGAATGACAGCGAAGGGCTCAGGATGACAGTGGGCGTCGTAGTTTTCTTACAAAGATAGAATCGAATGTTATAGATTGGAAACCGTCAAGCTCCTAGAGTCAGGCTGAGCAGGTAGCGGCCGGCGGAACAGGGATTGCGGCGCTCCTTACGCAAGTCAGGCCTTCCGGACACTCACGGTGCGGTGGCTTCCCGGTCGATGCGTGCCGGCCCTGATTGATCTCAGAAAATCTTGATAGAAATTTCGATGCGAGCGGAGTAGGCTGACGCCCGGAACGAATCCCAGCCGGTGAGTTGCTGGAGACGGAGAACACCGTGGGCGGGCCGGCGCCGTCGCGGCCCAGGAAGGGGCCGTGCGCACCAAAGACTTCGTGGCGAGAATCGGCAGGGCCAAGTATTTAGGAGAGAGGACCCTGGGCATCCAGGACCCGGGAGCAACCACGGTGTCGTTGCTCTTTAAGGGCTTCAGCGGCGGTCTGCAAAAGCTGGTTCAGATCGACCCGGAAGGGCAACCCTCAGGGTGAAGCTGATCTGACTACGTGAGACGGAGGCAATCCCATGCTAAAGAAAGCTGAGAAGGAGATCGTGTGCGTAGCGCAGTTCAAAGCCAAGGAAGGCAAGGAGGCAGAACTCTTGCTGGCCCTCCACGGGCTTATTCCCGCCACCCGTCGTGAAGAGGGCAACATCCGGTACGAATTGAATCAAGCTATAGACGACCCGCGAACCATCACCTTCATCGAAAAGTTCGCCAGCCAAGAGGCCTTCGACTACCACTGCAATACACCATACATCAAGGATTTCTTTGAAAGTGTTCCCCCCAAGCTTGTGGAAACGGTCGTGGTGACACTTTACAAGGAAGTTCTCCCGTAAGAGGCGCCGTGGGCGGGACTGAGAGCCCCAAGGCCAGGAACGCTTCTATGCTCGGAACGAAAATCTCGAAATTGGGAACACCCGCGTTGCTGATGGACCTTCCGGCGATGGAAAGGAACCTCGCAACGATGTCGGGGTTCTTTCGAGGCAGGACGGCGAAACTGCGCCCCCACCTCAAGAACCACCGGGTTCTGGCGCTGAGCAGGGCTGCAGAACCTTATCATCGGTCAACCCATTGAGAGGAGGATACAGAGCATGCAACGACGCGGCTTTCTAAAACATGCCTTGACAGGAATCGGAGCGGCTTGGGTCGGCGCCCCAATATCTCTGGCTTCTTTTGCCAGACCCTCGAGCCCCCTGGCCACGGACGACAATGAAGTCCCCGGCTGGGGTTCCTCGCGCTGGCCGGCCACGGGTCCGCTAAGGGCCAATCCTGCGAACCCCCGGTACTTTACGGATGGCAGCGGGCGCGCAATTTTCTTGACCGGCGCGCATACCTGGGCGAATTTACAGGATATCGGCATGCCCCCCGTGCCGCGCTTCGACTGGCCGGCCTACCTCGACATGATGGTGAAACACAACCACAACTTCATGCGCTTCTGGCACTGGATGCAAGCGGCGTACGCGCCCTGGACGGATGAGAAGATTCTCTTCGAACCGCTTCCCTACCTCCGCCCAGGCCCGGGCCTGGCGCTGGACGGGCTGCCCAAATTCGATTTGACGAAATTCAATCCGGAGTACTTCGACCGGATGCGCTCGCGCCTGATGGACGCCCGCGAGCACGGCATCTATGCGGCCGTGCAACTCTTCCAGAGCTTCAGCGAAAAAAAGAAGGACGACCTCTGCGACCCCTGGCCGGCGCATCCCTACAATCCCAAGAACAACCTCAGCGGCTTCAATGGCGAGGAGGGCAACTCGGGCATGGTCAGCCTTTACCGGCCCGAGGTGCGGGCCATGCAGGCCGCCTACCTGCGCAAGGTCATCGACACCGTGAATGATCTTGACAACATCCTTTACGAAGTCATGAACGAGGGCGGCAACCGGGATTGGGACTGGTGGGTCGTGGACTTTGTGCACGATTACGAAAGCCAGAAGGGAAAACGGCATCCCATCGGAATAACCGGGTGGAATTCGGAAGGGCTGAAATCAATGCTGGAAAGCCGTTGTGATTGGGTCTCGCCCGGCGGTGATGATGGCGAATACTTCAAGTCCGACCCTCCCGCCTGGGACGGCAAGAAAGTGGCCGTGCTCGACACCGACCACCTCTGGGGCCACGGGGGTACCCCGGCGTGGGCCTGGAAGAGTTTCTGCCGCGGCTACAATACGCTGCTGATGGACTCCTGGGTTCCGATCCCCGGGCACCCCTGCGGAGAAGTGAATTGGGCTTCCCGTGCCGGCTACCCCACTCGCGACTTGAACCGCGCGGATGCCTGGGTCTGGGAACCGGTCCGCAAGGCGATCGGCAACACGCGCACCTGTGCAAACAGGATGCATCTGGTGGAGATGACTCCCCACGACGATGTGGCGTCCACGAAGTATTGTCTCGCCAGCCCCGGGCACGAGTACCTGGTCTATGTTCCAGAAGGTTACGAAGTGACCGTGGATTTGTCCGCGGCGGCGAGGAAGTTCGAAGTCGAGTGGATGCATCCCGTGGAAGGACATGTAACGGGAGGAGGCACCATTGCGGGTGGCAGTAAGCTCGAGCTCATGGTACCCTTCCCTGGCCCGGCTGCGCTATACCTGCGTGGCGTGTGAGCCCCGACCTGTGACTCTTCACTTCATCCGCTGCCCCGAGTTTGTCAGCGGAGTTCTGAACCTTTAATCCCTCCGGTAAGAACGGAGCGACGCGGGCAGGGGTGCGTCCGACCCAGCACGCTCGAGGCCCTCTCGGTCTCAACATTCCTGGGGTAGGTCGCGAATCCCAAACGGAGGAAACAGTGGACCCATCAGAACTGCGCCGAAATGTCGAGGAGTCGGTCCAACGGACGGCGGTGATTGACATTCACACCCATCTGTATCCGGCCAGTTTCGGAGGGCTGTGCCGATGGGGAATCGACGAACTTCTGACCTATCACTATCTGGTGGCAGAACTGTTCCGCTCGGCCCCGGTGAGCCCGCCGCAGTTCTGGGCACTGACCAAGCCCCAACAGGCGGACTTGATCTGGGAAACCCTTTTCGTAAGGAACACTCCGCTTTCCGAGGCAACCGCCGGCGTGGTGACGGTCATGACGATGCTGGGTCTCGATCCCTCCCAGGTCAACCTGAAAGAGGCGCGCCTTTACTTTGCATCGCTCAACCTCGACCAGCATGTTGAACGAGTCCTGGATCTCGCCAAGGTTTCGGAATTAGTGATGACGAATGATCCCTTCCATCCCCAGGAAAGGAACCTGTGGGAGCAAGGCGCCTCGTGCCCCGAGCGTTTTCATCGCGCTTTGCGGCTGGACCCCCTCCTCAATGACTGGGGATCGACCCAGGCCCTGATCGCAGCCCAAGGGTTCGAGACCGGCAAGCAGTTGTCACCGCAACGCCTCAGCGAAACGCGCCGCTTTCTCGACCAGTGGATTGCGCTGCTGCGCCCGGTCTATCTTGCGGCCTCGCTGCCGTTTGATTTCACCTACCCCGACGACTCTCCGCGCACTACCCTGCTGCACGGGGTCGTCTTTCCCACCTGCCTTCAGCACGGCCTTCCCTTCGCCATGATGATTGGCGTGGCGCGGGGGACAAACCCTGACCTCGGTGAGGCCGGCGATAGCCTGGGATACGCCGACACCGCTGCCGTCGAGCGGATTTGCCGGGAGAACCCCGGAGTGCGCTTTATGGTCACCATGCTGTCGCGAGAGAACCAGCATGCCCTGTGCGTGGCCGCGCGAAAGTTCAGCAACCTGCTGCCGTTTGGGTGTTGGTGGTTCCTGAACAACCCCTCGATTGTGGCAGAGGTCACTGCCGAGCGCCTGGAATTGCTGGGCGCCAGTTTCATCCCGCAGCACTCCGATGCGAGGATCCTGGAACAGTTGCTTTACAAATGGGCCCACTCCCGTCGCACCATCGCCCGCGTCCTCTTCGATTCCTACCTCCGCTTGCTCGATCAGGGCTACCGCGTGACGAGGCAGCAAATCGATCGGGATGTCGCACGGATGTTCTCCGGCAATTTCCGCAGTTGGATGGGTCGGCCTGAGTCCAACTAAGGGAGCAGGACCACCGCTCCGACCGGAGTCACCGGGCTCCTGCTGCGTCGTACGACGCCGGGCCTCCCCGACGCTGCCTGGGAACCCTGCAATGGTGGCGGTCGGAGCCTGCGCTGACGCAGGAAGCGACCGCCGGCTTCTGATTCCTTGGATTCCGGCGCTCCCCGCAGGGCACGGGGCAGGCGCCGGGCGCCGCTACAGCAAACTGACCCACTACTAATAAATCGTCAAACTTGCTATAACGGTGCCTTGACAAATGGCACATATCCTGTATAAGGCTCCACAATCCCAAACTTGCCTGCCGGAGGAACCTATCCGAAACCTGTTGCGTTGCCTCACATTGGGCATTTTGCCCGTTCTCATCATGGGAACCAGCCTGGATTTACGGGCCATCACCGACGCGCCCGCCGGGGTCAACTCTGCCGACCAGTCAGCCCTGGTGGAAGCAGCCGCCTGGATTCAGCGCGACAGCCGAATTGAAACGGAATACCGCTACGTCATGACCTGCAAGCTGCGCCTGCTTTTCTTCTGGGTCGGGCGCGATGACGTGGGGGGCGGATACATCCGCATGGGGAAGTCCGTTGAGGCACCGCCGCAGCAGATGATTCAGATCCTTTTTGGGTCGGACCCCGCCAAAGCTCCGCGCGCCATCAACCGCTGGGGCGCCGGGACGGAAATTCTGCGCAACTCAGACTCCGGCGGGCCGCCCGCGGGCGCCTTCTTCGGTTTCATGAAATCGTCGAAGGGCCAGTCCGTGGGCGCCATGCAGCACGAGCTTTCCAAGGAAAAAAGCCACGGGGACCACCTCTTTGAGGGGATCATCAGCCGCGTGGACGGGAACCGGGCGCTCTCCACCACCGTCCCCTATGTTTCGAGTCAGGACTTCGATCTGCACCATTACGCGGAGGCCGAAAAAGCCACCCTGCAACAACTGGAGAGCAGCGGAGACCGCAAGATCCGGCGTCTTGACGGCGCCGGAGAGATGCAATGTCCGCGGGTAGGGGGATTCCTGTCCACGATGCAGCAATTGGTCGACGACGCGCTTGCCGGGCGCCCTGTGCCTGCCTCGCTTTGCTACGTTTACAACGCGCGGCACTACACGGCCACCCTGCTCGGCGTCCACCCCGTGGCGCAGAGGGCCGTGCACGTCGCCCTGCGCGGAGGAGCCAGCCTCAACCCCACTTATCGAAAACTCCAGGAAGCCCACTTCGAAGTGGTGGGCAAGGAAACGGAAAGCAAATCGTCCTTCGACATTCTCATCGGCACGGAGGGCAAACTGCGCGGGGCTCCGGTCCAGATCACCTATGAACCAAACTGGTGGTTCCAAGTCATCCTCAATTTGTTGCCGGATTCCTCGCCCTCTGATGACCGCAAGGCGCCGCCGCGGCCAAAGCCGGGGGGTGGGTTGTAATCGCGCGGGCGGATAGGAGTTGAACCCCACCGCAGCGGAAAGGTTCGCTGCTTGCGCTGTCATTCTGAGCCCGCATTTTGGGCGAAGAACCCCCGTAGTTTACTCTGTTCGCCAACCCCCCACGAACTGCCGGGGTCCTTCGCGCAGTTTATCCTGAGTCAACTGAAAAGGATCCTTCGCGTAGTTTACCCTGAGCGGCAGCGAATGGGCTCAGGATGACAGACGAAGGACTCAGGATGACAGCGCGGGGCATTGGTTCTCCTGGTCGAGTTTCTGCCCATGATGGGCAGCGGAAAGGCGCGTAGCGCAGCGCGGCCAAGCCGCAAAAGAAAACCAAAAGGCAAAGGGTAAAGGGTGAAGGGTAAAGGGTAAAAGTGAAAAGCCGCCCCTCCAAGGATTATTGCTAACGCAGCCACCGGGGGCGCTGGTTGGAATTCACAACCCTTGCTCCCCAGGGCGAGGGGGGCCCTAATTTAAGAGGCGAGGGGAAAACGCTAGTTTAAATTGACAACCCTCGGTCGCCGCGGCGACAGAGGGGGACATCGATCTGGATTTACAACCCTCGCTCCCTTGGGGGAGAAGGGATTGTTGATTTGATTTCCTTGCCCTCGCCCCCTTGGGGGAGAGGGTGGCCCGCCGCCGGCGTTTTCACCAGCCGGGGCGGGAAGGGGGCCCCACGTTTTGCGGGTGGGGGTGAGGGGGTCACCCAGGAACAAATTGAGAAGCTGGCAGCGTATCGCGGCCTCGGGCCGCAACCCCACCACGCCGTTACGCAGCCCGCGACCTATGGGTATCCTATATATGAAAACCAGCTATAAATGCCACTCTCGTAGGGATGCCTGAAGAGAGCTTGCAATAAGAACAAGAAATTACGGTATGGCAATGCAGAGTTATGCGCGGAGCGCATGACTCTGCGGCGCTTCTAAGCGACCTCCCTGGCAGTCAGAGGGCAGGGGTTATGATCGCCCCCTGCGCAGCAGATGGGCCCTCGACGCCGGGAGATATGCGCTCCGGATTTGTGCCGAAAACCCAAAAGCGGCAGACTTATCCCGCTGGTAGCGGGATAACTCTGCATTGCAATACCGTGAATTCTTGTTTTTTTGGCAAACATTTTTGAACTTACTCTTGACGTGGCCGTGGCCCAGCCGCGGAGCGGCGGTAGAACGTAGCCCCGGGCGTCAGCCCGGGGTTCACGAGCACCCCTCACCCCCTTGCCCCTCTCCCCGCGCGGCGGGGAGAGGGGTGCCGGAGGCGGGGTGGGGGGCCGACTTTGCCACGGCTGGCGCCGTGGGCTACGATCTTTCGCCCGCTACGCGGGCTGGCGCAAAAAGCTTTTGCCATTTGCCCTTTGCTTTTTGATTTTCTTCTGCGGCCAGAGGCCGCGCTGCGCTCCTGAAGTCCAACCAAGCGGCCTACGACTTCCCTAGGCAAAAACTTGGCGACTTTCGGCAGGTAATCTGGGATTTGACTGCGCTACCACTTCTCGGGGCTTCGATCACTTTTCCGGTAACGCGACTAGAACCAAGTGATGGGGAATCGGTAAACCCTACGGCGTTACAGAGGGTTGATCTTGGCGGACGGTCATTTTCCGGGAAGCCAACTTTTCGTTCCGAATCCATATTGTGTGCGCCCAACACCTGCAACGCGCACAGGACCCCTTTGGGAAAACTTGGTCTGCTGCTGGGATTGCTTCACCGTCGATCCAGCCCTGAGAGGTGCTGCTACAGACGGCGCTTCTGCGAACGCCCTCCGCTCCTTGAACTCCTCCCGTTAGACCTGCGGTCGTTGACTTGTCGATACACGCGGCGTATGCTGGCGTCATTCCGGAGTTCCCCTGCATCTTGGTGTGAGGCAATCGCATCATGGTCGGCCAGACCGTTTCCCACTACCGCA
>Ga0187854_10003460_pt1 | contig 12505 bp, 18 predicted proteins | sample June2016WEW_6_15_FD_132445 | JGI IMG/M metagenome (GOLD analysis project Ga0187854, IMG submission 132445) | Peatland microbial communities from SPRUCE experiment site at the Marcell Experimental Forest, Minnesota, USA - June2016WEW_6_150 | ecosystem: Environmental > Terrestrial > Soil >...
GCGGGACCGACCTGAAAATCCACGCCCTGGAAGTGTTCACAGGACTCTACCCCTACCAGTGCTGGGCGTTCGTGACGGACCAGGGCGTTCCCTGGGTTCGCATGGGCTGTCTCTGGAAGACGGTCGAGGAGTGGGACCAGATCGGGATCCGCAAGATCAATGTCATCGAATTCCCGGACGATGGCTCAGAGAAGTGTGAGCGCCGGGTGCGGGCATTTGAATTCACCCGCACCGCTGCCCTGGCCATGGCCGAGAAGTTCCGCGCCGAGAATCCCACCCAAGCCATGGCCTGAGCCTGTCCAAATTCACGAACCATCCAAGGGCCACCCGATGAACTATGACCTCCCGATCTTCCAGCCCACGCCCCCCCGGCTTTCCGGGATCTCCTGCTCTCGCTGGTCGAACCCCTCACCGCCCAGGCCACGGCTTGAGCCTGTCCAGGAGCCGAACCATGACCAAAGACGAATGGATTAAACGATGCATCGACCGGCTCCAGCTTCGCTCAGGGATGACCTACGACGAAGCCCGGCCCATTGCTGAATCACTGTATGAATGGGACGGGATCGGGATGGAGGCCAGTCCCAGCGACCTCTACACCCCGGAAGAAATGGCCGATTCGGGACTCGAAGAATGGCCCGCGAACTCTGACCTGTAGCACCTGTCCATAATCGCCCCGAGCCGAAAGGAGCACAATGAGCCGCCGAAGCATGCATGCCGCCTGGACGACGGGAGCACTGGCCCTCCTGGCGGGCTGTGCTGGTTCCTCGCCCCCTGCGCCGAGTCCCCCTCCCGGGCCGCGGCCCTACCTCCTCATTATGGCGGGCCAATCCCAGATTTGCGGCCGAGCCTCCAACGTCGAATTGGCGCTCGCCTTCCCCGCCATCGCGGCCCATGCCTTCACCACGCAGATCTGGGTGGACAACATCACGGAGTTGGGGGGGTGCGATTCGGAAACGCCCTTCCTTGACCCGTCGCCCTACACCGGACACTGGGAAACCCTGACGCTGGGGGTGCAGCAATCCCTCCAGTGCGATGCGGGGAGCCATGGCCCCGAGATTGACCTCGCCTACCGGTTCGAGACCGAGCACCCGGGGGAACCTCTTTATATTGTGAAATTCAGTTATGGCGGTATCCCTTTGGCCGCCAATCCGGACCGAGGCATGGACTGGTGTCCTGCCAGCGATCACAGGATGTATTGGGCATTCACTAAATACGTGCTGCCTGGGGCGTTCTTTTCGCCGGAATTGAGCCATGGCTATCTGCCCCTCGGGTTTCTCTGGGCACAGGGAGATTCGGACGGCATCGGCACCCATCCGGAAATGACCACCAACCATCAATATGGGGAAAACCTGACCGCCTTCTTTGCTGGGCTAGAAGCTAGGTTCCCTGCCCTGGCCCGGTTCCCCAAGGTCATCATCCCTTGCCAGACCTTGGACGAGACTGACGCTACCCTGACCACCCCGCCCAGCGAGCCTTCGCCCGACTATCCCTACATCGCCACCCGGGTCATCCCTGACCAGCAAGCCTTCTGCGCGAACCCTGAGAACCATGCGATCCTGCTGGACCCGAACCAGTGGCCCATCATCGGTCCCACCTTTTTAAATCCTCACTACGACTCGGCGGGGCTGGAGATGCTCGCCGCCGCATTCCCCCTTGAGAGGTGACCCATGGGCCAAGCCAAACGCCGCGGCAACATGTCTGAGCGGGTAGAACTCGCCTTCGCCTGGGAGGAAGCCTACGACGAGAAATGGGAGCGGGAGCGCCCCCTCTGGGCGGCCGAGATATCCCGCCGGCAGGCCGCCGCCGCGCAGCACCGGGTGGTCCACTCCCCCCATCTGGGCCGGATTGCCCTGGTCCTGGCCGGCCTGTTGGGGCGGTAGGTGCGCTGCCTCCGTTGCCACCGCCGGTTGGCCACCCAGGATTCCATCCTTCGGGGCTACGGGCCGACCTGTTGGGCACGGGTAGAGGCGGAGATCAATGCGGCCCACGCCCTCTTTGCCGGCTGGGAAACTTACGAATCTGAAGGAGCACCCAATGCCAACCCGAAAACGCGGCCGACCCCTGGAGTGGCCTAAAGCCTGGAGGGAATTCGCCGAGAAGCTGGGCGGCGTTCGGGCACTGTCCGAAGGGATGGGCTATCGAGGCCACAACACCCTGGCTAACAAGGTTTACGGCCGCTCGCCCTGGTCCAAAGGGGACCGGCTCTTGCTCTCTGTACTGGCGAAAGAGGCCGGGTTTGATTTCTCCCGCTTATTCCCAAACAAAAAAGTTGAATCACGCGGGATGCTGAGGTAGCCTATGACTCCGCGACCAGGGTGCGCCTGGATCTATGCTATCTTCACCCCCAACCCCATTCCCCTTGCCGGGCGGTCCGAAAGGCGACCCGGGCGCACCAAGAGGGAATGGGGCCTTCCCTTTGGACTGCATTCATGGCCGTAAACCCGGTAGCAGTCGTTGGTCTTTCCCCCTGGGAGATTCTTGGTCTCCATCGGGGCGCGGCCCCCGAGGAGATTCGGGGGGCGATGCGCCTTCTTGCCAAGGTCATCCACCCCGACGTCCTCCCACGGGGGAAGGCCCTTTTCCAGGTGGTCCAGGCAGCGGCTGCCGCCTGTGCCAATGGGGGCAGGTGGCCGCCCGACGCCCTGGACAAGTTTGATGGGTTTGAACGCAAGACGCCTCAGCCCGCCCAGCCGACCAATGGCAAGCACCCATGGCAGTCATCCTGGCGATCGACTAAAAAGGGGAATTTCGCGCGAAGCGTGGGCCCCCAAACCTGGATCAACGTCTACTTCGCCAAGGACGGATCCGGGTGGAGGTTTCTCACTCCCGATGGGAAGGGTGGGACCTATTTCGACAACGAGACATTCCCTACCGCCCTGGAAGCTCAGGAAGCGGCCGATGCCAAATGGGGAGGATTCTGATGGCACGTATCAGAACGGTTAAGCCGGAATTCTGGGGGCACCCTATCCTCGCCCGATTATCTGACTGCACCCGGCTCATGGCACTGGCCCTGCTCAACATGGCCGATGATGAAGGGTATTTTCTGGCCGATCCCGCCCTGGTCAGAAATTTCGCCCGACCCTTCGATGAGGACTCCCGTAATACTACGGTAGCGATCCGGGAGCTTTCCAACGTGGGGTGGATTGAGGTCCGTTCCCACCCCTCCCATGGCCTCATCGCATGGGTGGTGAACTTCGCCAAGCATCAAGTGGTGAACCACCCAAGTCCCAGTAAACTCAAGACATACTTTTCCGGTAGCGTTCCGGTAATGCTCCCGGAAGGTTCCGGTAACGTTACTACCGGGAACAGGGAACAGGGAACAGGGATCAGGGAGCAGGGATCAGGGAGCAGGGATCAGGGAGTTCAAGCTCCTTCGGAGCTTCCTCCGAGCTCGCAAGGCTCACTCGGAGGCCCTCCCGGGAAGAAGGGAGTGGACAAGCCTGGGAAGCTGGACGACTCCAAGATCCTGGTCTCGGTAGAATGCGTCGGGACTGGCCCTCATCTCTGGCCCTTGTCCCAGGCCAGGATGGACGAGTGGGTGACCGCCTTCCCCGGCATCGACGTTCCGGCCAAGGTTCGAGCAGCCATCGTCTGGCTTCGGTCCAACCCTAAGAAACGGAAAACCTTCAACGGAATGCCCAATTTCTTCGCCTCCTGGCTCATCCGGGAGCAGAATCGCAGCCGTCCCCCTGCACAAGGAGCCTCCAATGGAACCCCATCCCATCGATCTTCCGACCTCCAGAGTTCTGCCGAACTTGCCCGCGAGCACGAAGCTCGGGTTGCCGCCACCTCCCCCTCCGGAATTGACCCTCTCGCTGGATTCATGGGTGCTGGCCCGGTTGTTGGAGATCGGGCTGGGGGAGGGTGAGGCGGAAGCCAGCCTGGAAATGATTCCCCAGGGCATCCGCCGGGCGCTCCCACCCATTGTGATCGAGCGGATGGCTGCCGGGCAGCTTCCGGCCACTGGCTTTGGGTTGGGGGGAGAGATCGGGTGGGGGAAGACCTTCACCCTGGCGGCCCTAATTCGGGCAAGCCTCCTGAAAGTCGCGGAGTTCCGGCGGGAAACTGTGGACCACGTCAGCACCGTTGCCTGGGCTTGTTGGCCGGTGGACAAAGCCGTTCGTGGCACCCTTGACCAGTCCCGGGAGCGACTGGAGCATCTGGCCAATGCCCCTCTGTTGGTGCTTGACGACCTGGGGCGGGAGCGGCTGAAGGGGTCCTACGGGGATGATTGGTCCCGTTCCTGCCTGGACGTGATCGTCACCCAGCGGTGCCGCCGCCGGCTGCCCATCCTCTGGACCACCAACTGTTCGTTCCAGGAGCTATTGGGGATTTACGGTCCTGGGCTGGTCTCCCGGCTCTCAGAGATCAATCCTTTCCTCCGGCTGGAAGGTCTCCGCAACCTGCGGAGGGTGTGATGGCCGAGCTCCCGGTCGATCTTGACGCCGAACGAACCCTGCTTGGATCCGTCTGGTCCGGCCTCGCCATCCGCGATCCGGAGAGTCGGACCATCCTTTGGGACCTGCCCCCGGTCGCATTCTTCGTCACCGACCACCGGGCGCTCTGGGAGGGAATGCGGGCCTTGGCCAAGGAGTCCCAGGAGATCCCCTCCGAGCAGGCTCTGGCCTGGAAGGTCAGCAAGGGGACCTCAACTCCCCAAACCCTCTCCACGATCCTCGAAATCCTACGCCATGGTGCGGATGCACTACCCTCTCCCCTTTCGAGCCGTGTGCGCGAACTGTGGCGCAGGAGGGTGGCAATTTCGGCCTGCCGCACGGTCGAGGATGCCGCCGAAGACTTGTCCATGCCCTTCCCGGAGGTGGCCGCCAGCGCCAACGCGGCCTTCCTGGAGGTCGCCAAGGGGGACACGGCCGCCAACCGGTCCTGGTGGAGCTCGGAGATGGTGGAGCGGCTCCAGGAGAACCGCCCCTTCCGGGAGGGGGCGGCCGGGGCTCAGTTGCTCTGGTTCGGGATTGGTTGGCTGGATGACATGCTGGTCTCCGGGCCCGGGAACATCACCGTGCTGGGCGGCCGGCCCGGGTGCGCCAAGTCCGGGCTCGGGCTTCAGGCCAGGAACGTCAGCGCCTCCAGGGGGATCGTGAGCGGGTTCTATTCCCTCGAGCTCTCGAAGGAGGAGGTGGAGGCCCGGGACGCCGCTTGGTGGCTTTCGGATCCAGCCCACGGGCTGGTCTATGGCTACAAGGCCCTGCTGCGGGAGAAATACGACGCCTCCGCGGCCATGGCCACCCTCATGGACCGGGCACCCTTCCTGCAAAACGCCCGGGGCTGGACCCATCCGGCCAACGTGGAAGTGGGGGCCTTGATCGCCGCGATCTCCGAGGACGTTCACGCCTACGGCCTCAAACTGGCGGTAATTGATTATTTCCAATACATCCGGCCGGTCCGGCAGAAAGGGGACACCCTGGCCAGCGCCTACGCAGCGAACTCTGGGGCGCTCAAGCAAGCCGCCCAGGACCTGGGGATCCACATCCTGCTCCTGTCCCAGCTGAACATCCGGGACGACGGGGCCCGCCCAGGCATGGGCGATCTGAAGGAGACCGGGCAGTTGGAGCAGGACGCCGCGGCTGTGCCGATGCTCTACAAGGACAAGGACGGCAATCTTTGCATGACCGTCCCGAAGAACCGGGACGGGAAAACCGAGATTTCCAAGCAGTTGGACGTGGTCTGGCCCTGCCTCCGGATCACCGCCCCCTACCGGGAGACCGAGCAGGCTGCGTTCTTTTAATTTTCAGGAGGCTTGTTGCGATACCATGGGGAGGAATCCTCCGAGGTCCTCATGTCCAGCACCCCCGTTGTCAGACTCAGAGCCTTGCAAACCACCATCCACGGGCTGACGGGGGTCGAGATCCCCCTCCTGGACTTGTCCGAGGCGCTCCTTGAGCACATGACGCACCACAGCATCCGCTTCACTGTCCGGGCGATGCAGTCCTACCACGACCGGCTCCGGAACTGGCGCACCGCGGATCAGGTGATCCTGACCAAGTTCCACGCCATCCGGAAGGACCGCCGGGCCACCTTCGCGGACATCCAGGCCATTTATGAAATCTACCGTGGCATTTGTGAGGCCCAGGGGATCACCCCCATGGGGCTCTACACCTTCCGGGTCCGGGCCTACCAGATCCCCATTCCCCGCCGGCCCATCCCAGCCGGCATTCTGATGGGACCATGAATGAACGAGAAACCGCCACCACCCAATGCCGAGGACCTGCCCGTCGGGACCTTGATCGTCACCCGGCACCAGCCCCGGACCCCCGTCCACGTCCTCGAAGTTATCCCCTATCCCGGCGCATCGGTGGGATTCCTGGTTCGGCACGATGGACCCGGTGTCCCCTGCCTGGACGGTGCGGACGTTCGCATCTGGAAGGCTAAATAATGGCTCCAAAAGAGTTCCTCATCAACGCCGGCCTGATCGCCTTGACCACACTCCTGGGTGGGAGCGCCCTTTGGGCGGTCTTCCGGTATTTTCGAGGCTGAACCATGAGCCACCACGACCGCACCATCTGCCCCCATGACCTTCCCCTCGAGGACTGCCCTTGGTGCGCGCCGGCCCGGGTGGTCCAGCAGGCCCCGCCGCACATCCTGGCCGACCTGGGGGCGGAGGAGGTCTCAGAGGAGCCCCGGGCTGGTCGGATTCTCCCGAACGGCCCCGCCGACACCGACCAGGAGCACGGGCATGTATGAGGTCCTCCCCTTGTCCGGCACCAAGCTGGTGCTCCTGCCGCTGCCCCTGACGGACGCCATGGGCTTCCCCACCTTCCCCCTCTCGGTGGATATCCCTCTCCGGGCCTATCCGGACCGCCCGGGCACCGCCGACCCGGTCGCCCTCCTCCACTGGATCGCCGACATCGCGGAGCGGGATGGGGTGGAGACCATCGGGCTCGGAGGGATCCATGGCTGACGAGAACCCCCTCCTCTTCCGGTTCACAGTGACCGGCCCGGCCGTGATCGACGAGATTACCGCCTTCCTGGAAACCTACTGGGCGCAATCCTTGGAGAAGGATGAGCCGCTCACCGTGGAGATCGCCGCCTGGGACGCCCCCGCCTCCGACGAGGCCATCAAGTTCTACTTCGCCGCGGTGGTGCGGCAGATCGCCGAGCAAGCCTGGGTCCCAAACGATGCAGGAATTCGCCGCCAATACGCCGTCAAAGAATGGCATGAAACTCTTAAAGATATGTTCGGCCTGCGACGGGATCGGCCCTTTGGCCCAAGCGTCCCCATCTCCATTCTCGAATATAAGCGTAAGGAACTCACCAAATACATCCGCGAATGCGAATCCTGGGCCGCCGGCCCGCCGCTCAACATCCGCTTCATCGACAGATCGGAACCCCCCCCATGGCTAGGCCACAAGCACTGATCCCCCCGCCCCTCCCGGCGGATGACCTGAAGACCCTAATGGCGGTCGGCTCCCCCGGCAAGCTCCGCCTGTCCAAGCTGGTCCCGTGGGACGAGAACCCCCGCGACCACGATCCGGCCCAGGTGGAAATGCTGGCCGCCTCCATCCGGACCCACGGCATGGTCCGGCCCATCATGGTCCAGGCCAAGACCAACCGGATCGTCGCCGGGCACGGGACCCGGCTGGCCCTCATGCTCATCGCCGGGGGTGCCGACCCCGAGGTCCCGGTGGTGGTTTGCAAGCTCACGGACGCCCAAGCCCGGTCCTACGCCGTGGCCGACAACCGGCTCTCGGACCTCTCCACCTGGAACCCGGCCCTGCTCCGGGACTCCCTCACCGCCCTTAACGATGGGGCATTCGACTTCGCTTCCATCGGCTTCGACCAGTCCTCCTTGGCCGCCATCTTCAACACCGCCCCCCCCGAGTCCGGGATCCTGCCCGGCCGGGACCCTGACGATGCCCCACCCCTCCCCCCCGTCCCCCAGGCCCGGCTCGGGGACCTCTACCTCATCGGCCGCCACCGGCTGGTCTGTGGGGACTCCACCTCCAAGGATGACGTCTCTCTCCTCATGGCCGGGGTCAAGGCGGACTGCCTGCTGACCGATCCCCCCTACGGCGTGGCCTACAAATCGGATTCCAAGTCCCTCAAGGCCGGGGGCAAAGCCTCCATCAAGAACGACAACCTGGACCCCGAGGTCCTCCAGGACTTCCTGGCCCAAGCCTTCCACGCCGCGGCCTCCGCCCTCGCCCCCCACGCCGGGTGCTACATCTTCTACCCTTCCCGCTACCACCGGGAATTTGAGAACGCCCTGAACCTGTCCGGGTTCGAGGTCCGGGCCCAGATCATCTGGGCGAAGACCCAGGCCAGTTTCGGCTTTGCCCAATACAAGTGGAAACACGAACCCATCCTGTTCGCCGCCCGGCCTGACGCCATCCCCCTGATCTTCGTCCCTGCCCATGAAGCCGCCTTCTACGCCTTCAAGGCCGGGCAGTCCGTCGCTTGGGAAGGGGACCGCTCCCAGACCACCGTCTGGACCTGCGGCCGGGACCACGGCTACGTCCACCCCACCCAGAAGCCGGTCGAACTCCTGGCCCGCGCCATCCGAAACAGCACCAAGCCGCGCGGCATTGTCCTCGACCTTTTCGGTGGAAGTGGTTCCACCCTCATGGCTTGCGAAGTCCACGGCCGGACCGCCTACCTCATGGAACTCGCCCCGGCCTTCGTGGACGTCATCGTGCTCCGCTGGGAGCAGGCCACCGGCAAGCAAGCTATCCTGGTGCGAGGGAAGTGATCCATGCCGCGCAAGCAAGCTGCACCTCTGCCCCCAGCTTCGGTTCCGAAGCAGAAGAAGGGGAGACCGCCTATTTGTCAGTGGGAGGTCCTTGAAAAGCTGTATATATACGGTGAGAAACCAGAAGGGGCGGCGGAAACCAGTATGCCGACCTTCTCATCCCTGGCCGTTCTCGCTACGCGGTTTAATGTCCCTCTAACAGCAGTATCCAAATACGCCCAGCGACATGACTGGGCCGACCTCCGGGCCAAGGCGCGCACCGGTATCGTGGATGCGACCCATGCCGCCATGGTCCGGCAGGCCACCGAGAACTACCTCCCCCTCCGAACAAGTGCTGTGGCCCTGGTGGGGCAAGCCTTCACAGAGGCCCAGGCCGCCCTCAAGGGCAGCGACGTCACCAAGGCGGAGACCACCACTCGGGTCATGGACACGGTGGACCGCGGCCTCAAGAATCTGGATCGGGCCTTGGGCATCGCCTCCCCGCCGGCAATCGCCCTGCAACAAAACAACCTTTTCGTGCAACAAACCCGCCCTGGGGAGGAACCACCGCCCCCTTCCCAGTCCCAGACTCTGATCGATCCGTCCCTCAGCGGGAGCATCTGGAGCCTGATCCTTCGGGCCCGGGAGTCGGCCAACGCCTCCAGCGACGGTTTCATCCGCAGCCTGGAGGAGGAGTCCACCCTGCCCCCTCACCTCTCCTCCGTGCCCCGTGGCTGACAAGTCCGATCTTCTCTTGGCCATGGAGGCCAAGCAGCTATCCAAGCTGAGCAAGCTGCCGCCGGACCCGGTGAAGGCCCAGGAGGCGATCGCCACCCTGGCGGACTACTTCTCCGCAGCTTGGCTGAAGATTTCCCTGAAGGAAGCCGGGGGCGGGCTGGCCCCGTTCGTCTACAACCCGATCCAGATGGACCCCCTCGTCGGGCTCCGGAGGCTCTACCGCCGCCGGCCGGAGATCGACCTCTTCCGGGGGATCCGGGACCTGATCCTGAAGCCGCGCCGGCTCGGATTCTCCACCTACATCGCCAGCCTCTACTTCCTGGATGGGCTGCTAAACCCTGGGACCAACACGGTTGTGATGGCCCACACGGAGGATGTGGTCAAGGAGCTATTCGATATTTATCGAATCTTCTACGAGACCTTGCCCAAGGATGTCCGGGAGCGCTGTCCCACCCGGCGCATGTCCACCTCGGAAATGGAGATCAATTTCTACGACGAGAACGGTTCCCTCGATCTGACCACCCGGCCGCCCTCCACCTTCTCGGTCGGCACCGCCGGGGGTAAGGACAAGCGCGGGCTGACCCCGCACAACATCCACCTGTCTGAGGCGGCCTTCTACGAGAAGTGGGCGGAGGTGAACAAGTCCCTGGTCCAGGCCCTGGACGTCCGGGGGAACGCCTTCCTGGAGTCCACCGCGCGCGGTTTCAACCATTACAAGGATCTGGTGGACGCGGCGATCGAAGGCAAGTCCATGTATCGGTTGGTTTTCTTCCCATGGTTCGCCTTCCCTGAATACCGCATGCCGGCGGATCCGGGGCAGGCGGCGGAGATCTCCCGGACCCTGTCCTCGGAGGAGCGGGTCCTGGTGGAGCGTGGCGTGGGCATGGACCAATTGGCCTGGAGGCGGTGGAAGCTGACAGGCATGGACCTCACCGACTTCCACCAGGAGTTCCCGAGCTCCGTCCTGGAAGCCTTTGTTTCCACCGGCCGGCCCGCCTTCAACCTGGAAATCGTCGTCCAGAACTGGGAGAAGGCCCGCAAGGCGGCCGGGAACTGGGCCAAGCGGGACGAATGCACCACCATCTTTGCCGCCCCCGACCCGGCCGGGACCTACGTGCTCTCTGCGGACCCGGCGGAGGGGCTGGACCGGGGCGAGGGTGACAGCCGGAACGAGGTGGGCGGGCTGGACTATTCCTCTGCATCGGTCCGGGACGCCGCCACCCTCCGGGTCATGGCGGTGATCCATGGGCGGCTTGGGGAAGCCGACTTCGCCGGCCGGATCGGCAACCTCGGGTACGAATACAACACCGCCTTGATCGTGGTGGAGCGGAATAACCACGGTGGAACCGTGCTTTACGCTCTCGAACAGGCCATGTATCCGAACCTCTACCGGCACCAGGAGTATGACGCCGCCGGCCAGCCCTTCCACAAGTTGGGGTTCCCGATGAACGTCCAGACCCGGCCGCTGGTGGTGGACTGCATCCGGGAAGTGGTCAAGCGCGGGGCTCACCCTGACCCCGATCCAAACTTCTGGAAGGAGGCCAGCTTCTTCGTTTCCAACGTCCTCGGCAAGTATGAAGCTCAGTCCGGCCGGCACGATGACCGGGTCATGGACCGGGCGATCGGGACTTACGTCTGCACCCTCGGGGCGAAAGCCTGGGGCGCGGACGGGCTGCTCCGCCATGCCGACGCCGCTGGCCTGCCGCTGCCTCCAGATGCTGTAGGAAGCCCCCAGCCGCGTCAAGCGGTGCCCCCGCCCCCAGAACCCGTCCAAAGGGCTTCCACCGCCCTGGAGCTTGCCCCAGGCTTCGCACACCCCCTCTTCCAGAACCTCGCGGCACTGCGGGAGCAGGAGAACGGGCCCGAGACCTCCCGATGTGCGAATTGCCAATATTGTCCCGTCAAGGTCGGGCCCACCGTCTGCGGGGCCCATGGGTTCAAGATCGATGCCTCTATGTCGGGCTGTGAAACCTGGGAGCCTCGCCTCTCGGATACAATGGATCAGCCGAAGGTCACCACGGACATCTGGGGGAGCGGGTCATGAACGAGCCAGGAAACGGTGGATCTGCTGAATTTCGCCCAATCTTCTCCAAATCGGACGATATGGGGGCACAGGAGGCCGTCGTGGCCTACGACCCGGGCGCTCCGGCCGGGGAGGTCGTGGACGCGACGGACAAACTCTCCCGGATGTATTCCGGGGCCATGGGGGCGGTGGACCCAGTGCTCTACGGGGAAATGGCCGGCTATGCCACGGTCAACCGGATCGAGCACCGGGCGGAGGACATCATCGCCAAGGCCATCAGTTTCCGGGACGATCCGGAAGGCTGGCGGAAGGACCCGGACCGAATCACGCCGGAGGGGAAGGCCCAGACCACCAGCTGGGGCTCTGACTTCGGCCGCGGCTACTTCAAATGGCTGCCCAAGCGGGGCGTCCAGCTGCCCATCCTCCGGGCTTTCGCCCGCCGCCTGGAGGTGGCCCAGGCGATCATCCGGACCCGGAAGCGGCAGGTTGACCGGTTCAGCCGCCGGGCCCAAACCGCGGACGATATCGGCTGGAGGTTGGCGATGGACGACGAGGAGGCCACCGCCGGCACGGAAATGAAGGCCAAGATCAAATGGATGTCCCGCCTGCTGGAGTGTGGTGGCCGGGAATTCAACGCGATCAAGCGGCGGGAGCTCAAGCGTCAAGGCATGACCCAATTCCTCCGCCACTTGATCGAGGACGGGCTGGTCCTGGATCAGGCCGCGGTGGAGCTCATCGGCCTGGACGGGGCGGAAGGGCTGGACTCCTGGTTCGTCCGTCCCAGCGACACCTTCGCCCTGGCCTCCCCCCACTACGCCCAGACTTTGGACGATGGCCGCCCCATCTATGCTTTCCAAATCCTGAACGGGAAGGCAGAGATCCCCTTCGGCTTCGATGAACTGGCCCTGTTCACCCGGAACGCCTCCACCTGGGCGGAGGAGAACGGCTATGGCTACTCGGAATTCGAGCAGTCCTTGGAAACCTTGAACAACGTCCTCCAGGCGCTCACCTTCACCAAACAGGGCCTGTCCGAGAATTCGGTTCCGCGCGGGATCCTA
>Ga0187854_10003474_pt1 | contig 12481 bp, 10 predicted proteins | sample June2016WEW_6_15_FD_132445 | JGI IMG/M metagenome (GOLD analysis project Ga0187854, IMG submission 132445) | Peatland microbial communities from SPRUCE experiment site at the Marcell Experimental Forest, Minnesota, USA - June2016WEW_6_150 | ecosystem: Environmental > Terrestrial > Soil >...
GGATGTCGCCGTAAATAAAACGGACGTTTTTGAGGAATCTGCTTTCGTAGATCAGGTTGTCGTAGACGGTGACATCCTCGCCGTTTAGGCTTAAAAGGTCGGTCATGTACCCGCCCACGTAGCCCGCTCCACCCGTAATCAGAATTTTAGCCATTGATTTACCTTAAAAGATATTTTATGACTTTATCGGAGACGTTCAAGTCCGTATAGCCGACCGGTTGCGGCCAGTCGCGCGCAGATTGCATCATCACGGCGAAACAACGAAGGATATCGGCGGTTTCCAGGCCGGAGACCATGGCGGCGCCGCACTCGACGGTTTCCGGCCGCTCCGTGGAATCGCGGATTATTACCGCCGGCGCCCGTAAAATGCAACTTTCCTCCTGCACCGTGCCGGAATCGGTCAGAACGCAGCGGGCCGTGGTTTCGAGCTTCACGAAGTCCAAAAATCCGAACGGTTCGCAGACCTTGAGGCGGGAATTCCGCACCGTAACGCCGAATTTTTCCAGCTTGCTGCGCGTGCGGGGATGACAACTTAGCACAATGTCCAGGCCGTAATCGTTGGAGATGATCTCGAGTGATTCGATTATATTCCTCAAGCGGCGTTCGACGTCGACGTTCTCCGTGCGATGGGCTGTTACCAGCACGAACTTCTCCGGCGCCACTCCGAGGCGGCCAAGGACGTCGCTTTGCTCGATCCTCTCGCGAAAATGCGTAATTACCTCATAAATCGGGTTGCCCGTGACAAATATCCTTTGCCGGTTCGCGCCGTCGTGGATCAAGTTATCGCGGCTGCCCGGGGTATAAGGGAGGTTATAAGTGGAAACGGAATCGATGATTCGCCGATTTTTTTCCTCGGGCACTTTCGGGTCGAAGCAGCGATTGCCGGCCTCCATGTGATAGACCGGAATGCCCATCCGCTCGACCACGATCGAGGACAGGCCGGTATTGGTGTCGCCGAGGATTAAGACCCGGTCGGGTCGGACGCTTGACACTATTTGTTCCACTTCGCGGAGAATAACGCCCAACTGCCCGCCGAAAGACTCCGACTTCGAATCGATGGTATAATCCGGGCGCCGGAGGCCCAAATCCTCGAAGAAAATGCGGTTAAGCCTATCGGCGTAATTCTGGCCGGTGTGCACCAGGACGTGCTCGCATAGGGCGTCCAGGCGCTTGAGGATCAGGCACAAGCGGATAATTTCCGGTCTTGTGCCGAGAATCGTCATGATTTTCAAATCCGTGGACACCGATCTACACCATTTCTTTCTTGGCCCAGTCCATATACTCGGCAAGGCCTTTTTCCAAGGACATGCCGGGCTCGAACCCAAAGGCCTTTTTGGCGGGCGCAACATCGGCCAGGCTGTCGCGCACGTCGCCTTTACGGGGCGGGCCGTGCTCCACCCGCGCCCGAATGCCGCTGACTTGGCAAAGCAACTCCACCAGCCGGTTGATTGTAATCCGCGTGCCGCTGCCTATATTGAACGGCCCGGAAATTCCCCGGGAAAGCCCGGCCAGGTAGTTCGCCTTGGCCACGTCGCGGGCATTGATGAAATCGCGAGTCTGCTCGCCGTCATCGAAGATTATCACCGGTTCGCCGTGCAAAATACGGTGCGCAAAAATAGGTATCGCGTTGCCATAGGCGTCGTATCGCTGATTGACGCCGTAAACGTTGAAGTACCGCAGGCACACCGCTTCCAACGGATAAAGCTTGGCATAGACCAGGCAGAGCTTTTCCGCGGCGAGCTTGGTGGCGCCGTAAGGGGAATCGGGCTCAACGGGGTGATCTTCGCGAATGGGCAGGGTTTTAAGTTCGCCAAAGATGCCGGCCGAGGAGGAAAACACCACTTTGCGCACGCCTGAACTCCGCGCCGCCTCGAGCACCCGTAAAGTGCCCAGCACGTTGATTTCGGCGTCTTCGAGGGGGTGCTCGATGGAGCGGGTGTTACCGACCGAGGCCGCCATGTGGAAGATCACCTCCACCCCCGCCGTACATCGAAGCACGGCGGCTGCGTCGCGGACGTCGCCCTCGACAAATTGCACTTGAGGAAACAGATCCAGATTTTTACGGTAACCGGAAAACAAATTATCGAGCACCACAACCTGGTGTCCGTTTTCGAGCAACAACCGCACAAGATTGGAGCCGATAAATCCCGCTCCGCCGGTAACTAAAGTTTTCAAGGGAATGACTTTTCTTTGTTATATGAGATTAGTTAATTTACAAATGAATTCCAGATTGATTCCAACGGCAATTATCAATCTGTAATCGGTCATAACGACTGTTAATTCCACGACGATGGAGACATGGCCGCCATTTAACGTAAGTTAGCATGTAACAACCGACGCGTCGCGGTGTCGCCATTCTCGGGAAAGGACATACGCCAAACCGATTAAAAATGAAAACATGCTGGGAAGCACGTATATGGGTTCGTAGTAAGTCAATAGGTGAACCCCGATGGAATAAAGGTGCGGAGACAACAGCAAAAACACCAATCCGAATCGGCGCCTTTCAAAAAACAGCATTACTAAACTGGACAGAAGGCCGGCAACACTGATAGCGCCCATCAAAAGAAACTCCCAATATGCCTTAATAATGTACAATGGTCTGGAGAAAATCACGTCGTAGCGATCCTGACCCTTTCGCATTGTATCAGTGAAACGGCTGGTTTTATAGGGGTTTTTGTAGCCGAACCCCTGTGGCGCTAGAATGGCCATGGGCAGTCGTTTGACTATCGAGGACAGGAACCCCAACGGTTTGCTCCTGATTGATTCCCGGAACCGATTTCGAAAGTATAAATCGGCCTCGGGACTTTCGGGCGCGTAAAAACCTTGTTTGTGGGCTTCGACAGCGATATTCTCGTCTAGGCCGATGTAACCCCACGGGTTGTTGTATTCGCCAAGTCCTGCAAACAGCGTCCAACCCACCGACGTCGAAGTGAAGATCCATCTACCGCATAGTTGATGGTTCCGATAAGCCCAAGGCGTCAGCACCGTTAATGCAACGGCCTGGATCGTTATCATGGCAAGCATTGATCGCCAAAACCGGCGGGTATATATCCATAGGGCGAATCCATAGGCAACCGGCACCATAAGATAGTCCGGCCGCAAGTAAGAACTGATTCCCACCATTAAGCCGGCCAGAAGCCACCAAAGGGCGACTTTTCGACCCGAACCACGAGTAGATTGTAGTACAAAGACTAAAGAGGCCAGAATAAGTATCGGCAGATATGATTCTGATAATCTATCCAGGGTGGTTGAAAAAGCCAATGGAGGATATAACGCGTAAATCAGACCGGCCATAAAGGCGATGCGCTCGCTGAAGAACTTCCAAACCATCCAGTAGAAAAGACAGGCGGATGTCGTATCCAGAAGCATCCCTAGTATTTCAAAATACAGATCGACACGCATGCCTGTTACCCAATGAATGGCGGCGACCAGCAATGCCATGCCGGGTGGATGCAACATCTCGGGGAAAAATGCCTTCTCACCAAACTGCGGAGCCGTTTGCGGAGTAACATGCAGTCCTTGATCGACTAATTTTCTGAGCTCAGTGAGATTATGAAAAGGCTTTTCACCCCAGTTTTCACTCACGTAACCGTATCCGGCGCAAATCCCGTAGCCTTGGCAAAAATATACGATGCTCATGGTGTTTTGCGGCATTAAATTCCAATCCGAAAGGCCCCAAAATATAAATATCAGGCGGAATAAAAAAGCCACGCATCCCACGATAATCATCTTGCGGATTGTCATATGATTTCACCTTTTGGAAAGAGTTGTTAGTTCCAAGACGATGTTTTCCAATGAGCCTTACGGAGTCAAATTACTGTCACCAGTGGCCCCTGGGAGGCAAATGACTACCATCCAGAAACAAGTCGCCCGGGGCAAGCGGACCGACTGGTTTGCCACGGACTAGTTTAATTCGTCTCAGCGGATCGTGATAATTGAACCAGGCTTCCGCTGGGTCCAAATTCAAGGCTGCCGCGGGCGGCTCCACGTATTGGCTGTGCATAAACCCTTCTGTGTACTCGGGCGGGAAAAATACGCTGACTATTCGGTCCTTGACCGGAGGCAATGAACGTTGATGATCCAGCAATATTCGGTTGAGATCCGATGCGTACGACCAAGTTAAACGGAAATGATATACGCGGCTCGCCAGGCCGTAAATGCCGATGCCGCTCATCGTGAAAGCGGCGACGACGAATGTCGCTCTACTGAGTTTCGACCAGGCGGACGTGCACTTTTGTCGCCCTGAGAAGAGCAGTTGCCACCAACCCACCAAACCGATTGCAAGAATTATGGCCTCTCCCGCGTTCGGACCCATTATATACAATTCCGAGATTTGCCCCATGGGAAGAGTGGCTGAGACCCCGAGAAATGTAACTAATGCGATCAAAGCGACAATCTTGCCGGATGGTCGATCCGGCCATTCTCTATGGGTGATCCACGAGATCAACCAAGGTCCCGCACAAAGAATTATATTAAGACAGACAGCGAGAATTGGAATCCCTCTTAGAGCTAATGGGGCTAATGGGTCCCGAATAACATGTACTGGTGAAATTGAAAAGTAACCTATTGCGGATAAAATGACATTTTTGATAAGATTCGTGCCGAAATGCACACTATAGCGCCCGCCTCCGGCGGAGGCGACTGTGTTCAAGCCGGCAAACCATCGGACCGAAAAAAAACATGCCGGGATGATTATTGTGGCCAAAAAGAGTTTGCCGAGATCGATCGACGCCTGCAATTTGCGCCGCCGTAAAGCCAGAAGACTCGACGCGATCAGGAGCATACCAACCGCGGCAACCCAACCGTAGAATATTTCCTTTGTTAAAACGCCAATTACGCATAAGATCATAATGGTCCATGTTTGGCGACGGATGGATTGTCCTGCCCAAACTCTTTCGATGGCTTTCCAGGCTACCAGTCCCAACCATAGACCGCACGCCGATACCCATGTTTGCGCTATGGTGTCGTGTTGCCAAAGCGTTACCGTCGTGGCCATGTGCAGACACCACAGCAGCACTGCTATGGGAAAATATAACCGGTATTGCGGAGTCAATCGCTTTAGCGCCACCCAGATTGCGGCGAGAATTGCCGCTAGTCCGGGCAAGTGCAACAAGATTGTCGCCCGCGCGTCAAGCGTTTCCAGGTTCACGAAAAAATAACTGGACAAATCGATTGGTCTAAACGCTACGCTTTTCCACCAATACACAAGATTATCCCAAAAAGTTCCCCTCACAATAACAAAGCGGGAATATTCAACATCGTCACAGCAGGAAACCATTCCTGCCGCGAGGGGCCAAATTAAGATGAATGCCAGAGCCCCACATGCCGCAATCCACAAGACCGCGCAATACCAAGTTGCCGTCCGATCTTGAATCCCCACAGAGTGATCGTAAACCGCAATTCTGTTACTGATCATTTCATCCTCCTTTAAATTACTTTTTATTCATGCGGAATGTTCCGTGTACGGCTGTCCGTATATGAATTCGGAATTCGATAGTTACCTTATGATATCCTGATCAGAGGGCAAACACGGCATATTGAGCGGCAAATGGCAACCAATAAAAATATCGTTCAAAGAATCGCAGTGACCGAAAACGCGGGGGCAAGAACATGATGTATGCTGTCTCCAGCCTGGAAGCACCCGCTTTCACGAGGCCTTCCCGAACCTCTTTGGGGCGGAGCAAAACAGCATTCTTGTCGATAGGAGTATGTCGTACGACCCATTGAGTCAGGGGATTATAGGGATTATGCTCAAAGACACAAACATGACCTCCCGGCTTAAGAAGACGCATAATATCGGCATAGGTGCGATCCCGTTGATCGACGGGTACATGATGTAACACTGAACTGACTACGATCAGGTCGAACTTGGCATCATCGAAAGGAGCCAACCCGTCTTTCATCGGGTAAAGTTCGGGCAGTGGGTCAAGCGGCCATTGTTTCTTTGCCTGTTCCAGCATCTCACAAGACACATCGCAACCAGTCAAACCACCTACAAAACCAAGACGTCTAAGAACTCTAAGCATAATTCCCGTACCGCAACCATAGTCGAGTAGTTTTATGTTTTTGCCCTGGTAAAAGTACGGCAAACGATTGCATCGCCTCAATAACCAATCGGCTTTAACTTCTATGAAGGACTCGGGGTCGCCGCCAACGCATCGGCGAATAGGATTGTCTATTCCTTCGTCATATGCTGCCGCGTAGGCGTCGAATTCAGCCTCTTCACAGTCCTCGACCGATTTGCCGTCATCTATATCCTTTTGCCTTATTTCTTCGGACATGTCTTATCCTCGGTACATTCGTCAGCATGATCTGGCTCTTGAGTCGTCTCTTGCACAAGATAAAGCGGCCGTTGCTTGACCTGCTCATATATGCGCCCCACGTACTCCCCAAGAATCCCAATACAGATCAGATTCATGCACCCCAGAGCAACCGTTGCCAGGATAAGACTTGGCCATCCCGGCACAAGTACGGTTCCCCTGACGAAGTGATCCACCGTTGCCACGCACAAATATCCTAAGATCAGTACGGAAAGAAGGACGGCGGCGGCAAACGACACTTTCAAGGGAAGCGTGGAAAAAGAAACGATGGCGTCGGTCGCGAAATGCAGCATTTTTCTGAAGGGGTATTTGGTCTTTCCCGCCTTCCGCGGTTTTCGATGATAGTAAACTTCGCTCGTGCGAAATCCGCCCCATCCTACCATGCCGCGGATGAAGCGATGCTGCTCGCGCATCTGATTCAGTGCATTTAGGCTGCGTCGGCTTATCAAACGGAAGTCGCCTGCGTCGGCTCTTACGTTAGTGGCGCCGAGAAAACGGATAAGGCGGTAGAAAATGGCCGCAGTCCACAACTTGAAGCAGGACTCGCCTTCGCGTTTCATCCGGACTGCATGAACCAGGTCATAGCCTTTTTTCCACTCATTTACTAACTCAAACACAACCTCTGGCGGATCTTGAAGATCTGCGTCCATTGATACGATAGCGTCTCCTCGCGCATGATCACATCCGCAAGTAAGAGCCATTTGGTGTCCAAAGTTACGCGACAATGATATTCCACACACACGCGGATCATCTTTTGCAAAAGAACATATTTGTTTCCACGTGGAATCCGTACTGCCATCGTTGACAAATATGATCTCCACTCGAAACGAATTTGCTAAAGTGTCGGCAATTCCCACCAAAGATGTCCGCAAGTAAGGGAATACCTCGCTTTCATTGAAGCAAGGTAATACGAGTGAAATCAGCGGTTTAGTTTCCGAACCTTTTATAGACGTTTCATCGACCTGATTCATGATCCCCACCTTAATTCTGAGACTATATTACTCTTTTGCTATGTATTTTTATCCGCTGATGAGTTGCAAAAAAGCGTATCATTTATTAAGAGCTTATCCTAAAACCTGTCGTCATTCTGAGCGAAGCGAAGAATCTAGCCTCTATTATCAAGATCCTTCGCTATGCTCAGGATGACAAAAATGGGTATTTGGATAGGCTCTAAGATACTACTTGGCCTCAAAAAACTTGTCAAGTTTCCGCCGGGTACGTTGTTTGTAGTTCGCTTAGCAATAAAAAAAGACTCATTTACCCAAAGAACGCCATAAATTAAGCAGTTGTTCGCAACCGACGGGCACGGAATAAAGTTGCAAGGCTCGTTGCCGGGCTTTGCGTCCCAATTGACCGCGTAGTTGTGGGTTTTGGAGCAGATCGCGGATTGCATCGGCCAGCGCGTCCGCGTTTCGGGGCGGTACGCACACACCGCATTCTCCCGGTCCGCCGATATCAAGCATCTCCGGCATCGCCCCGACGGTGGTGCTCAAAATCGCCCGCTCGCAAGCCATCGCCTCCAAAACGACGTTAGGCATTCCTTCGGTATAGCTGGGCAATACGAATATGTCGGCATGAGCGATATGCCGAATCGCCTCGCTGCGTTCCATCCACCCGAGAAAGTTCAGCCACTTCCCTCGCCCCGCCCGAGAGGCGATTTCCATGAGTTGCTTTTTGAATCCGGCGGCGAACGGGCCGACAATGTCCAATACTATCGGATACGAGGAAATTTGCACACATGCCGAAACCAATTCGCGCAATCCCTTTTTGGGAATGACGTGCCCGGCATATACGAGCCGAGCGCAACCCTCGGGACAGGGCGGCGACGGGGGACCTTGGCGGCGTATTTGGTCGATCACGTCGATCTCAACCATGTTGGGAAGTTTCACTACCTTCAGTCCCGGCAAAGCGGCCTTGATGTCCGACTCGGAAGTTTTGTCCAAGGGGATCACGACATCGGCCATTCGCATGGTCCGGCGCGTCAGTTTCCATTCAATCCCCGCCCTCTCAATAATTCCAGGGAATCGCCCCATGTGATAATGAATAACACTCGGCACGCCCAGCCGCCTGGCAATCGTAAGTATGATCAGGTCCTTAACCGTGGCCAGTCCGCCGCTGGTGGTCAGATGAAGCAGGTTGGGGCGATTCGCCTTTATTTTTTTATAGATTCGGCAGGTGTCGCGCAGCCCTTGGATCAATCCGCCGACCAATCGAAGGCCGAGGAATGAATTGACCGGCGACCGATAATGGACCGTGGTATCGACGAAAGTCAGTTCAATGTCCGGATCTTTACTCAATTGGCCGCGGAGATTCCGCGCCCAAGAGGCAATCCCGCCGTGATCGGGCGGGGGCAACGCGGTCGCAATCAAAACTTTAAGTTTATCGGGATGGTTGCTATTCGAATCCGGCATGGTCATGGGCTGAGACGGCGGTGAAGCTGACGCGTCATTGATCGGTTGTGTTTCTCTATCGGGGTCTGGCAAGAAGCCGAGATCCCGTGTTAATTGCTCCGAGACTTTCAACCGGTATTTTTATAATGTCTTTTTTCTTAAAGGTCGCAAATTGGCAGGCAATCAGTGCCAGGATGAACCAAAACATCTTGTAGTAATCCATGTGAAGCGCTATCGCGCTTATACCCCAAGAAATAAGTGCGATTTGCCAAGTACATCGCTCGTGGAAAGGCATTTTAAAGGTATAGATTAACGCTTCTATTAGTATGGACATAAACAAAAGAAACCCCACAGATCCTAACTCAACCATAACATTAAGATAGGTATTATGCGAGGGTACTGGCCCAGAACTACCAAGCACTCGTCCAACCATCTTATCAAACGTACCAATACCCGTCCCCAACACCGGATACTCCTGGAAAAGAGCTAGGCCGCCATGATTAATCGTCGTGCGGCCGGTCCAGGTTCCGGTCTGAATTTCATCCATAGTCGTGGTCAATCGTTCCCAGGTTGTTTCAGGCATGATTATCGGAATAAGAAACAAGAAGATTACGCCCGCAAACAGACTCAAGACGATGGTGAAAATAGGGCGTTTAAACAAATAAATAAGACCTAGAAGAAACGTCATAAGACATATGGCCACGAATGCCATGCGGGACCCGGTACGCAGAACGCTTATCGCGCAAATTGGACAGTACAGCATATAGGCTATGCGCAACAACCGGTGAGTCTTGAGATCAGTGGCACAATAGACGGCCATCGGTATCGACATTAACATATCGATGGCATATTCATTCAAATTCAGGTTGCCGCCTGTAAGTCGCACAGCTTCTCGTGCCGGACCTGAATAGTCTTGACGGCCAAGAATTTGAGTCAAGATTCCCACGCATCCTCCCCAGATATATGCCTGCATCAGAAGTCTCTGCCGGAAAGAATCGGGGGCAAATTCCCAGATTAACCAGACGAAAACCAACAACTGACAATAGGTCGTGAGTTTTCCGAGTGCTGTATCGCTGTTCTCTACCCATACCAGGCTCAGAACGGCGAAAGACATAAACAGAATCATCAGATAATGTATGAGGAGTAGACCTCGAAACCGTCCAGTGATGAAAATCGCCAAAATTCCCAGAAAAAGGGTCCCCATGCCAATAGCACGAATAAGGGTACCGAAGGTTCCCAGGGCCACGACGCCCTCCCACGGAATCTGGAAAACCATGACCATCAAAAGCACTAATACTAAGTTACGCATGGGACGTCTCTCAAAAGAACTTTAAGGTATTCTTCGCTCGCACGTTCGACGCGAAACAAGTCGATCGCCTCTTCCGGCACGACGGTACGCGGTTCGGATAACGTGCTAAGGATAGCAGCGGCCAAGGGGAATCCCCATTATTTCAGCGGTACTATCGGCAACGCCGTGGGATACAGTCACAATCGAGTCCGCCTAGCGTTTCCCACGGTAAAAAAAACACAAAAACGCACAGAAGGTAAAACGGCACACTAGCCATGAAGCATCTCGGCAATCAATTGACAATATTGTTCCGCTGAATAATCAAGCGTGTATGGTAAGAGAACTTCCGGCGCTACGGGAGAGTGGCTTTCCGCCAAAGACGTTTTCATGGCCCGCGCAAGGGCTTCCACGTCTCCCACGGGAACGAGTGGCCCAAGCCGCCCATTGTCGAGAATTTCGGCCGGCCCGTTAGGACAATCCGTCGACACGACCGGGCAACCACAAGCCATCGCTTCGATAAGCACTGTGGGCAACGCCTCCCATGCCGAAGAAAGGACAAAAAGTGAAGCCCTTCTCATGTAGGCAAACGGATTGGATACCACGCCCGGTATTGAAACGCACTCACTAAGCTTCAGTTCCAGAACAAGTCGTTCGAGTGAAGGCTGTTCCTCTCCGTCGCCAAGAATGACGAGTCTTGCATCAGATGTCTTCCTCAGCAATGCAAATGCACGAATAAGATTGGGAAAATCCTTTTGGGCCGTCAGACGTCCGACGCCCAAAACAACCGGCGGCTGTTTTTCCTGAAACCACGGATGTTCAATTGGTTCCTGAATACCCCGATACAAGGTGGGACCGATAACCGGATTGTAAATAACTCTGACTCGCTCTCTAGAAATTTTTGCCAAACGTGCAAAATCGTCGGCCGTCCCATGCGATACGGCAATGATCTGGTCGGCCATCGGCGCAACTTTTAGTGTGACGTAAATAACTAGTCTTTCATACAACGATTGCGACGTTTCCAAAACTCTAGAGAGAGTTTGATGAATGGTCGCCAAGACTGGCGTGCCGGTTCGAGCCATTTTTGCGGCAACGATCGCCGCGAAATTGGAATGTTCCAAGGCGGTCAGCAACATGGCGGGACGTTCGCGTCGAAGAAACCGTATTAGCGGAAATACGGCGGATCGCATGTGTCGCACGCCCAGTTCGTAAACCCGCACTTCATGCAAGATCGTCTCGAGGTATGCCGCTTTATCCAGCGTTCCCACAAGTAGAGTCGGAGCAAAACCTTTCAACGTCAACGCGTTTGCAAGATTAACAAAAACACGTTCTGCACCGCCAGTGTCCAAGTTCGGCAAAAACATGGCGACTTTGATCTTCTTCTCGTTTACGGCTTCAACTATAGACAAGATTCACATCCTTTCACAACGGATAGATCGTGATCGACCATCATATCCACCAATCTATCGAAACGGATTGTGGGTTTCCACCCCAAAACCTTTTCGGCCTTGGTCGCGTCCCCAACGAGCAATTGCACATCCAAGGGACGAAAGTACTCTTCGCGGACCAACGAAAACGCCTTCAGGAGCAAGCCGAAATCCTTCCAAGGCGATAGGTTGCCGACAGCCAAAACAACGGGGGGCTGGTTCGATCCGAACCATGGATGGTCCAGTGTCTCACGGGCCTTGGTAAATAGCTCCAGCCTAACCACGGGGTTGTAAATCACATGGAAGCGGCTACGGGAAATCCCCATTATTTCGGCAGTGCTATCGGTGATGCCGTGGGATACTGTCATAATCGAGTCCGACCAGTGATACAAATAATGGCCCCAAGCCTTCCAAATAAAAATTATCTCGGTTGATATACTTCCATCACAATTTATCTCATGGATCCTTTATTCCATTCGTTTCCACATAATTATGTGCCCTGTTTGTGACAGTACTAAAGCGCGAAACCACGGACTCCATCTAGCTAATTTAAGTGCAATACGTCTGAGCGAGCCGCGTTTTACATATTCGCTGGATAAGTCAACCAAGTCGATCTTGCTGTAGAAATGTGCAAAACCGGCATCACGCCCCGCTTTGCACAATCCTGAGTAAGTAAACCAATGCACGGCAGGGCGAAGTGTGAAGTTCGCCAAACGCGGATCAAAGTGCAGTTGCTTATAAACATAACATTCCTTTACGAGGCTTGGAAACAAACTATAGAAAGGAATGTTGAATTCGCTAAACAATGGAGCACCGCCCACTGACAGCTTATTTGTAGTCGACACATATAACACTCCGTCCGGCGCAAGTACACGATATGCTTCCTCCAAACACTTTGGTACTGAGTCCACATGCTCCAAAACATTTTGCATTAGTACGACTCGTTGCGATTGATTATTGAAAGGCATTGATTCGGCGCAACCCTGGATAATCCTGTTCGGATCACCTATCATGTTTCGAGCTGATTCCACAAAAGAAGTCACTGGTTCCACTCCCACA
>Ga0187854_10003478_pt1 | contig 12469 bp, 11 predicted proteins | sample June2016WEW_6_15_FD_132445 | JGI IMG/M metagenome (GOLD analysis project Ga0187854, IMG submission 132445) | Peatland microbial communities from SPRUCE experiment site at the Marcell Experimental Forest, Minnesota, USA - June2016WEW_6_150 | ecosystem: Environmental > Terrestrial > Soil >...
AAGGCATGCATCCCGATTCAACATATAGAAAGTATATCCTAACCGCGTTTGATGCAGTGCAAATGATAGAGATATAGCGAGGCTGTCGAAAAACCCTAAATCTAAGCATTTTGCGGTTTTCTGTCGCCTGTAAGGTGTTGATTTTTAACTGTGCAAAAATTATCGGAATTGGCCATTTGGACTTTTTCGACAGGCTCAGCAGATTCATGCTATTCGGATTATTGAGGAAAGTCCTCTCGGGTCTTGCCTTATTAGGCCTCTTGGAATAAGACCCGTTCTCACAAGCGGCGGGTGAACTAGGCACCTATAGGTTTGTAATTTGAGATAGCTTTTCAGTTATCTAACACCTCCCGAACTTTCGCCGCCAACCCCTCCACCGAAAAGGGTTTCTGGAGGAAAAACATCCCCTGATCCAACACCCCTTGTTGGAAAATCGTGTTATCAGTATAGCCCGACATAAAGAGAACTTTCATTTCTGGATAAAAATACTTCAGGCGCCTGGCAAGCTCAGGGCCATTCAATCCAGGCATCACCACATCAGTCAATAGCAAATCGACCGGCTCTTTTCCCTGTTCGCAAATCAGAAAGGCATCACCCCCGTGGGGGGCTTCCAAAATTCGGTAACCTTGCTTACGAAGAATGTCCACCGCCAATTTCCGAACCTCTTCTTCATCCTCCGCCACCAAAATCGTCTCCTTCCCACCGGGAAGCATTCCCTTTACGACCTTCTTCCTTATTTCTTCCCCCAGGGGTTCATCCACCTGAGGAAGGTAGATTTTAAAAGTGCTCCCCCTGCCCGGTTCACTATAGGCCCAGATATATCCTCCGCTTTGCTTCACCACCCCATAGACGGTCGAAAGACCCAGCCCGGTCCCCTTCTCCTTCGTCGTAAAAAAAGGCTCAAAAACCCGCTCCCGGACCTCCGGACTCATCCCCACCCCCGTATCGCTCACCGAAAGCATCACATACCGGCCCGGTTTGACAACCAAGTGGGTATGAGTATACTCTCTGTCCAACTCCACATTGGCCGTCTCAATGGCTAGTTTCCCTCCGGAAGGCATGGCATCCCTGGCATTGACCACCAGGTTGAGAATTACTTGTTCGATCTGTCCGGGATCGGCCTTGACTCTCCCCAGGTCTTTAGCCATGATCGTGCTCAAGGCAATATCCTCACCGATAACCCGAACCAGCATTTTCCCCAGTTCCTGAAGAAGACTGTTGAGATCGATAACCTTCATATCCACCACTTGGCGGCGGCTAAGGGCCAGAAGCTGCCTGGTCAGATTGACTGCCCGCTCTCCGGCCTTGTGGATGGATTCTAACCTCTCCTTTAAAGGATCCCAGTCTTTAAGTTCCGTGAGGGTGAGCTGGGCATTGGTATTGATGATCGTCAGGAGATTATTAAAGTCATGGGCAATCCCCCCTGCCAGGTTCCCAATGGCCTCCATTTTTTGAGACTGGTGAAGCTGTTGTTGAAGGGAAGCCTTTTCCTTTTCCGTCCGTTCATGCTCGAAGAAAAGCTGTGCGCTGGCAATAGCTCCCGCAATCTGATTGGCGATACTTTCGGCAAGATTCAAATCCTTTTCCGAATAGACCCGGTGTCCTTTGGACCGGAAATGAAGCCCCCCTATGGGCTGATCCCCCGAAATCAAAGGAATGGATAGGAATGACCGGTAACCGGCCCTCAATTCCGGCAGGAGCCCCGGATATTTTACCGCTATTTCATTCTCGTCCTGGCTGTCGATCATTAGCCCTCTTCGGTTTAGAATCATTGCTTCCGTCAAGGTTCCAGCCCTTGAGAAAATATCACCTATATTTCTTCCGGGAACGGATTCTCCCTCAACATAACGATCCGTTAGAAAGTCGCCATCTTTACTGATCAGATTTATGGTAATCCGGTCATAAGGAATAAGGCTTTTAACCTTAGCAGAAAATAATTCATACACCTCCTCAATGTTCAGCGTTGAACTTATGATCTGCCCAATCTCGGCCATAACCGCACTCTTTTCGGCCAGACGTGTCGCTTCTTCTTCGCTTTTCCGTTGCGCCTCCTCGGCCCGCTTGCGCTTGGTTATGTCTTGGATGGTGCAACGGATACCAATAATCTGCCCTCTTCCATCTTTCAGGAGCCGGTCTTCGATGAGGACCGGAAAAGTGCTCCCATCCTTTCGGCGGTAGGTTCGCACTAAATTACTGCCCGGAGGAAGTCTGCCCGCCAATTTCGCCAGGATCTGTTTCTTGGCAAATTCCTCTTCAAAATTGAATTTCCACATTGGCTGGCCAATCATTTCTTCAGCCGTATAACCCAGCATCTCCAGATCTGTTTTGTTCACCCGGGTGATCTTTCCCTCCCGGTTGTATTCGTGATAACCCAGAGGGGCATGATCATAGAGTTCCCTGAACTCCTCCTCCCTTTTTTGGAGGGTTTCCTTCGCCTCCTTAAGTTCGCCGTAAAGGCTGGCACTGGCAATAGCCCCGGCAATCTGATTCCCCACCTCTTCGGCTAGTTTCACTTCCTTTCCTGTATAGGCGTTGATCCGAAGAGATCGAATGTGGAGGATTCCGATCACTTGGTCTTGGGAGATCAATGGTACGGACAACATCGAACGCAGCCCAGCTTGAAATGTAGTCAGGAGATGAGGGGAATGTCTTATTAACTCGTCCTGGTCTTCGGTCTGAACGAGCAGGCTCTTTCTCGTACGTATGATCTCTTCGCCTATTGAGCCTGTCAATGGGTATGAATTTCCAGCCTTCCGGTCACCCACTTTAACGCCCCAGACATAGACGTTTTCCGTCATTCCAGCTTCGGGCTTAACGAGGCTGATACAAATTCTGTCGAGAGGAATAAGCTTACTTACCTCTTCGGCGAAACGGTCATAAACTTCCTCGATTCTTAATGTGGAGCTGATAATACGGCCGATCCTTGCTAAGACCTCAGCCTCTTTAGCTAGCCGTGTGGCCTCCTCCTTACTCTTTCGTAAAGCCTCCTCCGCCTGTTTACGCTTGGTTATATCCCTGGCAATAACCTGGACCATGGGTTCGCCCTGGAAGAAGATGGGGGCTGCCGCCACTTCCACGTCCACAATCGTCCCGTCCGGCCGGATGAATTTTTCCTCAACCAAGGGGACTGCCTTTTCCTGTTCTAACTGCCCAATTCGCTCCCGGACGATATCTATACAGTCAGGATGGATAATCTTAAAGATTGATTTGCCAATTAGATCGGCCTGCCCTGATGCCCCCAGAAGTTTTATTCCTGCAGGATTCATGTAGACATACTTCCCTCGGCTGTGCAAAGCAATCATATCCGGGGAAAGTTCTACCAAGCTCCGATACCGCTCCTCACTCTTAATGAGTTCCCCTTCGGCGAGCTTATTCTGGATTGCCGATTTATTCAATTCAGCCATTCGCTGGCGAATTTCTGCTAATTCGTCTATGAGTTTTTCTCTTCTCTTTTCTTCATCATTCATCGTTTTATCCATGCATTGACACCGTTGATGTCAAGGTTGTGGAAAATTTCACCTCCACCTCCTTGGCCATCTCGGTTACGATAACCATGATTCCTTCTTCGGTTCTCCTCCTGCTTCTCAGCAATCTTCCCGAGCTTTTCCTTGGCTTCATTGATTCGTTCGAAAGCGACCGAAAAATTGAAATAATCATCGACCAGGACCGAAGGCCCTGCTTGTTCCATCGTTTCCTTGATGCAAGCTATAGCTTTTAAAATCGGATCCAGCTTATTGCAAATATTAAGCAGCTTGTCTTCATCAATTGGATCCATTTAAAACCTCCTAAACAACATAGCGGCGAAAACCGTACTCGTTTCCAACCTCAAAGCTGGACCTGCTGTTCCCCAAAACTGTGTGGGTTCAACCTGAGATGGTAAGTTCTAAAGAGTCCCTTGCCTTTATTTGGAGAGGATTTCCTCATTATTGCTATGGCCAGAACGTAGCCCTTGGATTTGCTGGATTAAACCTTTAATTTTTAGGTTGTAGCTGCGCCGCTCGAAGGCTTTACTCACGATGGCAATAATGTCGGCAACATTGAAGGGCTTGGAAATGAAGTCTGCAGCCCCGTAGCGGATCGCTTCCTGGGCGTTGGTCAGGGTCCCATACCCAGTAACGATTATAACTTCTATATCCGGCTGTAATTTCTTAATTTCCTGTAGAACCTCGATCCCCGACAGTCCTGGCATTCTTAAATCGAGGGTCACCAAGTCCACTTTCTTTTGCGAGATAAAATTGATGGCCTCCTGCCCATTTTCAGCGGTATGGACTTCATACATGGATTTAAGGATCATGCGCAGGGATTCCCGGGGGCCAACTTCGTCGTCCACAATCAAAATGGATCCATCGGAAATCATATCTAACTCCCTACAATAAAAGATTTAGGCTTAGCCCATGGGAATGGGCCATTCTCTAAGGCGCAAGATTCATGCCCCCGAGATTTTTCAATTCAATAACCTGCTTTTCTGACAGTCTGTACATTGAACTTAAAATTCCACCTCATTTTACGAAAGTGTTCTTACCTGGCCTGAATAGTTGCCTCTTCTTTTTGAATTCCCAATTTCTTGACCTTCTCATGTATCGTCTTGTAATCAATTTTTAATAGGCGTGCTGCCTTGGCTTTGTTTCCTCCAGTATTTTTGAGGGCTTCGGTGAGAACCTCCCGTTCAATGGCCGCGATGCCGTGCTGGAGGATTTCCTTGAGAGATAAGCTCTTCCAGGGAGTCCCCTGTACTTTGGGTGTGAAGGTCATCCCGGGCACATCCACCCGCTTCAATTCCAGGTGCCTCTCAGTTATCATATCGTCGGCCAGAAGAGCGGCCCGGCGGATAATGGATCGAAGCTGACGAACATTGCCCGGCCAGTTGTAATTAAACAAAACGTTTAAGGCCGATTCCGAAAACCCTTTTACCTGTTTATTTAATTCCATATTGGCTTGGTCCAAGAATCGTTTGGCCAAATAAGGAATGTCATCCTTGCGTTCCCGCAAGGGTGGAATTACGATCGTAAACTCGTTTAAGCGGTAGAATAAATCCTGACGGAAGGAACCCGAGAGGGCTGATTCAAGGAGATCCCGGTTACTGGCCACTACGAGTCGAACATTCACACTTAAGGGCTTAGTGCCGCCTACGCGGTAAACCTTTTTTTCCTGGAGTACCCGGAGGAGTTTGGCCTGAGATCCTAGAGGCATATTCGAAATTTCGTCCAAAAAAAGAGTTCCCTCCTGGCCGATCTCGAATTTCCCGGCCTTTTGCATCGCCGCACCGGTAAAAGCCCCTTTTTCATGGCCGAATAATTCGCTCTCTAAAAGGGTTTCAGGAATTGCCCCGCAGTCAACAGGAATAAACGGGTCTTTTGATCGAGGACTAGCCTGATGGATCGCCCGAGCGATCACCTCTTTTCCTGACCCTGTTTCTCCAAGGATGACCACGCTAAAATCGGTTGCCGCCACGCGGTTAACCTCCGAAATTAGCCGTGCGATGGTGTCGCTTGGTCCCATTATTTCCTTCACGCCCGTATTTTCCTGAAGACGACTGGAAAGTTCCTTGACCTTGATTTTGAGGGTCCGCTCAGCTAGTGCTCGATGGATAACCCGGAGGACATCGTTGTTATCGAAAGGTTTTACTATGTAATCATGAGCGCCGGCTTTGATTGCTTTAACCGCCCCTTGAACATCTGCATGGCCGGTGATTAAAACCACTGGAAGCTCTCCATCCAGATCCTTTGCCTGACGCAACACCTCCATCCCATCCATGCTCGGCATCCTAATATCCGAAATCAGCAGGTCGACGGTTTCCAAGCGCATCATTTTCAGAGCTGTCTCTCCCTGCTCAGCCACCAGGACTTCAAATCCTTCTTTTTTTACCAGGTTAGAGAGAATGACGCGGATATTCTCATCATCATCAACAATGAGAACACGGGGATTATGCTCTATCATTTCCTGAACCCTCATTCTAACTAAATATTGTGCTTTGTGGAGAATTCGTTAACTATGGAAGGACCGATCTTTTCTCCACGATAAATCCTTCTTTATCAAGGCGTCTGCTTCCGGTCTATTGGTTGGTTTCTAAGATTCATTCAGAAATTTTGAATGGGATCGTTCTGCTAGGCCAAATTGCTCTGAATCCGAGTACTTTAGTAGGATGTTATCCTCTTTCTCCTGGGTTATGGGCAATCTTACTGTAACCTTTGTCCCCCCTTTACCGGCTTTTCCAATGGTAATTTTCCCTTTGTGTTGGTCGATGAAATATTGACACAAATGCAATCCCAGACCTGTCCCCCCCTTTTTTGTAGTAAAAAAGGGCTCATAAATTTTATTTTGAATTTCTTCGGGAATTCCGGGTCCGTTGTCAGTTATATCTATCTCAGCCATGTTTTCAGAATGAAGGAAACGGGTCTGTATAGCGACCATTCCTGGTGAGCAGTTTTGAGAAACGGCTTGAATGGCATTCAAGAAAAGGTTAAGAAAAGTCCGTTCAATTTTTTCAGGATCTGCAAAGATCTCCGGGAGATCCTCGACCAGGAGTGCGTTGAAAGTGACGTTACGGCACCCGGTCTCCAATGTGGCCGCCTGCCAGGTTTTTTTGACTATTTCGTTAAGGTTTAACGATTTGAAAGTTAAATTAACCTTGGCAAACTCAAGAAATTGATTTAACAGATTAATTGCTGCCTTGCCATTCCCCTGGATCATTTGCAGATATTTCTCTGTTACAGGGGTCAGTTTCTCATTTTCCAAGCAGAACTGGGCACATGAACCGATCACCGCCATAGGGTTTCTCAGGTCATGAGCCAAACCTGCAACCATTGTCTTCCCCACTATCCCCACATTAGAGCTCCGCTGCAGTTGATCTTCTAACCTACGGATAATGCCAAGTAGATCATGAATATAATTCAATAAAAGTCTGAATTTCTCTTGATCTTCCTTTGGAACTTTCCCCAATTCCAAGGGGTCAGTGATTTCGGCCTCCAATGTTTTCCTGGGCATTATCGCCTCGGTAACTTGAGCACCCTCCTCTCTTGTCAATTTAGGATCAGGGCTAACCCCGGTCACGTCTCCATGCAGGGCATCTATTTTCTGATGAGTTTTCGCCCTCCTGAGATTTTTTTGTGTTTTAGAATTCAATGCCTGCTGTCTCCTAACTTATAGCCTCAAAAGCAAAGTTGAAAAGAAACGAAATAATCGGAGGCTCCATATGGATTCCATTCCATATATCGGCATCTTCTTGTTTTTAATTAAAATCCTATTTTTCGAGAAGCAAAGGAAGGGAGATAAGATCGGGAATTGGATTTCCAAAAATGCGCCTGCTTGAAGTGCTTCTCGCATCGGTACTCTCATCCTTGTGGGCCCTCCACTTGAATTTCTCCCTTAGCATCGGAACGACGGGTTCCCCCGTTGCCCATGAAAGCCTGGATCAAGTTCCTGCCGCTTTATACCGGATGCCGTTCAGCCTGTAAGCAGGTCCCATCTGAACTTATTCTAAGGCACTGAAACCGATCAGTTTTGACATCGCCTAATAGTTTTCGATACGTCCTCAGCGGTTCACTCCCTTTCTTCTCCTTGATCCTTTCCTGACAGGATCATGCCCTGCCTTTTCCTTAATGCTCACCACAATGGCTCTTGACCATGGCAGCTTAAGGTGGTGGATTGAAGCCCGCTCCTGCAAACCGGCTCCGAGGGACCTCCCCTCATCTCTCATATACCTTCGTGGCGCACCTTCACCTACTTATCTTTAATCCGGTATAATCCAGAAATTCAACGATTACTGATGGAAACGTGCATGAAAAAGTGCAGGGCCATTTCTGACTCTGCTCTTTAGAAGTCGTTCCCGTTTTCAAAGTATCACTTCTTAGGCAACGTGTAGGTCAGCGACCCCTCACCAGGTGATTTTCTCCCATGTCTACTGGTGCTTACGTGACCACGAGGAGGCGCCAGTGTATCCAAGACTGGCCTGGATGTACCCCAGGTCATAGACCTGGTTGAGTTTTAATCCCATGTACATCGCCATGAAGGGGAGATGAAAGCTGCGGCCGTTGTATGTGACCAATACGGAATATTTCTGGATGTCTTTCGCGATGTCGTCTAAATTCTTTCCCTGGATGTAAGAGAAGACCTGTTTGTCATCGTAAATAGTAATGCCGGTTAGGCTGTGAAGCCGTGGGTCCAGGGCTATCGTTTCGATGTCCAGATATCCCACTGACCCCTTGAAATTTGGAAAGGATCTCCCTTATTTATTCGATTCTCCAATTTACGTACTACTCTTCTACCTTATTGCTTAATTCTCAGGATCTTATAGCCATTAGGGGTCTCAACCAGCGTCTCCCCTTGGTAAACCCTCGGTATCAGTCTGGGAAGATCCCACCCTCCGGCTTCCACTCGTTCAACCGCCCGAACTTCCTTTTTACCATTCACCTCAATCCTGACCGAAAAGCGCTCTATTTCTTCCATAAGTCTCCCCTTTGGTAAAAGTAAAACATCCGAGCCGGCTAGCAACCTAGTGCAAATTTCCCTCTTTTCCAGCTTTTGGTCCATAGCACATCGGACTTTTGGGGGGCGTTTTTTTATAAACAGGTATTCCCTTTCATCGATAATGGAAAACCACAAAAGGATCAAATTTTATCCTCAGGCAGTAATCCATTTCAAAGAGGTGCGCCAGATAAAATTCAACCCTTTTGCCCGGCGGGTAAGCCCTTTTCAATTCGTCCATGACGAAAATATTGGGGTCAGCGAGACCCAACTTGATTTTTTCGGGATAATTTCCCAGAACCACGATTTTATGTTTTTGAGCGTATGCATCCCCGACGGCTTTCTGCAAGCTTGGCGACGGGAAAAAACCCTTCAAAGAGATGATTGGCATATTAAAATGTCTAGAAAGGGCATCCAAATATCCATCGTAAGTGGTAAACCCCATTTCGACCAGTAATTTACCCAGAGGTTTACGGACTGCCATCTTGGCAAATCGGCTTTGTTTCTCTAGCGCCTTCTCTAATTGATCGGGCGTTATGATTTTTAAATCTAAAAAGATTTGCCCGATTGGTTTTCTTTTACCATAAACATCCAAGGCCTCATTGATTTTTTCCTGGGGAATCCCCATCTCAATTAGAATTTCCCCAATATACTTATATTTCCCCATCTGGTTTTTTTGCCGATCCAAGGCCACTTGAAGATCCACCGGAGAAATGATATTTCTTTCGATAAGGATTTGGCCCAGCATTTTCTCGATGACGGCATTGAAGTTATTTCTCATCGGGGCTCTCTTCCCTTCATTGAGCAAATGGCTTACCCTCGCGTAGAGAAGGTCGCGACATTTCTTCTTTCCATCCGGGGATTCCAAAACAAGCTTTACCGCGTCAAGTTTCCAGCCTTTTTTCCTGGCTTCAGTTTCCGAAGCAAAGCTTTCCGCCCCACTCCCCATAATGATCCATTGGCTTTTTGATCCAGCCAGTGTTGCTCGCCTTCTTCACTTATCAAAAGGAGTGTTTTACCTACCGGCTTCGTTTCCATATTCATTAGCGATCCCCCCCGATCAGAAGGATTTCCTTGATCAGCCTTTCCTCATCCGCAGTCATTATTCTGCTGAAGCACCTTTTGTTCTTGATCTACATAAAATTTATTGGAAGAGGGCAGGAATATAATTACTTCCTCTTTTTTCTTTTCCCTTTTCCTGATGCTTCCGAATCTTAGATTCAATAAAATCGCAGTAGTCATCCAGACACTCCAAAGCCTCCATCAGCGTCATCTCAGACTTCCACCCGCAAACGCTAAGGTAAGCTTGATCCTCGCCGCCGATTTCTATTTCTTCCCAGATTTTAAGGACGAGTTCATCGGTGTATTTCCTTGCCAGTTGAGAAATCCTTTGATCCAGTACTTCGTTGAAAATCTGCCTTTGACGATTCTTTTCCAAGGCGCATTCTCCTTTCCGGGTAAATCATTTTGGGATTTTTCTATTTCAACAATTCTTTTATATGAAGCTTCACTTTGCTCCAGATTAATGCTTATTGCAGAGGTCTAACAATCTCACTTTCCGACCTTTTTTGTCTTATCCCCCGCAAGAGAAGAGCTTAAGATTTCTGTATAATTTAAATAGGCTGAATGGCCGCACGGGATTCCAGTTCTCCTAAGATTCCATTCACCTTCTGATACTTCCCCCATCGTGTAGACCTTTCCTGCCTTTTCTCCATGGAAGCCGCTCTCCATACATATGGGACATCCCCCCCCGAACCAGTGCGGGTCAATTGTGGGTTTTTTGGAAGAAGGTTGTGGCCTAATCCGCTTTATTTTGATTTTTTGGCCTTCCAGCCAGGTCTTTACTTGTTCAAGGTCAAAGTCCCAGGAGGTTCGAAACTTCTTTGCCGGGCATCCCGAAAGGAGCCAGTCGTCGACGTCCCAGGGCCACACCGTTAGCTCTTTGGCCAACTCGTTTCTGTTCATTTCTCCCTCTGAACCTATCAAATTTGAGGCCAATAAAATTTCAATTGTTTTCCCTCCAAGCTTAAGAAAAAATTCAGATCGGTAGCGTCTTTTAGAATCTTTTCAATTATCTAAACCGCATCATTTTGTCCCTGATCCGTAGTTTGGGCGCTGTCACCTCCACCACTGGAACCACAACACGCCCATAATGCCCATGCCAAGAAGCACACCGCAAAGGAATCTTGAAAAGATTTTTGTAGGAATCCTGCGCCTGGGACGTAACCAACGCCCAGGTACAAGCTCGTGAGTATGAAGATGGATATGACGGTCCAACAGATTCTCTTTGGTCATTATCTTTACTCCCTGCCAAGACATAAATGCATCCCTACAGGTTAGCCAAGATCAGAACTATCCTAGTTGATACGACTTCTTAGACTTTTCGCCTGAGGGTTGGGCCTTTTTTTAAGAATTTCATAGTCATAATCGACTACCATGTATTGCTCAAATTCTCGGCAATTCCGTTTGAGCTGGGAAAGCTTCCTTACCCCCACTCTCCTCAGTTGCATCAATACCTCCCGACGCGTTAGCCTTTCGTTTATTGCCGGTAACATTTGTGATTCGTGAATCACGATATCTTTACCCTGCCTATATTGTTTACCCGGATGGTTTTGACTCCATAACCGTTGCTGAGAACAATAGACCCTGACGATGAGAATCCCCGCGAATCGAAAGTAATAGATCCTTCAGTAGTTCCGACATCGTAATTTGTCAAATCTTCAACTTTGAGCACCGATTTGTCGGAAACTCTAATGATCTGGTAAGAACCCGAAGTGAAATCGATTCGGTAAATTGTGCCTTCAGTTATGGCCAAGTATTTAGTGTCCCACATATCGGTTGCCGCTTTTAAGGCAGCACTATTCAAATTATGGGTTGAGATCGCTCGGAAGATTGTAGGCGCAGCAAAAGCAAGAACTGTCAAAAAGATAAAAAGGGAGATGATCAATTCCATTACGGTAAATCGTGAACCCTTTCTCATTTTAATACCTCCTAAATTAATACTCCCTCAGATCTTTGACTTTACCCATTGGTCTTTGAACTTCAATTTTCGATTTATTGAAAAGGCAAAAGAAATGCCAAAGAGAAAATTCGATTTCTGCGCAATGCATTTCCCGCAGAATCGATCCAATAACTCCCTGAAAAATAAGGCAAACTAAATAATTCAATTAATCTTCTTTTGCGATGGCCCCGAGTTCAATTCTTCGTATATAAGGGCCAATCTTCCCGTCTTTTATGGAAACTTTTCCATAGAGCCAATTCCCCTCATTTTCGTTAATTCAATTCATCCGTGCGCTGATAACGAAATTTTTACCGGACATTTTCTTAGACCTGTGGTTGTAGCGTTGTAATTCTTTAAGATCATTAAGATAATTTATCGATTTTCTCGCGTTCTCAATAATATCTAAGAAATTTCCAAGATGTTTCCAGTTCAGATCTGGAGGATAGTAAGGTCGGCTCTAATCTCAATTCGCAGGGATACCAGGGACTGTGAGAAAGGGACCTTGGTCTGATGGAATTTCAGCCGATTAAGAGATGGCAGGAAGCAACACAGGAGACAAGAACATCTTGGCTTTGAATGGGTTGAAATATTCTTGTGATGATCAGAAAATCTTCTGAAGCGTTTAATATCGTCCACTTCTGGATAATCTTTCTCATAACGTCCTCCAGAAGGATATATTTCAAGGGTCTTGTTTAAAGGGGGTAAAACTGACTCAATTTTAGCAGGATGGAGAGGTTTGTCAAGAGCGGTTTTTTGCCTTGCCGGGGGGTCGAACCTCGGACTCATGGTCGTAAGGAAAACCACAACATATTGGGGGTGGCACCGATCTACCAAAACTTGCGATAGCGTTATATATCAAATTGGAAGTAAGACAAACTATAAAGGGTGACATTGAAAAAATTTATTTGGTATGTTACCCGATCTTTGAGAAAAAAGAAACCTCCTGTAAAGAGATAGTATAGGGGCATGCAACCCAAATCCACTCAGACAGGAGGTTTCTTATGA
>Ga0187854_10003484_pt1 | contig 12462 bp, 11 predicted proteins | sample June2016WEW_6_15_FD_132445 | JGI IMG/M metagenome (GOLD analysis project Ga0187854, IMG submission 132445) | Peatland microbial communities from SPRUCE experiment site at the Marcell Experimental Forest, Minnesota, USA - June2016WEW_6_150 | ecosystem: Environmental > Terrestrial > Soil >...
GAGCTGAAGCAGGAGCAGAAGCAGCCGCCGAAGCAGGAGCAGGGGCTCAAGCAGGAGCGGGAGCGGCCGCTGAAGCAGGAGCAGGAGCAGCCGCTGAAGCAGGCGCAGGGGCGGAAGCAGGAGCAGGAGCGGCCGCTGAAGCAGGAGCAGGGGCTGAAGCGGGGGTTGAAGCAGGGGCACTGGCTATTGCCGCTTTGGCGGTTAGGGAGGGGGGACTGGGTCAAGAAATGGCGGCTGCCGTGGTCCAATTGCAGTGGGCTGTTCAAGCCATGCCTCTGGCTGTTCAAAATATCCAGAAGGTGATCCAGGATATGGAGTGGGCAACGAAGACCCTGCCGCAAGCGGTGAAAACTATGCAAGCAGTCAACCGAGTCGTGCCGCGAGCGGTGCAGGCAATGACCCGGGTGTTGCGGGCGGCAAAACAGGCAAAGTCTAAACGGCCCGCGCCTGTATCACCAGCGCCCGTACCGAAAGAACCCGAAAAGGCGGGCAAGAAACAGGCAGCAAAGCCCGGTAAATCAGCTAAGAAGCAATCCAAGCCCTCGAAAAGGTAGCTCAGGATAGTTGAGGTGAGGGAGGCGCTGTGGCACGGGCGTCCCGCCCGTGCGCACGGCCGGGACGGCCGTGCCACGTTCTGGTTGCGGCCCTGCCGCGCTGTGTTCTCTGTGCCTGGAAAGACTAAACACAGAGATCACTGAGACCCTCCGTGTTCTCTGTGTTTAGTCTTTAGAAACACAGAGGACGCGGAGAAGTTCGTTTTGGTTGCGGCCACCGATCCGCGCTGTAGCACTAATCGCAATGGTCTTGAGGAATGGGTCAGTCAGCAAGCTTCCTGGCCGGCTCAGCGAGCTGACTCCTTGCATAGTCGTTCTCCGAGCCGAGACACACGATGAGGAGCACTTATGAAGCGAAGAAGGAAGAGCACGGAGGTTAAGAAAACGGGCGTGTTATCTCCTGAAGCTCTTAAGAAGATTCGAGCAAGAGTTATTCAGGACAGAACTTTCCGCAAACGTTTTGCAGCGCGTCCTGTGCAGGCGATTGCATCCCTGGGCATCGAAATCCCTGACGCCCGCGCCATAGCTAATTTGTCATTGGCCGAGATTCTGAGAGAAGTCGATCTCGGTCTACCAAGGAGACCCCTCGCGCGCCTTCTGCAGGATCGCCCAGTTTCGGAGGGCGGCGAGGCTCCGGAGGCTCCTGAGAGCCCTGAAACTCCCGAGACTCCTGAAACTTTCGAGACTCCTGAAACTTTCGAGACTCCTGAAACTTTCGAGACCGAGACTCGTGCAGCCATCGGGGTAGGTGTAAGTGTCGCGGAGACTCCTGAAACTTTCGAGACCATTGCAGCTCTCGGTGCAACTGTCGAGACTACCGAAACGCCGGAGACTCCTGAAACCCCGGAAACTCCCGAAACTCCGGAGACCCCCGAAATATTTATCACCCCGGATGTTGCCGTAAGTCCAGAATTTCCTGTGGTTTTTGCCCCGGATGTTGCCGTAACACCAGCTTATGAGCAGCTTCGTGAGCGGGGACTGGGTCAAGAGCTGGCGACTGCCGTGCTCCAATTGCAGTGGGCTGTTCAGGCCATGCCCCTGGCTGTTCAAAATATCCAGAAGGTGACCCAGGATACGGAGTGGGCAACGAAGACCCTGCCGCAAGCGGTGAAAACTATGCAAGTAGTCAACCGAGTCGTGCCGCGAGCGGTACAGGCAATGACCCGGGTGTTGAAGGCGGCAAAACAGGCAAAGTCTAACCGGCCCGCGCCTGTATCACCAACGCCCGTACCGAAAGAAACCGGAAAGGAAGTCAAGAAACAGGCAGCAAAGCCCGGTAAACCAGCAAAGAAGAAATCAAGGCCTTCGAAAGAGTAGCTCAGGATGGTTGACGGCGGGGAGTTCGCTGCCATGAAAATGACTTCCCTCCGCAGCGGGAGGAGGGGCAGGGGGTGGTGGGTGGCAGCCCCAGGGTTCCAGTCAACCACCCCTGACCCCTCCTTAAGAAGGAGGGGAATCGTTTTCAGGCAGGGTGGTGAGCCGAAGGATCATGATATCTCCGCTCGGAATGACACGTTTTGTTGATTCTTTCACACCTTCTGAGCGCCGTGGGATGGATAACCATGAAGTGCTTCTTTTTAGAGGACACAGGGCGCGTTGTTGAAGTGCCCTTTGAGGACGGCAGCGGGAGCGCGGCGCTATCGGTTTATAAGCGCAGCGATAACGGAGAAGAATGTATCGGGTTGAGTGCTGCGCCGCCGGGAGCAATGTGGTGGGCGCCGTGGCTCGATGACCTGTACAAACCCCAACTTGAACATGTGCTCGTTGTAGTTTGCCCAAACGGTTATCTGTGGGTGATCGACTCCGAAGCAGCCAACTGCACGAGTCCCGCGAAGAGGAATCCGGACGGGTCGTATGGACGCGAACAGGAGAATCATCATTGCTGGATCATTCATGGAGCCCCGCCGCAGATCACCGTCGATAAGAACGGAGAAACCTGTGCGGCCGGCGCCGGAAGCATTCTGGTGGGCGGATATCACGGATTCCTCCGCAACGGTGCATTTACCACAAAGGGGCCGGTTGAAGGCAACCCTGATTTGAAAAGTCCAGCGCCAATAGTGCTGCGCCGAAGCGACGTGCCCGCGGCACGATCTTCCGAGTCTGACGCGCGCGCTGCCCTGTTGGCCCTGTTGCGGCGAAAAGGGTTGTTGCAGGCGCGCCCGGGTGAACCGGTGGTGGATCGCAGCGGCCGGTCGGCCCCCTGGATGTTCTATTCGTGGAATTTATCACTAACCACCGAGGGCAGCGCGCTTGCGGCGCGTTGCTTATTGGATCGGCTGAAGGGCTTTCACGCGACGCAGCTTGCAACCTACGGAACCACGGGCATTCCGCTTTTGACTAGCTGCATCTTGCTTGGCGAAGGAAAGTACACTGGAATCTGCGTGCGAGAAACGCCCAAGGGCAATGCCAATGGCCGCCAGATCGAGGGACCGGCAGACCGCAGCCGGCCGGTGGTGATCATCGATGATTCACTGAGTTCGGGAACCTCACTCCTGAAAGGCATCCGAGTGCTTGAGGGCCATGGATTCCAGGTGGAGGGTACGATTTGTTTGGTGCATTTTCCCGATCGAGGCGGACGCGAGCGCGGGGAAGCGTTGGGCTACCGCGTCGAGACGTTGTTTGACATTTGGGAAGACCTGCAGGTGAGGCGTCCGGTCCACATTCCGGGATTCCAACGAGTCGGAGAATTCGTCCACAGCGTCGCTCCCGTCGAGGACGGCCTATCTCCGGCGCAGGTCGCACGGCGAGTGGCCGAGCAGCTCCTTCGGGAGGGGAATCTGCCTGCGCCGCCGCGACGCTTTGATGCCAAACTCCACGCGCCCGGAGGTGTCTGGGTGTCCTTTCGTGACCGTCGCACGAATGTGCGGCTGGCGCGCAGCGGTTTCTGGCACTTCGACCCGAACGATGCCAATGCGTGTCGCGACGTTGTGCTCGCAACCGCAAAGACTGTGCGCACCGGAGGCCTGCGCCTGGAACAACTCGACAATCTCAAAATTGCAGTGACGTTCTTCGGCCGCCTCGAGGCGATCCAGCCTTCAGGTCTGGACTTCTCGCGGTATGGCATTGTGGTGCGAAGCAAAGTCTGGCCAGTGAAAGTCGGGGGCGCACTGCCCAATACACAGGTATTCACCAGCGAGCGCGAGCAACTCGACTTGGCGATTCGCAACGCGCAGGTCGGCCCGTTCGAGCCTTACGAGCTGTACCGGCACACGCTTTCGAAATATGTGGAACCTGGTGAAGAGTGGCTGCCTTATGGGACCGCTGACGGGCCGGAGAACCTCTGGACTGTCGATCGGGCCATCGGAGAGGCGCTTACGCGTCGGGCTCGTCAAACGGCGGTGGCCGCCGTTTGCGGACTGCAAGTACCGCCGGGAGCGCTTGACGCAAAACTGATCCCCACCCGTGTCGCGGCCGTCGCCGCGACACTCTATAACCGCGGCGTGATCGGATGCTCGGTGAGCAGCCGCGAGAATCTGGATGATGCGATCGTTGCGGCCGCAACGGCTGCGGCCAGGGACAAGCGGTTCAGGGTTCTGACGCCGGACTTGACGGAAAAGATCTGCCCTGCCGTATCCGTGCTTTACGACCCCGAGTGGATTGGCAACAGCGCCAGGGACAAAGCCGCGCGCAAGCTGCGCCTGGGGCGAGACAGCCTCGCCGTGCAACAGGCCGAGCACCGCGCCGTGTTTCTGGAATCCGTGGGACCTCACTTCGACTGGAGCAAAGAAAAACTGACCCAACGTCTCCTGAGCAAGGCCGGGGCGACCGACGGAACCGCAAATTGGACCACCTACCGGACTGCCACATGGCTGCTCACGAGCGACGGGGCTGTGCCACACGTGTTCGGCTTTGCAGCTCCACCCGACGGACCGTGTGACAGCCCCGCGTTGCGCGGTGATCTTGCTTTGCTGGGCCGTTATGTTGACGCGAATCTTCTCCCCAGCGGACTGCCGCGGTACGCGCAGACGCCGGTGCCTGGGTGGAAGTGGGATCATGGATCAGTTGCGCGAGCCGTCCACGGCCTCATGGGCCTGGTTATTGCAGGACGTCTTCTGCGGCGTCCGGACTGGCGGCGGCACGGCGAAGAGGGAATACGACGCTGCTTGGATGCGGTGGAGATTCCAGAGCATGCGACCGCTGGCCGATTGCGGCTCGTCGGCAAGACTTGTGAGCCCATGGCCGATTGTCTATTGCTGACTGCCGCGACCCGCGCCGGCTGCGGCGGCAAGCATTGCCGTCAAATGAATGCCCTGGCTGCCAGAGTGGCCTCGATGTTTCGGGAAGATGGATCGATCCACCCGGATGGGCAGCCGATTCGAATGGATCGCGATAACGACTATCTTCCCAATGCAGCGATTCTCGCCCTTGCCGTCCACTATGGCAATGCACCTGCCGGGCTCGCTGCCCGCATGGAGCCATACCGTGCATGGCAACTGCGGCGTTTCCGTTTGTTGCACCGTTGGGGTCAAGCCGGCTGGCTACCGCAGGCGTGCGCCGCAGTGTACTTCGCTACCGGTGATCCGGTTTACGCCAGCACTGCATTCGAAGTTGCGGATTGGTGCCTGGATCGACAGATCGAAGCGACAGGCGCGTTCCTGACAGATCTCGCGCCCGGCGGTCCTACGTTTCACACTGCATTCATAGCCGAAGCAATTGCCGATACATGGGCTTTAGCCTTGGCGCTTAATGAAAGGGAGCGTGCACAACGCTACCAGAGGTCGTGGTACTCCACCATGCGTTTCGCGCGTCAACTGATTATCCGTCCGGTAGATGCTCCGTGCCTGGCAGATCCCGACCGCAGCATCGGTGGTGTGCGCGGTTCACTTACGTCCTCCACGGTGCGAATCGATTTCGTCAGTCACCTCATCGTCGCGATGGCGAAGGGATTGCCCCTCCCGGAGCGGGCCCCGCGTCGTAAATAGGTCAATCCATGAGCACACCCGGCAAAGGCCTAACGGATATTCTGGCGAACCGGCGCTGGATGCGGCGCTCCGATCCGTTCCCCCACGTAGTGGCTCGAGACGTTTTTGCGAGCGGCTTCTATCGCAAGCTGGAGTCTGCCTTTCAGGAAGTCCTCTGCGGAGATTTCGGCCGGCCAGAGAAGCGGGGCGTATCCGACCGCAACCTGCCCACATATGACGCCAATGTGTTGGTTTTGAATTCTGAATTTTCGGGCCCGCTAGGAATCTTCATTTCCAGGCCGTGGCATGATATGCTGACCGCCCTGTTCGGCTTGAACACTACCCGTGATGTTGTGTGCGCGCTGCACCATCATCCCCTAGGCAGCGCCAGCGGGTGGGTGCATAACGACCTTTCAATACGATGGTTCACCGACGCCCCGAAGTCCGACGGGATCAACATGGCGTGCTCTGGGCGCACGACGCACCCAGCTCGACAGGCAGGCATGAAGGCCAGCCCGGTGGTCCGCGCGATTACCATGATCTTCTATTTGAATAATGCCTGGTCATCGGGCAGCGGGGGAGAAACCGGCTTATACCGGAGTGCCCAGGACCTGCCCACCGAGCCTGCCGCGGTGGTGCCACCCGTCAACAACTCCATTTTACTTTTTGAATGTACACCTTACTCGTTTCATAGTTTCTTGAAGAACCACCGTTCCCCGCGAAACTCGGTGAACCTGTGGCTACACCGTCCGAAGGCGGGTGTTGTAGCGCGCTGGGGTGAAGGCAAGATCTTTGACGTGGAGAGGCCTTGAGATGGCATGCGCTCGAAAACGCGTCTGCCTGTTAACCGGCGCCAGCGGTAAGCTGGGCTCGGCGTTCTGTCGGCTTTACGCCTCAAAGTATCATATCGCCGCCGTCTACCGGAATCATGCTCCCCAGGTAACAGCGCAGAACCAGAGCTACGTGGACCCCTTGAGCCCTGCCGCTTGCCTGCCGGAAAATGAGCATCCGGTTTTTGCAATTCGAGCAGACTTGGGATCAGACGCCGAACTTAATCGCGTGGTGGAGTTGGTGCTGGCGCGCTTTGGTCGCATCGATTTGGTGATCAACGCCGCTGTGTATTACGCCTTTGGGCATATTGTTGAAAGCAGTCTCCTACTCACCAGCCTCGAGGCGCAATTCAACGTAAACGCTTTGGTTCCTCTCAAGTTGGCCGCGAAGGTGGCGCGCGACTTCTGGCGAAATCGCGACTTGGAAAACCGGCGGATGAATCGCAATGTGATCAACGTTTCCAGTGTGTCAGGTTTATATGTTACGCCGCGCCTCGGTCACAGCGCCTACGCCGCCGCCAAAGCTGCGTTGAACCTCCTCACCTTGCACATGGCCCATGAGTTTCAAGATTTCGGCGTGCGTGCAAACGCCTGCGCGCCTACTAGCTTCCCGCAGATTGTCTCCACCGAAAGCGTAGCCCGCTCCATTCGGAGGCTGGATGAAGGCCGGATGACCGGGACGATTCTTGTGATTGGCAAAGCAGGGGAGCGCTTCATCCCTGGGCAGGCTTCTTCCGGGGCTGCGGCCGGCGCAACGTGATCCTGTCTAAAGCGGCTGCAGTCCTCGATTTTCTTGCCCCGCCTCGAGGCGCTACATTACGGACAAGTCCCATGATTGCGATAGCTTGGTCCACGTGTTCGAGCCGCCTCATCCCCACTAAGGCACAGCTCACTTGCGAATAGCTTCGGACGAACTGAAGCGACTTGCCCGAGTCACCAGCTCCCGACATCACGCTAGCACTGGTAAGCACGAGCAGGCCGCGAGCCGCCGCCAGGTCGAGGGTCGACACGAGCCGATTATCGAGCTCTTGCGAGAGCACCGTGGCAGCCTCGCGAGCCCTATAGTTGAACGGGAGCTCGATAACTTTGAAATTCGAGCTTCCTCCCGCGGCCAACTCTGAGCAGTTGATGACGCGCTTGAGGTCGATGTGCCGCTTGTGAGCTACGGGCGTTCGAAGCCCGTCCCACGTGGCGATGCCATAGGTTCCGATTACCCCGTCACGCACCCTCTGCTCCAGCATCGCAAATGTCTTGATGAGGTTATCATAGAAGTTTGCCTCGCCGAGGAGTTCTAAACTCACCTCGGGGTTATGCAGCAAGTACGCGTCAATAGTCTCGAGCTCGGTGTTTCGGAGGCTCTGCTGCAGTGAGACAGCGATGTACTGGGCCGTGATCGAATGCTTACGCTTGACCTCCGCATCGCTCAAAACACCGCACGCGAGCAAGCTCGGTGGGATGAAACCACCCTTTGTAACTACGCAGAGAGAGCTGCGGTCAGTTCCTTCGACCGCTAGACTCTGAATTGCTTTGCCGACCACCTGCTCACTTCGCATGCATCTGTAGTTAATCGCGGTGTCGATGACATTGATCCCGCCTCGCACCGCGTGCTTAATCGCAGCAAAGTACGCGCGGTCATCGTCCGGCGTTTCAGAGCCACGATGTGTGCCGATGCCAACGGAGCTGATGGCTTGTTCACTTTGGCAAAACTTCCCTTTAAGGCGGAATATTATGCTGACAGGAGTGTGGTTCAATATCTTCTGGGCTAAACGAAGCTCCTGCTGGCGCTGTTCAGCGATGCCCTTGACAGGGGCATCGGGAAAGCAAAACAGGGTTGGTCCCCATTCCTCGACAGGGGTCGGACTCCAGCCGAGCCTCGTCAAGCGCTTGTTTGAGAACAATGACCACGCGTTCATAAACGAGCGATAGTACGGAGTCTGGTACTGAACCAGGCCTGCCGCCTCGAGCTGTGCATTACTCACCCGGAGGACATCCGTTCTGTGCCCTACTGACCTAGACAGGCCGTATACCAAGCGCTCGTTAGTCCAGACTTCGTCGCCGACAACATTGAGCACCTGCCCCGCCGCCAGGGGATGAGTGGCAGCAAGGAGCAGAGCTTTGGCAACATCTCCGACGTATGCCATCTGGTGCAATCGGATGTCTGTGTGCCGCAGCAGGACTGGTCCACCATCTGCGATCCGCAATGGGAAGAACAGCGATCTGCTGGTTGATCCCTCGGGTGAGCACATGATGTTGTCTCGGGCGCCTATTACGACCGCAGGCCTGACCACTACTTTCTCGAAGTGTGGCGAACTCCGAAGAGCGATCTCGCAGGCGCGCTTACCGCGCAAGTAAGCTTCCCACTTAGGGATGGCGTCGGAATGCAGACAAGGCTCGAGTCGCTCGTCCTCAAGCTCGTCGCAATACTTAGCGGCTTGGTTGCAATAAATATCGACAGAACTTGTCAACACATAGCGGCAGACTCTGCCTCGGAGCGCCTCAATAAGCGAGCTGACATGTTGGGCACGGAACGCGATGTTGTCAATAACGGAGTCAAATGCCAGCTTCGAAAAGGTTCGTGAGAGTGAAGCGTTGCGGTTTGCTTTGAGCCACTTTGCGGAGTCACTTGAAGGCTTGTCGAGCGACAGGACCGTGACATCGTGCCCTTGCTTTACCGCCTGCTTAACAAGCTCTTCTCCGATAAACCTGTTGCCGCCTAAGATAAGTAAGCGCATAGGTTCTTATAGGCCGCCTGCCTGATTGACGCGCCTGGGCCTCCGAGACGGCGCCTTCACGAAAGCGAAACGCTTCCGAGAGCGAAGCAAGACGGACTGCAATGGCCAATGTTATTATCACATAGCTGTCCCCGGAAGGTCTCAGTCTATGCCGAGTAGAACCGGAAGCTCAGCAACCGTGGTGGGCACAATCCTCCTGGTGTTTTTTCTTCCCCTGATGCTTGTCGCGTGCTTTCATGCAAACCCCGGCGTGATGCTGGCCGGCGCTGTGACATGGGCGCTGGCACTGCCTGTGAAAGGTCCGGCATACCGGCTGGCGGCTCGACTATTGCGCAAGAGACTTCGTACGGCTGAATGGGCTGCGGTTTGTGGCGTCCTTTCAGCGGTGAGCGAACTCGCCCTTAGCGGAGCATACCTGATCTGGTTCTTGCCATCTTCGTCAGTACCAAATCTCATTGGGTTCGGGGTCGGAGCATCGAGCGCGGAGATCCTCTTTCTGCTAACGACCAGCGTTGTGCGTCGCATCCCGCATCGAGGCAGGTCGCACCCCGATACACGGGCGGCGGAGGTGCATCGGTCATTCTGCATTCGCTATCAATTCCTCGTCGAGCGTTTCGCGACACTCCTACTGCACGTCGGCTCACGGTGCCTCGTCTACATGAGCCTTTCGCAACACGAACCTTGGGCTGGCCTTTGGGCGATGGTTTCGTTCAGTGTGGTGGATGGCGTCGCGGCATATGGCAAACTCTGCCGCTGGAACTGGTTCGATCCTCACATCTGTAGGACGTTCTACGGGATCGTTCTCGCAGCCGGTGCATCCGACCTCGCCCTCTTCGCAGTCAAGGCAGGCCCTCTCAGATAATCGACTGGCCGTCGTTGGCCATAACGCTACACCAGCCTGAAGTCATCCGGCATGGTGTTACCCTGGGGCGAATGTTAGACGTATGCACCCTGGGCGGTCGAGGTTAATGGAGGCATTCGCGACCGGGTCTTTTTCGAACCACCCAGCTCGAATCGCGATACAACTTGTCAGGTTTTCCAAATGCCTCACGCACCGCACGCACGACGCCCGGCCACCAAGCACTGTAATTGTGGCCGCCCATATGCCCTCCTTGCACGATTTTAGGCCACCATCGACAGATGTCGTTGTGCACAGTCTCATAGGCATGTAACGAATCGATGTAGACAAAACTGACCAAACAATTGCCGAACACCTCCACTAAATCGTTGCTATCCCCCCGAATCTTGATTACGTTCGGCTTTTGGGCTAGGGCTGAGTCGAAAAGCGCCTCGACCTTGGCCATCTCTTGGTACTGGAACCGGGAGTTCGTCGCCGAACCAGTTTCAATCAAGCCATCTTTCCAAGGGTCGATGCAGAACAGTTTTCCGGCATATCGGGCGATTATCTTAGAGCTCTCTCCCCTATAGCAGCCTATCTCGACCACCTTATCACCCTTGTGTATTATCTCGCGACACAACTCCTCCAGTCCCTTGAAGCCAGCCTCGCCATGGCGCATGTGGATTATGCTCATGATTGCCTCCACGTTATGAGACTACCAACCGAATTTTCAATTATCGAACTCCGGGCAGGCCTGCAACATACACCTGACCCCATGCTGAATGCAACTGGGAGTCGGGTCTGCGGCTAGGTGCTACCGCGATGGAAGCAGCCACAGGAAAGATGATGTGCGCATCTTGTTTTATACGAACAGGCCCCACGCCGTAGTGTCCAAATGCAGCACACCAGGGCGTCACTGGAAGCTTCAGTTGGGCACATCCGCCCAAGTACCCACGAAGCGTGGTTTCCGGGTCTGCGTCGCTCAGCCAGAACTTCGGTTTGCCCCTGCGTGGTCGTTGGTAAACCGATTACTTCAAGGAGATGAACCGCCGAGCTCGATGCTGTGTGCCGACTGGTTACACCCTAAACTGGGATAATATCGTTCAAGAAAATTCGGTGGTCCCAAGAGAATTTCAGGTGCGTTGACGATCTGCCTCCCGTGGCGCATCTCACGTCAGGAAGCGGACGGGTTCTTCCGAGTACGCCATGACACTATACTCTAAGGTGGCGGGGCGGCCACACTTACGGTATGCCAAGGGCGAATGCCGCATGTCGCCATAGCTATCGCTGGTCCCAACCGCCGGTGGGTACTACCTCCAAATGAGTAATTCGTTCAGAGGCAATTGTCAGGTCAGATCGGGTTTTGTCGGCCGACAGTGTCGCCCCTTATTTGTCCGCGTAGACATTCACAAGCTGTAACCGCATCGTCTCGAGGCGAGTTTCGACGATACGCGCGAATCGGCGCAGAAGTTCGTAACCCAGATCGTGGTCCAGTTCAGCCTTGTCGCGAAGGCAGTGACCGTCCATAGCAAAAGCCCGTGTAACCTCGATGGTTTTCGCAGAAAACTTCCATCGATAAGGGGGGAACAGCCACGACCAACCAAGAATATCACCTTCACTTAGAGTGAGGATATTGAGAGGGCCACGGCGTTCAGAGTTTATCGAGAGCGCCACTTTCCCCTCGCGTATGAGATAGAATTTCTCTGCCTCTTCACCCTCCCGGAAAATGAACTCCCCCGCTTGAAAGCGGGCATTGGAGGCACATCCAACTACAAGTTCGCGGTGACGTGTTGGCAGGTCCACGAAAAACGGATGCTCGATCAGAACGCGCTGAAGGGTTTCCATACCTATATTCCTCCACCCTAAGCATAATCCGTGTTACGGTCTTTTGACAGCCTGTTTGCACCGACGCCGGGGGCGTTCCCCTTCCCATAAGCCCGCTACTCCTATTGTCCGAAGCGCCGGATCCAAGGCTGGACGGTGGGCGGAGCATCTCCCAGGAGTCAGGCAACTTGCAGTGCGCTTATGCCTGTGGCAACGAGCAGCAGCCTAGGCAGGCCGTGGCTGTACCGGCGCTCCGGATTCCGCCGAATCTCACCCTGCCACCCCAGAATTACGGTTTTGGCGACGGAGAGCGTAAGTTCTTTCATGCCTTACTGAAATCATGGAATCTGAGGCGAACGTGGGCACCACATCTCCGGTTAGCGATATACGACCAAGTGGCGGGGAATCGGTAAACCCTGCGCCGTTACGCGGGGTCTATGTTGGGCGGCACCCATTTTTCCGCGAACCCGGTGCCGCCTCCGCACATCACCATGCAATAAACTCGTCGATGGCGTGAGCGTAGGATTCTTGAGAAGTCTTGGCCGGAAGTGAGTTGAGAACAGCCGTCTTCGACTGTTCTAGATCAGGAATCCGAAGAACGGTTCTCGTGCAACGGGTCTTTCCTCTTTTTGATCGTGCTTGCATACCGGCGGCCTCCTCTGCCGCCGGCTCAGTATGCATGGGAATGCGGCAGACGGCACCGTCCCGTCTGGGCACTCGCCAGGGCTCGAACCCCGTATCCGGGAGGTTTGCATGATTGCTGGTAGGAAGGGCTGTTATCAA
>Ga0187854_10003486_pt1 | contig 12451 bp, 8 predicted proteins | sample June2016WEW_6_15_FD_132445 | JGI IMG/M metagenome (GOLD analysis project Ga0187854, IMG submission 132445) | Peatland microbial communities from SPRUCE experiment site at the Marcell Experimental Forest, Minnesota, USA - June2016WEW_6_150 | ecosystem: Environmental > Terrestrial > Soil >...
CAGGCGGACGCGCTGTGCGCGATGCTCGCATCGGCGGCCTGCGCTGCGGCCGACGACTATGCGGCGTGGCGCGACGTGGTGCTCTGGGACGAGCACACCTGGGGCGCGGCGGCGAGCATCGACACGCCGGATGCGCCCGACGTGGTGAGCCAGTGGCGGTACAAGCAGGCCTTCGCGCTCGGCGCGGACAGCCTGTCGCGGCGCCTGGTGGCGCGCGCGCTCGGCGGGCGCGGGCGCACGGTCGCCGGCGCGTTCGACGTGCTCAACACGTCGTCGTGGCCGCGGACCGACCTGGTCGTCGTGCCGGCGGAGCTGTCGCGCGGCGGCGATCGCGTGGTCGGCGCCGACGGGCGTGCGGCGCCGTCGCAGCGCCTGACGACCGGCGAGCTGGCGGTGCTCGTGAAAGCACTGCCGCCGTTCTCGACTCGCCGCTACCGGATCCGGCCCGGCCGCGCGGTCGCGGGCGGGGACGCGCGTGTCTCGGGCCTCGTGGTCCAGAGCGGGCGGCTCGCGGTGCGCGTGGACTCCGCGAGCGGGGCCGTCGCGAGCCTCAGGCTGAAGCCGGGCGGCGCCGAGCTGGTGGACGCGACGCGGCGAGGCGGACTGGCCGCCTACCTCTACGTCGCGGGGCGGGACTCCTCCCGCGCGGCGGGCCCCACGCGAGTGACGGTGCGGGTCCGGGAGCCCGGGCCCCTGGTCGCGTCGCTGCTCGTCGAGGCCGACGCGCCGGGCGCACGCTCCGTGACGCGCGAGGTGCGCGTCGTGAGCGGGCTCGACCGGGTCGACGTCTCGACGGTCGTCGACAAGCTCCCCGTGCGGACGCCGGAGGGCGTGCATCTGGCGTTCCCCTTCGCCGTCCCGTCGGGGCAGATCCGGTTCGACGTGGCGTCGGGGGTGGTGCGGCCCGACTCGGATCAGCTGGTCGGCGCCGCCAGGAACTTCGTGGAGGCGCAGAGCTGGGTGGACGTGTCCAACGACAGCGCGGGCGTGACGGTGACGACGCCCGACGCGCCGCTGGTCGAGGTCGGCGGGATCAACGCCGAGTCGCCGTGGATGCGCGCCCTTCCGCGGACGCAGACGTTCTACGCGTACGTGATGAACAACTACTGGCACACCAACTACAAGGCCTATCAGGACGGGCCGGTGGAGTTCCGGTTCGGCATCCTCCCGCATCGCGCGTTCCGCGCCGACGACGCGGCGCGCAACGGGGCCGCGGCGCGCGAGCCGCTGCTCGTTGCGGCGGCCGCGGGCGCCTCGCCGCCGGCCGAGCCCCTCCTGACCGTCAGTCCCGCGGTCCTGGTCGCCGCGCTGCGACGGGGCACCGGGGCGTCCTGGCTCGTGCAGCTGTACAACCCGACCGCGGCGCCGCAGGGTGTCCGGTTCCGGTGGCGGCGCGGGATGCGTGTGTCGCTGTCCCGGAGCCACAGCGACGGCCGGCCGGGCTCGCCGATCGCGGGGCCGCTCGTGATTCCCGCTTACGGCACGGCCATCGTGCGAGCGGACGGGCGGACGAGCGGGACGGCGGCGCATTGAAGCGGTCGCCTGCGGCTGGACGGGCTGAGGGGGCGGCGTAGATTCCGCCGCCGTCAGCATGAACGCCCCCCGCGCTCCCCTCGATCCGCGGCTCACCGAGCAGCGGAACCCCGCCACCGCCGAGATCGATCTCGCCGATCCCGCGCGCATCGTCGAGCTGATGAACCAGCAGGACCGCCAGGTGCCGGAGGCGGTGTGGGCCGTGCGCGACGCGGTCGCCCGCGGAATCGAGATGGTGGAGCGCGCCTTCCGCGCCGGCGGGCGCCTGATCTACGCGGGCGCGGGCACCAGCGGCCGGCTCGGCGTGCTCGACGCCGCCGAGTGCCCTCCGACCTTCGGCACGCCGCCGGAGATGGTGCAGGCGATCATCGCGGGCGGGGTCACGGCGCTGCTGAAGAGCGCCGAAGGGACCGAGGATGACTTCGACGCGGGCGGCGCGGCGGTGGACGCGAAGGAGGTGCGCGCCGGGGACGTCGTCTTCGGGATCGCGGCCAGCGGTACGACCCCGTTCGTGCGCGGCGCCCTCGCGCGCGCCGCGGCGCGGGGCGCCGCGACGATCCTGCTCTCTTGCACCGATCCCCCGAAGGACCTGCTCGTCAACGTGGACCTGGCGATCCTCCCCAAGGTCGGGCCCGAGGCGGTGACGGGCTCGACGCGCCTGAAGGCGGGGACGGCGACGAAGCTCGTGCTCAACACGGTGACGACGGGAGCGATGATCCGGATGGGCCGCGCCTACGGAAACCTGATGGTGGACCTGGTGGCGCTGTCCGACAAGCTCAAGGACCGCGGCGAGCGGATCGTGATGGAGGTGTGCGCCGTGGATCGCGAAGCCGCGCGCCGCGCGCTCGCCGCTGCGGCAGGGCACGTCAAGACGGCCATCGTGATGCTGAAGCGGCGGGTGGACCGCGCCGAGGCCGAGCGGCTGCTGCGGGAGGCCGGCGGCTACGCGCGGCGCGCGGTGGGCGAGCCGCCGCCTCCGCCGGCGGCGGCGGGGAGCTAGCCGTGGCCGGTGCGCCGCGTCCGGTGCTCGCGGTCGGGCTGATGTCGGGCACCTCGCTCGACGGGATCAGCGCCGCCCTGGTGCGGATCGCGGAGCCAGCGCCGGGGGCGTTCGGCATGGAGTTGCTCGCCTTCGTCACGACGCCGTTTAGCGACGGGCAGCGGGAGCGCCTCGCGAACACCATCGCGGGCGGGAGCGCGCGCGAGCTGGCCCTGCTCGACGCGGATCTCGGCGTCTGGTTCGCCGCCGCCGCGCTCGCCGCGCTCGAGCGGGGTGGCGTGCGGGCCGCCGCCCTCGACTTCGTCGCCTCCCACGGCCAGACGATCTGGCACGAGCCCCGGCGCGCGAGCCTCCAGCTGGGGAACGCATCGGTGATCGCCGAGCGGCTGGGGGTGAGCGTGGTCTCGGACTTCCGCTCGCGCGACGTCGCGGCCGGCGGCCACGGCGCGCCCCTCGTGCCGAGGGCCGACCGGCTGCTGTTCGCGCGGGAGGACGGGCCGCGGGCGCTGCTCAACCTGGGCGGGATCGCGAACTTCACCGTCGTCCCGGCGCGCGGCTCCGACGCCCCGGTGCTCGCCCTCGATACCGGCCCCGGGGTGATGGTGATCGACGAGTGCGTGCGACGCCTCTACCCCGGCCGGCGCTTCGACGAGGACGGCGCGATCGCGCGCACGGGCACGGCGGTGGCCGCCGTGGTGGCGGAGTGCCTGACGCATCCGTTCTTCGGCGAGCCGCCGCCGCGCTCCACCGGGCGCGAGGTGTTCGGCGTGTCGTGGGCGCACCGCCTGATCGGTCTGTGCCGGGACTATGGCGCGTCCCCCGCGGACACGATCGCGACGGCGGTGGCGGTGACGGCGCGGGCGATCGGCGACGCGGCCGCGAGCTTCATCCCGCCGCAGCTCGAGCCCCTCGACGTGGTGCGCTCGGGCGGCGGCGCGCGGAACCCGGCCTTGGTGCGCGCGGTCGAAGCGGCGTGGCGCGGGCCGGAGCACCGGTCGTTCGACGCGCTCTTCTTCGACGGCGACGCCAAGGAGGCCGCGGTCTTCGCCTTCCTCGGCCATCTCACCCGCACGGGACGCGCCGGGAACGAGCCCGCCGCCACCGGCGCTCGCGGCCCCCGCGTGCTGGGGACCGTCACCCCCGCATGAAGCCGCTCGCCGCCCTGGTGCTCCCCGCGATCCGGTGGGACGCCGATCGCGGCTTCGCGCCCGCGCTCCCCGCCGCGGAGGCGGCGCTCTCGCTCGGCGTCGGCGGGTTCATCTTCTTCGGCGGCGAGCGGAGCGCCCTCCGGCGCCTCACGCACGAGCTGGCGGCGGCCGCGCCGCATCCGCTCTTCTTCGCCGCGGACTTCGAGCGCGGGGCGGGGCAGCAGGTCCGCGGTCTCGCCCAGCTGCCGCCGGCCCAGGCCGTGGCCGCGCTCGGCGCCGAGGCCGTCGCGGAGGCGGCGGCGATCACCGCGCGGGAAGCGCGCGACGTCGGAGTCAACTGGGCGCTCGCGCCCGTGGTGGACCTCGACGTGGAGCCCGCCAACCCGATCGTGCAGACGCGCTCCTTCGGGGCCGACGCCGAACAGGTCGCGGCGGCCGGCGCGCGGTGGATCGCCGCCAGCCAGGGCGAGGGCGTGCTCGCGTGCGCCAAGCACTTCCCGGGGCACGGGCGCACGACGGCGGACTCTCACGCCGAGCTGCCGGTGGTCGCGGCGAGCCGGGAGCAGCTCGCGGCAGACCTCCTGCCGTACCGGCGCGCGATCGAGGCGGGGGTCTGGAGCGTGATGACGGCCCACGTCGCCTACCCGGCGCTCGACCCCTCGCGCGTCGCGGCCACGTTTTCGCGCCCCATCCTGGACGGCGTCCTGCGGCGCGACCTCGGCTTCGACGGGCTGGTCGTCACCGATGCGCTCATCATGGAAGGCGCGCTCGCCGGAGGGGGCGGGGGAGGCGGGGGCGGGGAAGCGGCGGCCGCCGTGCGCGCACTCCGGGCGGGATGCGACCTGCTGCTGTATCCCCGGGACGTGGAGGGCGTGGTCGCCGCGCTCGAGCATGCCGCGGGGAGCGGCGAGCTGCCGCGGGACACCGTGGACGAGGCGCTGGCGCGGCGCACGGTGGCGCTGGGCCGGGCGGCGGCGCCCTCGCTTCTGGGAGACGTCGCGCTCGCCGGGCATCGCGCGCGGGCCGCTGCGCTGGCGCTGAGCGCCGTGCGCCGTCTCCGCGGCGCGCACGGCCGGGCGCCGGAATCGGTGGAGCTGATCGTGGTAGACGACGACGCCGGCGGCCCCTACCCGGTGCCGCCGCGCTCCGGTGTCGCGGAGGCCCTGTCCGCCCGCGGCGTGCGGCTCGCGCCGGGAGGCGAGCGCGTCGTGCTGGTGTTCTGCGACGTGAAGAGCTGGAAGGGGCGCGCGGCGCTCTCGCCCGAGAGCCGCCGCAGCCTCAGGGCGGCGCTGGCCAAGCCCGCGACCACCATTCTGTTCGGCCACCCGCGGCTCGCGGCGGAGGTGCCCGGGGCGGGCGCGCTCCTGTGCGCCTGGTCGGGTGACACCCTGATGCAGCAGGCAGCGGCCGAGGCGCTGCTGGCCGGCTAGTGCGGGCGCTGGACTGGCTGGTCGTCGCCGTCTACCTCGCCGGCACGCTGGTGCTCGGGGTGTGGCTGGCGCGCCGCGGCTCCCGGAGCCTCGCGGAGTTCTTCGTCGGCGGGCGCGCGATCCCGTGGTGGCTCGCCGGCGCCTCGATGGCCGCCACCACCTTCAACGTGGACACGCCGCTCTACGTCACGGGCGTCGTGGCGCGACGGGGCATCGCCGGCAACTGGGAGTGGTGGAGCTTCGCCTTCACCCACGTGCTGATGGCGGTCGTGCTCGCGCGACTCTGGCGGCGCGCCACCATCATGACGGACATCGAGCTGATCGAGTTGCGCTACGGTGGCCGGCCCGCCGCCGTGCTGCGCGGCACGCGCGCCCTGCTCTTCGCCATCCCGATCAACTGCCTGGGCATCGGCTACGGCATGCTCGCCATGCGCAAGGTGCTGGTGTCCCTCGGCGTCCTGGAGAGCCTGCCGCTGCCCGGGGACCCGCAGCTCTGGGCCGTGGCGGCGATCGTGCTCCTGGTGCTCGTGTACGCGGCGGCCGCGGGGCTGTGGGGCGTCGTCGCCACCGACTTCCTGCAGCTGGCCCTCGCGCTCCTCGGAGCGGTGCTGGTGGCCGGCTATGCGCTGCACGAGGTCGGCGGCCTGGGGGCGCTGCGGGAGCGGCTGGTGCAGGCCGGCCACGGGGACGCCCTGCGGCTCATCCCGCGGCCCGGCGATCTGGCGCTCCCGTTCTCGACCTTCCTCGCCTACATCGGGATCCAGTGGTGGGCGTATCGCGGCGCGGACGGCGGCGGGATGTTCGTGCAGCGCCTCTCGTCGGTGCGGGACGAGCGCGCGGCCGAGCGTGCGGCGGGGCTGTTCAACGTCATCAACTACGTGGTCCGAACCTGGCCCTGGGTCGTGGTCGCGCTCGCCGCGATGGTCGTGCTGCCCCACCTCGCCGATCCGGAGACCGCCTACCCGCTCATGATGCTGCACTACCTCCCGGTCGGCGTCCTCGGTCTCGTGTTGGCTTCGCTCATCGCCGCGTTCATGTCCGCGGTGTCCACCCAGATCAACTGGGGCGCCTCGTACATCGTCCGCGACGTGTACCAGCGCTTCGTGTCGCACGAGGCCACGGAGCGGCGGCTCGTACTGGTGGGGCGCGCCGCCACCATCCTCATCGCCGTCCTCTCGGCCGCCGGGAGCCTGGCGATGCAGGACGTCGGCAAGATCTTCCGCTTCATCATCCTGGTGGGGAACGGCTCGGGGACGGTCCTGCTGCTGCGGTGGTTCTGGTGGCGCGTCAACGCCTGGGCCGAGTGGGCGGCGCTCCTCGCCGCGCCGCTGATCGCGCTGCTCGCGACCTTCGTGCCGGGGCTCCAACAGTGGAGCTTCGGCGCGAAGCTGGTGCTCACCGCGTTCGGCACGCTGGCGATCTGGCTGCCGGTCATGCTGGTGACCGCGGCGGAGCCGCGGGCGGTGCTGGACGCCTTCTACACGCGGGCGCGGCCGGGCGGGCCGGGGTGGCGCGCTGTGCGCGAGCGGGTCGGCCTCGAGCCGTCCTCCGCGCTGGGGCGCGACTTCGCGGAGGCGGGGGCGATGCTGATGATGGTGCTGGGCGGGATGCTGGCGATAGGCGGCATCGTCGTGGGGTCGGCCGCCTGGGCGCTGGGGGCGGGTGCGACGCTGCTGCTCGGGTGGGGCTGGCGGTGGAGGATGAAGCGTGAGGGGTCAGAGGTGAGGGGTGAGACGGCGACGTGAGGCGTGAGAGGGCGAAAGGCGTGAGAGGTGACCCCCTCACGCCTTTCACTTCTCACCTGGACTTCTCACTTCGCGCTTCGCCTTCTCACTTCTCTCGCCTCACCTCTCACCAGATCAGCCCCACCCCGAACCCCAGACGCACGCCCGGCCGCGTGGTGCCCGAGATGTTGGCGATGGACGCGTCGAGATTGACGCCGAGCAGCTGGAGCCCGGTCCCGGCAGACAGCATCGTGGCTCCCGCGAAGTCCGTCGAGGCGCCGACCCTGAGCGGCAGGAACCCCAGCAGCCGGTACTCCGCGCCGGCCGACACGAGCTTGTCGGACTGCTCGTCGAGCCCCGCCTGGAGCCTGATCTGCGCGTCGGCCGCCACCGTCAGCTGGCCGCTCTTGAGCGCGAAGCCGACCCGCGCCAGACGCGCGAAGTTGGCATTGGCGAGCAACGAGTCGCGCAATGCGCTGGCCTGCGCGTTGGCCGAGATGCTCGCGGGGTCGTGCAGCGACTGCTGCAGGATCAACGTGTCCTTCACGGTGCCGGAGCTGAGCTGCGTGCTCTGGCGCAGCGTGCGATCGTAACCCAACCGGCTCTGGTCCCACGTCATCGAGCCCAGGGCATTCACCACCACCGCGGAGAGGGTGATGCCCCCGCGCGCGAACTGGAGCGTCGCGCCCAGGTCCACACCGTAGCCGGTGCCGGCCTTGCCGCCGCAACCTCCGGTCGCGAGCGGGCTGATGTTGTTGCAGTTCTTGTCGTAGTTCGTGTAGATGGCCTGGCCCGCTTCGGTTGCGGTGAACAGCGGGTTGAACGCGACCTGCGTGCCGAGATCGCCGGCCAGACCGAGGAAGTTGCCGATCACGTACTTGTAGGTGGCCCCGACCGACAGCCGGCCCAGCGGGATCTGGAACGGCAGCGCGAAGCTGCCGGCGGCGGTGGTGGCCGCCCAGGCCCGCCCGGTGGAGCCGGCGGCGGTGAACGTCGTGGACGTCCCCGGCCTCGGGGCGTTGCCGAACAGCGCGAGCCGCACGGCGTCCTTGCCGATGCTCCCGTCCACTTCGCCCGAGGCGCCCACCAGCAGCGCAAAGGGCCCGATGGAGAGGCCGAACGGCGCCGCCCCGACCAGCGTCCGGATCGTGAGGGTTGAGCCGGTGATCTTGTCCAGCAGCGCCTGCTTGTCCGCGTCGGTGAGGAAGCTGTTGGCGTATTTCTTGAAATCCGCGAATCCGTACGTGTTACTGCCCACCTCGACGTCCACGTGCGGCAGGCCGATCGTGAAGCCCGGCCGGCCGAAGGCCGCGAGCAACGACGGGTTCCAGGCTACCGCCTCGTAGCCGCGGGCGAGCGCCGTGTACGCGTCGCCCATGCCGAGGGCACGCGTCGAGGGATCGGGGAGCTGGGCTGCAAGTACCGCCGGCACCAGGAGGCCGGCCAGGACGAGCGATAGACGCTTCATGGCTGTCCTCCTATTTGTGGACGACGGCGATCCGCACCGTCACCGAGGTGGTGATCGCGAGCGAGTCGGAGCTGGTAACCGTGATGCCGGCGCCGCTGTTCGCTTGACCGCGGAGCTGGATCCACAGCGGCGATTGGCTCTGACCCGCGGCCTTCAGCATGGCGACCGACGTTTGCGTCAGGAAGATCGAGTCGGACTTCGTTGCATCGGTAGCGGCCAGGCTGATCGGGAAGACCACGGTCCCGGGCCCGGCGGCGTTGAGGTTCGCCTTCGCATTGGCGACGTACAGCGTGTCCTGAGCCGTGATCGGCTGGGTCTTGCTGATGGTCAGCTTCAACTGGTCGCACGAGAGGGCGGGATTCACGGTGGACGAGCAGCGGGTCGCGTCCGTGACCAGGTTCTTCAGCACGTCGCCCAGCACCCCCGATATGGCCTGCAGCTGCGGGGGGAAGCTGTCCGGCGCCGAGATCCCGGGCGGAATGACGCCCAGCCCCAGGACGGTGCTGAGACGTATGGGCTGAGTGCTCAACGGCATGAACATGTCCGAATCCCATCGAGGCGCGAAGGGCGGCTCCTTGCAGGCCGTGAAGGCCGCAGCCGTCACCGCGCCGAAGAGCGCGAGCGCACGACGCACGTGCATGGTGCTACTCCTTGGAAGAAGACGGAGATGAGCCAAGCAGGGCCAGAGCACGCCGGATCGGCAGGCCCAGGACGATGCGGCCGCCGGACTCGCGCAGGCCGCCGAATTCGAGGCCGATGACCTGGCCGTTGCGATCGAAGATCGGGCTCCCGCTGGCGCCGGTGCCGCTGTAGGCGTCGAGCTGGAGGAGCGAATCGGGCAGGATCTTGCCGATCGTCCCCGGGGCGAGCGTCGTGTTCACGGTCGTCGTGCCCATCGGCGTGTCGAGCCCGAGCGGGTAGCCGATCAGCGCGATGGGATCGCCGACGTCGACGCCGGCCGGGTCGGGCCTGAGACCCTGGATGACCGGGAACGGCCCGGGATCGGTGATCTGCACGGTCGCGATATCGGCGTCGGGCGACAGTCGCTCCAGGCGCGCATGCAGGACGTCCTTCGATCCCGAGAACTGGACCGCGATCCGGGTCGGGCGATCCCCCGTGTGGCTCATGACCACGTGGCGGTTGGTCAGGAGCAGGCCGTCGGCCGTGACCGCAAACCCGGTGCCGGTGAACACCGAGTCGTCGGGGAACTGGACGTACACCATGGCGACGGCCCGGGAGTTGGCCCGGTTGATCGCGCCCCAGTCCACGCCCTGCGCGGCGGTGATGCCCCGCTGGCGTTGCTGGACTGCGGCGAGGTTCTGCTGCAGCGAGTCGCGTTGCCGCGTGTTGCGGGATTCCGCGATCTGCGTCCGGAGGGCCGCGGCCTCGGAGTCGGCCCGCGCCTGCGCCACGCGCAGGCCCGCAAGCTGATGGCTCAGGGAATCGAGGGCGGTGCCGAGCGTCGCGACCTGCTTCTGCGCGGTGCGCCCCTGCCAGACCAGCACGGCCGCCGCGCCCACGACCACGATGCCGAGCACGATCATCAGCGCGCGGAACCGCGCCACCTGCTCGCTCACCTGCGCCCGCAGCACCGTGGTGGCCGAAGGGCCGGCCTTCGCCGCCGGGGTGGGGGCCGCCTTCGGGGCGGGCGGCGCGGTCTTCGCCGCCGGCCCCTTGACCGCCGTGATCACCTGCTCGGCGCCCTCGCGCACCACGTGGAACTCGACTTCGGGCCCCTGGGCGCCGAAGCGCAGCTTGTCGCCGTCCGACAGCTCGGTGTCGGCGTCGACCTTGTGGCCGTTGACGAAGGTGCCGTTCCGGCTGCTCAGGTCGCGCAGCACGTAGCGCTCGCCCTCGAGCGCCACCGCGGCGTGGCGGGTGGAGACGTCGAGGTCCTTCTCGGCGTCGAACCGCAGGTCGGAGAGCGGATGGCGCCCGCACCCGATGTACGCCTTGTCGAAGATCTCACGGTGCCCGGCGCGGCCGCCGGACACGATTCGAAACTCACACTTCACGATGTGTTGCACGCCTCCAGGCGGGGGGGGCCTAGAAAGGCCACCACTTCTTCTTGTCGGACTCCGACTTCCGGGGTGCCGCTTCGGTCTTCCGGTTCGCCTGGTCCTCAGGCTTGTAGACCGGCACGGGGTCCGTCGTCGACTCGGTGTCGAGCAACGGATACACCCGGTGGCCGAGGGGCTCCGAGCCATCCGGCTCCGCCAGCCCCTCGCCACTGAACCGGGCAACGATGCACGTGATGTTGTCCGGACCGCCGCGACTGTTCGCCAACTCGATAAGTTCCTTGCAGGCGGTCACGAGGTCGGTGGCCTGCGTCACAGTCGAGAAGATCTCCTCCTTCTTGACCAGCCCCGACAGCCCGTCGGAGCACATCACCAGCACGTCGCCCCGGCACAGGTCCTGGCGCGTGAGGTCCACCTTGACGTGCGGATCGGGGCCGAGCGCCTGGAGGATGATGTTGCGGCGCTCCGAGACCGCCGCCTCCTCCTCCGTCAGCTCCCCGGCGTCCACCAGCCGCTGCATCAGCGACTGGTCCTTGGTGATCTGGGCGATGCGCCCGCCGCGGATCAGGTAGCCACGGCTGTCGCCGATCTGGGTGAGGTAGAGCGCGCCTTCGAAGACGCCGGCGGCGGTGGTGGTCGTCCCCATCCCCCGCGCCTCGAGGTGGTTCTGCGCGTACTCGTGGATCTGCTGGTTGGCGAGCTCGACCGCTTCCTTCAGCCGGTAGGCGAAGCGCTGCTCGCTGACCTCCTGGTCGTTGCCCCACTGCGTGATCAGGTGGTTGTAGACGGTGGTCGTGGCCAGCTCGCTGGCGACCTCGCCCGCGGCGGCCCCGCCCATCCCGTCGGCCACCATGAACAGCGAGCCGCGGCGGCCCACGACGTGCTCGCGTACGTCCGGCTGCAGCGACGCCGTGCGCGTCGTCAGGTCCGCGACGAGGAAGCTGTCCTCGTTGTGGTCGCGGGCCTTCCCGACGTCGGTGCGCCCGAAGACGTCCACCTTCACGGGGCCGCTCACGGCTGGCCCCCGAGCGACGTGATCAGCGTCTGCACGCGCGTGCGCTGCGCTCCGGTCGCGAAGGGAAGGGCATTGCGCAGCCACTGGAGGGCCTGGTCCGGCTCGCTCTCGTACGTGGTCGAGATGAGCTCCCCCATGTCGGCCTTTTGTTTTGGGGTCGCCGCATCCTGGTAGAAGACCCAGCGCGCCATCCGACGGGCATCGTTCGGCTGGTTGTTCTGTGCCGCACGCGTCGCCGCATTCGCCGAGTCTTCGCACACCGCAACCGTCACCGCACCGCCGCCCGGCGCCGGGTTGCTCGGCCCCGGCTGCGCCTGGCGCGGCGGCTGGCTCACCGTCCGCTGGTTGTTCGCATTCTGCGAGGGACGCTGGGGCTGCTGCGGATTGGCGGGCGTCTGCGTGCCCGTCGGACCGGGGTTGGGCGCTGGGGCCCCCGCCTTCGTCGAGTCGGCCACCGCCACAGTCGGCGTCTTCTTCCCGCCGCCCAGGGCGAGGACCCCGACCACCGCGAGCACCGCCACGCCGCCCACGCCGCCCAGCACCGGCACGAGCGGGAACTTCTTGGCGGGGGCCGCCGGCGCGGCCGACGCGACCGCCGTCGGCGGCGGTGCCTTCTGCTTCGTCGGGATGGACTTGAGCGCCGCCTCGGCGTCCATCAGCTGCGTGGCGGCCGATTCGCCCACCGCGGCCGCGGCTGCGGCCGGTGCGAGCCCTGCCACCGCCGCCTCCGCGTCCTTCCCGAACTGGCTCGCGTTCGCGTACCGCTCCGAGGGCATCCGTGCCAGCGCCTTGTCGAGCACCGCCTGCAGCTTGGCCGGGAAGACGATGTCGGGACGCGCGGTCTCGAGCGGCATCGGCTCGTCGGTCAGCCGCTTGATCATCGTTTCCTGTGCGCTGTCCGCCTGGAACGGGAGCACGCCCGTGAGCATCCGGTAGAAAACCAGGCCGAGCGAGTAGATGTCGCTCCGCCCGTCGAGCTTGTCGCCCGACAGCTGCTCGGGGCTCATGTACTCCGGCGTGCCGACGACCAGCCCGGTCTTGGTGACCTTCTGGCCCGCCTCGTCGCCCGCCACCGCCTTCGCGATCCCGAAGTCCACCACCTTCACGATGTCGGA
>Ga0187854_10003492_pt1 | contig 12437 bp, 10 predicted proteins | sample June2016WEW_6_15_FD_132445 | JGI IMG/M metagenome (GOLD analysis project Ga0187854, IMG submission 132445) | Peatland microbial communities from SPRUCE experiment site at the Marcell Experimental Forest, Minnesota, USA - June2016WEW_6_150 | ecosystem: Environmental > Terrestrial > Soil >...
CCAGCAAGCCGCCGGTATGTATTGAGCATTACTCGTATGGCGGGAACTGCCATTTTGATTCTTGCGGCAGGCTTCGTGATCTTCCTCGTTCGAAGCAGATCCGGGGGCCGGAAAGAAGTGAGGTAAGGAGCATGGCAACATTGGCTCAAGCAGCAATTCCGGAAGTGCGAAGTTACCTGGATGTGGGGCGGCCCGGGATACTGGGGTGGATAACGTCCACGGATCACAAGCGGATCGGCGTCCTGTACCTTGCGAGCATGATGACGCTTTTCCTCGTGGCGGTGGCGATCGGCGTCCTCATGCGGATCGAGCAACTCATGATAAGTAAGCCGCTCTTTTCGCCGGAAACTTACAACGCCTTCTTCACTCTGCACGGCGTCATCATGATCTTTCTGTTTGTGCTGCCGGGTCTGTCGGCCTCCTTCGGCAATTTCTTCCTGCCCATTCTGATCGGTGCCAAAGACGTGGCATTCCCGAGGTTGAACCTGACGAGCTGGTACTTTTTCATCACGGGGGCGCTGCTCGCGATCACAGCGCTTTTTACGGGAAAAGGCTTCCCTGATACCGGGTGGACATTTTATGTACCTTTTTCCATCCAGACCGGGACGAACGTTACCCTGGGTGTCTTTGCCGCGTTCGTTCTCGGTTTTTCCTCGATTCTGACGGGCTTGAACTTCATTACCACGGTGCACCGTCTGCGGGCTCCAGGCATGGGGTGGCATCGCATGCCGCTCTTCGTATGGGCGCTCTATGCCACCGCATGGATTCAGGTCCTTGCGACACCCATCCTGGGAATTACGTTCCTCCTGGTTATGGTCGAACGAATCTTCGGGATCGGTATTTTTGACCCCGCCAAGGGTGGCGATCCGGTTCTGTACCAGCACCTGTTCTGGATGTATTCGCACCCCGCGGTTTACATCATGATCGTGCCGGCAATGGGGGCTATCACGGAAATCATCCCCACCTTTGCTCACAGGACAATCTTCGGCTACAAGGCCATCGCTTATTCCTCCTTGGCCATAGCGGCTGTGGGATCGCTGGTGTGGGGGCACCACATGTTTACCAGTGGGATGGGAGATCCGGCTGACGTCATCTTTTCGCTCCTGACCTTCCTCGTAGCCGTCCCGAGCGCGATCAAAGTGTTCAACTGGACGGCTACCCTGTACAAAGGTTCGATCGAACTCAGGCCGCCGATGATTTTCGCACTCACGTTCATATTCCTCTTTGCCATCGGCGGGCTCACCGGCATTATACAAGGCGCCCTCAACGTCAATGTCCACCTCCACGATACCTACTGGATTGTCGGCCACTTTCACTACGTCATGTTCGGCGGCACCGGCATGGGCTTCTTTGCGGCCCTTCTTTACTGGTTTCCCAAGATGTTCGGGAAAAAATACAACGAGAAGGTCGCGACCATTGCGTGGTTCCCGATTTTCATCGGATTCAATATGTTCTATGCAACCATGCTGGTTCTCGGTTACATGGGAATGCCGAGGCGCTACTTCACGCACCTGCCGCAGTATCACACCGCCCATGTAATCGCATCCATCGGGGCCTTTATCATGGTGTCGGGACTGATCCTGCTATTGGGAAACCTGCTGGTCGCGCTCTTTAAGGGGAAACGGGCCGAGCAGAACCCGTGGGGAGGAGTGACGCTTGAATGGCAGATTCCCACACCTCCTCCTCTTGAAAACTTTGAAGTAGTACCGACGATCACCACACGTCCCTATATTTTCAACCCTGAGGTTTCCCGATGATCAGCGCGACCACCCACACGCACCCGGCGCACAAGGACTACGAGGGAAGCAAGATAGGAATGTGGGTCTTCCTGTTCACGGAGATCCTTCTCTTCGGAGGGTTGTTTATCCTCTACTCCATTTATCGGTCGGAATATGCGGCCGACTTCCATACCGGCGGGCAGCATCTCAACACCTTTATCGGGGTTGCCAACACGATCATCCTGCTCACAAGCAGCCTGAGTGTGGCTATCGCAATTTCCGCGATGCAAAGGGGCAACCGCAAGCTCTCTATCACCTGTCTTTCGGCCACAATTGTGTTCGGCCTCGCCTTTCTCGTAGACAAGTATATAGAATGGAGCGAGGAGATCCGCCGTGGTGTGTATCCCAACGGACCCGCGTTGCTCAAGTTTCCCGACGGAGAGAAGATTTTCTACGGGCTCTATTACGCCATGACCGGACTGCATGGTCTGCACGTGCTGGCGGGGATCACCGTACTGACGGTAATATTGGTTTTTGTCATGAGGGGGAAAATCACCAGCACTGATTTTAACCAGCTCGAGAATGCCGGGCTCTACTGGCACCTCGTCGATGTGATTTGGATTTTCCTTCTTCCGATGTTGTATCTCGCCGCCTAGCGGAGTGTGATATGGATTCGACCGCAGCGCATGGCCATCTTGTTCCATATCGGACTTTTGTGAGTGTTTGGCTGGTCCTGCTGTTCCTGACTACTCTTCTGGTCATCGCGAGCAGGATTTCCCACGAGGCCGCCGTGTGGGCAATGCTTACCGTGACGCCCCTCAAAGCGGGTCTGGTCTTCTTTTTTTTCATGCACCTTAAGTACGAAAAGCCGTTTCTGAAGGGTTTGCTGCTGTTAGTGCTTTTTGTGCTGATCATATTTATTGCGCTTACTTTTCTCGATACTTCCTTTTTGAGGTAATTGTCCATGCCGCTTGGTGCACAAGCTTCGACTGCAGCTGGGAGGGTGGATGAGGTCTTCCTTTTTAGCCTTGCCCTCAGCGTGGTGTTTTTGGTCCTCATTACGTTTCTGCTCGTGTTCTTCATTATCAAATACAACAGGAAGAGACATCCCAGGGGCGAGGACATCGAGGGGAACACTGGGCTCGAAATCACCTGGACGGTGATACCGACTATACTCTTCCTGTTCATGTTTTACTTTGGCTGGACCAACTTTGAATACGAGCGCAACGTTCCCAGGGATGCGATGGTCATCAATGTTACCGCCCGGCAGTGGGCCTATTCTTTTACCTATCCCAATGGAAAGCAAACGACGGAATTATACTTGGCGCTCAACAAGCCCGTAAAGACGGAACTTCGTTCGCTCGATGTGATCCATGGATTCTATATCCCCGCCTTCCGGATCAAAGAAGATATTGTTCCCAACCGGCAGAACTACACCTGGTTTATCCCCACGATGCTGGGATCCTTCGACATCGAATGCACCGTGATTTGCGGTCCGGGCCACGCAAACATGCTCTCGAAGGCCGTCGTGGTGCCGGTGGCGGACTTTGAAGCCTGGTACTTCGGAGATGCGGATGCGCCGCTCCCCGGCCTGGCGAAAACAGCGGAGGCGCCCGCGCCGCAATCTGCGAATCCTGCCATGGCGGTTCTGGATGCAAAGGGATGCCTGACGTGCCATTCTCTCGATGGCCGCGTCATGGTCGGCCCGACCTTCAAGGGAATCTATGGGCGCCAGGAAGTCGTCAAGGACTCCGCCGGGCATGAGCGAGCGGTCAAGGTGGATGCCGTCCACATCGCAAAGGCCATTCAGAATCCCGATGCCGAGTTGATCAAGGGATATCCATCCGCAATGCCTGCCGCCGAGTTGACGCCGACTGAGATGAGCCAAATCATCGATTTCATTAGAAGCCTGAAATGAGAGGCAACTTGAGTCTTCGAGCTTTCGACGTTTTGCGTTTGCGTCTCCTCGTCGAGCTCACCAAGCTCGGAATCTCCGCTCTTTCCACCCTATCGGCGGCAACGGGATACGTGGTCTATTGCAGAACCGTCAATTCAGGCATTGTCACGGCTTCCCTGGGAGTCCTGCTCCTTGCCATGGGCGCATGTGCCATGAACCAGGCACAGGATCGCGACTTCGACTCGCGCATGAACAGGACAAGGCATCGCCCGATACCTGCGGGCGCCATGAAACCTCTGACGGCATTCACGATTGCCTTGACTCTCATTTCCGGAGGATTTCTGATCCTCTGGCTTGTTCACAATCTCGCCGCCGCACTGATCGGTATGGTCGCAGTCGTCTGGTACAACGCGGTGTACACCTATTTGAAAAGGATCTGGGCCTTTGCGGTCGTTCCCGGCGCTCTGATTGGCGCCCTGCCTCCCGCGGTGGGCTGGACGGCCGCGGGCGGGGCGCCTTTTGATCTGCACCTCCTTGCGCTGATGTTTTTCTTTTTTATCTGGCAGGTGCCGCACTTCTGGCTTTTACTTTTTGCCTACGGCGCCGACTACGAACGTGCCGGTATTCCGTCCCTCACCAGGCTCTTCAGCCGGCGGCAACTGGCCAGTCTGACTTTCATCTGGATGCTCGCAACATTCGCATCCAGTCTCTTGCTTTCAGTCTACGGCTTGACCGGTTCTCCGTGGATAGGCCTGGGGCTCATTGTCTGCGGCCTCTGGCTTGCCTGGGAAGCCTGGCGCCTGCTGCGCGAGCAGGAGCGCTTCTTCCGGCCGGCGTTCCGCTCCATCAACCTCTATGCTCTTTGCGTAATGGCGTTGCTGGTAGCCGGCGCCATGCTTTGAGGCAGGAGTCATTGGAAGGGCAGTGGCATGGAGGTTTCCAGAACATCAGCCTTCTCGTAGGATGTCATTGGGTGATTATGTTACGCGAACCGGAGTTTTTTGAAGGCCAGGAACTTGTTCTGGTCTACATCGCAAAGCGTCTCAGGGAGGCGCGCGCCGTCGAGGAAGCACTCAACGAAGGCTCGCTGGACTATGCCGTCGTGCCGGAACAATACACCGGCGGAGTTTTTTTCACATCTCGAAGAGTAGGGGCCTTCTTTTATGTCGGTTTGCAGTCTGAGGCTCGGGCTCGCACGTTCCTTCTGGCTGGGGGATTCATCCCTGCGAACAAGCCCCGGCCCGAACCTTCTGCTGATTATTAAAACCGGCCCTCTCGATTGACATTGATTTTCCCCTTGGTTAGAATGGCCTTATCACAGCCTTCTTGTAGGAAAGCTGATATTCCGGATGCGCCGCAAACCACGACCACTGGACGCCTTCGGCACACATTCTGCTACAGATCCTATGAGATCGCAGTTTGATTAAAGAAGTGCGAGTTTTCGTTCTCCCTGGCCACAGCGAATACCCTCGGAGAAGGAGGCTTTCTGACGGCTTGGTATCTTGCTCTTGGCCCCGGATTGCCCCGAGGAGTCTTTATAGAGGCAACGTTGATTGGCTGATGGCGCGGGCTCCTCATTTTTGGAACAAAGCTTGTGTTGCGCATGCGAGCACGCGTCTTATTGGATCTAGTGAGGGAAGCCTCATAAATCATTCCAACAAACTACACGAGGTGAGCTTATGGGCAAGAGAGGCCGCTTAGTACTTGTCGTTATTGTTATGCTGCTGGCCACCGTCTCCGTGTGGGCACAGGGCAGCACATCGTCGATCACCGGCACAGTGAAGGACGCTACAGGAGCCGTGGTGCCGGGAGCCAAGGTTGAGGTGAAGAACGAAGGCACAGGATCAGCCTATTCGGGCACCACAACCGGTGCGGGTACCTATGGATTTCCGTCGTTGACGCCGGGGTTATACACCGTCACCGTATCTATGCAGGGTTTCCAGACCTTTGCCAGCGCGCATAACGTGCTGACCGTAGGCCAGCCGCTGGTGGTGGACGCCAGCTTGACAGTAGGGGCTCCGAGCACGGTAGTCGAGGTGTCGGGCAGCTACGAGCGCATTAACACCATGAACGCGACCATCAGCGACCTCGTAACCGAACAGCAGGTGAAGGAACTGCCGCTGAATGGGCGCAATCCGCTGTCATTGCTCACGCTGGAGCCGGGCGTAGTGCAGCGGACGAACTCGAACACCGGCTCGGGCACGCATGTGTTCGGCTCGCGCGATCGCGCGCACAACGTCACCATCGACGGTATTGACGCCAACGAGTCAACCGTGCCGAATCCGCAATCGAATCTCCAGCGCCTGACTCCCGACAACGTGCAGGAGATCCGCACGGTCACGCTCGGCGCGACGGCGGAGGAGGGCCGCAACAGCGGCGCGAACATGATGATCGCTACGAAAGCCGGCACAAACGGCTACCACGGAGATGTTGTCTTTTTTAACCGCAATCGAGACTACAACTCGAACGAGTGGTTCAATAACTACGGCGGCCTGCCGCGCCCGGATCTCAAATTTAACCAGTGGGGATTCGACGTCGGCGGCCCGATCCGGAAGGATAAGACATTCTTTTTCTTCAGCTATCAGGGCAACGAACTTCTGCAGACGGAGCCGATTGCCCAGGCTTTCGGCGCACCCGGCGTGTACACCTCCTCCGTGCGGAACGGAAACTTCCGGTTCGTCCGCGGAACCGTGACCGCGAACGGGAAGACTTATACCCGCAATTCGCCCAACCTGGTTGATTCCAGCGGCAACCTGCTTCCCGGCATTTCCCCGTGCAGCGCAGCTAACAACTACGAAAACTGCGTCGACAGCTACAACATGTTTGCCAATGATCCGCTGGGCATCGGCGGCGATCCTGCCACGATGGCGTTAATCAAGGGGATGCCTCTGCCCAACAATTATACAGCCCGTGGCGACGGCTTGAACATCGGCAGCTATAACTGGAACCCCCCGACCAAGTTTACCGGCCCGTTCATCCTGGCCCGCGTGGACCACGCCTTTGGGTCAAAAGACAGCATATTCGGGCGCTGGTTGCAGAACCGCTACAACACCACCGAGGGCGACTTCGCCAACGCCCGTCCGGAAGTCTTTCCCGGGTTTCCGCCGCTGGGCGAGTCGCTCCGCATGGGCCGCAACCTGGCGATCAGCTACCGCCATACCTTCTCGCCAACGCTCGTCAATGAATTGACTATGGGATTCAATCGATTCGGATTCACGTTCACCTTCGGAGAATCCAACCCCGACTTTGGCAATTCGCAAAAACTTCCACCATGGTACGACGGATGCTTGTTCCCCTCGATGAGCAACGTCAGCATTCCTTATTGCACGACGCCGCACACGCAGCGCTACGTCACCGCGCCGCAAATTGTGGATAACGTCACGAAAGTGCTGGGTGCGCATACGATTCGCGCCGGAATCAACTACCGCTTTTACATCCACAATGACAGCCGCGGGTTCTTTGGCAGCAACGACGTGACTCCAATAGACATATTCAGCGGCGCCAATCGCACGGGCAACTTCAACAATATTCCGGCGCAAATTGGAACGGATACGGCAACCGCACCCTATTCGGGCGACATCACGGACCTGCAACAGGCGATTACTGAGACGGCCGGCATCCCATACGAAATCTTGCAGGCGTTCGTGGCCAACTTCAACACCAATACCTACACGCAAGCAAAATACGCCACCGTCTACACGCGTCTCCACCAGTACGATACCTACTTGGAAGACTCGTGGAAGGTGCGCCCCAACGTGACCGTCAACGCCGGCCTGCGTTGGGAATACAACCCGGCACCGTATGATGCGCAACAAACCCTCGTTCCGAATGCTCCGCTGGATGGTTCCGGAGGAACGGTGTCCTATGTTAAAGCCGATCGCTGGTTTAAAAACAACAACATCGGCGCAGTGGCGCCGCGGCTCGGCATCGCCTGGGCTCCCGATACCAAGACATCTGTGCGCGCGGGTTATGCCTTGTTGTTTGACACGGTGTCGAGCTTCCAGGTAACGGCGATGGCCGGCGACCTCCCGGGATTCTTGTTGGGTTGCGTTACCACCACCTCCTCATCCGGTACCGTTGCATCGACTTCGGGTTGCTCGACACCGTCGGGGGCCACGAACCGGATCTCAACGGGGTATCCGACGAGTATCCCTGCTCCCATCACGACGCCGTCAGCGGCGCTGACTCCGCCTGCCCAGCCCTATGGGTTGGCTCCCACGGTCGGCGCCTTTGATTCCAATATTCAGAACCCTTCGGTCCACGAATGGAACCTTACGATCGAGCGCGAATTGCCGTGGCGCATCGTGGGACAGATTGGATATGTCGGCAAGCGCGGTACGCACCTGTATCGCTCCTATAACCTGAATCAAATCGCGATCAATCAGCCCGGCTTCATCTCATCGTTCGACATTGCTCAGGCCAATGTCCTCGCCGGATGTAATGCGGACGGGACATCAAAAGGAAGCTGCACGACCGGCCAAACGCCAACCCTGCTGATGGCACTCGGATCGTCATCCTTCCTCAATAGCAGCACTTCCCTGTCGGACCTCCAGCGGAGTAACATCGGCAACCTGGCGCAGCGGCTCGACACGCAGACCGGCTCCAGTGCGATTACAGCAAAGGGGTTCGCCGCCAACTATTTCCGCCAGAATCCACAATTCACGACGATCTACTACCAGGATGCGGGCGGCGATTCGTACTATCACGGCATGTATATCACGTTAAGCCGACGGTTCGAGAAGGGGCTGCTGTTCAATTTCAATTACACTTTCAGCAAGTCCATTGATGACATGTCAGTGGATCCCACCGGCGCGACCACTGGCACTAACATAAGCCAGACCAGCTTCTCGCGCACGCCGACGGACGTTCGCAATTTCCGCCTGGATCGTTCAATCTCGGACTTTAACAACACCCACGTGCTTATCGCAAACATGCTCTACGATCTGCCGTTGGGCAAAGGCCAGCGCTTCTTCCCGTGTGCGCCCAAATGGCTCGACGAGATCATCGGCGGCTGGGAATTCACGGGGATCTACAGTTACCAGAGTGGTGAGCCTTACACGATCAGCTCCGGAGAGCGCACCGAAAACGGCTACCATGTCAGCGCGGCGCTCGTCAAAGGGCCGTTGGACCCGGGCCATCTGCAGTACGCGTCCGGCATCGAAGGCCCCGTCATGTGGCAGACGGGCGGGCTGATCACCAATGTGGCCGATCCTCATTACAACTGCGTGAATGTGACCGGTTCGCAGACTTATTTCTGCATTCCACCGCCCGGCTCGAATGGCAGCAGCCGGAACCTCGCGCAAGCTCCGAGTTTCTGGAATTTCGATGCGGGCTTGATGAAGAACTTCACTATTACAGAGCGATTCAAGCTGCAGTTCCGCGGGGAGGCCTTCAACGTTTTGAACCATACGAACTTCGCGTCCCCGCTGGCGGCAAGCAGCGGTTCTCCGAGTATCGTCAGCACGCTGTTCGGCGAGACCTGCTGTCTGGCCATATCACTGCCCAGCTCTGCTAACGTCGCTTCGGGCGGCGAACCTAACCGCGTCATCCAGTTCGGCCTGAAGATCATCTTCTAGCTTCAGCGCTGATTCTTTGCACAGAGCCCTGCTCCCCGTTGGGGAGCAGGGCTTTTTCTTCTCTGCAAAACCCGGCCGCTCTGCGTTTGATTGACTATAAATAAGTCCCATGCTATTCAATAGGCCGCAGTTATACTGCGAACCCCTATTATTCCGTGGAGGCATCATCATGTACGGCTGGACCGGCAACATTCTCAGAGTCAATCTAACGACAAAAACGTATAAAAAGGAACCGTTTAGCGAGGAGTTCGCCCACAAATGGGTTGGCGGCAGAGGCTTCGCGTCAAAAATCCTCTACGACGAGGTCAAGCCCGGCACCGATCCTCTCGGCCCTGACAATAAGCTCATCGTCGCCCTCGGGCCTATTGCAGGCATCCCGGCTCCAAACACGGGTAAATGCGTCGTTGCCGCCAAGTCGCCGTTGACGGGTTTTTATGGAGACGGGAACCTGGGCACACGGGTGTCCGAGCAGCTGCGCAAGGCTGGCTACGATGCCATGATCGTCGAAGGTAAGGCTGACCGCCCGACTATGATCTACATCGAAGACAACAAGGTGGAGTTCCTTCCGGCGGATGCAGTCTGGGGACAGGGCACGTACGCCACTAACGACTGGATTTACGGCAAGTACGGCGCAGGAGTCGGAGTTCTCAACATAGGGCAGGGCGGTGAAAACATGAACCGCTTTGCCGTGATCCGCAGCTTGGAAGGACGCGCCGGCGGCCGGCCCGGCATCGGCGCGGTCATGGGATCAAAGCTCCTCAAAGCGATCGTCGTCAAAGGCACGCATCCGATTCCGCAGGCCGATCCTGCGGCCATGAAGGCCCTGGGAATCGGCGACCTCAAGAAAGTCCACAAGATCGATCAAGAGACCGGCTGGTCGAAGCAAAGCACGACGGGAGTGCTTCAGTTCTGCAATGAAGTGGCCGGACTCCCCGTCCGGAATTTCCGCAAGACCCAGCATCCGGAGGCGTGGCACATCGACGGCGAGCGGCTCAACAACGCGCGCGTCGCCACATACGGCTGCCCCAACTGCACGATGCGCTGCGGCATCACTATCCATGATGACGCGGGGCATGAATCGGAACTTGATTACGAGAACATCGCGCTGCTCGGCTCCAACCTGGAGATCTTCGACCTGCCGCAGGTCGGATGTTTGAACTATCTGTGCGATGAGTACGGCCTCGACACGATGTCCGCGGGCTGCGTGCTCAGCTTTTATGCCGACGCCATCGATCACGGCGCGACGGACGGCGACTTCAAATTCGGCGACGCCATACGAGCCAAACAGCTGCTGCACATGGCCGCTCGCCGCGAGGGAAAGGTCGGAAACCTCCTGGCCGACGGCTCACTGCGCATGGCGCGCGCCTTCGGTCACAACTCCGAGGCCTATGCAATGCAGGTCAAAGGTCTGGAGGTCGCAGCCTATAACTGCAAGTTCATCCCAGGCCAGGCGCTTGCCTTTGGGGTTTCTCCTATAGGCGCTCATCACCGCGAGGCTTGGATCATTACCTTCGAGATCAATCACACGACGCGCGAATCGTATGGTCCGGAAAAGGCGGCTAAGGTAATCGAGCTCCAGCGTATCCGGGGCGGCATGTTCGAATTCCTCGTCGCCTGCCGCTTTCCTTGGATCGAGCTTGGTTGGCCGCTGGACAACTATCCAAAGTACTTCAACACTATCACCAGCCTGAACTGGACCCTTGACGATATGTGGGCCACTGCGGACCGGGTTTACAGCATGATCAAGCTGAACTACCTGCGGGAATTCCCAAATACCGATCGCAAAGCCGATTATCCTCCGGCGGTTTGGTTCGATCCATCCAACGCCGACAAGGAAGGCCCGATTGCCGGTAAGGTTCTCGAATTGGACAAGTACGACGGGCTGCTTCAGCATTACTACGATCAACGCGGCTATGACAGCCGTGGGATTCCGACCAAGGCTACGTTGAGCAAGGTTGGCCTCGACGCGGAGGCCGCCGAGGCGGAGAGGTTCGCGACCCTGACATGAAGATCAAGGTGAAACTGATCGGCCCCTTGATTTATGAGACCGGTTTCAGCGAGAAAGAGATCGAAATGGCCGGAGCGCCGACAGTGGAAGCTGTGCTCGCATTGCTGGCCATTTCGACGCACAGGCCGAAGATCATCACGCGCAACGGCAAGGCCGTTGCCCTTCACGAACTCCTGGAAAACGGCGATACCCTTGCCATTTCGCCGATCTATTCGGGCGGTTAACTCCGTTTTGCGTCCCTAACGGAACGCACCTGGCGATTTAATGACGGTCCGTGTCTAAGCCAAATTCGAGATTCGAAATTCGAGATTGAGAATATTGAATCTCGAATCTCGAATCAGGAATCAGTTAACGGCATTGTGTCCGCATCCCCATCGAGTTCCAATTTGCCCAACAATTGGCCTGCCGCTATAATTCCTGTAGTAAGGGTGGGAAGGAGAAACCAAGATGGGTAATCTACGTGTGCTTTTTGTAGGGGGGATCATCTTTATGGTGGCACTATCGATGTTTGCCGCTTCGAGCATCTATGATTTCACCCTGCCGTCCATCGACGGAAAACCGACGGCGCTTTCGAGCTTCAAAGGCAAGGTAATCCTGATGGTGAACGTCGCCAGCAAGTGCGGCTACACGCCGCAGTACACGGCACTGGAAGCTCTTTACGAGAAATACAAGGACAGGGGATTTGTCATTCTGGGGTTCCCCGCGAATAACTTCGGGGGCCAGGAACCCGGGACCAATGAGGAGATCAAGACATTCTGCTCCACAAAATACGACGTGACATTTCCGCTCTACGCCAAAGTATCTGTGAAAGGGGACGATACAACTCCGCTTTACCAGTACCTCACAAAAGAGGCCAATCCATCCGTCGCCGGCGATATCAAGTGGAACTTCACGAAGTTTCTTGTAGATCGCAATGGACAGGTGGTGCAGCGCTTCGAACCGGCCGTCAAACCCGATGCGCCGGAAGTAGTGTCGGCTATCGAGGGATTGCTGAAGTAGTAAGGAGGAATTTGCTTGCGCCTCCAGAGCATTCGGGATAAAAGCTAAACCTTTGTCCAATCGGCGCGGAATGCAACAACGCTGCGTGCCGCAGCTTGTCACTCTCAGGAGCGAAAACGATCGCCCCCTTGGGCCGCCGGTTGGCAGCGGGCGCCGATCGGCAAGGAGGAAGGCTTGCCCGAGTTTCTTCATGTGATTTCCTCCGATGAGTTTATCCAGCGCACAAGCCGCTTCGCAAG
>Ga0187854_10003500_pt1 | contig 12408 bp, 10 predicted proteins | sample June2016WEW_6_15_FD_132445 | JGI IMG/M metagenome (GOLD analysis project Ga0187854, IMG submission 132445) | Peatland microbial communities from SPRUCE experiment site at the Marcell Experimental Forest, Minnesota, USA - June2016WEW_6_150 | ecosystem: Environmental > Terrestrial > Soil >...
GGCTCCATAACTTTCGCCGCCTGGTCACCCGTTGGGAGTACTACGAGGCCAACTTCCTCGGTTTCGTGCAGCTCGGATGCATCCTCATCCTCATGAGGAACTATTTATGAGATGGACTCTAGATGGTTAGAAGCCCCGTCCGGGCTGCCTTTCTTCTAATATGCACCATCTAAAGGCACAAATCGCCTGACTTCAGTGTGGTGAACCTCCTGCAACGGATGCGCAGAAGTCCCATGCTCGTCCTCGGCTTTTGGTAATAGGGACCGAGAGGTCGCGCGGCCCCGGAATTGCCCGCTCAGCGCTTCGGCGCGCGCTTCTTCTTAGTCTTTGCCCCTGTATTCTTTTCCACCCGAAGCTTCCAAGCCGCGCGCAGAGCGCCAGCCAGCACATCCGCACTGGCTTCAGCGAGCCGAATGTGGGTCGCTCCCATCCTTCCCCATCCGCCATGAATGGGCAGGAAAACCTCCGGCAACTCTCCGACAAATTCCGCCTGCAGCTCCGGCGTGAGCATCAAGTTACCGTAGCCTTGCTTTTCGGAGGCAAGCGTGGCGAAGATCCTGCCTCCCACGCGGAAGTCGACCGCCCCCATGTGCGAGCCTTCCTCTGCGCCTTCGAGGCTCAGAGCAATCCGTCGGAAATCGGCTGATGTCATCGGCAAGTAATTCTACAGGTTGAAAAAGGAGGTGTCAGGTGTTAGGTCTTAGGAAACTAGCTGAATGCTGCGATCTGGAACCTGAGACCCGACACCTGCCTTCATGATATGTTGTCGTCGAGCAATCCCATGATCCGCTCCTATAAAGGCATCACCCCCCAATTCCCCAGCACCTCTTATATCGACGACTCCGCCCAACTCATCGGCGACGTCATTGTCGGCGAGCACTCCAGCGTCTGGATGAACGCCGTCCTTCGCGGCGACGTCCACCAGATCCGCGTTGGCCACTATTCCAACATCCAAGACAACGCCGTACTCCACGGCATGAAAGAACAATACGGAGTCTACGTTGGCGACTACGTCACCGTGGGCCATAGCGCCATCCTCCACGGCTGCACCATTGAAGCCCGCTGCCTCATCGGCATGGGCGTCATCATCCTCAACGGCGCCGTCATCGGATCCGGTTCCATCATCGCCGCCGGCACCCTCATTCCCGAGAAAACAATCGTAGAGCCGAATTCCCTTTGGATGGGCTCCCCAGGAAAATTCCGCCGCCCTTTGGACGAAAGCGACCAAGCGACCATCCTCCGCTACGCCGAAAATTATGTGGGCTACAAGAAGTCGTACTTGATGGAGAGAAAAAGCTCCTAGCTCTTAGCTTCTCGCTCTTGGCTTCTGGCTTCCTAGCTCTGAGCCTTTGGTTCGTATCAGGGCATCGCTTCAGCGATGCCGAAAGCTGTTTATTATCGCAGCCTCTTTAGGGGCTGAGAGCCTTACCAACCCGTCCGATTTTTGAAGCTCGAAGCCGCGCCCAGCCCGTTCATAACCGCGCCTCCAGCCAGCACTGCACGCCCCAAATTGTCATGGCGTCTCCGGTGCAAAACAAAAGCCGTCGCGATTTCCGCCGCGAACAGCGCCGCCGTAGCCGCCACCTGCACTCCGGTCGTATGCACGAATGGACGTGCCAGCGCATCATATTCTTCGCCCTTATTGTCGATGTTCTCGCGCGTGGCAAAGCTGTCTGCCGCCTTCGCCGCTCCGTCCAACGTTACCAGCGCAATTGTGGACGGCGACCAGAAGCGGGAAGCGGCCAGGTCTCTCCGCGTGATGTAAGGATGCACCAGAAAGGCGTTACGAGCCACCTGAGCCCGCATTTCTTGAGCCCCCACGCCAGCGCCCATGCCTTGAGCGCGAAGACTGACAGCCATCGCCGCCAGCACCAGAATTACCAGGAGCATTTTCATCGGAGAGCGGGTCGCGCACACCGACCCTCCTATGCTCATCGGAAGACAAATTGAATTCTTGACCGCCGGAACTGAATTTAAGAAACGAGAGTAACTGCAATGTCAGGAAGCCTCCACCCCGCCGTTGCAGCGTGCCAGGCATATTCCTCGAGTAAGCGGCTTCTAATATGAATTTTCTCGGTTATTATTGCCCGGCCCGCCGCTTGGGTGGCGGCTGTGTGGGGTCGTGGGGTTTAGGCCGGGCAATTTCCTTATTCCAGGATTGCAATTGCTAATTTTATAGCGCAGCAAGCTTCGCTTTGCCTGTGACCGCAATCACCCAACTGTGTGATAAAGACACATCACACGGTGATAAAGATCACCGCCAAGACGGACCCACCACCCTACGATAGGAGGCGATAAAAGCGAAATCTACTCCAGTAGACAACTCAGGAGAAAGACTCATGGCTTATGTAATCACCGACACCTGCATTAAGGACGAACTTTGCGTGGAAGTCTGTCCCACCGACTGCATTCATCCCAAGAAAGACGAGCCCCAGTTCGAGGAGGCAACCCAGCTTTATGTCGACCCCGAAGGTTGCATCGATTGCGGCGCCTGCGTTCCCGCTTGCACCTCAGATTCGATCTTCGTAGCCGAGGAGTTACCGGAAGAGAAAAAAGACTTTCTGGAAAAGAACGCCGCCTATTACGCAAGCAAGTAGCGTTCGCAATCATGCGCGCGGGTTTGGGAATTATGATTTGTCATCCGGAGCGAAGCGAAGGACCTGCTGTTTCGCCGCAAAAAGCAGGCCCTTCGGCTCCCTCAGGATGACAAACCTCCCCAAGCCAGCCGAAGGCTTGCTTACGTTGTGATCTATCTCCTTTGCCCGGACTGGAAACTCGTGCATACTGCAGATGCTCTTTCATACTAGGGCTCTTCTTGCCATGGCTTCTCGAATCATACTTGCGACGATTCTGGTTGCATTACTTGTTCCTGCCTACGCTGCCGATAATCCTGTCACTGCCCCGAACTCCGACCCTACTTACCAGCAACTTCGCAACCTGACCGTGGGAGGCGAGGCGGTGAGCGTCACGAACTTTGTGTTGAAACGCGACGCAGGTACTTTCCATCTGCACTCAGGAACGGTGTGCTTTGTGAATCCGGTGCAGGGCAAGGTCACAGGAGCGGTTTTCGTAGGCGAAGGCAACTTCGTCCTCGACCCGCCACTCGAATCCGAGCGTCAGAGTTTGAAGCTGCTCACCAAAGAGAACGAGTTCAGCGAGAAGTTTAATCAGGCGGTCCTGCGCTTTACAGACTCGACCTATGGCGAAATCAAGAAAAGCGGCACCCCGGCGCCCGCCGGTTGCGATCCGGGCTTGCTGAAAGATAGCCAGAACACGACGCGCCACAAATTCAAGAACAACCTGGAGGCCCGCATCCTGGAAGATGTATTGAGCCCCGAGCCCGGAGGGCTGTTCTTCGCCTTCATCCGCGGCAAGCGCTACAGCGACAAAGAAATCTATGAGATTGAACCGAACCGCGGAGGCGACCAAGTCAGCTTCCGAACCTATGAAGAAAATAAGTGGGGTAACTGGGCGCAGTTCAATTTTTCTGGGGAACACGCGCCGGGCACCATTGGCCGGCTGATGCGGATCGAACATCAGCAACTGGATGTGACCTTCGAAAAAAACGGCTCCCTCTCCGGAAAGGCTACCGCCGATTTCGTTGCGCGCCGCAACGGCGTGCGGGTCGTGCCTCTCGACCTTTTCCGGCCTTTACGAGTGCAGAGTGTAACCGCGAACGGCCAGCCTCTTGCCTTCATTCAGGAGGACAAGAACGACGATGGCAACTTCGCCGTCATTTTGCCCAAGCCTCTCAGCGCAGGTGAGAAATTGACGCTCACCACGAGTTATGCCGGCAAAGAGGCCGTGAGCAATGAGGGCGGCGGCAACTACTATCCCGTCGCCCGCACGAACTGGTATCCAAACGATCCCGGCGCGGGTTTTGGAGAATATGTGCTCTATGACATGACCCTTCGCATTCCCAAAGGAATGAAGATGGCGGCGACCGGGGTACTCGTCTCCGAGAGCAATGAGGGCAGTCAGAATGTAACCGTGTGGAAGAGCGAAAACCCGCAAACCGTGGCCGGTTTCAGCTTCGGCAGATTCAAGGAAGAGGAAGTCAAGTTGACCAAGCCCGAGTATTTCATCCAGTCGTTTGCCAACGAAGATTCTCCCGACTCGATTGCAATGCTGAAGCGCTCAGGTGCCCCGCTCGGCTCAATGAACACCACTCTGCTCAACAAGAAAGCGCTGGCGGAAGGTGAACTCGCGGTGCAACTCTACACCGATTATTTCGGTCCTTCGCTTTTCAAGCACATGCAACTCACACAGCAAACAGCGTGCAGCTACGGCCAGTCGTGGCCGGAACTGGTGTGGATTCCGATCTGCTACTACTTTGACACCACGGTACGTCACTCCCTCGGCCTCGACCAAGCCGATCGCGGATATTGGAAGGTGGTTACCGCTCACGAAGTAGCGCATCAATGGTGGGGACACACGGTCGGTTTCGCCTCCGGCCGCGACCAGTGGATGAGCGAGGGCTTCGCCGAGTTGTCCGCATCCCTCTACATCAGCATGATCGAGAAAAATCCGAAGAAATTTATCGAGTTCTGGAACGACGAGCGCGAGTTACTGTTGGAACGAGATGCGCAGGGTTTTCGCGCCATCGACGTGGGTCCCCTAACTATGGGATACCGGGCCGATAACTCGCGTACCGGGTTCGGCGTAACTCGGCGCCTTATCTACCCCAAGGGCGCCTACATTCTCCACATGATCCGCATGATGATGTGGGACCAGAAGACGGGCGATCAGAATTTCAAAGATGCCATGCAGGACTTTGTGAAAACTTATTCCGGCAAGGCAGCCACGACCGAAGATTTCAAGGCGATGATGGAAAAACACATGACCGCGGCGATGGATCTCGAGGGCAATCATCGTCTGGACTGGTTCTTCAACGAATATGTCTACGGAACCGCACTGCCCACCTACAAAATCGACTCCACGTTCAGCAAAGACGCAAATGGCGACGTCGTCTTAGGCTTCAAGATCACGCAGTCCGGCGTGGATGACAAGTTCCGGATGCTCGTTCCCATCTACCTGGAACTAGCCGACGGCCGCACCGTAAACCTGGGGCACGCGCGCCTGACGGGAAACAGTTCGGTGGATCAGAAAGTCCCGCTCAAAGGATTGAAAGATGTGCCCAAACGCGCGCTCGTCAACTACAACGACGACGTGCTGGCCTCCAATTAGCGATGGCCAGGCATCGAACCGCAGCCTCTGCACGGTGGTCGGACGTGACCAGCGTCACACATTGCACTGGGAAACAAGATCATAATTTAAATGGAAATAGGACTCGTTCGTAATCCCTGGGTAAGGGAGGGGAGTATGCAAACAGAAGCGTTGGGAAGGGATGCTGTAATGATGCTCAGCCACAGGTTCGTGCGTCACATCGAGGACCGCTCTGAGGCCCTGGCCAGCGGCCTCCTGCATAAGCTTCAACGGTCCACCCGTACCGAGGCCTTCCGCAAAGTTCCGCCAGACGAACTTACCGATCGGGTATCCGAAATCTATCGCCACTTGGGCGAATGGCTGCTGGACAAAAGTGAAAGTGATATCGAACAACGCTATACACAAATTGGAGTGCGCCGCGCCCAACAGGGTGTGCCGCTGAGCCAGTTGATTTGGGCAATCATGTTGACCAAAGACAATCTCTGGGAGTTCATTCTGGATGACTCCTATCCGGACCGCCCCATCGAAGTCTTCGGCAAGCAGGAATTGTTGCAGTTGCTCGACCAGTTCTTTGAGCGGGCCATTTACTCGGCTGCCGTAGGTTATGAGTCGGCTGCGGAAGCGAAAGTTGAAGAGAAGGCACGGCACGAAAAACCCGATAGGAAGCGGTGGGCTCTTCATCAGCCAACTGACGCCCCTGCCTGCCGATAGCCAATCAGATACGTAATCGGCGCCCTGCCACTTGAGAACTCGCCGATCTCCCACCGATACTCGCTAGCGGTCAGCTGGGAGACGATCTCACGCAATTCCTGTGGCCGATAGGTCCGAAGACAGGACACCACGCCATCGAACAGCAAAACGAAGGGAATGATCGGAACCAAATACGTCCAGAGCAACCGCGACCAGCGAAACGGGCGGATCCACGGCGTGCAGACGAACAGCATTAGAACAAAAACGAACGTAAGGCCGATGGTTGACGGAGCCCGCCTCGCTATCTCAAATATGCCCATGCCTTCGCCGGCGTCGACGGCATCCTGGAGTATGGCGCGTCCCTCCTCCGGCAAAAAATGATGGAACGCAGTGAACATCGTTCGCATCCCCTTCAATTCGCGAGGAACCTTCGCTGCATCCACTGATCCCGGATAGAACGTAACGCGACCCTCGGAAGCCGCTTTGACCTTTTGGAATGCCAGAAGGTTCGGGTATTTATCGGTGAGACAAATCTGCAGCGCGGGAGCGTTTCCCGGAGACTTACGAGATTCGAGCCTTCGAGAGAGGTCCGGCCCGAGGTCCAACCGGAGTTCCAGCCAAGGTCCGCCGGCGCCCGAACACATGTCAACAATCGATCGGCTTCCCGTAGAATCAAGCACGCCTTGCAGCAGTGGAGCGATGGGCGCGTAGACCCTGAACAGATTGAACCCAAACTGCAGCGCATCCGTAACGTAATCTCGAAGTGCTGACGGGAACCACGGTTGATCATGGAATTCAATGAAATGTACGCGACGCATGGCAACTCGGTCTCGCGAGTAGTATCGACGAGTAGTATCAACCGTCCGAACATTCTCGTCCATTTGCCAGAATCTGCCGGTTCGAAGTTAAACTGAAGTTAAACTAAAGAAGGGAGCATCCACCGAACATCGGTAGAGACGGGGCTTGCCCCGTCTCACTCTGTACGACGAGCGGCGAATAGCGAACGACGCAATGATCAAATCCCCCCGAGGAACCCGCGACCTTCTCCCGCCCGACACGGCGCTCTGGAACTTCGTCGAAGCCGCCGTCCGCGACGTCTTCCGCGCCTACAACTTCCACGAAATCCGTACCCCCATCTTCGAGTCCACCGAACTCTTCGCCCGAGGCGTGGGCGAAGAGACCGACATCGTCAAGAAAGAAATGTTTACCTGGGAAGATCGCGGTCGCGCCGAGAGCGATAAAGGACAATCCCTAACCCTGCGCCCCGAGAACACCGCTGGCATCGTTCGCGCCTACATCGAGCACAAACTCTGGGAACGTGGCCTGAACAAATTCTTCTCGATTGGCCCTATGTTTCGCCGCGAGCGTCCGCAAAAAGGACGCTACCGCCAGTTCTACCAGATTGATGCTGAAGTCATCGGACCCGCCTCATCCGGCAGCCAGTCTCCGGCGAGAGATGCGGAGATTCTCGAACTCGTGGCCACATTGCTCGACCGAGTGGGCATCACCAACTGGACCCTCGAACTGAACTCCGTAGGCTGCCCCGCCGACCGCGCAAAATTCAATGAAGCCCTGCGTAAGGCGCTCGCGCCCGTAGTAGAGAAAATGTGCGCCGACTGCCAGCGCCGCGCCGTGACCAATCCTCTAAGGGTCTTCGACTGCAAAGTTCCCGAAGACCAGCCCATCATAGAAACTCTCCCGACCATCCGCGAGTTCTTGGACGAAGCCTGCCTTACTCACTACCAGCAGGTCAAAGAAATCCTCAATGCGATCCCCATACCCTACGTCGAAAACCCGCGCCTGGTCCGCGGTCTCGATTACTATCAAAAAACCGCGTTTGAATTTACGCATGGGGCGCTCGGCGCGCAGAATGCCATTCTAGGCGGAGGGCGATACGACGGTTTATCGGAGGCGCTGGGCGGCCCACCAGCTCCGGGGATTGGGTTTGCTATCGGAGAAGATCGGTTGGTGCTTTCGCTCACCGCGTCGGCGGAGTCCGTCGTCCGCAAGCCCGACGTTTACATTGCTCCCCTTGGCGCTGGGATGAATCGCGAAGCCGCCCGCCTGGCACGCGAACTGCGCCGCAACTCCAAAGATCTGGTTGTCGATCTCGGCGACGAAACCTTTCGCTTGAAAAAGTCTTTCGAGGTTGCCGACAAGCTAGGGGCGCGCTACATTCTCATCGTCGGCGAAAACGAAGTGGCGGCCAATGCATTCGCGCTCAAACATCTGGCCTCCGGCGAACAAGTCACAATTCCGCGCGCGGAACTGGCGCAACGAATTTTGCGGAAGTAGCGGCCTATCGCGATCCGAGCGACGCGCGCACGTTGCGCAGCAGGTAGTACTCATTGACGGGGCGGTCGTCCGCCATGGCGGGCGCATTCGGATCCACGGCGATCACCCAATCGATCGGAAGTTCTCTCTTCAGGATGGCGGCAAATTGCTGCTCCGGTGTGTGGAATGGTCCCCATTCCACCAGATCCGCAGCCGCACTCGCCGGCATGCGTGTTGCCAGCTCAGCCGCCGACCGATTCGGGATGGGCTGCTGGCTGGCAAGATAGTGGATGCCGTATTGGATGCCCCAACCCTCCAATGAATTAAACGCGCGCACGTAAGGGAACGACTCTTTCAAGGCGCGCGCAACCGCGGCGGTCGTCGCCAGATCTCCGCCGGGGAACCATTGCTGCAGGATGCCGTCCGGCCGCAAGTGCTTCTTCGCCGCAGAATAGAACTCGCGCGAATACAGCAGGCTTGACCCGGCTGCTCCCACGGGTGGGGGCGGATCAATCACGATCACATCGTACTGTCCCGTCGTGCGCTCAAGAAAACGCCGGCCGTCGTCGATTACCACGTGGGAGCGCGGCGATTTCAGCAGTTCCGGGCCATCCGCGTGGAAGTACCAGAAGAGTTTGGGAACGCTCGGAACCAGGTCCACCACGGTCGAGTCGATTCCCCAGGACAACATGGAACGATGAGTCGTGCCCATGCCAAAACAAATCACCAGGGCATTCTGGGGCGCACGATTCAGGAACGCCAGCGGCAAGGAGGCCATCATTTTGGTGATGGGCGTCAGCACGGTCATGCTCACGCCGTTAACGTACAGCTGCTTATTCATTTCATGGCCGGATGCGACCACAGTGGCTGTGCTGTCACGGAGTACCTGCGTCTTCGGCACGGCCTGATCGTAGCTGCGCGTCATGAAAATCAATGCGAACGACGCCAATAAGATCAGGGTGGAAGCGATCGCCCGTTGCGCTATAAGTTGAGCGGTAAAACGTGGCGCTGCCCCCCTCTGCCCGAACAGCATGAACGACAAGCCAACCAGTAACCAGGGCAGCGCCAGCGCGACCAGGGCGTAGCGCTCATCGAGATTCGGCAACAACAGAAAACCTGCAACCAGCGGCCCCAGGATACAGCCGGCGACGTTGACCGCATATCCCACTCCCGCCCGGTTAGGGTCGCCTGCCGAGAAGCGGTCGACCAGCCGCGGAGTCAGAAACCCCAGAAGACCGCTGAATGCCGCAATACCCAGGGGCACGCGCAACCATCCATCAATCCCCAGGCGCGAGTCGGCCGTGAGCAAAGGGATTAAAGAGACAAGCCAGACGAACAGCCACACCAGCGTTCCCTCGTTATTGTGGCGACGGCTCCAGACGCGGTACACACTCGATCCAATAAACGTAGCGCCCAGGTAAATGGCGAGAATGGCTGCGAACGAATAGACGAAGGTGCCGACATAGAGTGTGTACTGCCTCGTCCAGACCAGCTCCATTCCCATGCTGGTCAGTCCGGTGGCGAAGAGCAACCAGAGCGTGCCGCTTCCCAAAATTTCGCGCCAGGCAATGGCGGCTTTGCGCCCTGCATCTGGTTCGTGGTCGTTGCCTGCTGGCTGCTTTTGTTTTCGCGCGAGTGCCAAGGCAGCGCCGCAGATCGCAATATTGAGCAACATCCCAAGCCGCAGGGTGCCGGTAAAACCGAAGACCTCGATCAGCAGCAGCGGAATCACCGCCCCCACCACCGCCCCCAGCACATTCGCGAGATAAAAAAAGCTGAATGAGCGTCGCGACCGAAGGCCCGTCTCGCTGCGAATGGCAAGCATGCCCAGCGGAATCGTAGCCCCCATGCAAGCGCACCACGGAATCAGACTGCATGCCACCCACACTCCGGCCACAATGTAGTAGCCCGATGAAGACAGCGACAGCCCGCTCCCCAAATGCTCGAGCACAGAGCGGCCCAGCGCGAATTCCAAAGGTACGAGGATGGCGGAACAGCCGATCAACAACTCGGCAATGGCGTAGACCTGCAAAGGCGGAAAGCTGAGACGCGGCGCGTATTTGCGCACGAAGTGTCCCGCCGCCCACGAGCCCAGTCCCAATCCTGCCATGAAACTCGAGAGCACAATCGACACCATAGCCGTGGTGACCCCGAATTGCGCCATGGCAAGGCGAAGCCAGATTAGCTCATAGAGAATGCTGCAAAATCCAGAAACGAAGAAAAAATAAAAATACCACCGCCGGCCGCGGTTCGCGAACGCTGGCTCTTCCGCTCGTTTCGCCCCAGCCTCGGGCGGAGGAATTTTCAATTGCGCCGGCATGGTTCCAGTGCTCACAGATGACTCCGTTTTATCAGGATATTCGAACCACGCGGTTCGAGGCGTCGGGGCAATCCCGAAAGAACGCTCGCTCCAGTGTCGCAGACGGTTGCACCGTGCAGGCAGAGGCGCCTCGCCGTCATGGTAACGAAAGTCATCGCCCGGTGCCCATCCCATTTATAATCAGGGGTTCGGCTCACCACCGTATTCCAGCAGGATAAGGCGAAAACGTGCTCGATTTCTTAGGCGACCTCAGACGAACTCATATGTGCGGAGCTCTCCGGCTCTCCGACTCTGGCAAAAAAGTTGTTCTCATGGGATGGGTCAACCGCCGTCGCGACCTCGGCCAGATCATCTTCGTCGACCTGCGCGACCGCACCGGCGTGACCCAGGTCGTGTTCAATCACGAACTGAATGCCGCCGTACACCAGAAAGCGGAGGCGCTCCGCAACGAATTCGTGATCGCCGCCATCGGCACGGTCAAGCGCCGCGACGCCGATACCATCAATCCCAATATTCCAACCGGAGAAGTCGAACTGGTGGTCGAAGAGCTGCGCATTCTGAACATCTCGAAGCCGCTGCCCTTCCTGCCCTCCGACACCGTGCTGCCCAACGAAGAGATGCGCCTGAAGTATCGCTACCTCGATCTGCGCCGCGATGCCATGCAGTTCAACATCGAACTGCGCCACAAAGTGGCGATCGCGATTCGCGAGAACCTCGCTGCGCAGGGCTTCTTCGAAATCGAAACCCCATTCATGACGCGCTCCTCGCCCGAAGGCGCGCGCGATTATCTCGTGCCCAGCCGCGTCCAGCCGGGATCTTTCTACGCTCTGCCGCAGTCGCCGCAACTGTTCAAGCAGATCCTGATGATCTCCGGCTTCGACAAATATTTCCAGATCGTGCGCTGCTTCCGCGACGAAGACTTCCGCGCCGATCGCCAGGCGGAATTCACCCAGATCGATCTCGAAATGTCCTACCCGCAACCCGAGCGAGTCTGGGAAGTCGTGGAAGGCTTCCTGACAGCCGCTTTCAAGGCCGCCGGCCACGAAATCAAAACGCCTTTCCCGCGCATGGACTACGACGATGCCATCCGCCAATACGGCATCGACAAGCCCGACCTGCGCCTGCCCGCCTTCACCGATGTAGGCGATTGTTTTTCGCCGGATGAGCTTCAAGGGTTAGCCATAAATAAAGGCCTGCCGGTGATTGCCATCCGCATTCCCCACGTGGGCGAGCTTTCGCGCAAGGAGCGCGATGACATCAAGCCGTTGTTCGTCTCCAAGGGCGGAGCGCGCGTGTTCGAAGACTTCAAGCGCATCGAGACAAAGTTTCCCGAGGCGGGCACAAAACTTCGCGAAAAGGTGCGCGATAAGACGGGCGGCCCGGCAGCGGACGACCTGCTTGTCCTGGTCGTGGGCTCGGCGCAGCCTGGCGCAACCGGCGGTGCGCATCCCGCCAGCAAGCGCAAAGTAACGCCTGCGGAAATGGCGATCTATGCCTCAGCGGGACTGCTACGCGTAGCCTTGGCGCAAAAGTATTCCGACCGGCACAAACTTTTTCAGAAAGGCGACTACCGTTTCCTCTGGGTGACGAACTTTCCTATGTTCGAGTACGACGAAGGCGAGAAGCGCTGGATGGCCGCGCATCATCCGTTCACTTCGCCGCACGATGAAGACATGGACAAACTGGAAACCGATCCAGCCATGGTGCGCGCACTTGCCTACGATGTCGTGTTAAACGGCACGGAGTTGGGATCGGGCTCGATCCGAATTCACCACCAGGATGTGCAAAGCAGAATCTTTCACGCGCTCGGCATGACGGAAGAAGAGGCGCGCTCGCGTTTCGGCTTCTTCCTGGAAGCGCTCGAATACGGAACGCCCCCCCACGGCGGAATCGCCCTCGGCCTCGATCGCATCGTGATGATTCTGGCGGGAGCGGACAGCCTCCGCGAAGTAATTCCC
>Ga0187854_10003502_pt1 | contig 12405 bp, 17 predicted proteins | sample June2016WEW_6_15_FD_132445 | JGI IMG/M metagenome (GOLD analysis project Ga0187854, IMG submission 132445) | Peatland microbial communities from SPRUCE experiment site at the Marcell Experimental Forest, Minnesota, USA - June2016WEW_6_150 | ecosystem: Environmental > Terrestrial > Soil >...
ACCGTAATGCTTCCGGCGGCCGTAATCGTTTCCGCGTGGCCGGCCATCCATACGATAACATCGCCAGCGGACGCCAAAACAATCGCTCGCGCCGTCGTCGCGAGCGGCTGGGCAAAGCTTCCCGCATTTCCATCGAGGCCAGTGTTGGAGTTAACAAACCAGACGCTTCCGCTCGTCGGCGGAATGCTCGCCATCCCCATCGTCGGGACACCAAAGCTCGTAATGCCGAATGGAAAATTGGTGAAACCCATTGCCGTCTCTCCTATGAGTGCCCCGAGGACTCGAACCTCGGCTTACCCCGCCAGGGACACAAAATGCGCTTCACGGGCCGCTTGCGCTAGGATTTAAGCCTCCTAGAGGCCTATGCGTTCTTCGCGTCGGGCAGCGGGCATAATCGGTTCGCCCGCTGCATTGACTTGTCGGAACACCTATACGCCAGGAGTCCCATATATACCGCGGAAGTCGGACCATCCGCACGAATAGCGCTCATAACACGCCGCTTTCGCGTTCTTTGTATCGAAGTCGTTGTCCTGGTCGAAGCTTATCGCCTCGCGCTCGAACCAAGTCATGCCACGCGGCACGTTCGTGCGGATGAACCATGCCGTCGCCGAGGTGAAATAATGCGAGGCGAAGATGCCCTTCGGGAAGGCGCCCATGGCTCGCATGACGTTGATGTTGTTGTTCGCCGTGTCGCTCTGGAGAACGGACTTGTAAATCCGGTTCGCTTCGAAGATGAGCTGGTACGGAATGTGCAAGCTCTGGGCGAGCGCCGAGATTTTCATCCCGCGTGAGTTGACGGTCAAACCAACCTGAATCAGCAAATCTTCAATCGCGGTTTCGGACAAGTCCGCCGCCGTGGTCAAGAGATTGGACTGATTGCCGGAAACCGTGGGATGCGCATTGTTGATCATGCACGTCCCGTCGCCGCCGGTGTAGGCCGTGTTGAACGCCCGGTTATAGACGTTCGCCGCGATGTTTTCCTTGGTCTGGCGCATCGAAAAGGCGAGTTGCTGAGCCCGGCGCTTCGACACAACCTCATAGAGATCGTCCTTCAGCTCTTCATAGGTAACGATGTAGCCCAGAGCGTAAGCGACGTTCGTGTAACGAGTGATCGAACCCTGCGTTTCCGTGTCGTAAACGATGGCGGCGCCTTCGTTCTTGACCGGGGCGAGACCGAAGCCGGTGATTTCGACCTCTTCCTCATACGCCTTGTCCGAAGTGTCCTGCTCGAATAAGTCGCTCCATTCCTGGATATGCTCGTCGTAGGAACGCCCCCACCAAGCCTTGATACCGGGCCAAAGAGCTTTGGGATGTGAACCAGTGGTGATTACGGCCATGGAACTTCTCCCTTAGGTGCCGGTGGTGGAGGTGAGCTGGTTCAGGTTGATCTGGCAAAGCCACTTGGCATAGGAGCCGAGGGCGTTGTCAGCCTGTTCCAACATGCGGATAACGCGCATTTGCAGCGCGTTGGCGGAAAGAGAAGACGAATTGAGCGTCCAACCGGAATAGCCCGTCGTTGTCGAACCCGTGCCGGAGGCAAGGTCGACATTCTTGCCCGGTCCAAGATAAGAGCCGGCTGGCCCCGATCCCGCCATGTTGCCGTTTTCCTGCGCCCAAAAAAGCAGCCCAGGATCATCGGCGACAAGGATATAGCCCGCCGTGCTCGCCGGATGATAGACGGTAGAATTCTGCACAATGCCGATGATCGGCTCGCCGCCCGAGACGATGCCCACCATGGCGCCCATGACGCCGTAGGTCGCAATGCCCGTATCGGTCCCGTTGCCGGCCGCCGCGATCGTCACGCCGGGAATGCCGTTTCCGTCCGCCGTTCCCGCCACAAGCAGGATCGGGTCGCCGACGAACAGATTGACGGCCACATTCGCCGGAACATAGTAGATATTGGCGGCCCCATTGTACGGCTCGCCCGATGTGCGGCGATACGGAATGAGCCCGCGAGGTGCATTGGCGTTAGCCATGGCACAGCTCCTTGCCAAACGAATTGCGTGAGCGTCAGGCCAAATGGTCTAACGCGCGAATCGTCCGACGGGCTTGGTATCGTCTTCGACGTTTATCGGTCCGAATATCTGCGCCGATTGCAGAGCCGCGCTCAATGGCTAGCGGCGTGGCGTGTTGATCTGGATATTCCTGCCTTGGGCGCTAGGATAGAATTTGCTCTGATCCTCAGGTCGTTTTGCTGTGACCTGGCCCCGACGAATGGCGTCATCGCGAGAAGCGGCTTCCTGCTCATACCTCGCCATGTCATCATTAAACCATTCTTCGGGAATTTCAAGCAGAAAAGCAGTTATGGGCGCGCCGCCTTCGCGAGTGCCTACGACGCGGCAAACATTCTTGCCGGTTTTTGCATCGACGACATGCTTATATCCAGCCTCTTCCACGGCGAAGTCGATGCGCCCGGGATTGTCGTTGAACCAATGACGATGAAAGCCGGTGCGCGGAGGATAGGCCAGCTTCTGCGCCATGGCGCCGAACGGACGACGTGAAGACCGCGTTAACGGTTCGACATCAGACGATGTCGGGACAGCCGCGGTTGCTTGCGGTTCCGCTGGCGGCGCCGAGCTGGAACGGATCGCGCGTGCCTCACGAGTACGCCCATCGATGCGGTTTTCTGTGTCATCGCTCATTGATCGCCCCAATCGTAATTCGCGACATATTCTTCGCGCGTGAACGGCTTCTTGTGACCTTTGAACTGCGCAACGATCTTATCGCACGCCTTCTTGGCCTCGGCCGGCAAATTTTCATAACTCTTGGCAGCAGGGCGTCTCGGCGTCACACCATTGGAACCCGATACCGCGCTCGCCGCCTCCCGTCTCGGATTGCCGAATTTTTCGGGGAATCGCCGCTGAACTTCCTCCTTGACCATGGCGAGGCGGTCGCGGATCGGCAGACCTGGCTTTTCTGTCTGAATAGCGACATCGATGCTTTGCGCCACGCCATGCAAAAGACTGTCAGAATTGAACCATGAATTTTCCGCAACCCATTCCGTGATCGCCGGATCGGGCGCAACGGCGCGATTTGTCTCGGCCGCCGACCTCTTTTCAACCGGCTCCGATGGCTTCGCGGTCTTGTCAAGGTCGGCGATCTGCGTCTCAACAGAACGGACGGTTTCGATATCCGCATGCTGAATGGCCACGTCGCGTTGGGCCATTAATTCTTTTTTGGCCTTCTCATACGCCCGCATATCGGCTCGCGTCGCATATTCGCGGAAATCCACAAGGACTTGCTCGGTATCGGCGAGCTTACGCTCCAATCGTTCGCTACGCTCTTCCATGGTCTTGAGCGTGCGTTTGAGCACAGGAAGCGTTTCGGTCACGCGCTCGACAAATTGGTCGGCAGGAATCCAGTCCGCTTCCGGACCCTTGTATTGGTCCTTCGGGCGCCATCCCATTCGGAATGCGCTTGCTTCAATGTCAACCGGCTGCCCTGTCGGTTCAGCTACGGTTTCGGCCGCCGCTTGTTCGGCATCCGCCTTAACTGCCATTATTCAGCCTCCTTAAATGATCGGTCGTAATCCGTCGGAGTCGCCCAAATAACCGGCCTATCCGATACCAGAAGACGGGCATAAGCCGTCCAGCCAGATTTGGGTGTCTCTTGCTCGAACTCTGGCATGATACGCCAATAGAGTGCCCCGGTTTTCCCAGCACAATAATCGGCGATGTGCATCGTCAACGCGATTAACGCCTGTTCAGCCGACCAACGCGGGCTTTTTTCTCGCTGCGGTCCAAGAAATCCGCCATCGATAATTCCATCTTGGTCGAAGGCGATATACGGCTCTCCGGTGTTAGAAAATGCCATCGGTAGCCCACGGACGATCATGAAACGACACGATAATTCCGTTTCTAGGGCCTTGACGATGGCGCTGGCGGCTGAGCCTTCCGCGCTCATTTGGCCGTCTCCGCTCTCACGGCCCCGATGCACTTGTCCGAACACAGTCGATAAATCTTGCCGTCATCGCCATGCAAAAGTTGCCCGGAATATCGCTCCATGTACACCCGATCGCCGGGATGGGGCTTCGTCCCTTCCCATTTGCGCGTCCGATCGCCATTCCATAAAAACGCGTCTGAGCCAAGCGCCACGATAACGCCGGTCTCGGCGCTGAGTGTCATTTTTTCCGTCATGTCCTCCGGCAAGATAATTCCGCCGCTCGTCACATCGGACGCCACGTCGAAAGCGACAAGGACAGAATCTCCCAATGGCAGATAGCCAGACTCGTTCTTGCCGTTGTAATCCGCGAGAATGAATTCATTCCTGTTCGCGGCTTTGATCATTTTCGGTTGCATTGTATGCTCCAAAACCCACGTATTTAATGGACTGATCTCCGGATGTGTAAATCCAATCTCCGCTATTTTCTGAGAATGAAAATCGCGTATATCCATAGACAACCATTGCGCCCCGCTCAAAGTCCTTGAATGACTCAACCGTGGGTGGCTGTCTTATGTACGCAATCTTCCCATCCGCCAGTTTATAGAGCAGTTTTGAACAGCGTTCTCCAACTTCATCTATCGGGCATTTGTCGCTGGCGTCGACGCGCGCCATCACATGAAACATGCCGCCGTAGCGCGAACACATAACATCGACGCCAATGTCTTTAGCTATCGACTTCACTTCGTCAAGTGTCATCTTCTTTTCCCTCTTGTTCGGGATAGAACTGCTCAATCGAGCTAAACGACAGCTCCATGATGTCAGTGAGCTGCGCCACTCGACCTCTGATTTCAAGATCGCGAATTTGGTCTATCTTGCCTGTGTGCCAGTCGGATAGATGTTCTTTGATCAACTGCGCGCGGAAGTCCTCGGCGAAGCGGAGGAATAGCTCGCTGACCGGATGATGCTTCCAAAGCTGAAAATCCGTTTCGGTTATGTCTTTCGGCAATCCCGAGATCATTGTGACGGCCCTCCGGAAGACGCCGTTGGGGCGCCTTGCGCTGGCGCCGAAGCAATCCCGGCCGTCACGTTAGGCTGTGCATTCGGATCGATCGCCGCCGCCGTCGTGTCAATCCCCGCATTGGCCATCGCGTCCATTTGTGTCCGAATCACTTCGAGTTGATGCGCCGCCCAAGCCACGTCCGTCTGCCCGACCGCCTTGTCCGCACTCGCCAGCGCCAGAATCGCCTGCGCGCGGGCTAGAAGCGCTCTCGCCTGTTCACCCTCGATCAACGCCGCATCATGCCGAGCGCGAAGCTGCAATGATGCTTCCTTCTCGGCTTGTTTCATATCGACTTCCTGCTTCTTAAGCTGGATTTCTAGCATGGTCTTGACGATCGCCGGGTTCGGCGGCGGACTCGCAAGGAACAATTCCGCGACATGGTCGATGCTCGCGGCCTGTAGTAAGCGTCGCTTGATCTTCTGACCGTCCATCGTCGGGTCGGCCGCAAACTGCATTAAGAATTGCGCCCTAGCCAAGCGCTGCATGTCCGTAACCATCGTCGGGTCGGACACAGGTTCAACGCCAGAGCTTTTCTCGTAATCAGCGCGCGTGATCTTTTTCCATTCTGATCCGGCCTTGTAGCTCGTTTCCTCTTCGAGATAAAGGCGATTCAGACGATAGAGCTTCGCCAATTCCTCCTGGAGCGACCGATGAATGCGCTTATAGATTGCCGTGAACGTCTTAAGCCCTTGCTCGACCATGGCGAGCATCGTCGTCGCTGGCGTGTTTCCGGCTACCGTCTCCCCACTCAGAACATCTTTGACGCCAGCGACTTCCTTTGCCGCCTCGATTAACAGACCGAGAAGCTGAAACAGCACGGCATTCGGCCCTGGCGCCGGCAACGGCGCGAATGCATCTCTCACTGCCTGCCCGCTTGCGTTAACCGGCTTCCATTCGCCAGGCAGAAAGCGGACCTGACCCGAATTCATCGATAGTCCTTTGCCAATGAACCCGCCACCGACAACTTGCAAATGACCTGCATCAAGCATCATATTTAGCGTCGTGTTGATGCTTTCATTCAATGATTTGAGCAATTGGCCAAAGCCAAGCCCATATATTCCGCCATCTGTATTAGGAAGGAAATTATATTGAGTATAATAATGTACCGGTTCAATCTTAATTATTTTACCTTTTGTAAAATTATATTTTATCCCTTCCATTTCATAGCGCGCTACGATCCGTACAACCTTGGACGATTCCTTGTGAACCGTTACTATATACGGTTCTTCATACCCATCATCGTCTAAATCGCAACGACGATGCTGTTCCAGAAATTCTATCGGCGCGTCATAATCGCCGTCTTCCCCAGTCGATGGATATTCGATCTCTCGGAACGCTCCAGATAATTCTTTTTCCTTGATCTCCCAAGGATATAGTCTGATGATTTCCGTCGCCCGCGGCGCAACTTTCAATTCGCGCGCTTTATAATTGATGACGAGGTCACGCGCTTGCACGAGAAGCGACGAATTGCGGCCTTCTGTTGCGTCAAAAAATGTCTTGCGAAATGCGCAGCCGACAATCGGAAGTACATGCAACAGCGTGTCGGTTTCCGGCTCCCACTCCGGTTGCTCGTCGAGCAGCTGAAATGACATATGCTCGCCGATACGATCGGCTCTGGCCTGCTTATAGCCAGGAGTCTGAGGAACGCCGTCCCGACCAACAGCCCATTGCGAGGGATTGTTAGGATCAAGCGCCGGCGCCTGTCCTTGTCCTTGTCCTTGTTGCGCTTGCGCAGCGAGCGCCTGCAACGCCTGCGGATTCGGAACGCCGTCATCGGGGCCGATCACGACGCCCTTGACCACATCCTTGTTCATGATGATGGCAGGATACGCTCGCGCGGCAAATTGAATCGCCGCTGTCGTCATCACTGGAAAGATGACGTTCGAGTTACCGCACCAGATCGCCTTCCCATTGCGACGAACATAGATTGTGTGATGCGGCAAGACTTCGACACAGGCTACATCTTCGTTATACGAGATCAGTTCACGATGAAGCTTGAGAACTTGGATCGCCAACTTGCGACAAATGGAAATGCTATAGCCAACCGCGGCCCCGACGATCTCTCGCCCGTTGATAACGCCACCCGCGCGCGCCTCAACAGCCAAAACCGTACCGCGCAAGCCAATTTTCTGGCAGACTTCCTGAACCTGATCGGCAAGCAGGCGAGATGTCGTGAAATACGACGACGTTTCAGCGGTCTGATGGTTTCGCTTGCGCCTATGACCGTCTCCAGCAACCATTGTCTCAAGCAATTGCTCAAGAAGAACTGGAGAATATCCCAAAACGTGTCGCGGGATGTGCTTGCTGTACGCGCGACCCAATCCGCGCCACTCCGCCTTCAACAACTCAGGCATTGAACGGGCGTGAATTATAAATTGACGATCATATTCCTTATACGATAGGCCGCACGCCTCAATATCGCGGCGAATCTGCTCGTATTTCTCCGGATTCGCATCTTTCGACTGAGAAATAGAAAAGCTTCCGGTCGTCAGGCCGTAATCGACCCGCTCTCCGTCTTTGTTGGTGTAGACGCTCCTAGAATAATTGGCCGATCCCTCCGCGATATACCAGCCCAGCAATCGCACATAAGCCAGCGCAGGAATGCCATAAACGGTTTCAGGGTCGTTACCCGCCCATTTCGATGACAGCGGAATGCACTTTGACCCGAGTCTTTCCTTATACGGGGTACGCTTTGAACTCGCAACGAAATGGCGAGCCTCAATAAATGACTGTTCGCCCGTATAGCGGTCCTCGACCAACATGCGATGGTTCGGAGTCGCAAGAAGATCGATGCTCTTGCCCTTGAAATGGACAACCTCATCCGCTCGATAGCGGAACGTCTGAGAGACGGGGAAATAGTCCGCCGTGCCGTCGGGAAGCCGACTAAGAACATGCTCGCCAACCTTAACGTCGGCGATCAGCTTCCATCCGTCCTTAGTCAGGATGTCGGTGTCAAGAGAGAAGCAAGCTCTACGCCACGGATATTGCTTTTGCTTGGCGACCTGCATGGCGAGGTCCATAGCCTCCTGCGAGCGCTCAAGCCATTCCGAGCGAGAATTTTCGTCAATCTCATATTCGCGGACGACCTTGACGCCAAGCGCGGTCAGCTCGTCGTCGCTGAGGTCCGGCTTGCCATCATTTTCCTCAACCGCGATGTTAGGCGAATCAATCCAGCGTTTGAGTTTGACGACGACCTCAGGGTCTGGCGGCTTCAGCGACGCCAACGTCGGCGATCCATCGGCCGCGATCGGATTTACCGGCACAGCGCCATCGATGTCATTGAGGCTCGTAAGAGCGTTCATTCGCTTCCGTCCAGCGGTACGATTTTGAATCCTTCAACCCACAAAAATGCGAGAAGATTGTCGGCGGATGCCTCGAAGAAATAAGATTGTTCCGGATTCGCCACTGGCGCCCCTTGTAGCCACGCTAGAACCGCCTCGCGAGCGCCATTTCCGGGCCTCGATGTGGGAAGGCGATCAGCCAGGGGAATGATCTCTGCGGTGACTGCTCCCCGGCCTGAAGTCCGGGGCTTCTGCGCTCCGTTGTTCATGACAGGGCTCCTTCAGCAAGCGACGCCGCCCTGAAGGACGGGGCTTGCGCTCGCTTCACGGTCATCGTTTGGCTATCCTCGCCATTTTATTCGCTTGGTCAGCCGCGAGGCGTTTTACGTCCGCCATCAACCTCGGATTGGCGCGATGCTCGTCAGCCCGAGTGAGCGTCCGCAATGCTTCCTCGGCTGCATACCGGCGCTCGCGAGCCTTGTCTTCCTTCGTGCGCGACATCGCGACTGGAACGGCGCTCATTGGCACGTCCGATAGATTCTTGACGCGCTTTGACTTGCCTTTAGCCGGCATGACGTCGTCCCCTCTTTGCCACGACCGCGTTCGCCGAGCGAACCGCGCGACCCTCATTCCCCGTGCGCTTCAAGACCGAATTGGCCACGTTGGCCCATTGCTTCTTGGCCTTCTTGTCCTTCGCTTTCTTTGTGTGTTTCGTCGCAGATGAGGCGGTCCAAGGCATTTTAGTACCCCGTCACGATTGAACGGCTGGAGTCGTCGGCTTCCACCACATCATCTGGATAGAGCGCCTGATTGTCAATGACAGGCTCGGCAAAAGTCAAAACGACCGAATCCCATTCGTCAGGCGATGAAACGCCGCGAGCGCGCATTTTCTCTTTCGATTCAATCAAAAGCCGCTGATTTATATCATAACTATAACCGGGCGCGCAAGCATCGGTCTGCAACGCGTCACTGTCCGGCAGATCGGCTCCTCCTACATCGTCGAGCCAGTCGCGCGACCGCTTCCACATTTCCGCGCGCCGATTGCGTGGACCGGGACGCTTCGACCCGTCTTCGAGAATTTCAACAGGTTCTTGCGGCTCCGAAGCAAAATTGACCGCAACGCAAATCCGCGCGTAGGGGTTGCCCCACGACACCAGAATGTCGTAGACGCCCGCCCCTAAGCCGCCAACGTCGACGAAGGCCCGATCCGGCCTTTCACGATCGATTTCGCTCTTTACCCAATTGGCCCCCGCGACGACATCGATCTTGCTCTTCGATTCTACCCGATGCACCTTCCGCCCCTGTCGATAAGCGATCGAGAACCGATCATCGCCGAAACGTGCGGGATCAACGCCCATAATCAGCGGCCCCCATGATTCTCGTTTGGCCTGGCGAGCTCGTAGTACCGCCTCCGGCTTGATATAGCTGTCGTGGCCGGTGGTCTGGAACGCCTCCTGAGCAGTTGCGGGATATTCCTGTTTAAAAAGCAACGGGTCTTTCAACTCGCCGATCTTATGGCGCCGCCAGACGATTTGCTCGAGGTCGGCTCCATGCAGCTCGGCGTACTCGACCTCTTCGTCTGTCGCGACGAAATCCGGCGGCACGGAGCGACGATATTCGTCCTGCCATAGCCAGGGGACGAAGACGCCGATGTAGTCGCCCTCTCCCTGTTCCGCGGCACGCCACCGCTGATGGAAGAAATTCCCCATCCCGTTCGCCGTGCTTTCGAGGATGATCTCCGTCCCATCCTCATCAGGCACAGTTTGGAGAATGCCAGCGGCGTGTGTCTCGGCGAATTTCCAGAATCCGACCTCACTCCCGTGTAGAAGTTGAATCGTAGCAGAACGTCCCGTCCCTTGAGTCCCCGCCGTCCCTACCTTGTACCCCGAATCGAGGCCGGGAAACATCAACTCCTTGGCGTTGGCCGCGCCGGTTTCCGGCCTCACCGCCTCCGGACAGTTATCATGGAACCGCGTCACCATGTCGAATAGATTTTGCGTCGCGGCGTCCTCATGAGTCAGGATGAACACTCGCAACCCACGCGTATGCGTCGCCCGGTGATAATAGCGCCCCCCGACGTACGTTGAGCATCCTTGCTGACGCCCCTTCAGGATAAGCGCTCGCACGCGCCCGATCTGATGACGCTGCGCTTCTAGCCGTTCGTGAATGTAGCTCTGCGCCCGGTTGAAGAGGAATTGCGTCGTAGCGCCGCTCTTCGTGCGGATTTTCAAACAGCGCCGGGCGTAGTGCTCAAGATCGTCCTTGAGCCGCTGCCTAATAGCGACCTCCTCTTCACTTAAGCGCGGCGAGGGCATCTTCGTGCTTCACGTTGAGACTGCCCGATACCGCAACAGAAGTCAGGCGAGGATGGCAATACGGCGCAGCCCGATCGGCCGCCCACTTCCTTTCGTCCTCAGTCGCATCGGGCGAGCGCAAGAGTGCCAGCATGTATTCGAGGGGCATAATGCCCGATGCCGCCAACTGCTTTTCGCGTTCGAGCGTCACTTTGTTGGGAACGCCTTTCGGACGCCCTGCTTTCGATCGCTTGGCTGGCGATGACCCACGCGCCGTCATTGTCTTTTCCTTCATAGTCTGTTAGACTAACTCACCTACCATGTTAGACTAACAATCGATGCCGATCAAGTTTGCCGACATTCAACCCCTTAACTCGACGTTGCGGCCTGACCCGAGGGCGCCGCGCATCGCAAAGGAAAAACCGCCGACGGTAAGGCGTCGCGCTCCCAACGGAACATTCGACCGCACCACCTATCAGCGCGAATTGATGCGAAAACGCCGCGCAGCTGCAAAGGAAAAAAGCTCATGCTCGAAGCCATCGCCATCATCGTCGTAATCGATGTGATCCTCTATCTCGCCACGGGCAAGACCTGGACTGACTTGTTCTAACTAACTCGCCCTGACGCCGGCGATCGGCATCTCGCCGAGCGTGACTTCGATACGAGGCGTATGCTGCCGGCAATGCCAGTCGGGCTTGACGACAGGGAATTCCGTCACTTTGCCGACGCTGCGCGGTCCTTGCGGAGTGCTGAGAATGATCGGAAAGACCGTCGGCGGATTAAAGCGACATTCGATGACGTCGCCGCTTCGGACGCCCGCTCCGCAATTTCGGCAACTCTTGGCTTGAACGATCGACACCATGTGCTCAAAACCCGTGGGGAAACGCGGTCGCGCCGCGCTTGTGGAACGCGCCCCCCGATTTCTTGAATTCGCCGTTTGGAAACGCAATTTTCGGCGCAGCCGGCGTGCGCTCGATCAAAGGGCGCTTAGCAGGCGCGGCTGGCCGTGAGGCCGAGGCCGCGCCTCCTGGGAGAGCGAGGGGCATGGAGCCCTCAACGATGGGCATGGGCGGTCTCTTCCGTCATCTCGCGGTGGGCGCTCTCGCCTACCTCGTGCGCAAGCTTGGCGTGCGCTTTCGCCCGAATGCGCGACGCTTTCGAACCGGACATGCGTCCCGCATTTACGGCCTGCGAAACACGAGCAAGCGCGTTGCGAGCATGGCTGGCGTCGGGAATCGGGAACGACCTATCCGGCCCCGCGAATGCGCCCGAGGGGAGCGCATTGCGTCTCGCCGCGTCGAGCTTGCTCACAGCCGCTCCCCGGATACCGGCGCCATGTGCGGCCCATGGTCGATCTGAGCCTGCGAAGGCATTTTGCCGGGAGTGTGCTTGACCGGCATGCCAGCGCCGCGCTCGCCGTCTTTGAGCATTTTCGGCGCCGGCGAACCCATATTGGAGCCCTTGCACGCATCCATAGGCTTGACGCCGAAATTGCCGCCTGCCAGATCGCCTCCTGTAGCGTCAGCATAATGCTGACGAAGGCCGTCGTTCGCGTTCTTGATCATGGGGTGTCCCTTCGCATGAGATTCAACTGTGCGACGGACTGACTTTATGCGAAAATACGAAGGCGCGCAAGGCGGTCTCTACAATGAAAAATGCCCGTCGCTGTTCCCGGCGCCGGGCAGTCTTCGGGAGGAAACGCCGCGCTCGCAAGTTACGACGCGACGGGACAAATCTACGCCGTATTTTTGTCCTGCGCAAGGGCGCGGCGCGCCTCAAGGCCAACTTCTAGCAGAAAGCCGATCGTGGCGTTTCGGCTCGGCCGAGGCTTGATTGTCGCCCTCTCGGCCTCGATCGCTTTCACAAGCGATTCGGGAAGAGATACCGA